>Ga0315282_10000714_pt1 | contig 65343 bp, 18 predicted proteins | sample YL17G07_20_MG_FD_203693 | JGI IMG/M metagenome (GOLD analysis project Ga0315282, IMG submission 203693) | Sediment microbial communities from Yellowstone Lake, YNP, Wyoming, USA - YL17G07_20 | ecosystem: Environmental > Aquatic > Freshwater > Lake > Sediment | place: USA: Wyoming | collected...
GCACCATAGTAGTTAAATTCAGCAAAAAAGAAAAAGGCACTGTAGAACGTTACAGTGCCTTATTTCATAGTTGGTTGCGGGGATAGGATTTGAACCTATGACCTCTGGGTTATGAGCCCAGCGAGCTACCTGTCTGCTCCACCCCGCGGCATATTTATTCTTTTTCTGGACTTAATGGGCTAGGAGGGAGTTGAACCCTCATGCTCGTAAAGAGCAATGGATTTTAAGTCCATCGTGTATGCCATTCCACCACTAGCCCCTAGGGCATTCAAGTAGAATTGCAGATTATTTAATGTTCTGTATATAAAAATTAATGATTATAATTAAAATCATATTATTTTCTTACATAAAATCCTAGTACAAAAGTATAACACCAATTATTATACATGTCAAGTACTAACCTAGGGTGGGAGACTGTATTAATTTAGTAGGCAACAAAAAAGCCATCTGTTACAATATACTCCGTAAAAAAAAATAAACAAATAAATGAGGAACAGATGACTAAGGATATTATAAAACAAGATAATAACATAAGACAAGAAGAAATAAATATTATGTTCTCTACATTGAAGCTTTCCGCAACCTATAAAATGGATTGAAAAATGCTTAGTAAGTATCAGCAAATTATTAAAAAAATCAACGGCTTTGATTTCAGCAAATTCGATGATGCCGATCTGCTAAACAGAATCACTCAACTTAAAGATGAACTAAGTAATGCGCCAGATAATACGACCGATGAAGTATTCGCCATCATCAGAGAAGTTATTGACAGAAGGTTGGGTATCTGGAAGTTGTTTGATAGCGATCTGCCTGAAAACATCAATAAAAACTCTATCCGCAAGATTTATGCCACCGTCAGAGAAAAACACTCACTCATGGATAGCTCACTAATTCATCTGGATGCGTCTTTTTATAAGGAAATACGCAGACTGAGATTGCCCCAAAATGGACTGACATTCATGCCCTATAACGTGCAGTTGATAGGTGCATTGGCTCTCCTTGACGGCAAAATCGCTGAAATGGGTACAGGTGAGGGTAAAACAGTCGTAGCAGTATTTCCAGCCTGTGTATGGGCATTAAGTGGAAGAAAGGTTCACATCGCAACTGTGAACGATTACCTTGCCCTTCGTGACTGTATGTGGATGGGTCCAATTTATAGATTTTTTGGTCTGGAAGTTGACTGCGTTCTCAGCCATTTATCCGATTCAGAAAAGCGAAACTCTTACAAAGCTGATATTACCTATGGAAACAACTACGAGTTTGGATTCGATTATCTGAGAGACAACCTCAGAAATAAACCAAGCGATAGAGTTCAGAGCAAGCTTGAATGTGTAATAATAGACGAGATTGACAGCATCCTCATGGACGAAGCAACGACTCCGCTTATCATATCCGGCGCACCTGACAAAAGCTCAAGTAACTATTGGAGATTCAAAAGCATTATAGAATCACTGATAAAACATCAAAAAGAGATCATAGAACAATTATTCAAAGAAAATGATCCAGAACTCAAGATCATAAGATTAATACAGATCAAAATGGCTGATCCATGGAATCCTCAACTGTTAGATTACCTCAGCAATGATAAGGACGCCGTTAAAAAGATAAACTCTGTTCATGGAAAATTCATCGCTACAAGATCAGAATACAAGCTGGAAGAAGACTTGCTTTACGTTGTAGATGAAAAAAACAGAACCATGAAGCTGACAGATCATGGGGTCGCTTTTATAGAACAGCATCTTGGTGAAGGTTTCTTTACACTCACAGATCAGCAAGCATCACACACCCCTGCGCCCCTCTCAAGAGGGGAGTTTAGCTATTCCCCCTTATCGAAGGTAAAACTTCAAACTCCCCCTTTATTAAAGACAGTACCTCAAACTCCTCTATTAAAGGGGGGAAGGGGGGATTTTAATACGGAATTACAGGGAAATGAGAGTGTAAGGAATTTCCTACAACTTCTTCGTGCTTATGTTCTTCATCGGAAAGATGAGGATTATATCGTCCATAACGGAGGCATTATTATCGTAGACGAGTTTACCGGAAGGCTTGCATTCGGCAAGAAGTACGAGGAAGGGCTACATCAAGCCATCGAGTGCAAAGAAGGCTTGCAAATAACACCAGAGACCCATGTAATGGGCAAAATAACGCATCCCAACTGTTTCAGGCTTTATGAAAAAAAAGCGGGCATGACAGCCACAGCGCACACGGAGTCAGAAGAATTCAAAAAACTCTATAAACTTGAGGTTGTCAGAATACCTACCAATAAACCCGTCGTCAGAACCGACCTTCAAGACCGATATTACAAAACAGAGGAAGAAAAACTCAAAGCCATAGTTGACGATATAAAGGAATGTCATGCACTTGGGCGACCAGTCCTAATCGGCACAAGGTCAGTCGAAAAATCCGAGCATCTGAGCATGATCCTGAATGAGCATGGCATACCTCACAACGTCCTAAACGCCAAGAATCACTCAGAAGAGGCTGAGATAATCAAAAATGCAGGTCAACCCTACGCTGTCACTATTGCCACAAACATGGCTGGTCGTGGTGTAGATATTGCTCTCGGAAAAAATCTCAATATTCCCTCTTTATTAAAGGCAATACCTCAACCCCCCCCTTTACTAAAGACAGTACCTCAAACTCCCCCTTTATTAAAGGGGGGAAGGGGGGATTTAAATTCGGGCTTGCACGTCATCGGCACCGAAAGGCACACCACACGAAGAATTGACGATCAACTAATAGGCAGATCAGGCAGGCAGGGCGATCCCGGTTCATCAAGGTTCTATTTATCGCTACAAGATGATATCTTCCGCATGTTCGCAAGCGAAGATATGTCTGCAATGATCAAGGCGGTTGAGCGCGGATATAACCAAAAGATGGCTGATTTAACACGAAAAGCGCAGCGAAAGTCTGAAGAAACAAGCTATGGACTCCGCAAGAACCTTATTGAACACGATGATGTAACAAACAAGCAAAGGAAGGTCATCTACAAGATGCGCTCAGACGTGCTGAATGACAACAATATTGAGACACGGGTACAATCAATTATTAAAGATTACGCAGATGATCTAATTATAATATTTGGTGAATCCTTTACTAAATCACCTGAGTTTTATCATTCTGAAAACGGGAATCCATTTTCTAATCATAAGCCTTCTTTGGATTCTAGCTTTTGCTGGAATGACATGAAAAACTTTTGTGTAAAAGATTTCGGAGTGGATATCTCTGATACAGATTTATATGATCTCAATCCAGAATCGGCAAAGGCATTAATCGTTGATGCTTTTCAAAAAACTCTAGAGATGCGCGAAAAAGCATTAGGCACGAATTTATCAAACAAGCTAGAAAAAGCAATCTTAATGGAAGTTTTAGACACCGCATGGGCGGATTACCTATCGTTCCAGACCACTTTCGATAATATTATGATGCTCAGGTCTTACGTCAAAGACAACATACTAACACACTATAAGCTGGAATCCGCCAAGTTATTCAAAGACTTGCTCGCATCCATAAGGTACGAAACGCTAAAGTTAATATTCACATATCCTATTCCCGGTGAAAATCCAGATTCAATTCGTTGGACAAATAAAAACAAGCCATTATCAGATCAAGTCAACAAATTGTTGCTTTAACCCAGATGCCTACTCGTTAAGTTTTGATGCAATCACCTTAACCAAGTTACTCAAGCTGACTGGTTTACTTATATACTCATCTGCCCCTGCCGACAGACACATCTCCCGATCCCCGGGCATTGCTAGCGCTGTTAATGCTATTATTGGGATATGAGCTAAATCCTCATCTGCACGAATAATCTGGATTGCCTCCAATCCGTCCATATCTGGCATCTGAATATCCATCAAGATTATATTCGGGATCGCCTCCCTTGCTTGTTGGATTGCCTCCATGCCATTTCTTGCTGCTATGACCTGACAACCCTTCGCTGATAGATATGCTGAGATAGACTTTATGCTGATCTCGCTATCATCTACCAGCAAAACCAAAGGATTTATGCTCTCGCCGCTATCCGTAACAAATAACGCTTTCGGACTGTCTGTCTGCAGCGATGAAACCTTGCGTAAATCAGTTTTATCTGGTTCATTAATACCTGTTCTATACATAGCGTCAGTGATCTCATAATCCTGTTTCCACGGCAATGATAATGTGAATCTACTTCCCTTACCCGGTTCACTTTTCACCGATATGCTTCCGTTGTGCAATTCTACCAGTTGTCTCGTTAGCGCTAACCCCAATCCTGTGCCTGAATATCTCCTTGATAATCTGCTGTCCAACTGGACAAAAGGCTGAAACAACTTCGACATTTGTTCTTGAGAGATGCCTATGCCGGTATCCCAGATAGTGAATTCCACCTGTTCATTCTCTATATAGCCAATGACTTCTAACCCGATAGAACCGCCATCAGGGGTAAATTTTACTGAATTGCTCAGAAGATTCACCAGCATCTGCCTTAATCTCCGCTCATCCGCTTTAATTATCGTCACAGTGCTGTCAAAACTCGTGGATACTCTAAGATGTTTCTTCTGAGCTTCGCGCTCTATGAGCCGCATACCTGCTTCGCACACCTGTTTAACAAAAACGGGTTTGATTTCCAATCCAAGTTGCCCGACAGTAATCTTAGAAATATCAAGGATGTCATTGATCAGATCAAGCAAGTGGCGACCACTCTCATCAATATCGGTTAAGGCTTTAAGCTGTTCTTTATTTAGTTTACCAAAAATGTCGTTGCTCAACACTTCGCTTATGCTCAAAATACTATTTATCGGCGTTCGCAATTCATGGCTCATACTTGCCATAAATTCATCCTTGAGACGATTAGCCCTTTCCAGTTCTGCATTGGCAATGCTCAATTTCGCTGTGCGCTCATTAACTCGTTGAGCCAACGATGCCCGTTCTTCTTCCAGAGCAATTTCCACTTGCTTTCGTTCAGTGATATCGCGCGCCGCCGCAAATACCCCGATAACTTCGCCAGACTCATCCCTGTATACTGTAGCATTGTAAAGAACGGGTGTTATATGACCATCTTTGTGGCGAATCTCCAGTGCATAATCCCAAACTGACCCATCGCTGAACACTCTCTCATATCCCCCTTTAGCCTTCTCAGGTTCAGTGAAGTAATCAGAAAAGCTAGTACCGATCAGTTCATCCCGTGAGCATCCTGTGACCTTCTCTGTCGCAGCATTCACATCGCTAACCATACCATCTGGACTAATGGTGACGAGAGGATCAAGGCTTGCTTCGATCAAGCCTCGATTATAGGCATTTGTCAATCGCATTTGCTCGTTGATTATATTTAATTCGTATGTCCTTTTCTCCACCAATTCGGCAAGTATATCACGATTCTTTTCTAATTCTATCTCCGCCATCTTGCGCTCAGTGATGTCCTTAAATATCGCCTCATATCTTGTAATATCACCCTCGTCGTCTTTATGAGCAATACAACTTATTATAATATATACTGGTATGCCATTATCCTTAACAGCTTCAATCTCATAGTTCTCTATATAATCTTTATTTAACAGTTCCCTAACGATAGACCGCATCTGCTCTGGATATGTAAGCAAAAGGTTCACATCTATAACGTCTTCTGGTTTTTCATAACCCAGTATTGATGCACCGGCGGGATTTATGGATACTATTTTACCATCAGCATCAACAGTCATTACTCCATCAGGAGTTAACTCGAATAATAGCACATATCTCTCTCCAAGCTCACGTAACTGCATCTCAGTGCGCCTTAATTCAGTGACTTTCATAGATATAGTTGTAAGTCCTATAATATTTCCAGAGGCGTCTCTGAGCGGTTCGATATTTATATCAAAAATTTCAACTCCAGTAGCTAGTTTAAATGGCAATTCAACCTTCATACCAACTCCGCTTTCAAGAACTTTCTGCTGAATTTCCCTCAATTTTGTCCTATTCGGATCAGGCATTATTTCATCACTATGCTTGCCTAATATTTGTTCAGGTGGATAGTCAGGATGGTTATAAACCCAGGTATATCGTAAGTCTCTGTCCAGATGGGCTAGAACTGTTGATGAGTTCTTCAACACAGTGCTTAGACGTTCTTCGCTTTCCTTTAGTGCCTTTTCTGCCTGCTTGCGTTGTGTAATATCTTCAGTAATGACGATAACACCAAGAATGGAACCGTCTTCTGATATAATTGGGCTATAGGTAGCGCTAATCGCCATTGGTTTTCTACTGACTATTGAAAGATAATCACCCTCAAAATGCGTTGATTTTCCAGATAGGCATGCAAAAACGGCATTTTTTACTCCCTCATTGTTTACACGTTTTACATCAATGCCGATAAGTTTTTCCTTAGACGATTCCAACAATTTGACAGCAATATCATTACAATCACTAAGAATTCCATTTGCATCAAGATATTGGATCCCTATAGGAGAGCTATCAAAGATCGTGCGATACTTCATTTCGCTTTCCCGCAGTGCCTTCTCAGCCTGCTTGCGTTCAGTAACGTCAGTTCCGTATATATTGACATATCCACTATCTGCTATCGGTACAATTGTTAAGGTATATATGCGGTTACCAAATTCGGCGTCAACAACTCTTTTTGATTGAGAATTGAAAACATCAATAACAAGTTCCCGCCAGGGATCAGGTAAGGGTTGACTCACCTTAAATCCTAATGGTCCCAGCAAAGATAAGCCAACTTTATTTGAGTAAATCATAATACCATCATTTGTTATTCGTAATATGGGATGTGGATTCTCTTCTGGAAATCTTGCTAACTTTTCTATTTCTTCCTCTGCCTGTGCATGCGCAGCTCGCAAGTTTATTGCTGTGATTCCATACGAAAGGTCTTTAGCCAATTCATCAAGGAGTTTTATCTCGTCTTCCGAAAATGCATCCGTTTCTTTTGAATATATCGTAAGTGCGCCAAAGGCTTTTCCATCAGACATAAGCGGAAGAGATATTAAAGATGCATAATCTAGCTGTTTCGCCTCTTTACGCCAGTGTTTGAATTTAGGGTCGGTAAATATGTTTTTGCAGATACTCGGTTTCCCTGTCCGTATAGCAGTACCTGTAGGATATTGATCTTGTTCAGTATCCGCCCAGATGACTTGAAGCCCTTCCAGATATCCTTCTTCAAAACCAGCGTGAGCAATTGGTCGGACTTCCTTGCCTTCATCATCTTCAGCATAATTGATCCACGCCATAACATATCCGCAGTCTTCTATGACAATTCTGCATATTTCCTCAAGGTATTTCGATTCCTCAGTAGCGCGCATCAATGCCTGATTACTATTGCTCAATGCTTTCAGCGTTCGGTTAAGCCTTTGAAGTTCCTCCTCTCTTTTCTTACGTTCGGTGATGTCGCTGTGTATGACAAGGTTGTGGCGCCCTGAACTATCATATAGCGATGAAGAACTAGCTAATGTCCACAATATGGAGCCATCTTTCCTATGGAATTTAAACTCACCATAAGACTCTTTGCCTTCTGCGAGTTCCTTTCTTGCTTCAAAGACTTTGGTCAACTGTTCTTTATCTAGAAAATCCAAACCGTTTTTACCTATTATCTCCTCTTTTGGATAACCTAGCATATCCGCCATTCTCTGGTTAACGAAGAGAAACGTTCCATCGGGAGAGCCAATCACTATGCCCTCCTGTGCGGTCTCAACTATAAGGCGATATTTTTCTTCGCTTTCCTTTAAGGCGTTTTCAAGTTGCTTGCGCTCAGTGATGTCACGGGCGACGTGTATGGATCCGATGAGTTTACCCTGTTCATCAAATGAGGGTGTCGTGCTTACAAGGAAGTCTCCGCTAAGACGTGGTTCTTGCACTTCAGCAACATGCTCTTTGCTATCTTGGCAAGTTATAGTGTGTGGGCAAAACTCCGGCGGGCAGGATAACCCATGAACCGCTTCATAACAGTGTAACCCGGTACATTGTTCGGGTTCCAAACCCAGACGGTTTGCCATTGCCTTATTTACTCTGATAATCTGGTGTTGATTATCTAAGATAGTCACCAAGTCTGGAATTGTGTTAAAGGTCTGTTCCCATAGGCGCAGGGATTCAATCGTGTTTTCACGCTCAAATTCTGCTTTCTTGCGATCCGTAATGTCTTCAAATACAGCAGCAAAATATTCTCTTTCAGGACTGTAAGCAGAAACTGAATACCAGCGATCTAATTGTGCAGAATAGTTCTCAAATTTTATTGTCTCACCTGTAAGCGCAACTTTCCCATAAATACCTATCCAGTCAGCAGGATCATTTTCGATGCCGGGAAGAGATTGAGTAACTCTTTTACCGATAAGGTCTTCCCTTTTTAAGCCTGTTAGCTTCTCAAACGCATCATTTACCTCAAGAAAAATATAGTCAATGGGCTTCCCTGTTTCATCAAGCAGTATTTTGTGGTAAGCAAAACCGTCTATCATATTGGTAAAAAGGAACTGATATTCTGCTTCGCTTTCTTTAAGAGATTCTCTCAGAGATATATTTTCAGAACTTTCTATTGACTTCCATTTTCCACCTTGTTTTATAAGTGCAAACTGGTGATTTTTTACAACATCTATTACTGCTAAGGCATTACATTTATCTAATGAGTACGTACAGATTGCGATCATCTTATAATTACCAATAACATTATTAACCTTTTCTTCATAATCGGTAAAATCCTCCCAGTCTTTCTCCTCAAGCCAGAATGTATTGCCTGTAAGCCGTAATCCAGAGAACCCATTTTTCAATGCCTGTTGTTCTTTTTCTACCCAGCCTTTAAGCACAATGTCAGCATCAAATTCTCCTGTCTTTGTATACCACTGGCTATAATCGAGAATCTCTATCTGTCCTTTTTTTATGTAGCTATCTAAATCCTTTACAGCCCTCTTTAATGCTTGCTTTGCATATCTAGCTTTTAATGGTTCAGAGGTAATCCACATACAGAACTCATTATTTTCCAATCCTGCCTTGAAATATGGAACTAGAATGTCAATCAAATCCTCTTTAGTTTGATAAAATTGGCAAAAATGAGTTCCCCAGGGAAAATCGCCAATAATATCAATACCTGACTGTCTTAATATATTTTTCACTTTAACACCTCTTTAGGTGAATAAATGGAAAACGAACCATCCCAAATTTTTCTATTTATATTCTATCTGTGACTAAATTCCCGATTCTGTACGAGTGGCATCAAACCACACCGAATTCTCACCAGAAATACGTTCTATCTCAGCGATCAGGGCGTCTGTTGGGGCAACCTTAGTATCAGGATTTGCCTGAATGACTACATCATTATATCTAGGAGTCTTTATGTGAAAGAAAAGTGTGCAATCGCCTTTATTCCCTTGACAAACGCCTTTGAGAGTATTAAGAATAGACGAATCCAATAAATTTTGTTGGAGAGCGACGTGTACTGACGAGATATATTTCTCCTTCAAGGCATCCAGCGAAAGAACCTCATCAACACGAATACAGGCTTGTTCACGTTCCTTCTGACCGTTAGCAATAGCGCCCTTCACCCAGACTATATTACCTTCTTGTAATGTATCATTATAATTCTTGAGAGTCTCAGAGAAGATCACCAGATCAGCAGAACCTTCAAGGTCCTCAAGGGTCGCAAAAGCCATCTGTTTCTCATTCTTTGTGATGCGTTTTCGTAATTCAGTAATCATACCAGCGATAGTGATCGGCGTACCGTTTTCAAGATCAGTCAAACTTCGGGTTGTGAAATTGGCAAATCTTTTAATCAACGCCTCAGAACTAGCCAGCGGATGACCCGACACATAAAATCCAAGCATCTCCTTTTCCAGTGCAAGCTTTTGGGTATCGCTCATTTTAGGAGTATTTGGTAGTTTTCTAGTTTCTAACGAAAAACTCTCAAATGTGTCAAAAAGCGATACTTGTCCAATCTGTTTATCTTTCTGTGATTTCTGTCCTGCGCTCATAGCGCTGTCAATAGCCTCCAGAAGCTGCGCCCTATGTCCACCGCATGAGTCAAACGCACCGCATTTAATCAAGCTTTCTATACACTTCCTATTGACAGCCCTGAGATCAACCTTCTCGCAGAAATCAAACAAAGATGTAAAACGTCCTTTCTCCTCTCTTACCGCAACAACAACCTCAACGGCACCCTCGCCAACGTTCTTGACAGCACTAAGACCGAATCTAATATTATTACCGTGAACAGTAAAGTTAGTATAGCTCTCGTTTACATCTGGCGGCAGTAATTCGATTCCCATCTTACTACATTCCTTGACATACCTAACAACTTCAGTCGTATCCTGCTTTTCAATCGTCATATTAGCCGCCATAAACTCTACAGGATAATGTGCTTTGAGATAAGCGGTTTGATAAGTAACAAGGGCATAGGCAGTAGTATGAGATTGGTTAAAACCATAGCCAGCGAATGGGATCAGCTGCTCAAATACAGCCTCAGCGATTTCTACGGATATGCCTTTAGCTTTGGCGCCCTCAAGGAATGGCACACGCTGTTTTTCGAGTTCTTCGGGTATCTTCTTCCCCATAGCTCTTCTCAGAAGATCAGCCTGTCCAAGAGTGAATCCAGCGATTTCACGTCCAATCTTCATAACTTGCTCTTGGTAAATTATTGTGCCATAAGTGTATTTGAGTATAGGTTCCAGAGTTGGGTGCATATACTCAATAGGAATGATACCATGCTTACGGCCTACGTATTCGTCCAACATTCCACTTTCAATCGGACCCGGCCTATAAAGGCTGACGATAGGAACCAAGTCATGAAAATATCTCGGTTGCAATCTCAAAAGAAGATCAATCATTCCCTGCCCGCCAAGTTGGAATATGCCAAGTGTCTGTGCCTTACATAGTAAATCATAGGTAATACTATCATCCAACGGAAGCGCATCCAGATCAACCTTTACATGATGGTTTTCCTCTATCAGTTTAAGGGCATAGTCTATCATCGTAAGAGCCGCTAGTCCAAGAATATCGAATTTATTAACCCCGATCTTTTCTAGTATCATCTTATCATATTGAACCACAATTTCATCGTTAGGCGTTTTAAAAACAGGGAGATGGTTCGTAACCCTATCGCTGAATACAACAACGCCAGCGGCGTGTACAGATGGGTTTCTAGCCATACCTTCAAGCGCCTTAGCGATCCTGAATAGACGACTTTTTTCAGGATCATTATTCATAGCTTGCAACTCAGGAACAGTGTCAAGGGCTTTATCGAGAGTTATACCCAATTCGCTTGGTATTAATTTAGCAACCGTATCCATATCAGAAAGCGGCATCCCTAAAGCCCTGCCAACGTCCCTGATTACCGCCCGCGCAGTCATTCTGTTAAACGTAATAATTTGAGCAACGTTCTCAGTTCCAAAGTTCTGAATAATGTATTTAACTACCTCACCCCTGCGTTCAGCATCAAAATCAAGGTCAAAGTCAGGCGGAGACACACGCTCAAGATTTAGAAATCTCTCAAAAACTAAACCATGCATCAGTGGATCAATATTAGTAATCCCAATAGAATAAGCAACAAGACTACCCGCAGCAGAGCCACGTCCTGGACCGACACGTATAGACTTATTTTTGGCAAAAAAGATAATATCTCGTGCAAACAAGAAGAAAGGGGCAAAACCTGTTTTTTTGATTATACCAATTTCATACTGAAACCTTTCCTCAATCTCAGGAGTAATTTGAGGATAGCGCTGCGCCAATCCATCACGACTTAGCTTCTCAAGGTAGGTATCAACATCATTTCCATCAGGAGTTTTATATTCTGGTATAAGTACCTTGTCGGAAGAGAACTTAAACTCACATTTATCTGAAATTTCAAGACTATTGGTAAGCGCCTTTGGATATTGTGAAAATAAATCACTCATCTCGTCAGCAGTGCGAAGATAGAATTCATCAGAACCAAATTTGAGCCTTCCGGGGTCATCAACAGTCTTGCTTGTCTGTATAGCAAGCATGACTTCATGAGCCTCAGAATCTGCTTTGGAAATATAATGGCAATCATTAGTAGCGACGAGAGGTATATCAAGTTCTTTAGAAAGCTTCACAAGCAGAGGAACAGCTTTTTTCTCATCTGTCAAGCTGTGATACTGCAATTCAATATAGAAATTACCTATTCCAAATATATCTTTAAGATCAGAAGCGGTTTGTTTAGCTTTTTGATTCTGGTCAGCAATTAGACAGGCAGGTATTTCACCTTGAATACAGGCACTCAAGGCAATTAATCCATCGTGATATTTTGATAAAAGTTCTTTATCAACACGAGCTTTATAATAGAATCCCTCTGTATAGGCAAGAGAAACTAATTCAATAAGGTTGCGATAGCCTACGTCATTTTTGGCAAGTAGAACAAGGTGGTATGGTTTTTCATGTGAATCTCTGTTGAATCTACTAGATGGAGCGACGTATAATTCACAGCCAATTACAGCTTTAACACCTTGTTTTTTCATTTCTGCATGGAATTCAACAGCGCCAAAGACATTACCATGATCAGTAATAGCGATAGCTGGCATACCCATATCACGGGCAGTTTTTGCTAGATCGCTTATCCGACAGGCACCATCAAGAAGACTATATTCGGTATGATTATGCAAATGCACAAAACTCGACTGTGCCATAAATACCTCTTTCTCTGAAAAAAAATAAGCGGATATTCAAGGTGAATAACCGCTTATGGATTTGCTTATAGATGTATCGTGGGAAAGCGATTTTTTTGCTTTTTAAGCATCTATTTATCAGAAGCCATCCAGATTATTGAACCGACAAGAGCAATCGCCATAGCAGCAATCCTTGCTTTTGGATCGGAGACATACTTTGCTTTTGCTGGTTTTTCCATAGAAGCCATATCTTTTTCAGCCTGCTCTATCTTCATTTTAAGCTCTTTATTTGCTTCTTCATACTTGCTTACATCAGATTGAGACTGTTTTAGCTTCCATTCCATATCAGCTATTCTGGCTTCTTTATCAGCAATAGCTGCGTCTTTCTCTTTTAATGCGCCTGATAGTTCATCTTTGCGTTCAGCAGTAGACTTCGCTGCAATGCGCATATCTTCTAGTCTTGCCTCAAGTTCAGCTTGTGCTTCAATTTGTTTGTTCAATGCATTATTTTTGTCTTGAAGTTCAGCGATCAATGCGTCTTTCTCTTTTAGAGCATTATTTAAATCATTGAGTTGGGCAAGTAATGCTTCATAATCTTTCTTTATACGATCTAGCTCTTTTTGCATTTCTGCGAGTTTAAGAGCAGATTCATCAACAGCAACTTTCTTAGATTCAATTGCTTTTTCAGCTTCCTTCGCAATCTTCTTTGCATCTTCAACGGGTATATATACTACAGTACCGATGGGAATTCTTCGCTCATTGCGAATTTTATTTTTTTCAGCTATATACTTCCACTTCATCGGATCTTTGTAATATTGTTCTGCAAGGTTCCAGAGAACGTCTCCGCTTTTCATGGTAACAGCCGCCATGTATTCGAAGTCAACCTGGTCCTTCTTGAGCTGAGCGCGCAAGCTCCCTGCAAAAATAAGACCCGTCAGAAAGATTGCGAGTAGCACTACCATGATAGCTTTACCTATAGTTAAATGTCGGCTAATATAAGTCATCTCTTTCACACTCCTTTTTTAGCTACTCACACTGAGCGTTCTTGTTAGAAGCTCGCGCATATTGACACGTAATGTACATCTGGTTCCAAACCATCTCTCTGTATCGTATAAGCATAATCAACAGTCATGTCAGCTATCTTAACACCGATACCAGCAGCGAATTGCTTTTCACTACTAAAACCTAATCTGAAAGCAACAATGTCTGCTGCCCAATATTCAGCACCAATATGCAGAGCGGCAGTCTTTCCTTTCAAATCCACAAAAGCTTTAGTAAGGTCAACAGCTACTAACAAGTCATTACTTGGAAGCACTCGGATCGCTGTGCCAACTCTCAAAACAGTAGGCACATTAGCATTGGCAACTTTGCCAAGTATGTTTTGTACTGAGAGTCCTACTGTAATGGCGTCAACGGGGTCAGCAAGTGCGCCTATATCAAGTCCACCAAACCCCATTGTAGTTTCACTGCTATCCGGGTCTATCTTCTGATGGAGAATTTTTACACCAGCACCTAGACGTACCGGTCTAAACATAGCCCCATAGGAGAACATAAATGCATTTTCTGTACTATTAAACGAACCTTCTTCAACATTTTGATCATTATAGCGTGGAATATCAACGACACCGGCATTCACCCATCCTATACCAAAGGAGCCAATGCCTTTCACGCTACTAGCTAATGCCAAAAAATTATGTCTGCGGTCAAGTTTATCATTCGCACTATACATACTGGCAACAGAAGCAGATTGTACTCTAGTTAGACCTGCTATGTTCCAAGCTATAGCAGTTGCATCATCCGCAACGGCAGTTGATGCACCACCCATCGCCAAAAATCTAGCGCCTACACCCATTTTTAGGTAGGACGCCGCATTCACGACGCTATCATCTGCTGCCAGTGTTATACCTGACATAACCAGCAGAAGCAGTATCGCTCCAATTATCATCCATCTTTCTTTCCCACGAATCATTACAACAACCTCCTCTAAAAACAATATCTTTATCGTGTGTGTTGGAGCAAAGAGTGGAGGAGAGAGTTTTGATGCCCTCTCCTCTACTTAAATTACTCTCTCACAAGAGCGATCTTTATGATCTGAGACTTTGTCTCGCTGTCAGTTTTGACTACAACCTGAGCGAAGTAAACACCATTCGCAAGTTGTCTACCGCCGCCGGCATCCGTAGTACCATCCCATGAGAATTCAACTTTCTCACTAGCATCCTTTGTTTCATCTTCAGCTACGGTAGCCACCAATGTATTGGTGAAATCGTAAACTCTGATAGAAACCTGGGACTTCTTGCTTAATCCAAAGGCAATCTTTGTAGAATCACCCTTGAATGGGTTCGGATAGTTATGAGCTTTAACAACCTCGAGAACATCGCCTTCAACCATAAATGTGACTTCAGCAGTTGATTCATTACCTGCAACGTCCTTTACAGCAACCGACAATGTATGTGAACCGTAACCAAGTTTGACTTCATAAGATGATTCACCTGCACTTACAACCTTGGCATCACCCGGTTTAGCCGGCGCCATAGTTCCTGCAGATACTGGTTTATCATCTATTGTTACGGTGATTGACGTGAGATCCACACCTGAACCTTCATCAGAATAGCTGATTCTGATAACTGGCCTTACACCAACTACAGCATCCTGCTTTGGTGATACAACCGTCACAGTCGGTGGTGTGCTGTCAGCCACAGAGAACTTCCATGACGTATCAGCTACATTGTTAAGCATATCAGCAACTACAAGTCTAACATTATGCTCACCATAGCCAAGTCCTTTAGCAATATAGGTTGCATTAGATGCAGTTGCAGTTACCACAACAGGTGCGCCATCAACCCACATCTTAACTGATTCTGGATTGACACCTGATCCATCGTCAGCCATCGCCGCTGTAATTGTGATACCCTTAGCCGCATCAGCTTCAGCGACAGTACCTGTAGGTTTAGTTCCAGATATTGTCGGAGGCTTTGTCTCAAGACTGAATGACGAGTCTTTAGATGCGATATTACCAGCTTTGTCAGCTACTTGGACAGAAACCTTATAGGTTACGCCCTTTTCCAACGGAGTCAGTATCTCATAGCTAACCTGTGTTGCTGTTGCCATCGCTGGTAGAATCTGACCATTAAGTGACAACACTACACTACCTACGTTGACTCCAGTACCTGCATCACTATATGTTGCTTTCAATACCGGTGTTGCTGTGTTTACTTCTCCGTCTGGTTCAACAGTCGCTATAACTGGCGGTGTTTCTTCAACCTTAAATGTCCAGTTTTGGTTTGCTGCGTTACCAAATTTGTCAGCAACTTCAACGAATACAGTATGATCACCATGTGTTAGCTTTGTAGCCTGATAGCTAATACCTGATGCAGAGGCATTGGCATTAACCACAACTCCATCAACCTTCATCAGCGCTGTTGTTAGGTCAATACCTGCACCAGCATCGCTGTAGTTGGCGGATACTGCCACATCTACGCTCTGGACTATTCCAGTCGGGCTCATACCGCTAATAACCGGTGCTGTAACTTCAAGTTTGAAACTGCTAGTCGCAGTCGCCTCATTGCCAGCCTTATCAGAAACTCTGATTCCAACGGTGTATCCAACATTTGGTTTCAACGGTTCTTTTACTGAATAACTTACTTCGCCTGCACCAACTGTTGCAGATACTACGTCACCGTTAAGTGTCATTGTTACTGAACTAAGGTTAATACCAGTTCCAGCATCGCTATACTTGGCTGATAAAATTGGCATATCATCATTTATAGCACCACTTGGCATTACATCAGATATTACTGGGATTACCTCTTCAATTGAGAAGTCCCAAGCGAGAGTAGCAACGTTACCTGCTTTGTCAGCAACTGTAACTTCAGCAGTATGTTTGCCTTTCGCCATCACGGTTGATGATTTGAAGCTGATTCCTGTATCAGTTACTTGGGCATTCACAGCCAAATTATCAACTTTCAAAGTAGCGGAATCTTTATTAATGCCAGTTCCAGCATCGCTATACTTAGCTGATATAAGTGGCATTCCAGTATTATCAACACCTGTTGGTGTTGTGTCTGAAATGACTGGAGCATCTTTCTCAAGCGAGAACGTCCATATCTTTTCAGATGGAACGCCAGCCTTGTCTTTCACAGCCAGTTTCACAGTATATACAACACTAGCCTTCAACGGGCTTGTTGGTGTGTAGCTAACCTTCGATTGGCCAACTGTTACATCAGTGAGAACTGCGCCATTTAATGTTAATGTTACACTGCTCAAATCAATTCCAGTCGTATCGCTATATGCGGCACTGATGGTTGGTGTAGCATCAGCTATACCATCACCGACAGGACTCATATCGCTGATGACTGGTGCATCCATTTCCTGGACACCGAATGAGCCACGTGTTACAGTCTCATTACCAGCTAGGTCTGTCACCACGACTTTGATCTCGTTAGCACCAACGACTTCACCTTTACCAAAGGTGTAATCAAGTGTTACATTGCTGATCGGACCTTTCTTCTCTGCTTTAACTACGCCATTAATGACGAGTTGTGCATCAGCTATTCCGCTTCCATCATCAATGATATTTGCTGAGACAGTAGAAGCCGGGTCATCAGCTTTTACACCTTGTGGAACGCTGAGTGTTACGATAGGTCCACGAGTATCAGCTACAAGGTGACGGACAAAGTAGCTTATGTCACCTGAATAGTAACTTGATGAAGATGATGATGAGGTTACTGCTGTGCTAACAGCATTATTAGCAGTATTAATCAATGATGACTGATCACTACCACCTGAACCTCCATCTGGATTGCTTCCATTGATTATATTTCCTACAATACCCGGTAGTGGTGCTATATAACCATTTCCAGCACCATTGCCAAGTATATCATTAAGGAATGTGCCTTGATAATATCCAGTGAATGGATCAGCAGTAGTAATCAAATTGGCAATACCAAGCTGATAGAAGTCTGGAACCTGCGTTGCCGGAACAGAAACTATACCTTCCAGGGTCTTGTCAGCGCTTACACTCAGATTATCTGCTGTATCGCCTTTCCACACAGCCAGATATGCTTTTGTAAGATCCTCATAGAGGTATACAGCATTTTCGTTGTGCAGATCAAGAACCATTGGTTGTGGTTTCTGAGCATAGAAGACAACCTCGTAAGTCTCTCCATCAACAACATTACCAACTTGGATATTATAGCTTGCACGCCATGCTTTATGCCTTTGATCTGAGGCGCCGTCAGTTATACCATTCCAAGTCTCATTGTCAATACCATCTGGTGTATAGTTATCAGCATATTCAATTACCGGCTTGCTTGTTGCAATTAGGGTCTTGCGCTGATAGTTAATGATATTGCCCTGATCAGTTGTTCTCAGTGATGTAGTCTGTGCATTTAGCCACTTAAATACATCCACATTGATATATCTCTGGAGATCAGCGGCGCTAAGTCCGACACCTTCATCAACTAGCGTTATTGCCGCAATTGCACCTTCGGGAGCCTTAAAGTAGCGTATACCATCTTTCTGAGCGCCCTGAGTTACGACCTGCGGTGGAGTTCTATCAATGAAGAGTCTTGCTGTAGCTTCAAGCTGCTGCCAGTCGGCTTCATTAACGGCATCTGACTTATCCCATGCATCAATCTTTACGACATGATCACCTTCTGTTAATGCAAGTCCTTCTGGTACGTTGAAGTAAAACACTTTATCAGTCTCTAATTTATCAGGTGTTACTTCACCAGCGACATGGAAGTCTTTGCTTCCAGCACCATAAAGCTGACCATCAATATAAAGTTTGATACTATTTCTATCAATACCAGCAGGATCAACTATCCTAAATTGGATATATCCACATTCGATATTTGACAGGTAGCTTATGCTAGGATCTGCATGATACCTGAAAGCTGGGTTTTCAAACTTTGGTTCATGATGACCTAAAGTAGTCATATCTGACTTATAGTTCCGATCTGGACCAAAGAAGGTAACTGCATCAACTCTACCGAGTGACTTCTCAAGAACGATACTGTATATTGTATGTGGCACAAGATTACCTGCATCATTTATTGACCCAAATTTCTTCAGGTTGAAGCTAATCTTCTTAGCATTAGTATCTACTGACAGGTTGATTATATCATCATTTGCCCATACTCCAAAGCTATCAGAGTCATTCTTCTCTTGTGGTTGCCAGTATCTAACTGAGATGAAGCCATTAGCCTCAATATCCGCTGGAATACCAGCTCCACTGTAGTCAATGGTTACTTTTGGTTCAAATCCTGGTCTGAATCCCCAAACCTTAGCCCAAGCTGGAACTCCATCGAATATTACTCCAGAATCCGACCAGTAATCAAAGAAATCAATGCTGTAAGCTTGACCAACTGGTTGAATTATCAGGCGTTGATTTTTAGGTGTATTTGGTGTAATCACAGGAGTTACCATAAGACCCATTTTCTCAACGAATGTCTTATCGCCAAAGGGTTGTGATTCTATGAGTGCTGCTCTTGGAATTGTCACAGCAACATTACCATCTTTGCTGAAAGCAGTACCGTTTGTGCCAAGTTCAGCAGTTACTGGGTATATCTTCAAGTCATCCGTCATTAAGGATGTACTTACCGAACCACTTGATGTAGTTGCAAATGCGATTATCTTACCACCATAACGTAATAGGTCAAGATAGGTAAATTGTCTATCGCCTAAAGTCATACATGGCAATTCACCGCCGGTTAGTGCTGCTTTATACTTACCGACTTCGCCTTGAACCGGCATCATATCAAGCAACTCACCAGCAACTACAAGCCCGTTTGGATCATTCATGACTTGACCGCCATTGAATGATAAACCCACAGGAGCCTGGAATTCATACAGCATAAATACAATCGGTTTCTCTGGTGAATCAACCTCAACTACAACAGTTGGAACATCAGTGTAATTTGGAGATAGATCCGAAGAAGGAGTACCAATTCCTTGAGCAGATCGATCACCAACACCGGTTCCGCCTAGATTAGCAGTAAAATCAATCTTGATACCTGAACCAGGAGTCACGGGTTGAATAACGCCATTGACACTAGATACTGTAAGAATTGGTGCAAGTTCAGGAGCTATATTTCCACTCCAATCTTTCGCAACTGCCCTCAATTGATAAGTACCATCGGGTAAATTTGGACTCCATGTTGTACCCCAGAGGCTTGTCCAATTAAACAACTCAGTTATAGCTTCGGTTGCCGCTAGAGTTGTCGGGAACAATGTCTTCACTATCTTAGATACTTCACCGAGTTTATCACTTACTGTTTCAATGTGACCAACTGGAACTCCTATGGTTATCCACTTTGGATCACTGATGCTTCTATACTGGAATTGAACTTCCTGTATATCTGCTTGGCAAATAGTTGCCGCATACAGTGTATCAAACCAGTATTTCTTCGGCCAGTTAAGGAAGTGTAACTGATTTGGATAATAACCAACAATTGATGCAATTGGCGGTGTTGTATCTATTACAGTTACTAAAACTTCACCACTGTAATCCATGTTACCAACTCGGTCGGTAGCCTTAACTCTTAACTTGTAGTCACCTTCAAATAAGCCAGTAGTATCCCACAAGAGTGAGTAGCTATCTTTCGGGTCAGCATCTTTTGTAGCAAGTCCAATGTCAACCCATTCATTTAATGTGTTATTATTTATAACATCACCAATGCCAACAGTTGAATTAGCTGTCGATCCAACATCGTCAGATTGTAAGCCAAGCGAAAGCTTAACAGGCATAACCTGATACTGAACATAAGCAACGGAAGTCAGTGAATCAACAGCAGTAGTTCTAATGACTACCGACGAACCTTTGGTGAGTTCGGTATCTGTTGCCATCTTCAATGTGCTTGAATTGCTGTTACCAGACTCTGGAACTATTTGAGGCATACTATAGGTAAGGGTTGTATCACCATTGACGTTTGAGATCACTGCATCAGGTGCTGTGTTATCCACAATCACCCTTCTAGCGATAACTTTGTATGCAGTGTTACCAGCTTCATCATCAATTACTATTCTGATGTCGTAGTATCCATTAAGGACTCTGGCACCAGGAATCTGGACAGTCTCACCATTATCATTATGGCAAACACCAGCAGTGGGCCAAATTGTTGAGATCCTTTTAGTTGCCGCATCATAAACAACATCCGTTGGTTTACGATGATATGATGTATCATTTACATCTACAACTACGGCATCGGCATTGATTGGTTTCCAGTAACTGCTATCATCTTTAGTCGCATCTCCGACGTTTGGATATGTGCTTTCCTTATATTCAAATGCGATTGATGGTTTAAGTGCAGTACCAATATTGCTACCTTGGCCATTTCCCTGTGCTAGGGTACCCGTTGGGACACCCATATCAAGGTCACCTAAGCCTTTGCCAAATGTTACCCAGAGGTCCACTTCACCCCTAGGACCAATCATTTCTTTCTGATCCGGAGTGAGAATTGGATTCTGAGATGCTACTGGTCTGCGTGTCCAACCACCAACAGCGTCACCGTCTTTTGGTGTATTATCAGTGATATTGTCAAGTATATCATAAGCATTATGATCAACCACCACATTCAGAATATCCGATGGTTCTGGCATCTTCTGTCCGGTATTAGCACCCGTTGTAAGTGACCACGGTACTGCAATTATCGCGACTTGATAGACACCATCTTGTAATGTAGTTGTATCCCAAGTGGCAGTCCAACCATTCATACCTGTATAGCTATAGCTGGTGCCATCCCATGAAGGTGCTTCTGGACTACGACTAACCAGTGCTTCAATATCAGTCCATGTTGTTGTACCTTGTGCTCTATATAAGAACTGCACACCAACAACATCAGAATCAGTGTAACCAGTAAAGCATACTCTACCAGTTAGTTTTGGATAATCGTTAGTCTGGTTGATCTGTCTAGGATAGAGAGTCATCTCATCTCCGTTTGTACCATCTATACGCTTTATCTTCGCAATCGAAGCCATAAACTTATTATCAACAACAGTTAGTTCGATTATATTGGATTCGGTCTTATTGCCAATTGAATCTATACCAACTGCTTTGAATTGATAAACGGCACCCAATACAATGTTGGTTGCAGTAGCGGTTTGACCATCCCATCCACCAACTGGACTTAGTGTAGCTGAATACGGTTGAGTATTAGCAGTCTTGACATCTTTCCAGTCATAATCATGTTGTGCCTTAAACTGGAATGTCACCTTATCTAGATCCTCAACACTCATCTTAGGATCGACACTAAGTACCAACGGTTCGCCTCTTTCCATCTCTTTATTGGTAATCGCAACAAGCGTACCATCTACGAGGAGTTGAGACGCTGCAAGCTGAATTGGTTTGGTAGTATTCTTAATCCATATTTCAGCAACATCCGGTACTACTGGATCAGCCGAACCAACAGGAACGCCGGTTGTATGTCCAACATCATCAGTTGCAGTTACTGTTATGAAGTATTTACCATCTGGTAATACTGGATCACCAGTTACCCAGTTGGTAACCTGCCATTTTGGAACACCAGGATTACCAAGACCTGTTGGATCACCTGTAGCATTGTCAACATCCATGTGGATGGCATCTGCTTCAGCGCTCTTCCATGCAGTATCATCCCAGCTCTGTCCCGATGTTGGGAACGCAGGTGCAACAGCATCTGACGCATACGGACCAGCATACCTTAGAGTTATACGACCATTGGGTCTCCACTCAGCCGGTTTACCAGCCGCCCATGCTGGCTTATAAAGCTCATTTTCCCATTTTGCATCTGGATTATATAATGTTGGATACAGCATTCCATAAGACCAAGCTGCTGCATCAGCGGGCCATGCCGCTGCATTAATTACACTTGATGGTGGATACGAATAAAGATCCGCCGTTGGGAATGTTCCAGGCGGCACCCAATCTACTTCAGTATCACCAGCAAACAGCGTTACAGTCTTACCAACAACCATCTTAGTTTCAGACGGAACTTTATAAGCACCCACCTGTAGAATTCTTGTTCTTGGTGGATGATTATCAACTATCGTAACCAAAGCCGCTCTGTTAGTATGTGCAATGATATGATCCGGGTTATCGTAATGTATCTGATTTGCAGATATTGCCGGTATAGGACCTGCCGCTCCATCAGGATCATTACCAATGGCCTTACTATCTAACGGACCCGTGTTGGAATCACCAGCAACACCAACAACCCAATAATCAGCAGTCTGTTCGACTACCTTTTCGGTTTGTGGATCATCAATGACTAACCAATCTGGAATTTTCCAATGTACCATATATGGTTCATTAGTATCAGATGGATCAACACCATCTTCACCCGTCTTACCATCTTTGTCGTAATCCTTGCCTACAACAGGATCTTCACCGAATCTACCATCAAGATCATTATCCTTTGCATCAAGGAGAATCCATGGACCGTTAATACCACCGTTTGATGCGGCTTTCCTCTTTACAAGGAATACCATCTGGCCAACATCATGACCATTATTAGCAACGTCCCAACCAGCAAGTTCAACAGGAACAGCCTGAACCGTTAGATCGGTTACACCACGCTCAACGACTGTACCCGAAGCAGGTAGAACCACCTGTGCTCTTGGGTTGTCAATCATGATCGCTTTTTCTTTTGCTGGATCAACGGCTTCAACAATACCTGTAGGTGCAACTGCTGCAACACTAGCATTATCAACAGCCCTTGGGCGCATCTTGGTATTACCATCACCAGCGGCGGTTGAGTCAATCCATACTGTCCATTCTGTAAAGAATCTGGATCTATCGTCATTTAAGCCGGCAAAACTATCGTCACCAGATGATGCAACACCACCGCCAGTAGCTTTGGCATCTTTGGTTATATTGACCCATGTTTGGCTTTCATTATCAAAAACTTCAACGTAAACGTTATTGATGTCATTGAAGAATCTGTTTCTAGCATCAACAGCACCATAATCTGCTCTTGGATAATTTGCAGGTGGATTAAGAATTATAGGTGACGGATTCATTGTAGGATCTGTCAACCGACCAGTTGCACCCATCCACCATGGACCTACAGCATTCCTATAGGTTCTGACAATAACCTTATGCCATTTCCATTCCAATGGAACCCATCTAGTCGTATCATCAGTGCCATTAAGTGAGAAGATGGTTGTTCTAGCTGGTGCAATAATGTCCTTGTTGTGTACTAGGAACTTTCCATAACCATAAGGACTTGTATTACCAGAGTTATCTACTGATTTTGTACGGAAGATGTATAAACCATCAGCCCAACCAGCAGTATCAATAACTCTTTCATTAGTATTGTCCGCAAATCCTGCAATAGCGCTGTTATCACCCATTACGAAGTAGTAATTATATGCGATGATATTGCCATCTGCATCCCTGATCGGCACCCAACGTATATCGGTTGATGCTATTAATGGGAAATTATCAGTAACAGTTTCATCAGCAGTATTATTGAATACTTTAGTCCATGCTGTAATATCGCTAGGATCTCCGTCTTGATTTGGGTCATAAGCATATTCCACATATACTTTTGCACTACCATCAAGGCTTGGGTCTCTATTGGTTCCAACCTGACTACCGTATTCAAGCTTCTTAATATTTGTAAAGACAACAAGCTTGGTATCTTTGCGAGAGTCAATCTTGTTGGCTCCAACGTTATCAGTGCCATTATCCTCTACACCATCAGCATTTTCATCCACATAGAAGGTGTTAAATACTTCGTATTTCTTATAATTATCACCCTCAATGATTAAACGTTTCTTCTGGCTGTAGTTTGCGGCATTAAGTTCGTTAAAGACCTGTACAAGTCCTTGACCCGGTTCATAAGATGCCATACTTGGGTACTTGAATATATCACCTGAATTTCCATGAGTATCAAGTAAGGTCACAATTGGTGCATCAGGAACAGTAACGTCTTTTTCAACCTTAACCTGTGCCTGTTTGAGTACTACGGTCTTTGTTACTGTGCTATTACCTGCTTTATCGGTAACTGTAACAGCTACAATGTATAATTCGTTTCCAGCAGGCATATTCTTTGGAGTATTCCATAGCAAGTGCCATAATTCCTCACTATTAGCACCATTATCCGCATATTTGGCACCTGCGCCAATATCAAACCAATCATTGGCATAAGGTGGCGCTGGCACTATTGGTAGAGTTGATATAGTATGGAATGTTACACCACCGATTCCGGCTCCACCAGCATCAGTAGCTTTCGCCCACAGATCAACTGGGTCTCCACCGTTTGCTATTATTGTAGGTGTTGATCCGCCTTCATAACCTCTGCCACCACTATAAACAGCAATTACATTTGGTGGATTAGCATCGGCTATGAGTTTCATGCCTTTATCCAGCTTATTATCGTTGCATGCATAATCAATAGCAAGAGCACGCAACCAGAGTTCACCATCAACACCATCTTTCAAACCTGGGATTAATCTTCCAAGAGCATTTAAACCAGGTGCATTAGAAAGACCGGTATTGGCATTAATATTTCTGGGATCGTCACCAACAAAGGTAGCAGTCCATAGATCAGTGGCTTTGCTATATGCGAAGGTTACATCCTTACCTTTATTTACACCATCAGCATACTTAACTGTTTGCCATGTCGCTGAACTTCTATCAAAGTATTGCAGTGTAACAGTCTTAGCCTCAACTTTATCAGTTGGATCTGTTGCATCTGCTTTTACTGTTATCTGAACGCCATGATACAAATATCCAGATGGTTGACCATCTTTATCAAAAACCTGTCTGGCATATCTGAATATACCTGTTGCAGGGTCAATGGTTGTTTCATAATTAAACCATGTACCACTATCACCACTGTCATAAGCAATTTCTGCACCAATACGCTGTATTGTAACAACAGGTTCTGTGTAATCAACTATAACAGTGATTGAATGTGGATCAGGTGTTGGATTACCATCACTATCATAACCGGTTGCCTGCAGATCGTATTTGCCAGCTTCTAACCTTGACGTATCCCATGGGATAGTCATTAGCGGGTCAGTAAACTTAGTAGCATCAAGGGTACGAGATAAAGTCTTTATCTCTGTCCAATCAGCCGCACCAACTGCACGGTAGGCAAGTTTAATTGCTGCAACTTTATTGGTAAACTTTACATATACATCAGTTATACCACGACTTACAGCAAGATGTGGTGAAAGGGCATTTTCTGCAACACCACAAAGAGGACCTTTGATCTGCTTAATTTGTACTGCAGGACCTGTTACATCATTTAGCACCATAACTGCAAGTATCGGATCAGTTGCATCTTTGTTGCCAACTTCGTCCTCAGCAACTGCACGCAGATAGATATATTGATCTTTTTCTGCATTGTAGAGCTTGGAGAAGTCAACTTGCCATGTTACTGACCATGAACCATCAGCATTCGGAGCTAATACTGAATTGCTATATTGAGTTGCTGGGATTGGATACCAGATAATATTGGCATTTGTATTCAGTGAAGATAGCTCTCTTAGAGTATATTCAAATGATACACTCTTAACACCATGATTGGCGTCTTCACCAGCACCCGAATCAATGATTCCATCAAGGTTTAGATCACCATCACTATTTGCTTCTATTCTAGCAGTTAGTGTAACGTTCTTATCAGTTGGCAGTATCTCAAAGCCATCAGCGCCGTCAGTTACAACGGAACCGTTACGGCTAAGTGATGCTGTAAGTATCTTTGCCTTTGGCATAGTGCCATCAACCCAAACCTCAACTTGATTAGTCTGATCAACTTGGACGTTCAATACATCATCAATTGGTACTGCACGAACAAAGTATTTTACATTCTGATCAGTCATTGGAGTCTGCCATGGAATTGACCATCCATCAGCCGAATCAACATCAAATGCAATCTTTCTAAGCCAGTTGAAATTCTGGACTTCTGGATTAAGGCTGATAAGAGTATCAATCATACTTTGCAGTTCAGGTCTTATCAATGGACGATCTTCTGTGCTAATTGCATATTGCCATGTGCTAGTTGCTTCCTGGGTGTTACCACCTTGATGATTCTTAGTTTCTCTTGAAACTTCAAACAATACACCAAAAGTATCAACAGCATTTACACCGGGCTGATCATGCAATACAGCAGTTAGAGGAGTAGAGCTATTGGCTTTGACTCTGCCAGCAACCTTAATATCGGCTGATGAATCAACAGCAGGTGGTGTGCGATCAACTACAATAGTCTTACTTACAGCCGCCTGTGAGATATAACCAGCGCTATCCTTAACATCCACTCTAACTTCATAACCGCCATCAGCAAGTCCGTCAAGATTGATAGTAGCATACCAGAACTCATCATCAACAACATTATTCTCTTTTGCTGTTCCAGGAACCCATAACTTTGACATGACGGGTAGATTGATATACCAGTTCTTAAGCATTATATACTTCTGGTTAGCAATCCAGAAATCAACTAAACTACCAGTACCTATATCAAATGACATGTTCTTCGGATCTGGAATAACCCATGTATCACCAACAGTATCAACCACAAAGTAGTAATAGTATGTCTTACCAGCTTCAAGATTCATTACGACTGACCAGATTGGTTCACCTTTACTATTAAAGCTTGGTGTTAGATTTACACTATCACCAAATGGCTGATTGGGTGGAGTTAGTGTAGTACCTGTCCACAGATCTGACGGTGCTGCATTTAGACCAGCAGGTAATGCTACATTATTCTTAATAGCATAGAACATCTTTACACCTTCAAACCTTGACTTAGTCTTACCATTATCAACCCATGTTGGCAGATATATCCTTGCCGAATTCTCTGACAAAACAAACGTATGCGGAATTAAAGCAGCCGCAACATTATTATCATCAATACGTTTATCAATGGAGTAATCAGCAGTTTTCTTAACCACCGGTGTGTTATTCTTGTCATATACTGTAATAGTTACGCCATTTGCTGGAATTTCACCAAATGCTCTACGTGGATTGTAGAGATATAGGTTCAAAACTTCACCAGAAACCTTAGTCGCTGGGCGTCCGATGTTTGTCACGGTAGTACCGCCTGGCGCAATATCAAAATTACCAGCATAAGACGGGAACACAGCATTACCAAAGTTGGTAAGGTCGAGATTTACAGTATCAACAAACTTAGGATCATCAAATATTGATCCGCCAATACCACCTGTAAGTGTATTCGATATAAACGATGCTAAAGTACTACCAACACCAGTTAAATCAGAGGAGTGGTCTAAAACATACTTGAGCTGTACTACGTCAAGGGCAAGACCACCAAGTTTGATCTTTGGACCTATCAAATCATTGATTCTGATTACAATTTCACCCACCAAGCCTTCTTGGTTACCATTATCATCTACTGCTACTGCTGCAAGTGTCACATCACGTGTACCAGCGTTAGCAATACCAAGATCCTTTACAACTTGTGCAGTGTCAACTCTGAAGGTATAGCTATTACCATAATCAGACTGTCCAGTCATTCCACCGCCAACGTTACTAGGAACTCCCATAGCAACGATCTTCCATCCTGGAGGTCTATTGCCTGATCTACCCCACAGTTGGACCTGTGTTATGTCGCCTGCGGCAGGTTGTCCGGTGCCCCATAAACTAGCGCCGAGTCTCTTTTCAGGATCTGCATTGACGATAGCTTCAACTAGAACGTCATCGCCTTCCATGACCTCAGCGTCAACTGCATTGGCTACGGCAGTTGGATCAACGCCAGCTTCTGGTGTCCATGCAAATGTTTTTTCATCAACTCTGATGATTGAAGCCTTTGGCACTATATTATCAACCCAATATGCGGAATCTTTACCATCGTCTCTTGGACCTAAGACAAATTCCATCCTGTTGTTGACACCATCAGTTATGGGCTGATTGAATATGTTAGTCTTAGCGCCAACAAAGTTGAATGGTACACCAAGTTTCCAGTAAATATCTCTCAAGAAACTCGCCTGAGCATTATTGCCAAGCACGCCATCAGCACCAACAATGCCACGAATAACATACTCATCGTAAGCTGTGGCTGTTGTTATATCACCGTTAGTAATAATACCCGGAGATCCCCAGGCGTCTGGCAAGTCTTTCGCTATTGCACGGAATTCATACTCGGTTCCATTTGTCCATGGGAACTTAGCAATATCAAGAACATTAATTCCGTTGTCTATTGACCATGTAGCTTCAACTACTCTTTGTGTATTAGCAGTAATAACAGTAGCGGCATTACCGGCACTAGCGTTTATTGCCTTACCATAATATGTGATAAATGCGCCAACCCAACCAAGGCTATTAGCAAGCCCTCTATCAAGGTTTGGTGCCGGGTCTTCTACAAGCTTACCAGCATTATCATAATAGAAACTTGACATATAATCTGGGTCATAATCAAACCCTAATGTCACCCACGGTCCATTATGAGTTAAGTCACGATACTGGATTTCAACACCATCAATCTTATCGGCAAACGTCTTGGTATAAGACAAACCGCCGAAGATTGATACTGTCTTGGCTTGCACATCATACACTACAAAGTTATTGTCTGTTTCATCACCCAAGTTACCAGGACCGATAGCGTCGGTTACACCATCTGATTGTCTAATATGATCATTGGTACGGACGATAAGGTCATCCGGGCTTCCAACAGAAAGCGCTGTCCATGAATCAAGTGTCCTTTCAGTATCGCCGATACCATCGGTATTCACGACAGCTTGGGTATATGTATATGGACCTTGATGGTCAACTATGATATTGATGATGTTATCAGCAACTGCTCCCTGCGGGAATCTAGCATCACTCGTCGTCCACGGTAGTGAGGCATAATGGAATCTTGTACCATAATTCTGACCATCAACAACAACCGGGACAACCTCATACTGGAATTCGTCTTTCAGCATGCTGACGTCCCAGGTCAATTTCACTTCAAACCATTTATTGTCAATAATATTATCAGCGGCACCTGTAGCGGTAACCGTTGTTCCGCCAGTAGTCTGTGCGAGCTGCCATGTATTGGCTTCACCCCAGTCTGGGTCATGGGTATTTCCGTCCTGATCTGCCTGATCTTCATCAATAACGCCGTCCCAGTCATTATCAATACCATCATATCTACTGTTAGCAATCAGACCGTTATTTGGGATTCCGTTATAGTTTAGATTTATATCACCTGAATCAGCATCATTGCCAGCAGGATAAAGCTTGTTGTCATATCTAAACCAGAGTTGTACTTTCGCACCATCAATTGGACGTGGCCACACACGGACAGTCACATTAACAGTGTTACCGGTAACTCTCCAAAGAGATGTATCAGCCTTATAATCAGCCAGTGCTTTTGTATTAACAGCGGTGATTTGGGTCTTGATGTTCTCAATACGAACCTTACCAGTATATTCTGGTCCCCAATTGCCATCATTATTAACACTGTCGTTACGATCCTGTGCCAACGTACGGAGATCAAACGTGCTGTTATTAGTTGGCGGAATATCAAGCAAGCTAAGTGCTGGCCATGTTACAGGTATTGGTGCATAAACAATTGGTTCAGCCATGCCGCCTGGTTCTGGTGAATTTGGATTGATATTCTTACCATCAGTCCAGGTAAACTTGTTATCGCCATTCAAGTCAATCCATATAAAGTCATTCTTACTGAGCAAACCATCGCCATCTATGTCAGCCCATTTAACTACTCCACTTGCAGTACCTGTGCAAAGCTGAACAGGAAATTCTAGACCTGCCAGATCCTCAAATTTTAAACCAGGGGCTTCATCTGGAGGAGTGCTTGCACCTAACACAACTGTCTCTGCAATAGTTCTTGCATTATTATTATATCTGCCAATGTTACCACCGGTTAGCTTATCATCTTTCCATACAGGTTCGCCTACTTCATATTTACCATCGCCATTTGCATCATAATAGTAGTATCCAAACGATGATGCAAAGTCAAAGAATTTGCTGTAAACTTTAGCCGTTCCAAAATTAAATGGTGGTTGAGAATAATCAATAGTTATTGTTGCAATCTCCACCCACGATGGCTGTCCAGTTGGCACTGTCGGGATACCAGATCCTTGACCAGGAGGATTAATTAGATAGAACGGCTCACCCGGGTCATACTGGCCATTATTATTCAAATCAAGATACTGGAATGTATAAGTTCCTTCGCCAGTTCTCACATCGGGTGGAATTGCAGGCTGTAAGCTGTAGTATACCTTGACAAGCTTCACACCACCATTGCATGAAGAACCAACAGCAATAGTCATCAAACCATTATTACTTCCATCCAGAACAAGCTTGCCATGGTGAGTAGCATCTGGGTCTTCAATGTAAGACAACGGACCTTCAAGGTCAATATTCAATATCTTAACAATACCAAGATTTCTTAAACCCGTATTACCTGCATTGCTAAGAACATTGAATATATTAGCTGATTTATTGCCAACCTGATCAGTTGCTACAAGCATGATCTCATACTTGCCAGATGTAATCTTACTGATATCCCAAACCAAAGCAAATGGCGCTGTCGCATCCTCAACTGCCTTGGTCCAGAAGCTAACAGCAGTATTATCTGGATTTACGCTTGGTTTATAATAAGGTTTGTAGAATAGCTCAACCTTTGCAATACTTTCTGCCCTCTGATCTTCTGTTGCCTGATCTAAAGGATTGAATTCAAAGGTTACAGTTCCACCAGTAACTCTCATTTCCTTATCAAGCCATGTAGCTGGATTATTCGATACACTCGGTGCATAGGAACCCATATCTTTATCTACGCCATCACGCGTTACAATGATCTTCTGGAAATTGGCAGTTGGGTTATGCAATTCCTCAAAAATAAGACCGACATAAGGAACAAAGTTGCTTTCGTCAGTATACTTATCTTTGCTTCCTGCATCAGCCGCAGTCTTCCATGCCACTGCACGGACGTAAACAAGTTTAGCAACCTTAGAATTGAATAATTCAGGCGCCGTTGCCGCGGTTATCTTCCATGTTACAGCCCAACCATCTGATCCATCAGTATCAGTTCCGATTGTCGTCCATAATGAAGTGGGTGGATCTTTCTTCGGATTAATAGAAGGATCTTGTACTATGCTTGGATTAACAAGATACTGGAATTCAACCTTCTCAGCAGTACCCGAAGCTATAGCAGCCTTCAAGACAACCTGGAGAGTATCATCAAGATTACCAACTGGATCAACTATTGTGATGTCAGCAACAGTACCAGCACGAGCGATCTGCTTGGACACTCTCGGATTCTTTGTCGCATCACTTACAAAGTTGCTGATATTTGCTCTGGAAACAGAGACGCCAGTAACTTTAACGGCTATTTCTATACCATCATTGATATAGCCTCTGTCATCTTCGACGCGTGCTCTGATTTTGATATCGCCGCTAAGGTCTCTGATATCCCAGTTACCATGCCATACTGAGAAATCAGCCATTTGCACCATACCATGCGAACCATTCTTAATGCCACGGGAATCTGCGGTTCCTGTTAGAGGAGTGCCATTGGCAACAGAATCAATATTTGTCCAGATTCCGCCAGTGCTCAAGAACTGGAATATAACTGTCTTAATGCTGCTTGTTTCTGGAGCCGTATTCTTATTGTAGATAAATGCCTCAACAGTGTAAGACGTTCCAGAAATAGACTGGCCATTATTTGGGTCTGAGATGAAAGCCGCATATTTGCCTTTACCAACAACCACATGCACAATCGGTGCAAGCTGTGGATCGCTATTGCCAGCAATATCTTTTGCGACGCATCTTAGATCAAAGCGTATGCTAGTATTGCCGGGAACAAGCGCTGTAGTATCCCACTTAACCACTGCTTGTATGAGTGTGCGAGTAGGATCACCTGGCACTGGTAAAATATATTTATCAACCGTACCGGGAATATTAACCCAATTCGCTATAGTTCCATCAGGACTTGACATGGCATACTGGAATACAGCTTCGGCATAGTCATTAGCATAAACGTTAGCTACAATTGCTTCCGCAGTAATTGTCACATCCTGAGCCACCTGTAACAAAGCGCCATCTGACATATCATTATCAATATTGCCAGGTGTACCCGCCTTAGTTATAACAAGCACAGGAGCAGTAGAGTCTGTAACTGCTACAGTGATGTCAGGTGTTCCAGTGGATGCCGCAGAAGCGAATCCAGGAATCACAGGATCATACGGTATAAATGTCGTAAGATCCGGTGTCATACCGGCTGTCGGTTTATATTTACCAAGATTGCCAATTTTAGTTGGAACCGCTCTGATAAACAGATCCTGACCAACTACATAGGACTCACCTGGATCTATTGTATCAATACCTTTATCATATATGCCATTAGCATTTACGTCAGTCCATTTTTTGCCATTATGATTCAAATCCACGAAGAGATTGAGATCATCCGCTAAAGCCTGAAGAGTCGGTGTCCAATATACTTTGAATGGAGCAGTTAAATCATCCGCAATAGTACCCCAATTTTTACCATCCATTGAATACTGGAACGTTACTGAATTCACCGTACCCGTCGTGGTTGCTTCGAGGACGTACTGGTTATTCTCAGGGATAAACTTACCAGTGACAGCCTGTCCACCCTTTGATATTGTTGCTTTAGCTGTACCCTGAATTTCCTGAACGCCCTTACCCACTACATTAAATATCACGAAAATTGGGGCAGCGGAGGATTCAAGCACATTGCCAGCCTTGTCATAAGCAAAAGCCTTGATAGCATAGGACTTGCCAGGAGTCAGCCTTAGCACACGAGCGATGCGGACAGGATCAAATGTCCATGTAGCAGGACTTGCTGTCCTGACAATACACGCATCTTCATCCATGATAGCGTCCTCGTCATCGTCTCTGCTCGGATCGTAGACATCGGTATTGTTACCATTTATATCTACATCAGCCGAGTCAACAAGGCCATCGCCGTCATTGTCAATGCCGTCGCTTTGTGGATGAAGCATAGCCGCCCGGACCTGGCTGTCGTTCAAGTCGGCATCATTATCACTATCATCATCACCACTGATGCCATCGTGATACCTGCCTTCAGCCGCTCCAGGAACGCCTGCATCAGTCCAATTACCAGCCATGTCAGGCATTGCGAAGATATCCCTATCTCCAGCAAATACCCCTTTCATTGGCTTGTAGGACCCCGTCGTATCAGTATCAGAATATTCAAACACTACGTGATCTATGTCATTATCACTGGGGAAAGAAGCCCTCAATGATACGAGATTATTCTCATTTCCACTAATCTCGTATATGAAGTTGCTGGTTCCCATATTGCTGAGAACATTCTGTCCAGCATCAGTGATTATACTGGGTGCTGTATGCTGGAAAAACGTGTTAGGCTGGGTAGGCGCACCTGTAAGCACGGCACCATCCGTCAAAGGATTACCCGAAGGCACTCCCACTTCGGACACAACAGCCGCACCATTCATAACAAGCGCGTCTGCCGCTTGAACTTTCAGGTTCAATCCGTCAATGCGAGACACGCTGGGCGCCCAATTATCAATCCGAATTAACCACGGATTTTTCCAATTTGCGACTATATTATGGCCAGAATCCCAAACAGGGAATAAACTCGCATCTGGGATATGAGCAAATGGACCGTTAATCATTACATCGTTATATGTTGCATCATCAGCACGAACCGGAAAATATGTAGGAACAGTGTCTGCATTATCTAGGTCGGTGTTGCGAGCCCAGTTAGCGCTGGGGACCCAATTATTGGAAACTGGATCGTAAACTTCATATCCAGAACTAAAGTGCCCTTGATTCCCTGCCGAATCTTGTATCATAAACCTGAACGGCAAGTCAGTCACTGTCACAGGATTCGTACCGGATGCCCCTCTGAACTTCTCATCTATTGTGAAAGTAACCACAAACATGTAAGGTTCATAAAATCCGTTAGTGGTGAAATCTGCATCATCTACGCCATCTCTTGTATCGTCCTTATCTAAGTCATCGTCGCCATTACTACTACCGGCATAGGATGCAACAACTTCAGCCGCATCAGGTATACCATTATTATTAAGGTCTGTTGTTAGATTAACCTTGGTAGGATCAAGCAACGCGCTTATATCTCCAACAAACTGTATACCTCTTATACCATTACGGCTAACCATGTCATCGGTTATATCCGCAGAATCAATCCTTTCAAACTCAGCTTGATTCAGACTCCCATTAAAAGGATTAACTTGAACCATGATCGAAACCTTATCGCCCGGCTTGAAAGCATAGTTGACCTCACCCTTGTCAACAACATTATTATTGTTCTTGTCAATCCATATAGTCTTGGGAGGTGTATAAAGAGTAGATGAATTGGTGAACGGATCAATCATGGCGAAGTTGAAGCCCGGCGGGGTGTTGTCAAGTTCAATGAAAGGTGCTTCATTGCGGTCGCGAAAATCATTTATGGTATTAGTTGCGGGAAAAGGATATTCCACACCGTTCATCCATGGAACTATATTAAGGTGGGCAAACAACAGTGGGTCTGTCTGGGCGGTCCAGTCGTTCACGTTGTCCTTTACGTGCTGGAAAATATTCTTTATCTGCGCAACGGTGAAACGGGAGGGATAGTCAACACCGTATATAGTTATCCGCTTCGCCCCGGGATTGGCTGTACTATTTAGCGGGATTGTATATGATACAGTGTAATCGCCGCGACCCCGATCCTCAACGATCAACTTGTTAGCAGTGATAGCCGCCTTGGTAGCTGTTTCAATAGCGGTAAGTTGATTCCAATTGACAGGGGGTACATTCATAGCAGGCATATTTGGAACCCCTGCCCCGAATGAGTCGTCAATACCACGGAAGTCAACCAGAAGGGTGACAGCTTCCTGTTCATTACTACTATCTTGCAACCTAACATCATAAGATATCGTATCGCCATTCTTGAACACATCATCATCACGGTAGTTTGCACGAATGTCATTAAATACCGGGACCTGAACGCTGAAATCCTGTGTGTTAGGTTCAGCAGCATTATTGACAAACCTAAAACCGTTCGCGCCAGTGTATGCCCCGGGAAGGAGATCAAATGGCAATATGAACGTAACAGAATAGTCACCCTGATTATTGGTGGAAACCTCGCCAGTACCACTAATTTTGGTTCCCGAAGCACCAATCAGAGCATGTCCACCTGTATCAATAGCGCCTGGCTTAATACTGATTGGACCAAGCATCAGGTTACCCAGATTCACAGAAACAGTACCACCGATCCTGCCTTCTAGCAGTATTAAACTCCCAGGTATAGCAAAATTGTTTCTGTTATACTGACCAGTTGCATCAGCCACCTCTACGTCAACAATACTAGCAATGCTACTACTAATAACACCAAAGACAAGCATAAGCGCCAAAAAGCTTAATAACCACACATTCTTTACGTTCATTTTACAACTCCTCCCCATAAAATCATTAAATCTCAAAACCTTACTCGTAAAGGAATCTTTTTGTGTACTCAATTCTTCTTCCTCCTTAAAAGGAAAACTAAAAAACTTACTGGAAGCTTAACAAGCTTCACTAAATACTTACTTGATCTAGCATCAATCTAGATCACATACATTAAATAAGGTCAAGTACAAGGTTGAAACCCTTGCACGCAAATTCTTTGTAAAAAAACAATGAGAGTATTAAGCTGGTATAACCAACTCCCTTCGTATAACTCACATAGATTCTCTTATAGGTATGACAAAAATAATTGCTGAAAGATCTAGAAAGAGAGAAAAAACTCCTAAGTATAAGTAAAAGATTCTTTATATAAGAAAAAATTATTCTATATCTCATCAAAGGTTTACCTTCCAAATCTCTTTAAAATAAGCATTAATACGCACTGATAGCGAATGTGCATATTATAAACCAAGATAAAACCTATGTCAACTATTATTTTTCGATAAAAAAGTGACAAAAATTAGACACATAAATCCGAATATTTATGTTCAGATACATAAATAACTATTCTATTTCAATATTTTTGCGCTTTTATTAGTGCGAAAAAAACCTTACTTTTTTCGAAATTATTTTTAACTTTCTGTTAGTATGATTTTTAAGCTGTTTTTACAACCATAGCCATTATATAATGTTAAGAAATGAATGCACTTGTAGCCCAACTTTCTAAGTTGGCAAATTCAAGAATATTGAAATTTAACATTGTACCTAATATAGCAATATCTATGCCTATTTATTATACCAGAACATTTTACCGAAATCGAAATAATGAATAATACGATCACTCGATCACTTCTAGGCAAACAATAAATTCCACCATTTATAAACAAAATAGGGCTGGTCAAATATGCTGATTATAAAGATTATTTTGTTTTGATCTGTTTTTTCCTATTTATTACAACAGCTACTACGTAACAAAACCTACACTAAAACTGATAGATTTCTGACGAATTTTCAAAAATCTGACGATATTATTGCATAAAAAAAGCCGAGACAACCAATGCCCCGGCTTGTAAAAATGACACGTATAGAGGGTTTATTCCAATACAACCATCTTTTTGGTAGCAGAAAAATTACCCGCTTTTATATTGTAGAAATATATACCACTCGATACATGCTGTCCATTCTCGTCTTTTCCATCCCAGTAAGCCGCAGTAGTTTTTGTGGTATAGATACCCGGAGTTTTATGACCAAGCTCAAGAGTTCTTACAAGCTGTCCCATCATGCTATAGATTCTTACAACCACATCATTATTTTCAGCAAGCCTGAATGGGATCCATGCCTCTGGGTTCGTCGGATTCGGGAAACTAACTCCCAGTTCGTTTGCAAATCTTGAAGCTGGTGCGCCTTGAGCGCCTTTCAACAAATAAACGATGTCGAGTATATCAACAATACCATCACCATTGGTATCTGGATTGATTCCACTATTATTCTGGATCTTTATAAAATCATTTATATCCACGATCCCGTCGCCGTTAACATCCCAAAGTATTATATCCACCTCATGATTTATAGAGGCGATTATATCGAGTATATCAACAATACCGTCGCCATTAACATCAACATTGCCGTCGGGTCTTGATTTTACAAAGTCAAGGATATCAACAACACCGTCTTTATTTACGTCAAATAGATCAAACTCAGTCACAGCCAGTTTTGCATCAAGCAATGCGAAATCTATATCTTTACCGAGGATATTCTTCAGCGATACATTCTGAAAATCTATGCTTGACTCGCCTATACCTATAGTCTTAAAAGTAATTGTGGCTAATACGCCTGTTCCAGTAACACCAACATCACAGGTCTTACTAACCGCTATGGTGATTTTGCCTTTATTATTATCAATAGCTATGGGTAACCAGATATCCGACTCACCAATGTCTTTTGGTCTGGGGCGCCAATTTACAAAAGATGCCTGCTTAACATCAATGATATTTAGTATCATCGGGTCAAAACTAATGTCAAATGTAAAACTGCCAAGCTTTGATATATCTTTAGCTACCACATTTGCAATTATGATATTACCTTTAATCATACTTTTATTAGCAGGATTTAGTTCTACAGCAAGTGTCGGAAACGTTTCAGTAGTGAAAGTCCATACAAAATCATCTTTCGGAGAACCCTCACCTAAGCCATTCAAGTTGGCATCCAGAGTTACTTTGTTTATACTCATAGCAGTACCTGCGATCTTGACGGTATAGTTATTACCATATTTCAAATTATCTTGCGGTTTGAATACAAACGAAGTATCATCCGACCATACAAAAGAACCCGAAACATTCTTTCCAGATGGATCAGCTAATGAAAAGCTAGTTTCAACAGACGCTTTATCCATTGCCTGGCTGAAAGTAACAGAGATGGGAGATGATACCAGAATACCAGTTTCTTTAGGATTCGGTATAACACTTGTCACATACGGAGGAACGGCAACAACTTCAATCGCGCCTTTAAGCTCAAATGTATCACTTATGTTTCCAGACTTATCAGTGTAACTGACCCTGAGATCATAACTTCCGGGTGTATCCACTAAAGTTGGGGCAAAGATCGCCTTCCAACTTCCCTGTGGTGGAACCCCAGAGTATTCAGCTTGCAGCGGATTCCATGTACCATTCGGTGCCTTGTATTCGATCGATGGTATTAATTCAGATTCACTATCTTTAGAATCCAAAGCGTTTGATATTACCTCAACTTTTTCTCCCTGACGTACCATAGGAGAAGAAGGATATAAATCAGCAACCACCGGAACACCACTTAAACCAACAGAAGCAATCTTCAAAGTGAGTATCTCAATCAAATCATTATAAGATATTTGTGCCAAAGATGCTGTATCAATTGCGAATTCTGTATCCGGAACTGATGTAACTAACTCAATCTGGTTGATTATTATTGTAGCAATAGTATTACTTTTAGTATCGAAAAACTCAACTTTGCAAAGGTCCCATGTCTTATCAAGTATCCATAGAGTAATGACCATATCATTATCAACAGGGGCTAATTTTACAACGTGAGCCATTCCTCTCGGAGTAGGCTTGAGTCCTTCATACTGTGTACCAAAAATTGCTAAACTTGGTAGTATAGATAATGCTAACTCTTGTAACTCCTGGGCTGACATTGGAACACTACCAGCAACACCAAGTTGGTTCAAAATAGAATCTATTGATTCCCCCGGCAAAACAGTGTATACAGCCTCATCACGAGCCACAGCTATTGTTCCGGTGTTCGTAGTCAGAATTTCAATGTTACCAAAAATACCTGAAAAATCAACAGCAAAAGTAGAAGGATATCTAGCAAATACATTAGTATTAACCCAAAAAACCATCTTTGAAATATCAGTCAGCACAGGATCCAGATTAGGTTCTCCTTCTAAACCAAGACTAGAAAAGTCAATGCTTGCCGTTATCCTGAGTTTGATCACAGAATCAGGATTCTGTCCCTGATCTATCATCATCTGATATTGCTGCACCATAGCTAAATACTTGCCGATCAATCCTGTAAGTATCTCTATCGGTACTTGCGATCCAGCCGGATTCGCAGAGATAGGATTTGGAGAGATTAACTGAGCATGGCCAATCCCAGAAACCAATAACATCAAAATTAAGAAAGTTATTATAATCCTTACCTTCATTTACATTTCGGCTTTACCCATAAGCGGAGAAAGCCTTCCTCCTTTCATTGACAGTGAGTAATAAAAACGCATCAAACTATTGCTTAACACTCAAATTCTAATATACTTTATTCATGCCTTTACGGGAATAACAGATTTGTATAATACCAATTTTTGCTTAAAATGAGACATATTCCGATCTATTCGTTACCCCCATCCTAGCCTTCCCTATCAATGGAAGAAATTCTGGACGTTACATTGATAAATATCATTTCAAACAGAAAGATATATAATATTATTCCAGTGGAAGCTTGAATTCAGTTAATTTTCACTTTCAAAATGCCCTGCTTTTGTTATAACATATATGCTAGAATATTGCAAGAAAAAAGTGACGTCTTCAAGCATAAGAATCTTGTCCGCGATCTTTATCAGAGAAAAAACACTAAGACACAAAGGCGCACTAAGCATTTTTTCATTTTTTTGACTAAATGAAAGGTCTTAAATTACTACAAGATTGGATGCCATAGTGACCACAATTCTAATAAATGGCTTTTAATATTTGATTAAGGCAGAACGAAGTGAATATTAGAGAAGTCCTTTTTCCAAACAGATTTAGACAACAATTTATCATGAAACCACAGATTTTCATCTTCACACAGATTCAATTGAAGATTGGAAAATTCTAAGATTATAAAATTAGTATCACAAAAGCATTTTAGAATCTTTGAATCTTGTAATCTTTGAATCTTAAAATCCAATCTGTGTGTATCTGTGGTTTAATTCTTAATTCTTAATTGGTTTCAAAGTGTTATCTTATTTATGAACCATGCCGATCACAGAAATATAAAATCAGTCACCCGTCACTTATAATTTAGATTTTCTTTGACAAATCATCAATAGCAAGTAGCAAATCCGTGAGATAGGTTGGGCTACTGGGATCAAGCGTCTTGCCATAAACTCCAAGTTGTTCGATCTGAGACCTTGCAGAAGAATAATCGCCGGTGTTATAGTATGACTCCGCTAGAAGAAGCCGCACATTATTAGCCTTCATCTTATCATGCGGGGATTGATAATCTAATTTTATAAGCAACACCTGTTTACCAGAAGCGATCGCCTGTTCGTAGTTACCAGAGATGTAATATGAACCAGCAAGTCCAGCAAATGCATCAGCGTTTTGTGGGTCTTTTGAAGTTGCCACCTTAAAATTTTCTATGGAATCGTTTGTTTTTCCAAGTCTTGCATAAGACCATCCGATACCGTTATAAGCCTCTGCATTTTCCGAGTCCTTAGTTAAGGCAAACTGAAACTGCGCTATTGCCGCTTCATAGCTACCGGCAGAATATTCGATCCAACCCTGATTGACGTAATCAGCTTTTGTACTGACGACATCTTCATTTCCTCCACAGCCATACAAAATAACGATAAACAATACATTTATAAAAATAATAATCTGCTTCATATCTATATCCTTATTAAAATGGAGTATGTAAAACAGCATCTAATCAAAGAATTGAACCACAGATAAACACTGATACACACGGATTAGATTTTAACATTTAAAGATTTAAAGATTACAAAATTTAAAGATTCTAAAATGCTTTTGTGATACTAATTTTATAATCTTAGAATTTTCCAATCTTCAATTGAATCCGTGTGAAGATGAAAATCTGTGGTTTCATAATAAGTTTTTTACCGACGGACAACCATTTTCTTAACGGCCTCGTATTTACCGGCTTTCAGATGATAAAAATACACACCTGATGCCACAGAGAGTCCATTATCATCTTTCCCATCCCAGAATGCCGCTCTACTCTGTATATTATAGAAACCTGCCGCCCTATAGCCTTCGTCCATAGTCCTTATCAACTGCCCTTTTACGTTGAAAATCCTTATGACCACAGTTTGGCTTTCAGGGATCTCATAAGGAATACTCGTACTCTGGACAACCGGGTTCGGATAATTTTGCTTCAATCCAAATTTAGTCGGTATCGGATCCGGCGCAGGTATGTGGAATTCCTTCTGGACATCAAGTTCTCCTGGGTTTCCAAGAACGTCAGTGCCTTTCACAGTGATCAATATGATACCATTAAACCCCGGCTGAAGTTCCAGCATCCCCGTCCAGATATTAGCGCCGACTTTTTTCATTTCTAGTTTCACAGTTTCCTGATCGCTTAGTTTAGCAGAAACCTCTGGCAGTGTCTCAGCGATATCCTCATCAGTTTTCACGTTTACGTCAACATAAGTCTCATAAACAGGATTAGTAACAGCAGTCACCGTGAATTCGGGTGGTTTATTATCCAGAAGGAACACTCCCGACTCCTTTACTTCCGAATTTACCGTACCATCATTTGCTGTCAATCTTAATTTACAATCACTAATAACCACATTAGGCTCATCAGTATAAGACTGCCATGTCAGGCTCAACCCACTACCGGGCTTGATTCCTTTCAAGGAATTCGTCGTGGTCGCTGACTTCCAAGACCCGCTATTTAGTCTGTATTCAAACTTCAGGTCACAAAGATCGTTGTCCGGATCATCAAGATCAAAAGTAAATTTGACGTCTTTCGTGTTCCCAGTAGATTTAATACTAGCGATACTTGGAGTAAAGTTTCCTATTTGTACTTCGACTGATTTTGAGGGGCCATCAACAACACCGTCGCTCGGTGTAACTTCACATTTCCACGTCTCACCCTTTGCGGTTTTGCTATAATGAACATCCTGCGACTTGAGATCAGTTTGTATTACACCATTTTTATACCATTGATACCTGTATACAATGCCATCATTATCCGGATCAGTGCTTCCTAAAGCCGTACAGACCAGAGAATCCAGTGTAGTAGGATTCTCTGGTGTTATCTTAACACTTGTCGGCGCCGTCGGTGGATAGTTTACAGGGTCAATTATTATAGTCACGTCAGACTTCTCAGTCACTCCGCCGTCAGTATCCGTTAAAATAAGAGTGATATCACTCTTGCCGTTTTTATAGTCCAAAGCTCTGATTTCCAGAGATTTACCTCGCAGTATAGAAGCCTCAAACATATCAGTTTTGACACTATTTTCATCAAGATTCCAGATCACGTTTTTACCGCTTTCAAGGTCAGAACCATAAATGCTAAGATCAATCTCTTTGACAGCATTCTCCGGAACATGAAAATCATCAGTGCCTTTGTCTATAATTGGCGGGCTGTTCTTCACAGCCAAGAGTTTGTCTTTTTCAAGCCAATCACTTTCCGCCGCAGAGGAATCAATAAACTTTGCCCTGAAATCATAATCTCCTATAAGTGCCGTAACATCAGGGCTGAAAGAGGTTTTCCATTGAGGATACGGGTTTCCAGTATACGTTGTTGGTAAAGATACCCACGGATTATCTCCAATTTTATAATCAATCTGGCACTTGAGATCCGCCCCTGAATCCATTTTATCCACGTCCTTGCCAATTGCAATTATATCTATCGTACCACCACGAAGCACCTGACTCGCTCCCGCAGTAATATCCACAGCAGAAGGTTTGGAGTTATCTATACTTACAACAGGCGATGATACCAGATCACCAAAATCTATGCCATCTCTCGGTTTGACAGTAAAATACCATTTTTCACCCTTTAACACTGCCGATGCAGGTACAACTCTCAAATTGTGGAAGTCTTGCTGATTCTCGTTATTCATGAACCAGGTTATCTCTGTACCGGATTCTGGATCATCTTCCGTATCTGAATACTTGTACGTCGCCATTAGATCGTCGGTGGCTTTTGGATTAGCAGGAGTTATGACAGGATCTGTTGCTTTCGGTCTGCCATTGAGTATTTTAGCCGTAGTAGAAGACACAGTATCGCTAAATACACTGCCATCGCTTACTCTGACTGTATAATACCACTCTTCATTTCTTTTCGTAACACTAGCTGACAGTTCAGTCAAGTTATCATATTCTGGCTGTAATACTCCGTTCCTGAACCATCTGATCTCTTGACGGGCTATCTTGTCCCCATCAGCGTCACTGTATATGTAATCTGCAAGTATATTATCATCCGTAGTAGGATTATTCGGTTGTGGAACCACAGCAGTCAGCTTAGGCGGGCTATTAATGATCGTAACAGGAGCAGATGATTGCTCTTCACCAGACAATCTGCCATTACTGGGTTTAGCCGAAAAATTCCACTGTTCCCCTTTGGTAGTAGCATTTGCAGGAAGAATTTTGAGATTGTTATATTCTGTCTGTGGAACGCCGTTTTTATACCATACAATTTTGCTTCCAGATTCAGGAATGCTATTCGGATCAGTGTATATATAGTTGGCCACAAGGTCATCCGTAGTGAAAGGATTCTCCGGTGTTATAGAAAGACTGTTTATTCTTGGAATAGGGCTACCAACATCAACCGTATTAGACGTTTGCACATCGCCAAAATCAGAGTCATCTTTCGGTTTCACCGTAAAGTACCATAGATCCCTATCCGTTAGCTCTTTGCTGGCAATTCTTTTCATACCATCATATTTTGACACCCAGATGTTATTCTTGTACCACCTGATTTCGCTTCTACCTTCAGGGTCTCCGTCAGCATCGAAGTAATCATAGCTGACCACAAGATCATCCTTCCTTAGAGGATAAGCAGGCGAGACGATAAGGTTACTAACTTTAGGCGGTGTATTACCAATGATCACAGAGCCAGACTGTCTGAGAGTACCAAACTGTTTTCCATCCTTCGGGGTCACAGTAAAGTACCATACCTGTTTTCGAGCAGTCGCATCTGACGGCGCCCTTAGCAGATCATCGTACTTTGTTTGAACCACGTTGTTTTTATACCATGAGATCTTTGAACCACTTTCAGGATCATTTTCAGGGTCTATATAAACATACGATGCTACGAGATCATCCTCAGTTTTTGGATTAGCAGGCAAGATATTTAATGAACTCGCCTCTGGAGGTAGGTTCGCTATGAATACCTTATTGGATTGTACTGGAAGCCCAAAATCACTTCCATCTTTTGGTTTGACAGTGAAATACCATTCTTCACCCTTTAATGGCACAAGTCCGGGTATAGTCATATAGTTATCGAAAGCCTGTTGATATGCTCCGTTTTTATACCATTCGATCTTCGTTCCCTGCTCAGAATCTCCATCTTCATCTCGGTATTTGTAACTCGCAGTAAGTGGCTGATTGAGTTTTGGAAAATTAGGCGTAAGTCTAACGTCAACAGCAGTTGGAGGCTCATTGGCTATAATCACATCAGATGACATTTCAAGTTTGCCGTAATCTTTACCATCATACACTTTGATTGTATAATGCCATCTGTCACCTCTGGTCGTAGCAGATGATGGCAAAATCTTGAGATTATCAAAAGCTAACTCCCAATTACCATTTTTATACCATTTAATCTCCGGTCTATCTTCTTGGTCACCATCCGGATCAACAAACGTATAGCTTACTTGAAGATTATCAGATGTCGTTGGTATCTCAGGTATTACTGTGACGTTAGTCGCACTTGGCAGAGAGTTATTATTAACCGAAAATTTTAACGAGACAATACTTTCTCCATCTGACGTACCATCATTAGGAGTAATCCTTATCCTATAGTCATCTGACCTTTGTCCACCTTCATCAGTTCTGGACAGCCACGTAAGTTTCAATCCCTTGCTTGGAGTCACTTTCGTTGTCGGTTCTTGAATTGACGCCTTGAGCCATCCGGTCTTTGCCGTCCCCCCCTGATACTCAACGTTAAGACTGCAAAGATCACCGTCAATGTCAATAAGATCAAAATTAATAATTATGTTATCCGAATTACCTGTAACGGTTAGATTCTCAACACTTGGTGGAGCATTACCGACAACAACACTCTCAGATGTCACCGATTCTCCAAAATCAGTCCCATCTTTCGGTTTAACCACCACGTGCCATTTCTCACCTTTGGTTATTGGTAGTGAAAGAATCTTATCATCCTCAGAGTTGGCAACTTTTTTCAGCTTCGATTCACCATTTTTAAACCACTCAATCTCACTTCCTGACTCCTTATCACCATCCAAATCACGATAATCATATCTAGCTGTAAGTGTTCCTCCAGATTTAGGGTTAGCAGGGATAATGACAATATTCTTCGCTGTCGGAAGGGAGTTAAGTATAGTCACAGGTGAAGAAGTTTCCAGTTTGCCATACTTGGCTCCGTCCCTTGGTTTAATGGTGAAATACCATGAGTCGCCCTTCACAGTCGTAGAAGAAGGCAATGGGTTGCCCTTGAAAACTGTATCTGTTACGGCGCCATCTTTTTTGTACCATTGTATAACAGACCCGCTATCTTTACCACCGTCCTCGTCGTAAAAATCATATAACGCATTGAGATTATCAGCAGTAGTGGGATTTGGCGGAGATATTCTCAAATTGCTGACAATAGGTGGAATATTATTATCCAGCAAAATAAAAGTTGATTCCACAGGAGTTCCCGAAGCGGACCCATCATTTGCTGTTATCCTTATCTGGAACTTAGTTGACTCACGAACGTTCTGATCTTTGGCTGAATCCCACGTAAGGGTTATCGAACCCGGTAATATTCCTGTCAGAGATTCTTTGATCGAAGCTTGTTTATAGGTACTCACCAATCCACCTCGATACTCAACAGTCAAACTGATTTTGTCATTATCTGGGTCAACGAGATCAAACGTTATAGGTACGTCTTTATACCCATCCTCTGGAACGACTAAATTCTTTACCTGTGGGGCAACGTTACCGGGTTTTACGTGATTGGATTCCACCACTTGACCGAATTCTGTCCCATCGTTGACCTTTACAGTAAAATACCATGTTTGATTCTTCAAAATATCTGTATGGGGAACAGTCTTTTTATCATTATAATTAGGTTGCAACCCGCCATCTCGATACCATCTTATCTGTGTGCCAGACTCTTTGTCATCGTCAGCATCCTTATAAGTATACGTTGCATTGAGATCATTTTCGGAAGTAGCATTGGCAGGTTCCAGTTTGACGTTAATCGCCTCCGGAGGAGAATTCTTGATCTTGACAACGTTTGATTGCCCTAGCTTTCCATATTCTTTACCATCACCTGGCTCAACTTCAAAATACCATTCCTCATCCCTCTTGGTAGCAGAGCTCGGTAGCACCTTTTTGTCTCTATAAAGTTCTTGCTCAGTCTTATTTCTATACCATCTGATCTTGCTGTCTTTCTCTTGATCGTTATTGGGGTCATCAAATTTATAACTGGCAGTAAGATCATCTGTAGTAGTCGGAGATGCGGGAGTTATATGTACATCAGTAACTTTAGGTGGTGTATTATTATTCAGGGTGAAACTTTGGGAAAATCCTTCTTCACCATCTTCAAAGCCATCATTTGGTATTATACCTACTACGCAAATGCCTTTCCCCGAAGGCTCATCTTCTTTTGATAACCACACAATAGTCAAGCCATTAGCTGGACTCACGTTAGAGATAACGTTTTTGGGATTACTAGACCCTTGTATCGTCCCTGCTCTCTTCTCCGATCCGCCAATACGATACCATAACTTCAGACTACAAACATCATTGTCCAGATCCACCAAATCAAACGTCACAGTTACATCACCGGTTGTTCCCGAAACCGACATATTTTGAATTTTTGGCAACTGATTCTGTATAGTAACAGCGGCTGATTCAACCTTCACCCCGGAAGCGCCCAGAGAATCCTTCGCAACCAAAGTAAATTTCCACTTCTCACCCCTGGTCGTAGTAGAGGAAGGTACAACATCCATATTATTATATTGCAATTGAAGTACGAATTGCGTTTGATTCGGCGCCGCCTTATACCATTGAATCTCAGGTACGCCCTGTGGGTCATTTTCTGGATCAAAATAACTATAAACAACTTTCAGATCATCGTTAGTCGTAGGAAAAGCAGGCTCTACATGCGGATTTTGCACCTTTGGAGGAGCATTACCAATAGTTATTACTGTTGACTGTCTAAGTTGACCTGCGATCTTACCATCTTTAGGAGTGATCTCAAAATACCATTTTTCACCTTTTGTAACTACCTGATTGAGTATCTTATCCTGTTCACGCTGTATGATTACCTTCGGAAGAGCAGAACCATTCCTATACCATACAAGTTCGCTTCCGGATTCCAGATCATTCTCTGCATCCTTATAATCATAACCAGCCTTGAGTTTATCACCAGTAACAGGAGGCTCACGATACGGTACAGGCTCCTGGTTAGTAGTAGTATCAATAGTCCTGACCCTGAGATTCAAAACCTGTGGTGCAGTGTTAGGAAGTGGAGAATTATTTATTGTTACACCTGTTGATGACCATGCACTATCAGCAGTTCCATCATTAGCCTTTACCCTTATTTGATAAGAACCCTGTCCGCTGGGTTGATCCAGAGCAGATTTCCATACTAAGCTTCTTGTACCCGGGCTTACGTTCACCATGTCACCCGCTATTGAGGCAGTAAACCAATTTGTGCCATCTTTGCTATATTGTGCCGTAATAATGCACGGATTACTTTCAGCATCTGCTAAAGTATATGAAATCCCTACATCACCGTTTGGCTGTGACTGAGATGCAGAGTTTACGGACACTGTCGGAGGTGTATTAATAGGTCCACTGTCGGTTATGCTCCACATATCCACATTCCAGTTAGCACTTACCTCCACTGAATCCGCGAGAACTCCTCCAGCCGCTATATTCTGATTCACTTTCAGACTGACAGTTATGCCCTGGCCCGGCTCAACAGATGACGGTGTGATTGATTGAACAGAAACATTTCCGGGCGGAAGACTCATTGAATACCCACCAAAAGAGCCTTTTGCTATTTTTAAGGTTTTCATACCGGGTGCTGTATTATTGTAATTAGACGTTCTAGAACCCGAAGTAGTTTCTTGCCCAACCAAAGCAACACCAACAGAAAGTGAATAACTCTCGTGAATGGTATAATTGCCGGTTTCACTCATACCCACCTGTGCAGAGATCCCGTTGCCAGCAGTATACGACACAGGCACACTCTGAGAAGTACCAGACTGGGCTGTCACTGTAATTGTTCCAGACATTGACGTACTAACACCTGCTGACAACTCCAAACCTGCATTCAATGGTAGCGGTGAAATCTGCTGTCCACGAGTGAAAGACACACTTTTAGGAAAATCAGTGGAGTCAGCGTACAAAAAATTGCTGAGGGTTAATACAATAACAATAGAGAATATAACAAGGATATATGATCTAAACTTCATTTTATATTTTTCCTTTTAAACTTCGATAAACGTAAATCTATAAATCTCTCTCATAATAATACTTAATAGCCGTATTACTTTTCAATCTTTCAATAAAATTACTCCCATTCAATAGTACTGGGAGGCTTAGAACTTATGTCGTAAACAACTCTATTAACACCTTTAACCTCATTGATAATTCTGTTAGATATTCTAGCTAGTAATTCATAAGGTAGTCTAGCCCAATCCGCAGTCATAGCGTCCTCGGCAGTAACAGCACGGATGGCGATCACCTGATCGTAAGTGCGTTCATCACCCATAACACCAACACTTTTCACAGGAAGCAATACAGCAAAAGCTTGCCAGACCTTATCATAATTACCAGAGGAGTGTAATTCCTCTATAAATATAGCATCTGCCTGTCTGAGGAGTTCCAATCTTTCCTGCGTCACAGAATCAATGATCCTGACTGCCAGACCCGGTCCAGGAAATGGGTGTCTCTTAATAGCCTTATCAGGAAGTCCCAATTCCCTTGCAAGTCCTCTAACTTCGTCTTTGAATAACTCACGAAACGGTTCAATGAGTTTCAGGTTCAAATTTTCTGGCAATCCGCCCACATTGTGATGGCTCTTAATAACAGCCGCTGGTGACTTTGACAATCCGCCACTCTCAATAACATCAGGATATAGGGTACCCTGTGCCAAAAATCTGACACTCCCAATCCTACGCGCCTCCTCCTGAAAAACCTCAATAAACTCTCTGCCTATGATTTTCCGCTTTAATTCGGGATCAACAATATTTGTTAAACTTTTCAGAAATCTGATACTAGCATCAACATAATGCATATCTATGCAAAGATCGTTCCTAAAAAACGCAATTACATCCTGAGCTTCATTTTTTCTTAATAAACCATTATTTACGAATACGCACTTGAGTTGCTCACCGATAGCCTTATGTATCAAAGCCGCAAGCACAGACGAATCCACGCCTCCGCTGACTGCACATATTATAAGCCCATCCCCAACTTCATCTCTGATCTCAGATATGCTTCTAGTTATAAACGAACTCATAGTCCAAGTAGGATTACAGTTACATACACGGAAAAGAAAATTTGTTATTATATATTTGCCCAAAGGGGTATGAACAACTTCAGGATGGAATTGGAGCCCATAAAACTTGCGATTATCGTCAGCCATAGCCGCTATTGGCAAAGCCTCCGTATGAGCAACAGCTTCAAATTCTTTTGGCATCAAAGAAACGCTGTCGCCATGACTCATCCAAACAGAAAATTCTTTATCCAAACCATAAAAAAGATCACTTTGCTTGTCAACGAACAGGTTAGCAAAACCGTATTCTCTAACATAAGTCGGTTCTACTTTACCGCCAAGAAAATGCGCCATTAATTGCATACCATAACATATACCGATAACAGGTACGCCCAAATTAAATATATCAGGGTCACAAACTGGCGCACCATCGGCGTAAACACTCGCAGGACCGCCTGAAAGAAATATGCCCTTGGGGGAAAGAGTTCTTAGTTCATCAGCAGAAACATCATAGGGTAGAATCCTGCAATAGACATTATTTTCTCTAATTCGGCGGGCTATAAGTTGGCTATATTGCGAACCAAAATCCAGAACGACTATTATCTGTTCCGATGGTAGGTTTGTCACAGGTATCTCCAATCAATAATTAATACTCAGACACAATATTTTTTTTATGAATTGCGAAAGCCATGCTTTCGCATGCTGAAGCATGGCACTCCAAAAGAAGAAAACTATAAAAACTAATGGATAATCAAAACATTAGGTTGGGTTGAGGAACGAAACCCAACATAATATTATCAAAGTTGGGTCTCATGCTTCGACCCAACTACAATCTGTAAAACATTCTGTTAGATTGTTTGTGCATTTAAACAAGCTAGTCAGCATGTTCTACATATAATTTCCTATGCAAGAACAAAAAGCAGTGGAAGGTTTTAGATTTCCATATTCACCTGAAAGTATACTACCAGAGCGTCATAGTGTCAAGCCATTTTCGGCTACACATAACTTGGCACGAAAATTGCTGATCATTATATTTAAAATGCACCCTTGATTTTGGATTATAGCTATGATATACTTTGGCATTAAACAAAGCTAATTCTTCAGAACTTTTTATTATATTTATTATAGAGCCTTAAACCAAAAATTGCTTTTCAAATAAAACCAAGGAGCGATAGCAAAAAAATGAAGCGCATAACAATAATATTAACAATAGCCTTAATGTTTTTGATTTCAGGTTATTCCTATGCGAATAGCGTATCTGTTAATCTAAGGATGGTTAATCCAAACCTGAATGTCGGAGATAAATTTCCAGTAGAAGTAGTTATAGATCAGGTAACCGATCTGAAAGGTGTCAATATACTTGTATCTTTTGATAATCTGAAGTTAGAATACTTATCCATGTCAAAAGGCACAATAATAAATAGCTTTACTGAAGATATAGTTCCCGATACTCAGGATGCCAAAACTACCGGAAAGCTTGAATACTTAGCAGTGCTTGAGGGAACTGGTACAGGAGTTGAATCCACAAAAGACGAGGTTCTCCTGACCATCAACTTTCTGGTAAGGTCACCCGGTGATACCTGGGTCAAATTGCTACCCAATGATATATCCATGGCTGATTCAACAGCAAATGCCATACCCACAACCATAGACACAACTCAGCGATCAATCAACGTCGGTCAGATCTTTGAGCTAAAAAGAGTTTTTAACTATCCCAATCCTGTTGACAATTCAGGAAAAACCGTAATCCGATGTGAATCAATGGCGATTCTTGAGGATCTGCAAGCAAAAATATTCGACATATCCGGTGAACTGGTCAAAACTATTGATTTTCAGGATTTCAACATCAGTCAAGCCCCAATATACGAATACGAATGGGATTGTAGAAACGAAAAAGGTCGGGATGTGGCAAATGGAACTTACATCCTGTGGATAAAAGCCAAACTTGGCTCTGATGAAAAAAATCAAACGTGGAAGATTGCAGTGCTTCGCTAACCAAATCTGGAGGAATTAAATAATGTTCCGAGCATTAATCATAAATAGCATTATATTATTGTTAGTACTTATCTCATGCCTAAACGCTTTTGGCGCCGCCGGAGATGGCGGAGACGCCGGGGCATTTCTAAAAAACGGTATCGGGGTAAGGGCAATATCAATGGGTAAGGCTTTCGTTGCAGTAGCTGATGACGCAAACGCTGGATATTGGAACCCGGCAGGTTTAGCAAAACTATCCAACCCACAGATGAGTTTCATGTATTCCAACCCAATGAATTACGATGTAATCGGTGGAGGCGGAGTTAAAAACATAGGATATCATACCTTGAGTGCCGCAATTCCATCCCCTTATGGTTCAGCAGGAATAAATGTAGCTTATCTAAGTGTAGGCGACATATTAGTAGTTAAAGATGCAAGCGGACCGACTGGTGAAAAATTTAGCGATAAAGAATTAGGTGTCATAGCATCTTATGCAAACAGCATAACAGACCAGGTACGTTTAGGATTGAACCTTAAAATTGTCCGTCAATCTCTCTGGGGCGAAAAAGGTTCTGGAATAGGATTAGACATCGGCGCATTATACGAACCCGTACTTAACCTGATGGTTGGCGTAATAGGAGAGAATTTGATAAGCCCAAAAATAACACTCTTAGAAAACTCTAACTCAATCCCAAGAAAAATGACTTTTGGACTATCATATAAAATAATGGATGAGAAAGTGCTACTTGCCACAGCCATAGATAAAGCCGGTGGGCGATCAGTAAAATTCCACCTCGGCACGGAAGTCCATCCCGTTAAAGACCTTGCTATTCGTGCAGGTTACACCACAGACACTGGTGAAATATCCGCAGGGATCGGTGTACGCATATCAGTTATTCAATTAGATTATGGCTTTGGGCTACTGAATCTTGGCTCCACTCATAGAGTATCTCTCACAATGACATTATACTAATTTTAGCAAAAAAATAATTTCATTTAATATTTACTTTATAAAACGTTGAATACTACTTGGTCCAATTGATTTATTATCTCCTGGAGGAACGAAATCATGGCTTATAAGTTTTTTCGTAAATTTCTAACATTATCTCTGCTGTTTGCTGTTCTTTTACTTTTCCAGATAGCCTCCGCATGGAGCGCAACAGTATCTGGAACAGTAAAAATTGAAGGGAAAAAAGACATAAGCGGAGTATTGGTCACTATACTCAACATACAATCTTTGGGGCGGAGTCTGTCTGGTGTTACCGATATAGGCGGAAAATATTCCATCCAGAGCGTTCCTTCGGGTTCCTACACAATCACAGCCCAAAAACCCGGTAATATATCCGTAGTACGCTCCGATGTAGTCATTAACGCCGACACAGTCGTTGATTTTCAACTGATCCCCGGCGACCTGAAAATTGACAACCAGATTAACCTTTTGGATAGAGTCATGCTTTCCAGCTTATGGAAATCAAAAAATGGTGACGTCAACTGGAACAGCATGATGGATATATACGAAGATGGCGTTATAGATGAAAAAGACAGAGACCTGCTGTTGGCAAACTGGCGCAAAGGCAATCCAAACATTAAACTAGGTTCACTTACCATAGACTCCACACCAAGCGGAGCAAACATATTGGTCAACGGCGCAGATACCGGACAAAAAACCCCATATACCTTCCCCGGATTAATCATAGGCGAATATCTGTTCACGCTACAAATGAAAAATTACTCTCCAGTTGATGTCAAATCACAAATCAAAGAAGGTCAAACTCAGGTAGTTCCTACAATAATCCTCGATAATCAGCCGCCAACATTCACCAATTGGGCTACTGACCCTGTAGATCTAAAAGAGGATACAGTAGGGCGTTTGCAGGTAACAGTCAATGTAACCGACGTAGGTGGAAGCGGACTGGGAGATAAAATTCCACAATTCGATTATAGTATAGGAACAAACAACAAATATAACGGTTATAAACCAATGAATTCTCTAGGAAATAATCTATGGAGCTTTGATATGCCTGAACCATCAGATACGTGGAACGCATATCGTAGCAAATATGTCTATTACAAAGTTAAAGCAGAGGACGCAGTAGGAAACGTCGGAGAAAGTCCAGAACAACAGAAACTGATTACAAATATCAATCACCCACCAGTAGTAAAAATAATTAACACATTCGGTACATGGCAAAAAGGATTAATAACCATAACAGCAGAAGCATCGTCAGACCCTGATGGGACCATTGCTGGTATACTGTTTGAATATAGCTTGGATAACGCCAACTGGATTCAGATAGGTACTACAGTAAATAAATCCCCTTATTCAGTATCATGGGATACAAAAACCATAATCAGAGATGTAACGAATCGTGTCTGGCTAAGAGCAACCGCTACTGACAACCTAAACATCTCAACGGTATATGCCATTCCTGCGAGTTTCGGCGTAGATAACCAGTCGCCAACAACAAGCCACGACTATGATGGATTATGGCATAACAAGGACTTCACAATTATTCTTAAAGCAACCGATGGAAATGGGATCGGCGTAGCTACAATATCCTATAAGTTAAACAATGGCAATAAACAGGACATAGAGATTGATGGTCAATCAAGCGCGCCAGTAGTTATCACAAAAGAAGACCAGGCAAACACACTTGAATACTGGAGTACAGATAAGTTAGGAAACGAAGAACAGCACAAAACTTTATCCGACATAAAACTTGATAAAACTCCACCCGCTTTCACGGATTGGAGACAAGAGCCTGCGGATTTGACTCAAGAGACAACAGGAAGGTTCCGTATATACGTTCGAGTAACAGACAATGGCAGTGGATTGGCAGGCAAAGTACCGCAAATTGACTATCATATAGGTACAGACTCTCAATACACTGGCTATAACAGCATGATAAGTGATGATGGAAAGATATGGTACTTCGACATCCCTGAACCAGCTTCGACATGGGATACCTATCCAGATAAATATGTATACTACAAAGTTAAATGCGAAGACGTCGCTGGTAACGTTGGCGAAAGTCAGGAACGCTCTGAACTGATAGACTACATAAATAAACCCCCAATAGTTAATATAGTAAATACATATACTCCCTGGCAAAAAGGAGTTTTGAAAATAGAGGCTACAGCATCAGACCTTGATGGTACAATTACAAGTATACAGTTTGAATATAGCTTCGATAAAGCTAATTGGAAGCCAATAGGAGCACCAGTTACAGCCACACCATACTCCATTGGATGGGATACTGTTGCCGCAATCCAGCAAGTGCCGGTAGTCTGGTTACGAGTTACTGCAATAGATAACGCGCGTGCCTCTACTACTTATGTTTATCCAACAAGCATCGGTATTGATAATCAGCCGCCGATTACAAGCGATGATTATAACGATCTATGGCACAAAAATGACTTCGTTATAACATTAACAGCCAATGATGGAGACGGGATAGGTGTATCTCAAAACAACATCAAATATAAGCTGAATAACGGCGACGAGAACAACGTACAGGCAAACGGACAGCCCAAAATAAACATTGAAGGCGTACATCAGCTTGAATATTGGAGTGTAGATGATATTGGAAACACCGAAATACATCATACTATTCAGGATATAAAACTTGATAAAACAGCGCCTGTCTTTACCGACTGGACAAAGGACCCGATGGATTTGACAGAAGATAGTGTAGGTCCATTACGCATATCCGTCCGTGTAACTGACGCTGGAAGCGGCTTGACTGGTAAAATCCCCCAGATCAGCTATCACATAGGAAAAGACACAGTATATGGCGATTACATAAATATGCTAAAGGGTGAAGCCAAAGATGTATGGTACTATGACCTTCCTGAACCAGCAGGAGATTGGACGGCTTATGATAATAAAAGCATCTACTATAAGGCAAAGGTAGAGGATATAGCTGGAAACCTCGCAGAAAGCCCGGAACAAAGTGAACTGATTGACTTTATAAACAAGCCTCCAACAGTCAAAATTACAACCACGTTTGATCCATGGGAAAAAGGGCAGATAAAAATTGATGCAGACGCATCTGACCATGACGGCGTTATTGCTAACGTAGAATTCGAATATGGCGCAAATAAAGTTGACTGGACATCCATTGGAACGGTAACAGCCGCTCCTTATTCTATCGTATGGGATACAAAGACTGCAATTCCGCAAGTGTCTCAATCAGTCTGGTTGAAAGCGACTGCCACAGACAATGGTGGCCTTTCAACGGAGTTTATTATTCCAAGCAACTTCAAAGTGGATAATGAAGTCCCAACTACAAACCACGACTACGATGGAACATGGAAGAATAAAAACTTCATCATCACTCTAACAGCAACCGACAAAAACGGTATCGGTGTTTCAAGCATATCATACAAACTGAATAATGCTGACAAACAAACCGTGCCTACAGATGGACAGACTGGCGTACCTGTTAACATCACTACCGAAGGAACAAATTCTCTGGAATATTGGAGTATAGACGGTATAGGGAATGAGGAAACGCACAAGATACTGTCCAACATAAATCTTGATAAGACTCCACCAAAATTCTCAAATTGGGAACAGTCCCCTGCTGACCTGACCGAAGACACAGTAGGTAAATTCCGAGTATCAGTACAGATAACAGACAGCGGAAGCGGATTAGCAGAAAAAATTGCACAATTTGATTATCACATAGGAAACGATACAAAATACGAAGGCTACAAAAACATGACAACGGATGACGGTACAACGTGGTATTACGATATACCTGAGCCGACATCTACATGGGACGATTTCCGTGATCAATATGTCTTTTATAAAGTAAAAATCGAAGACGTTGCTAAAAACTCAGCAGAAAGCCTTGAAAGAAAAGAACTGATAGACAGTATAAACGATCCACCTGTTGTTAGCCTAACCAGCACATTCAAAAATTGGGAAACAAAAGAGATCGAATTAAAAGCCGACGCATCAGACCCGGATGGTTCAGCGCCAATCATACAATTTGAATACAGTCTGGAAGGAACCAACTGGAAACAAATCGGGGCGCCAGACGATACGCCTCAATACGATGTTATATGGAATACAGCGCTGGATATTCCAGATTTAGCAAAATCTGTATGGGTAAGGGCGATCGCCATAGATTCGGATGATAAGACTGTATCTGTAAAGAGTGAGATTTCAAATAAGTTTGGCGTAGATAACCAACCGCCTGTTGCAGGTGATTGGACAAAATCCCCAAATAACCTGACAGAAGATACTCAAGGGACATTCCGAGTATCTGTTGATTTTACTGACGGCGATGGTAGCGGAGTAAGTAAAGTTGAACTTACTTATAAAATAGGTACTGGTAGCTATAAAGATTACCGAGAAATGCGACGTGAATCTGCAACTTCTAACACCTGGTTCTATGAGATCAGTGAGATCGGCGGTTGGGACCAGTATCGTGGGCAAATACTGTCTTATAAAGCACGAGCTACTGACGTTGTTGGGAATTTAAGTCCAGATACTAAAGAACAGCAAGAACTAATTGACGATATAAATGATCCGCCAACCGGTCTTATAACTTCCAGTTACAAAGACTGGGAACGTGGGACAATATCTATTCAGGCAACTGCTTCAGATCAGGATGGGACAGTAAAGAGCATACAGTTCCAATTCAGCGCCGACAACCTGAAATGGGTGGATATCGGCACGCCGATTACGAGAACGCCCTATTCAGCAACGTGGGATACCACTGTTATTGAAGTAGACCCTGAAATCTGGCTAAAAGTCGTGATCACCGATGACGACAATGCAACCACTGAAGTGTTAGCCACAAAGACATTTGGAATAGACAATAAAGCTCCTGAATTGGCTAACTGGAAGCTTACACCAACAAACCTGACCGAAAGTTCCACAGAGCCTTTCCTTCGTGTCGAAGTTGATATAACTGATCAGGGCAGTGGCGTTGATGAGACCAAAGTCCAGCTTAATTACCGCATAGCTAACGGCATATACGTCGGATACCAGGCCATGTATAGAGAAAGTGGCAATACATGGTTCTACGAAATTCCAAGACCGTTAGGCGGATGGTCTAGCTACGCCGGTCAGACTGTCTATTACAAAGTCAAAGCTGTTGATGTAACAGGCAACTCCATCGAAAGCGAAGAGCGCAGTGAGCTTATAGACCCAACGACAGGCGTTATATCAGGCACAGTCACACCCAGAGAAAGCTGGCGAGTTGCCAAAGTGATCGTTCAGAAAAATAACCAGAGCGTAATGGAAATTGCTGTCAGTTCGATTGATGGAAGCTACTCCATATCAGGTCTGGACCCAGGAATTTATGACCTGCAAATATCAGCACTTGGTTATGGCACTGACAAATCAAAAACCAATGTCGAGATTAAAGTTGGACAGTCAACAGTTATTCCAAACGTAGAGCTTAACACTTATGCAGTCGAGACAATCTCTCGCTCTCAGGGCGGAAGCGTGCAATTCAAAGATGCTGATGGGAAAGACTATTCCATGATAGTTGATAGCAACACTTTCCTGCAAGATACCAAAGTAGTCCTCGGTTTCAGCGGTATTGAGCCAACCAGCGTTCCTAACCCAACCGTAAGACTGCTTGGAAAATCTATCGGTGTAGGTTTTGAAGGCAAAGAGATCAGTAAGCCCTTGAAATTGATCCTACCCCGTCCCGTTGGCATAACCGATGCAAAATCTATCATGCTGTTTATCTACAATGGCATTAATTACACGATGATCAACAGAGATGATATCACAGCGAGCGATTCCATAATAACTGCGTACATAATTCCGCCAGATGTGCGAAACTTCAGCGATGCGAATCACAGATTCGACAAAGTACTGAGCAAAACAGCGGATACTGCCTTTTACGTTCTTATCACCAAATTCGATGAGCCCCTGTTGAGTAGCATAGACCTTGGTATACGTGACCCGCAGTTATCATCAGGAAAAATAGTCAGCTATTTACAGCCGCTTATATCTTCTACAAATAAAAAGATCGCTCTCGTTATTCATGGCATCACATCAAAATCGGATGACATGGCAAACATCATCACCGATTTGAGATCGCTCAAACTGACTAATGCTACAACTCCTTACTACGATCAAGTATTAGTATTTAACTTCGAGTCAGGGACGAAATCCATAGCGATAAACAGTTCGTTCCTTTTAACCGAATTGACAAGAGTACTTCCTTCAGCCTTCAATGGAAAGATTGACGTAGTAGCGCATGATACCGGCGCATTGGTAGTTCGTCATGGCATTATAAACAGAGGACTGGATCAGTACATCGGTAGTCTCATAATGTTGGCAGTTCCCAACAATGGGATAAACGTTGATCTACTCAAGGCTGGATTTAACGGTTTTCTCAAGAAAACACAGAGCGATCCAATATGGACATACTATCGTGATGGATGGCAGGAAATTTTTGAAAATACTCCATTCCTTAACGCTTTGAACAGCCAACCGGGGAAAAAGGTCAATACGCACTATTTTGCTATGTCAGCATCTGACCCAAGCGCCCCAAGCGACGCTACTAACAATGACGGGCTTGTATACCTCAACAGCGTTGATTTCACAAACAACATCAACTTCCCATTCTTCGAGCAAGGGTTGACGGAAACGTACCAAAAAATGGACATAATACCTTTCTCGGAGGACAGCAGATTTATGTCACAAACGAGGCATCTGGCGATATTATCATCACCAAATGTCAGAAATTCTATAATCAACTATCTGCGTGGAAAATCCGAAAACATAAAGATAGATCAGACCGACATTGACCTGATACCCGGAAATAGAATCGAGAAGTTCAACGTTGTATTGAAAAATGTTGGGACAGAAACCATATACGGAGTAACAGCACAACTCAGCACACAAAGCACATATATACAAAAATACAACGGCCAGCAAGGTATAGAAAAAGACGTCGCATCCTATGGCGATCTCGCTCAAAGTCAAACAATGAGTAATTTCTTTAGCTTTAACGTAAACCCAAACGCAACGTCAGCCATAGGTCAGCAAGTCACGTTCACTCTGGTCATAAGAAACTCAAAGGACAACAGCGTATCTATACAGGATTTCACAGCACCCATAGGAGGCAATCTTGTGCGGATCGCTTTGAATCTTCAGCAGGAAAAAATGGTGGTAGCTGACGCCAATAAAGACACCGCTAGGCCACAGAACGACGGCGACCTTTCAATAGAACCGGGCGAGACTATGAGCATCAGAATCACGCTTGAGAACAGATCATCCAGTTCTATGCAGTCAGTACAGGCGATCCTAAAGACGGACGACCCAAGGCTCAAGGGTTTAATCGGAACAACCGAAGTGAATATGGCAATAAATGGGATTCCAGTAGACTATGGAACTTTACTCGGACTTGCCTCCGTCACTAAAGACTTCCAGTACATAAAGCTGAACAACGATCCTACTTTGTTGGGCGCTAATATAAACTTCACCCTTGATATAAAATCAGGACAGAATGTCATTGGCAGAGACAGTTTCACTGTCAATATTGGGGCAAGTATAGCGGTGACTGACTTCAGCCCTGACAGCCGATTAGTACCCGGTGGCGGACCCCAAGACATTGGCGTTACTGTTAAGAACATAACTTCAAACGACATAAACAACGTTGAGCTCAGAATCAAACCCGATGCACGTGAGGTTTTTATAACTGATGATCGTATGCAAATTAGTCAGATCAGATCACTTAGCACAGATCAAGTGTCTTTTGAAGCGACTATAGATGCCGGATTTACAGGTTATGTGACATTCACTCTGGAGATCAGGGTTAATAATCAGGTGATCAATACCGAAATCTACAAACAATACTTCGGTATGAAAACTCATTACATAGCTGACTGGATAACCAGTGACAATAACAGTAATAAGATAGCCGAACCCGGTGAATCAATCAGATTAATGTTGCCTCGCAGAAACCCAACCAGCGATGTAGCTCAACGAGTAACCGCAGACATAGCATTGACAGCAGCGGATCCAAACATAAATTTAACGAGAGTGCTTGGCGACTATAATGACATCCCGGCTAACAGCGTTTTAGAAGCAAGGCGTGAATACGAATTCACAGTCGTGGCAGACGTCAGCGTTGCATCACCAAGCGGAAGCACTCTGGCCGCAAATCGTCTTACACTATCAACAGCTAACTGGGTTCCGGGTGCTTTTATTGGCAGAATGCTCAACCCTAACACGAGATCAGGTGACCCGCAATATTGGCTCCCAATAACCGGCAATGGCGCCACCTGGATAGAAGTCGCATCATCAGTGGATTTAACAGATCCGGACAATAATCCTGCGACACATAATCCAGTAGACGGAGACCCATTCCAAGTAAAAATGAATCCAGCGGGTCACACGTTACAATTCACAATTAACGTTGAAGAAAATGGAGAACAAATAGGTACAGAGAGTTACAGCACTCGCATAGGCGGTGCAGTCAGATACCTCCAGCCTATTGGATATAACGGACTTCTGGCAACAATAAGCGATTCGACAGCCCTCAGTTCCAACAACAACGGCAATGGTATCCCGGAACCGGGCGAGAAGATAGAGATCACAGTAACTCTTATAAACCCCACTAGCACGAGTATTGGTAACACAGTTATCAGAAACGTAACGGCTATATTGGATACTAGCGAGTACTATGTTAGAACTGATAGTACCTACTATCAATATAACTTTGGTTCAACGTCCAGTTGGTCAGGTGGAAAGAGACAGGGATTCTTCCGCTTCACAATAGATCCGAAAATAAGTGCGGACAAAATTCCATTTACATTAAGTATAGAAGGTGATATAAACAATACAACCACCGATCTTGGAATAGACACATTTGTAATTCCGGTAAAACGACAATAATAAACGTCAACAACTCAACTACAATTAATAATTTAAGGAGTAGCAGGATTCATCTTGCGTTTTATTTGCAAGATGAATCCTGCTACTCCAATTATTAAATCGTTTCTATCATTCCAGTAAACGCTGGAATCCAAAGTGCATAGGCCCAAGCTTCCAGCTTGGCACCTTTTACTCATCACCCATCACTCGTCACTCTAATAACGTAAATCATCCCTAGACCAAAACCATAACCATATAGTATACTATCTACATACCACCATAAGATAGTATATTATCATTCGATGGAGGCGAATCAATGAAATTACCAGACGTAAATGACAATCCAGATAACATCATCTCATCAAGATTTCAAAAACTGGGACTGACCTTTGATGATGTACTGTTAGTTCCAGCCCGATCAGAAGTCCTACCCCACGAAGTTGACGTAAAAACAAATTTCACAAAAAACATAAGCCTTAATATTCCCCTCTGTAGTGCCGCTATGGATACCGTAACAGAGGCAAGGCTTGCCATCGCCCTCGCACGAGAAGGCGGAATCGGTGTAATACATCGAAACTTCACCATAGAGGAACAGGCAGACGAAGTTGATAAGGTAAAGAGGTCCGAAAGCGGAATGATAGTAAAGCCCATCCATCTCCCACCCGACAAGCCCATAAGTGAAGCATTGGAACAGATGGCAAGGTTCCATATTTCAGGCATACCTGTCACGCAGGACGGCAAACTCGTGGGAATACTGACCAACAGGGATCTGCGATTTGAAGAGGATTTCTCACGGAAGATCGGTGACGTCATGACCAAAGATAATCTGGTTACAGCAAAAGAGGGAATAACACTAGAGGAAGCAAAAAAGGTACTCCACCAGAACAGGATCGAAAAACTTCCGGTAGTAGATGACAATTTCACGCTCATCGGGCTGATTACCATCAAAGACATAGACAAGATAAAGCAGTATCCAAGCTCATGCAAAGACGAAAAAGGCAGGCTCCGAACCGCCGCCGCGATCGGTCCCGGACCAGATATGGACGAAAGAGTCGCAGCGCTGATTGAAGCCAACGTGGATGTAATAGTCGTAGACGCCGCACATGGACATTCAGTGTCAGTAATAAACGCAGTGAAAAAGATCAAATCCCAATATAATATTGACGTAGTAGCAGGCAATGTAGTCACCCAAGAAGGCACCCTTGAACTTATCGAAGCTGGCGCAGATGCAGTGAAAGTAGGAGTCGGACCAGGTGCAATATGTACCACGAGAGTTGTTGCAGGCATTGGCGTTCCGCAGATCACAGCCATTAATGAATGTATGGAAGTAGCCGAAAAATACGGTATTCCAATAATCGCAGACGGTGGGATAAGATTCTCTGGTGACATAGCAAAAGCAATAGCCGCAGGCGCATGCTCAGTTATGATAGGAAACCTTTTTGCAGGAACAGAAGAAAGTCCCGGAGAAACCATCATATATCAGGGCAGAACCTACAAAGCTTACAGAGGCATGGGTTCCATCGGCGCAATGAAAAAACGTGGCGCAAGAGAAAGGTACTTCCAGTTCACCGAATCAAGAGCAGAAAAGCTCATACCAGAAGGGATAGAAGGTCGAGTTCCATACAAAGGTCTGATAGGTGAATACGTGTATCAGTTAGTCGGCGGACTCAGACATGGCATGGGATACTGCGGGGCAAAAGATATTGAGGATCTCAGGAAAAATGCAAAATTCATAAGAAACACAATTGCCGGTCTCAAGGAAAGCCACCCGCATGACATCATTATCACAGAAGAAGCGCCGAATTATTCTATACAATAATCAATATAAATGTAATGAATCATTAGCTTTTAACCGTTTTACTTTTCTTCGCCAATTTTCTATTGATTCATTACTTTATTATCAGTATAATGTTTTTGGATCAAAAGAGAGAAATGTAATCCACTTAGAAAATTTACAATATTTCCTTACATAGAAAAATGACAGAAAGTATTGAAGCTATAATCAAACCAGAATTACTAATCTGGGCTAGAGAAAGTACGGGTCTGACACTTGCTGATGCCGCTAAAAAAACCCAAGTTTCTGAGGATAGACTTAACGAATGGGAAACAGACAAATCAAGACCCTCTATAAGTCAACTCAGAAAATTGGGTAAAGTCTATAAAAGACCAATAGCAGTTTTCTATCTTCCAGAACCACCGGTAACCTTTGATGCACTAAAAGACTATCGTATAATATACGGAACACAGACAAAGGAACTATCTCCACATCTCTGCCTAGAAATAAGAAAAGCTCAATATAGAAGGGAAATAGCCTTAGAAATTTCAGAACTGTTGGGGGAACAGATAAAACTATTTAATGAAAAAGCCTCAATTGATGATGACCCTGATAATTTGTCTGAATATATAAGAGGATTATTAGGTATATCAATAGAAGCTCAGTCAAAATGGAAGGATTCTTATAAAGCCTTTAACGGATGGAAAGATGCTATTGAGAGTTTAAATATCATAGTTTTTCAGACTGCTAATACGAGTAAAATTGAGTTAAAAGAAATGCGAGGATTTTCCATAAGCGAGAAAGTTCTACCGGTTATTGTAATAAATTCTAAAGATTATCCAAATGGTAAGATATTCACTCTAATCCATGAATTTGTACATATACTTCTTCATAATGGTGGGATTTGTGATCTAGGTGAAACTTATGATTTAGATAACGACGAGGTTAAGATTGAAAAATTTTGCAGTCAAGTTTCTGCTTCAGTTTTAGTGCCAGAGAATGACATACTTAAACATCAAATAGTAGTTGAAAATGAAGGTCTTATGATTTGGGATGATCATAAAATAAATACTTTAGCATCCTTTTTTTCTGTTAGCCAGGAAGTAATTTTGAGGCGTTTATTAACTCTTAATAAGACAAATATAGATTTTTATAGAAGGAAACGCAGTGAATATATAGAAAAATATGAAAAAACAGTGTCAAAGAAACAAGAAGGCGGACCAGAATATTATATCTTAGCAATAAGAAATAATGGTTTATCATATACAAAGCTGATACTAAATGCCTATAACCAAAGTATGATTACATCTAGCGAATTATCTGACTACTTAGGAGTTAATCTTAAACATATAAATAAAATCGAGCAAGCAATTATAAGTTCCTCGGTTGTATAATTATGAGCCTATTTAATTTATTACGTTATTCAATTGATACAAGTGCAATATTAGATAGTTGGGTAAGATGGCATCCGCCAGATTCATTCCCATCTCTTTGGAATAACATAGAAAAAATGATTGACGATGGAACTCTAAGAGCCACAGAGGAAGTTAGAGAGGAGTTATCCAAAAAAGATGATGATGTTTATAAATGGGTAAAAGAAAGGAGTAATCTATTTGTACCATTAACAACAGATATACAGCACGAGGTCTCTAATATTCTAGCAAGATTTCAAAAACTTGTAGGTGCAATGAGCGATAGATCACAAGCAGATGTATTTGTCATTGCATTAGCTATAGTAGAGAACTGTACAGTAATTACTGGCGAACAGTATGGAAATGAGAACAGACCAAAAATTCCTTTTGTTTGTAACTATTACAAAATACCATGAACTCGTAGCGAGTAAGAATTAAGACCTATTGAAAGTAATACGAAAATTGATCATGGCATATGCCAAATGTCGAAATCCTAATCGGATCTCCTCTAATCTGTCATAACTAACGGCAAGTCTGCG
>Ga0315282_10000715_pt1 | contig 65330 bp, 82 predicted proteins | sample YL17G07_20_MG_FD_203693 | JGI IMG/M metagenome (GOLD analysis project Ga0315282, IMG submission 203693) | Sediment microbial communities from Yellowstone Lake, YNP, Wyoming, USA - YL17G07_20 | ecosystem: Environmental > Aquatic > Freshwater > Lake > Sediment | place: USA: Wyoming | collected...
CCAGAGACTTCAGGAAAGATTTTTGAGCAACTAGGATTGGAAAAAAAATTTTCATCTGATGACTTAAAATGGGGAAAGTTAAAAGCTGAAACTAAAATAAAAAGAGGGAAAATTCTTTTTGAAAAATTAAAGTCTAAACTACAATAGTTTAATCGCTAATCATTGTTAAGTTTTTATGCTCTTACCACATGGGCGAATGAAGGTGTGATGATTACAAAGTCTTCGTCAATTCCTGCTATATCACCGTTCATTGCAATACAGGTTTTTCTTAGCTTGTCTATGGCTCTCTTTAATTCTGATATGTCTTTGCCTCTTAATGCTTTTATCTTAACTAAAACTATTGATCCATCTCTCATCGTTTTCTGAATTCTGTCAGTATCTGAAAAATCTTCTAGCTTATCTACCTTTATTGGAATCTTTCCAGCAGGCGCTCCTGCCTCTTCTGTATCTAGTTCGATGAAATCTTCTTCACCTATCTCTTTAAAGCCTCTTCCAAATAATTTTTCTAAAATCATTTACTTCAACCTCCAAAATTATTATAAACTTAATTATTCTCTTACATATAAATAGCTATTTCCGAACGCTTTCTAGCAACGAAACTATATTCCAAATCTGGATTCTTGTATAAGTAGGAATGTTAGGGTCATTAGATATTTCATCCATGTTTGATATAACAGTATTAACCCTTACTGCAAGGTCTTCTTTATCGCTTTGAAGAATTTTTATAGAGTCTTCGCACTTGGTTCTTATGTTTCTTGGTACGGTCCTATCATTAGCAATTTGTTGAATAAGTGGTATAACATTCTCGAACATGATAGGCACCTTGCCATATGCATCATACTTTCTTTATCTTATGCTTAGAGGTTTAAATTCTTTTCTGTTAGATAAAAAGGATTACTCTGCTCCAACATTTTCAGATTTTTCCTGAGTTTTTAAAAACTCTTCGAATTTTTCTTGAATTTCCTTTAGCTTTTCCTTGATTCTGTCCTCTTGCTTTTGCAAACTTTTAAGCCTTAAGTCTATGGTTTCTTTTTTCTCGGTTAGTTCCTTGTCCAAATCCTTTTTTGTTGATTTTATAAGAATAGGACCAACTGCTTTGTAAACGTCTTCGGTGGTAGCCTTTTTTAGTTCCTCTAAAGCTTTGTTAATTTCCATGCTTTGAATGCTTAAGCTTTCCTTCTGTATCAAGACAGTTTGCATTTGCTGTTGGAATGTTTGCATCTCCATTAGGATTTGCTGAGTTTCAGGAGTTAATTTTATTTCAGTCATGTTATACCTCTGTAGCGTCAATAGCTACTTTTACTAGTCGCATATACGAATTTATCCCAGCCAATAAGCTGGAGATGTCATTAGCCTCTATCTTTATTTTTAGTTTATTTTTTTCTGTTTTTAACTCGACGTCAAACCTTTTTGGTTCCTCGTCAGGCTTTAAAGACTTTATGATTATCTCAGGTTCCCTGCATTCTAACTCTATCTCAGCCTTCATTTTAATCTGCTTTAACTTTTACAACATTCTTTGGATTTTCTTTTATTAATATTCTGTAACCGCAATAAGGGCATCTTATCTTGTCTTTAACCTGCTTTAAATCAATCTCCTTCCCGCAATTTAAGCATTTATACATTTAACCACTCTTAGGAAAATATGCTCCGCCAGCAAATTTAGTCTTACATTTTTTACAATACCAGACGCCGGCTGCAATTCTTTTTAATGCTGGCCTTTCGCAATAAGGGCAAATTTTTTCCTTCTTTTTCCTTGTTTCTATGTCTAGCACTATATTTTTTGTTTTGGTTCCATACCTTGGTCCGTATTTGCCTGTTATCCCAACTTTTTTGGTCATTTAACCAGCTGCCTTAATTCTTTACCTTTTTTAATTGATAAATCTGCTGCTTGCTTTATCTCGTCTGTTGTGAAAAATCCTACACCACCTTTTTGTATCGCGCATATTTCTTCTTTTTCATTGGTTGCTATTGTTATCCTTGCGTCCAAAGCATTCTCCTCTTCTAGGTTAGTATCAATTAAAAGTTTGTTAGATATTTTTGCTATTGTTACTGCTATTGGTACATCTCTTATAGGAATCTTACCCTCGTATTCTCCATAAACAATTTTCTCATCTTCGTATTTTGGAATGTTTGCTGTTAGCAGAGCAGCTATCGCTGCTAGCGCTGATGCATCTATCAAATTCCCATCATGGTCCAAGACATGGATGTCTACGTTCACGATCCATACCTTTTTATCTTCTTCCATGCAAAGCTTTTCCAAGTCTATACACTTGCTTTCCCTTATTCCCCTGTCTACAATTCTTGCCATTTCTATTGCGGTCTCGTCAGGTGGCCCTGGATCAAACGTAGGCGAAGCAACAGGCACCAGCTCTGCATTAACAATTAAAACGCCCTCATTCGGCGTATCTGGAAAAGGTTCGCCGACAGACATTTTAACACCCACCAAAACATTAGAGTTACCAATCAAAACTCTTGCCGAGCCCTCAGCCTTTTTAATCACGTTTGTCTCTACACTTATAGTTCTATACTCATCAAACTTTCTTTCATCTATTCTCATACCTTCGTCTATTAGTTTTCTAACATAATTTTCACTAGCTTTCAACATCTATTTCACCTGCTTTATATTTTTCTTTAAATGCATTTTTTTGTCTTTCATAAATCTCTGCACATCCTTTTCTTGCAAGGTCAAGTAATTTAAAGAAGTCTTCCTTTGTTATTATTCCATCCACTTGAAGCAAAACAAACTTATCCTCGTTGCCTATGGTTGCTGTAGCCATGTCAACCTCACCAAACTCGTCTTCATCACCGCCTATATCTAAGACTATTTCGCCGTCAACTTTCCCTACTGAGCACGAACTTATTAAATCTTTTATTGGAACGCCAGCTTCAACTAAAGCCAAAGCAGCTGCGTTTAAACCTGCGCATCTTGTCGAGGCGTCTGCCTGTAAGATCTCTACGAAAACATCTATCCCAGTTTTTGGATAGTCCTCAAAGAATACCACATTTGATAAAGCCTCATTTAAAACCTTTGAAATTTCAACGCTTCTTCTGTTTACCCCAGGTCTAACTCTTTCGTTGGTTGAGAAAGGAGCCATTGAGTATCTGCATCTTAGTATTGCTCTCTGCGGGTCTTGCAAATGCCTTGGGTGCATTGTTCTCGGCCCATAGACAGCTGCCAATGCATAAGTATCTCCAAATTTAAAAACAGCAGAGCCCTCAGCACTTTTTAATACACCTACTTCAACAGTAATTGGTCTGAAATCTTCTAAACTTCTTCCGTCTAATCTTTTACCGTTAATAATCATTTTTGCTTTTTTACCCATATTATTCACCTTTTTCTAGCATAGCAGTAATCTTATCTGTGAGACCGGTTATATGTGACTCGCTTTCAATTGTTAAAATTGCTTTAGCAGCCAGACCTTCCCTTTCTCCCTTTATCCATACTACACCATTCTGGCCAACGATTATCTGACATTTGGTTTTATTTTTTATTAATTCTATCATTGAACCTTGCTTGCCTATCAGCCTAGGCACTTTCGAGGGCGTGATTGTTAAAACCCTTCCGCCTATCAGTTTTCGTGCTCTATGATCGTTCATAGTTAATTGAACCTGCTTTGATTTTGAAACATTTAAAACTTTTGCGTATATCAAATCGTTGATGTCATAATAAATAGATATGTCTGTTTTGTTCAAGTCAACATATTCTCCAACTGCCTCGCTTAAAGGCAATATGGCATCATACGGTGAGTTTATATCAACAATCCAGATGGTTGTTTGCATATCTTCTACTAAACCGATTACACCGTCGCCTGTTTTAGGAATGTAAACTCCTGCCAAAGGAATTATTCCAATAAATCTGTCTTTTAACTTTACCAAGCCTAGCAATTTTGATTTTAATTCGTTATTTACTCTGTAACAACCTGAAGAGGGTAAGAAATCTAAACCCTTTGCCAAGGTTTCTCCAGGTATAACTAATTGCCTATCTTTAACGAATATTTCAGATTTTAATTCATTCATTTAATCACTCCTATACTTTTTTAATTATCTTAACTTCGACTTGACCATGAGTTAAATTATTTAGTCTGTCGTAAACCTCGGGTTGTATTCCAGCTGGAATTTCTATCAAACTAATATAGCTTCCGTCGTTTGCCCATTCCTCTTTTAATAAAACTCCTAAACTTCTTACAACGCTGCCAGCCTTTCCTGCAAATGCTGGCGGTATTTTAATTGCAATCTGAATCTTTTCAAATTTTATTGGGATTATTTTTTGTATTTCTTCTAACACGCTTTCCAATTGTTCTTCAACTCTCTTGTTTAAATCTATCCTAACCTTTGCTTGTTCCATTGCCCTTAATATTCTATCTGGTGGATGAGGCAAACCCGTCTGCGGGTTAACTCCTCTTTTTGAAATCAAGTTAACAATTGCTTTAGTTTTTTCATCAAGCATTTGCTTTCTTTGCTCAGTTGTTATCTGAACTTCTCCTTCCAAAATTATTTTCCTAGCTATTGAATTCAAATCATTTGTTCCAAAAGTCTTGTTTATCTTTTCACTAGCTGCTCTCGTTCCTTTCCTTGCGTCTTCAAATATCTCTTCAGAAGCTATCAATTCTTCTAATGGAATTTCCTTCCCAGTTTTAAGTTCCATTGCTTTCTCAGGATCAACTAATATTTCAAACTTTTCTCCGCTCTTCATTAATTTGGCTATAACAGCCTTTTCTACAGAAATCAATTAATCGACCTTCTAAAGTAATCATATCACCAAAACTTCTTTATGAATTTTATTGCTTCGTCACCATGATACTTGATAAAACCTTTATCATTAATAATAGCTAGCTCAACCTCTTGTATCTTAACTCCCTTTTCCCCAGCCTTTAAAGCCTGTATGCCTAATTTGATTGCATCCTCTTCAGAGAGCCCTCCCTTCCAGCCCTTTTTTAAAATCTTTAATGCTTCTGGTGCACCCCTGCCTATGGTCTGAGCTTGCCAACCATAAAAAGTTGAAGAAGGATCTATCTCAAATAATTGCGGACCTTTTTCATCTATACCAGCTAATAATAATGCAACTCCAAAGGGTCTTACACCACCAAATTGTGTATACATTTGCATTCTGTCTGCAATTTCTTTAACCGCGCCTAAAGCATTCAAAGGCTCGTCGTACGTTAGCTTGTAGACTTGCGACTTGATTCTTCCTATATCAACTAGTATTCTTCCGTCTGCCAAAAATCCTGATATGGCCACAGCTAGATTATCGTCTACCTGATGTATCTTGTCTCCTCCACTATCTGCCAATGCTAAATCTGGTAAAGGCCTAGAAGCAATTAAAACAACTCCGTTAGCAAACACTATACCTATGGATGTGGTTCCTCTTTTAACAGCTTCTCTAGCATACTCAACTTGGAACAATCTTCCATCCGGCGAGAAAGTTACTATAGCTCTATCATAACCCATCATTTCAGGAATGGCTTCGATAATATTCACCTAAAAACTATATTCTTTATATTTTTTACAAGTTTATAAAGTTTTTGTAAATTCAGTTAATTTAGTTTCTTCAAAGAATTTCATTTGAGTTGCTTTAATTGAACCGGAAATACCAAGAACTTTAACAACAACCCTGACGTCCCCTATTCTTTCTATCAAAGCTAGGGCAGTTCTTACCTGCTCGACATTGTTGTGAGAGCATCTAATAATTCCTATTTGCTTTTTTTCATCATACGTATCCTTAACAATCCATATGTCTGCTTGGGATGCTCCTAACTCACCTAACAGATTTAGCAGAGAGTGCCAAATTGAATTTATCAGGTCTTGGAAAATGAATTTATCTTCGGAGATTACTTGATAGGCTATATATCTTCTTCTACCTCTTAGGCTAGGAGGTAATGGTTTTGGTCTTTTTTCCTCGTCCATATTATTCAACTTCCTCAACACCTTCTGTTATTTTCTTTCCTTCTAAAGTCTTTTTATTTTCCTCAACAATTGATTGTGGAATAGACGTAACAGGTGCAAAAGCCTTTCCAATATCAAAGCCTAGAATGTTTAAGGTTGAAACAAACTCCCTAGGGCTTCTCATGCCCCAAACACTTTGAGCGCACGAGCAAATGATAACAGGTGTTCTAAAATGATTACAAAGCATTAAGTTTTTTGCTATATGATTTAAAATATAAGCTCTTGGCTTTCTGAAATTATAAAGAATTTCCCTGAAACTAATTCCAATGGCTATGTTATTTTGGGTAGCAGCTTCCAAACAAGGTTCATCTAAACCGCTGTCAGGTCTTCCTAGTTCTGGATGCATTAGTATATCAATCCTAGGGTCATCGCAGGCAGCTCTGTTAATCGAATAATCGCTACCGCTTACAACTACCAAATCAACTCTTTCCCTTACTTTGTTAACAACTTCTCTCATTTCGTTAACATCCTTTGCTATTATGTTTACTCCTGCATAAACTTCTATGTCTTTAAATTCAGAAACTTTATTTTTTAACTCATTTAGCTTTTCTGGTCCTTGGTAGTTATCGCAGATAGCTATTCCTGCATATCCTAGCTTCTTAGCAAATTCTACTATCTGTTCTATAGTACTTTCTCCACCAGACAAATTGCTTTGAATAAACAAATCGTAAAATTTCAATTTCACACCTCTATAAAATTAGCTTTTTAAGTTTAAAGAACTATCTAACTTTTTCCGCGCCCTTGCCCTTTCTAAGCAAGCCTCGACTTTTACGACCACTGCTGGTTAAACCACGAAAAACCCTTCTTTTGTTTGCAGGATTACAAATCCAATTAATCTTTGGATCATTCTTTATGCAAGAATGGCTAGGATCAACTAAAATTATTTCAAACCATTTTTGCTTGCCATCCTCTGCAACATAATAGCTGTTTAAGACCTCTAGGTTTGGAAATCTTCTTGCAACCCTCATTTCTGCTATGTGCTGTAGATTCATACCAGGAGTGATTTTTGTCATACCTGCATGCAAAGGTTTTCTACCGCCAGAAGTTTTTTCCCTTTTGCTAGTCCCCTTTCTGATTCTTATTCTTGCTACAACAAATCCTTGCTTAGCCTTGTATCCTAAGGCATGAGCCCTGTCTAATCGGGTTGGTTTCTCTATTCTTAATATAACAGGTTCCCTTCTCCAAGAAATCATTCTTTCTTTTACCAGCTTATCGTATTCAGGACTTTGCCAAAATTGACGTAAATATTTTAAATAACCCATCTTACATCACCATAAGGTTTCAAGCTAAATACTTTATATACATTCAGCCTAAGGCTTTTTATTCTTTATGGTTTAAATCTTTTCCCAAGAAAGATAAAATTATGAGCAAAGATGGAAAAAAAGATAAAGTAAAAGAAACTAGTAGAGAAGCACTCATAAGAGATATTGATTTAATGAGAGCTGAAATCGAAAAGCGCTTGGAAGAAATAGGTGAACAATATAAAACGCAAACTATAGAGGCAGAATCAAAAATAAAAAAGCAAAAGCTTAAGTTACCCATTGGAAAGGAATTAGATAATTGGATAATCAAAAAGCATGAAGAAAAAGGAGAAGCTCTTGATGTAGTTAATCTTAAAGATGAATACAGAGTTGACTTTGGAAGATATCCTGATATGTTTGATTTAACAGCTAGTTATAGAAAATTAATTAAAAAAGGTAAATTTATTGTTGTAGGAATGAAAACTCTTTACAAAGAAAGTGGGTGAAACCTATTTAAATAAGAAATTCTATAAAGTGTTTAGGTGAGTTAATGGGAATAGGAAAAATAATATTGGGATTAATTTTGGTTATAGTTGGTCTATGGGCTATAATACCTTTGGATTGGAATGGCTTAGGCCTTTATGTTCAGCTATGGGAAGTAATCAAAGGAATTGTTCCAGCTTTTCTAATCTTTATCGGAGCCATACTAGTTTGGATAGAATGGGAAGAACTAAAAATAGAAAAGCCCTCTAGGAAAAGAAAGTGATTCTTAGTTTGTTTAATTGTTTTAATATAACTAAGGCTTTTGATAAATTCTTTTTTCATATTTACTTTTAACAGCAATGAGTTCAAATCGCCTGAAAAACAAGCTTAAAGCTTTAACCATCTTAGAAATTATTTTTGCTGTTTTTAAAATCGTTGCGCATGTTCAAATCCTGCCCTCTGCATCAACTTCGGTTCAGTTCTGATGAAATTTCTTCTGATTTATATTTTTAACTAATCTTTTATTTATTATGAGTTACGCAATGCCTTTTATAAGGGAACTCAAAAAGGCTGGTTATTCTGTAAAACATACAACATCTTATAAATCAAAAATACCCAACGTAAAATGTGATTCTTTTTCAAATAGCATTGAGGTAACGAGACGTGGAGAATCTGAAATTTCAGATAAAATAGTATTTGAGGCAAATGAAGTAATGATTGATGTAGAAAAAGAAGTGTTCAAAGATTATTTGACAGTATATTCTAACGGCAATGTAAGAAAACGTCAAGTTACTCCCATAAGTGCGCCAGTAGCAGAAATCATTAAAAAATGTAATTTAACATTATTAGAAGAATAGTCGGATTTGAACCTTAAATCAAGCATACCCTCCGCACAGCTCATGTTCTTCACTGTTTGATGTGAGGGCAGCAATAAGAACAGCAAAGAATTTTAATATAAATATTGAGCTAACAAACCATATTTATAGCATTTCTTTTTAAACCAAGTCTCTACGATTAGACCGCCATATATTTTTCCTGTTAAATTCAAGGTTGTTGTTATTGATATTTTATCTCCTTTCATAGTTGGTTTTGATTGATTAAACAGGTTTTTATCTATTCCAGGTCTTTTGTAATTTACAAACAAGGAAGCATACTCTAACCTGTTTCTAGAAGAAACAATTGTAAAATTAAATAGTTGTGTTTTATTTAAAGTGCCTGGAAGTGGAATAATCCAATAGCTAATATCTTCCCAGAAATCATGATTCAATTTCTCTAAATCACACTCAGAAACATCTTCTGTAAGGTTATGACAATAAAATGTTATATTAGAAATGTTGGTTAGGATGCAGGACGAATAGTTTCCAATGTTTCCGTTCTCATCACAAACTATTGGTAGTGTAAAGTTTCTTTTATTATTTGTATAAAAGTTGTTAACAGAAACAACACTTTTATTTAAGTTTAAAATATCTTTTCCTATGCCTGTTAATTCAAAGAAACTACTTGACCAGTTTTTAACATAATTTATAGAGTCGTCAGTATTATTAAAGAATCTTGTTTCAATTGTTGTAAAGTTAGTTATATTTTCTATATTTTTTGTATAGTTAACTAAGGAGTTAATGCATTTTGAGGTATAGTAAGAATAATTTAATGTTTGGTTTGAACTTTGATTTCGAATGAGTTGAGCTTTAACTTCGTTAGTCGCGTTAGATATATTGTTTGAGAATGATGGTATACCTATGTTTGGATTTGGGTACGTTAAAATGATAAACACTGCAATGTTAAGCACAGCAATAGCAAGTATCCATCCTGGTATTTTAAGCATATAATAAATTTTAACTTTTGCTATTAAATACTTAAATAATTCTGAGAACAAATTTAAATTATGTTTTCTGAGTCGGTGTGTGCTAAATGCAAGGGAAGACTTTGGTGTGGAAAAGAAAAATGCCCCTTGCTTGTAAAGTTTTATGCACAGACGAAGGTTCAGCCTTTAATAGATTCTACTTTTTTAGATGGCGCATCACCACCTTCAGTCTTTATCGGTAGGTTTAATTATCCAAAAGTTTTCATAGGTCCAATGCTTCCACCTTTGCATGGCGACACTAGCATAATGGATACGCCCGAACTTTGGTCTAACAAATCAATCCAAGAGATAGTTGATTTCAGATTCCAGTTAGTAAGAGGAAAATATTTAACTCACATTAAAAATTTTGAAGGGAAAATTGTTGAAAAAACTAGGGAGATAGCTCTTGCAGATAAATCACCTGAAGCTGAGGTTGAGTTCAAGTCAAAGCCAATTGGAAGGATTGTGCTAGACGATGAGGTTCAACCGTTTGGACCGTCTGCATCACTGCTAAAACTAGATGTGGGAAGCTATACCTTTGATAAAAAAGTTGAGAAAGCGTTTTATGATACTGATTTAAAGTCAAAAGAAGCGGTTGTTAATCTGTATAAAGATGGCGTCTTGGTTTCTAAGATACAAAAAGCTTTCTCGGTTGGTGCTTTTGGCTTGGGAAAGAACAGAAAGTTTGTTCCAACCCGATGGTCGATCACTGCAGTGGACGACATAATCTCTAAGAATCTTTTAGAATATGTAAAGACCTTTCCTCTGATTAATGAATTTAGAGTTTATGAACATACCGCTTTGGATAATAGATGGATAGTTTTGATGATCCCTTCTTATTGGAGTTATGAGTTAATAGAAGCTTGGTACCCAGGAACGATTTGGAATCCAGATAAAGTAAATGTTGCTATATTTTCAGATTGGGAAGGATTTGAAGGCAGGACAACTTATCCTGACATTGGAGGATGTTGGTTTGCTTCACGTGTGTCAGTTTCACAAGCACTAGTTAATGAAAGAAGACAAGCAGCAGTAATTGTTTTGAGAGAGTCTCATCCAGGATATATATGCCCTGTTGGTGTGTGGAATGTACGTTTACATGTTAAAGAGACCTTAAAGAATAAACCATTAAAATTTGATAAGTTAGAGAATGCTTTAAAGTATATTTCTACTAAATTAGACATACCTTTGAAAGATTGGATAAATAATAGTTATCTTCTAAGAAATGCTCTTCAGCAACGAAAATTATCTGACTTTTTTGTTATTAAGAGACCACAAACTTGAAAACCTTTTTCCACAACTAATTTTACCAGCTATTGTTATCATATTTCTTTTTGATAATTTTTTAACAATGTTAAATGTATATTTATCATTCAAGTTAGCTAACTTTGATATTCTTCTTACAGTAAGTGGGCCAAAGTCCTTTACTATTTTCAGTACCTTTTCTTTATTAGAAATTAATGCTATGTTTTCTTTGAACCAAAAATTAGGATTCCTTCCATTACTTTTAAAGACTTTTCCATTCTCAAAAATATCATTTAAGTGAAACAGAACTAAATTTCTATTTATACCGGTTAGATTAGATATTTCTGTAGTAGACAATGGTCTAGCAGAATTTTGTATTACTTGCAGTATAGCTTTTTTGGATTTATGAATATCTATAAAGCTTTCTATAGCTTTTTTTAATTTCAGATATTTTTGAGGATGAGTAAAACCAATATTATTCAAGAAATTTTCTAAATTCTCTTTCCTATGAATAGCAAATCTTAAAACAATCTTCTCTTTACCATTTTTGTCCTTAAAAACTTCCTGTTTCGTGATGTTACTTGTTTTTATATCAAACTCTAATAACATCTTTTTTATGGAATTAAAAAAATTTTCTAGTGAACGATGCAGACTTATCGCTTTTCCTTGTGCAAATATTATCGAACGATTTCTATTCTTTTCATCTATGCTTACGCAACATTCATCGTCAAATAATCCTCTAATAAATGAAGTCTTTATCTCTTTAGAACCATTTTTAATCCAATCTGGAATATCAAAGTCCTGAAGAGTTTTATTACCTACAGGAACACCTGCTTTGTGAAGAACAAAAGCGACGAAGGGACAAAATTTGGCTTGAATTCTTCTATCTTTAGTTTTATTAATAGTTGCCTTTGTCTTTCCTATAGCTTTCTTAACATATTCACATACTTCTTTTATTAACGTTTCTTCATTATTCCAGAATGAAAATCTAAATTTATCCTTTTCGATAGTTCCATCTCCCATACCTTTGGCAACTAGTAAAGCTAATTCTGGGGATTCTTTAATAGGGAATTTTACTTCAGTTATTTTTCCTGACATACCTCCTTTAATAGCAAGGGTACGTGATTTCAACTCTTCTTCAGAAACTCCAACTATTTCAGCCAATTTCTTTACTATTTGCCACTTTATAAACTTTGTTTGGCCAATTCTCATTATTCTAATTGAATCTGGAGGACATCTAAGCTTTTTTGCCAAATTTTTTATCATTCTCTCTTTTTTAATTGCTTTTCTAAATAATTCTAACTTAAACTCATCTTCAATTAAAAATCTAAAACTATTCCTCATCACATCTTTTAGTTTTATTTCCATATTCATTCTCTTTCATTTAAATTGAATAAAATTTTCTTACCCTTTAAAGGGGTAAAATCGATAAAAAAGAATGAGTAGTTGATTATTTATATAATTTGAAAAATAAATCAGCAATATGGAAATAAAAAAAGTTTTATGCAAATCAGTTTTAAGCAAATCAAAGCTTTACGATAGCGATTATTCTATCAACCCGTATAGAGGTTGCACCAACAATTGTTTATATTGTTATGCACCGTTCGTGTTGAGGGAAGGAAGAAAATGGGGAAAATTTGTTGATATTAAAATAAATGCACCAGAAGTCTTAGAAAAAGAATTAAGAAAGGTTAATTCTGGAAATATTTTGATAAGCAGTGTAACAGATCCCTACCAACCCTTGGAAAGAAAATACGAAATAACTAGGAAAATTCTAGAGAAATTAAAAAACACTAAATTCTTTGTTTCAATTCTAACCAAATCTTCTTTAGTTTTAAGGGATATGGACCTGTTAAAGCAGTTAAACTGCGAGGTTGGATTAACCATAACTACTCTAAACGATAACATAAGAAAATTGTTTGAACCAAATGCTTCTTCGATTGAGGAAAGGTTGAATGCGTTAAAGCAGTTAAAAGATGCAGGAATAAGAACTTACATTTTCTTTGGGCCCATGCTACCTTTTATAAGCGATAAGGAGTTAGAAGAAACATTTAAAAAATTTGCTGAGTTAAAGCCTGAAAAAATTTACATTGATAAGTTAAACATAAAAAATCCATTTCATTGGAAAAAAATAAAATCGTTTTTAGAGGAAAACTACACTGATTTAGCTGATAGATGGGAGCAAGCTACCTCTGATGAAAAATACTATAAAGAGCTTAAGATAAAAATAAGTGAATTGTGTAAAAAATTTGAATTAAGATGTGAATTTTGCTATTAGTTTTATTTGATGACGGAAGAATTCCGATGCCTACTAAGACTAAAACGATTATTGAAAAAAGCAGTAACCAACCCCAGACCGCTGAAGGTATAGCATTAACAATATAACCAGGTATTAAGCCTAATTCTACAGATAAGAAAAATACGAAACAAACTATAACTATTATTGATGTCGTTAAATATCTTTCCATGCCAAGAATATTGAAGAATCAGAATTTATATCCGGCTTTTTCCAATCTTTCCTTAACGTCTCCGTACAAGAGCAAAGACTCTTCCTCAATGTCATAGAACCTTGGATTTATGGTTTCAAGTCTGTCCCTCAGCCTTTCAATGGATTCTGATTTTGAAAAAGAAATCATAACAGCTGGGTGGCAAGGCACATCTGCCTTATCTAAATTTTTTAATGCTTGAATTTGGTATTCAAAAAATTCTGGACTTGCACCGGTTAACTTGGAAAACTCTTCTGGTGTTGCTCCCTTGAAGCTAACGCGAACATTAATTAAATCTTTATAGTTAGAAAGCTGTTTTGCATATTCTTCATAATATCCGATTAAAATTCCATTTGTCTCAAGAATCATTTTCAATCCAGATTTTGAAATATATTCTAAAACCTTTAACAAATGCTGAAAGTTAATCAGAGGCTCGCCGCCGCTTATCCTGCACTGGCAAAAATTGTTTTTCTTTGCTATTGCTATTAATCTTTCGGCCACAGCTTTTGGTGAATAAAATTTTCCATATTTTAAAGGATTGGTATTATATTTCCAGCTCCAGCAAAATATGCAAGAAAGGTTACAACCTATGCAGTCTGCTGTTGAAATACCACCGTAAAATTTTGCCTTTCTGAATCTATAGTATTTCCTTTCCAAGCCCTTTGATACAATCTTCTCGGTTTGTTTTGCAGTTTCTATTGGGTCTATCATAGAAATATATTGCTAAATATTTAATAAAAGCTTGTGAATATTCTTTTATGCAATTATCCAAGGAAAAGGTAGACAAAGCCTTGAAGAATTCAATAAGGGATGGCGCAGCCTACTCTGCAATGGACGGAATAACAAGCACCTACTCGACTCCATTTGCCTTGGCCTTGGGAGCTAACAACGCTGAAATAGGTTTGCTTAACTCTATTCCAAACTTTTTTATTACTCTATCTCAAGTATTTGCAGGAAAATACATAGAAAAGACAGGCAGAAAAAACATAACCGTAAGCTTAAGCTTAGTTCAAAAACTTTTGTGGTTGCCAATTATTTTGATACCGTTTTACTTTCTTGGTGAAGGAATATTTTTGTTTATTTTGCTTATAACACTTTCAAGTGTTACCTTAAGCTTTGCAAACACAGCATGGGCTTCTTGGATGGGTAATCTTGTTCCTGAAAAAATAAGAGGAAGTTATTTTGGAAAAAGAAACACCATACAAAGTGTTTTTAGTTTTTCTACCACTCTCTTGGGAGGTTGGATACTTGGATTAACCAAAAGCTTGTTTGGCTTTTCTTTGGTGTTCTTTTTGGCTTTTGTCTTTGGCTTGGTATCATATTTTTACCTAACAAAAATACCAGAGGCTAGCGTTAAGAAAGACAAGTCTAAGTTGAATGTTTTAGAATTTGTTAAGGGTTTTAAGAAGTACAGCAACTTTCATCCGTTCGCAATTCACATGTCGCTGATAAGTTTTGCAGTTAACCTGGCATCACCCTTTTTCATTGTCTATATGCTAAACGTTATGAAGGTTGGCTATGAATGGTACGGAATCATAGTAGCGGCTGATATCCTAACAAGAATTTTTATGCAAAGATATTGGGGGAGGCTTGCTGACAAATTTGGAGACAGAACAATAATGAGTTTGTGCAACATCCTTATAGTTTTTTATCCTTTCTTGTTTCTTTTTGCTGCAAACATCTTTCAATTGATTCTGATTAACATATTTTCTGGAATGGCTTGGAGCGGTTTTGATTTAACAGCTTTTAATTATCTCTTGGATGTGACACCTCCTGAAAAAAGATCCTATTACATCGCAAACTACAAGATGTACGTCGGGATTGCTCTGTTCTTAGGTCCTTTGACTGGAGGTTTTCTTTCTCAGTATTTTATAGGAAAGACGTTTTTCTGGTTGGGAGGCCTGCAGATTTTGTTTTTGTTGTCTTTTATTTTAAGAGGAGTTGCAACTGCTTATGGTCTTCCTAAGCTAAAGGAGGTAAGGGTTAAAAAAGTTTTACCTGTGAGTGATGTTTTCTTGAAGGCCTTTGCGGTTTATCCTGCAAGAGGAATAACCCATAACCTGATTTACGTGCAAAATAAGTTTGAGAGTCTTGAGAAGGATATTGAAAAAAAGTTCAGAAACAATTTAAGAAAATAAAAATCCTTACTCCAAGAGAATTTTTAGAAATAGTATCTAAAACGTAAATTATTAATCTTATTTGAACTAGTGTTTTAATCTAACAGTTAGCTCTATACAGAGTTTAGTAAACACTAAACTTATACAGTTTTTAAAGTATCAGAAGATAAAAAATAGTGTTCTTAGAAAGTTCAATTTTTAGCCCATGACTCTTAGTCTTCTAACAGCATCCCTAACAGCCTCAGAACGATTAGGATACAATCCATTCTCTACCGATTTATCTATCTTTTCAATAAGTTCTCTTGTTAATCTTACCTGAACTGGCTGCATAATATGAGTAGGATAGAAAGGAATTTAAACTTGAATTAGTATTTAAAACAAGGTTATTGAATTTATACTTTTAAAATAATAAGATGTATTTTAAACAAGCTTTAATCTTCTAACCGCATCCCTTACAGCCTCAGAACGATTAGGATACAAACCTCGCTCGATCATTTTATCTATCTTTTCGAGTAGCTCTCTTGTTAATCTTATCTGGACCGGGTGCATTTTTTCACTAAAGTTTACTTGGATAGAAAAGGATTTAAGCTTAAATTTGTTTAAAATAAAAACCTAATCAATACCGTATCAATAAATGATACGCATTATGGTATTTCATAGAATTTCCTTATCTTTTCTTTGATTTCTTCCATCTTGTCTAGATTTAACTGCCAAACAGTTTCTCCTTTATGAGGAAACTTGACCAACAAACCTTTTTTATACAAATCTTTAGCTGTTTCCAGAACTCTTTTATGTAAATTAGGAGGAAAACCCTTTGGTGAATCTGGCTCATAAATATGATATTTGGCTCCAGCACGCATCCAATACATTTTATGCAAAAGAGCGGCTTCTATTTCCTCATCAGAAATTTCTTTCTTCTTAAGGTCTATCGGCATGCAATTAATTGGCTAAACTCAATTATAAAGATAATGTATAAAAAATATACTACCAATATATAATATTTAAATATAAGTAAAATGATATAATTGATATGACTACAGAAGCAAAATCAATATTCCTAGAAACATTTGGAGAAAGTCCTTTCATAAAAGTGTTAGACTTCTTTCTAACCTTTCCTAGCTTTGACTATTCAAAAACACAAGTAGCAGATGAAATAGGAATCTCAAGAATAACCATAGAAAAGATATGGAAGCAATTGATCAAGAGAGAAATAATCGTGAAAACAAGAACAATAGGAAAAGCAGAGATGTACCAATTGAATAGAGAAAACCCGAGAGTAAAAATATTAATGAAAATAGGTTTGGAATTGTCATCCAGCTATTTTGAAGAAGTAAAGCATAAGATAGCGATACCTGCTTAATCAATGCTCGTCAACACCTCTCGATACCCATTAACAAATCTAATAACCGAATCTTCTTTCATATCCTTTATGGTCTAGCCATTCCAAAATTATAGAAACTATTTTAACTCTATCAGCAGCTACAGAATACAAAAGCCTCCAGGCACCTGGCAAGTCATACTTCCAAAGGTTATCAATACCATATTTCTTGATGTAAATTTTGGGTATCAATCTCTTTTGTATTGCTATTCCACAGAAAGGATCTTTCTTCAAATCGTCTATTGCTCTTTATATGAACTTATGCAATTCTGGATTTTCTTTCTTCAATAATTCATAAGCCTCTTTAACCTTTTCATCAGCAAAGACTACAAACCTTTCTCTTTCTGTCATTTGATCACTAATTTAGACTCTGTATATTTCTTTACCAAATCTGGATTCCATATCCAAATTATTCTTCTATCTTTTATTACTATCTTTCCTGAATCCTCTAGATATTTTAGAATAAGATTGAATGTTTGATACATTATTTCCTTTGGCAAGGCCATTCTTAGCTGCCTTTTTGATGGGTATTCCTTTGCATTCTTTATAGCTTCCTCTACCATTAATATCGTGTCTAATCTTGGATAATGTAAAATTTGTTCTTGCTTCATAGTATTATATATGTTTATATAGTATATAAATTTATCGTTTTAGATGCTTATCGATACCTCTCGATACCTCTCGATACCCTGCCGATACTCGTCAATGAATCGTTCCTTATTAGCCTGCTCATAAAATTCTTAATAACAGGTAAATTGGTGAGTGTTCGAAGTGAAGTTGTACATAGCGTGAGTATGAGTAAGTAGTGAATAATAGATAGATTTATAAGATTTTGTTTCTAAAATTTATTTGTGATAAAATGGTTATTAGAAAAAATGTTGATGTCAATCTCCTTGATCAATTTATTTTATATACAGGTTTGCCATTTCAATTTGCAGGTGGTTTTAGACATCAAACTTCAGATACGATATTCATAATAACACCAGAATTTTTGAAACATGAATTATATGCTTTGGGTTCAAGAGATGTTGGAATACCAAGCGAGTATCATTGTAATTATTCAAGTTGTTTTGGGTGCATTAATGTTAAACAAGAAAAATTTGCAAAACTCTGTAAGGATCATTCTAAATTTTTTAAAGAAAAACTTACAGGTAAATTTGAATATACTTTACAACCTACAATATTTTCCAGTCAAGAAAGACTCAAAATGTTAAATGAACAATTAAATCAACATGCAGAATTATTTACTCAACTAACTGATATTCCTGTTGAAGTTGATAATCCGATTAGAAAAGATAGAAGCGAAGTAGACGAATGTTGGCTTGTGTGTTTGAGAGACGATGGTTATAAATATCATGAACGTGGTTTTAATTGGGAAAAACATTATGAAAAAGAATTAAAAACGAATTCAGAATGTGAATCTGGCAATTTAGCAATAAACATATTTAATATAAGTTCTATTGCTGAGTATGGAGATTTAGACGGATATAGAAATAGACCTAAAGAAATTTTCTAATAACCCTTAAGTTCCTTTTATTCAATATCTTATCAACACTCGTCAACAGTCCTTCAATGCAAACAAATAAATTCTACTTATGCGTAAATTATTAACAAGCGGTAAAAATAGTCAGAATTCAATGAAAAAAGTCAGGTTTTACATGGCGTGAGTACGAGTGATTTGTAACAAATAAAACTAATGTCTTTTTGATCTTGCTTCTGTTGCTTGCTGGTTCTTAATTCTCTCTGCCTCGCCCTTTTCCATTTTCTCAAACTCTGTTGAAATTCTTACAACCGGCTTTAGAATGTATTTGTCTCCTGCCTTTACTATTGAGCTGTCTGCGTTAAAGTCTAGAATCAAAGAGGTTGTTTTGTTGTTCTCTATTTCAAATGGATGGACGAATTTTATACTACCGCTAGGAACTTTTAAACTATAAGTTACGCCGTCTATAACAGCTGTTGCGCTAGATACTGATAACCTTATCTGGGTATACTTGCCTGGACCAAGAGAGGTTTCTCCCAAAATGTCTGTAATACCCTTTACCTGTATCAAGTCAATTGTTTTTGAACCGGCAACTGTTATCCATCCACTGCCAGCAGTCTCATTTGTTTCTTGCCCCTCTGACTGCTCTGCTGTCTCATTCCCAGCCATGTGAACCCTTACCTCGCTTATTGATAAGACTAGGCTAGAAATGTTTCCTTGGTCTGTTATTTTTAATTGCAGAGTTCCTCCTCCAAACGAAGGAATAACACAGCCTGCAATCAAAACTATTGCTATTAATCCAGCTAACAAGATATTCTTCATACCAATAATATAGAATCAGAATATTTAATGGTTATTTTTGTTTTCAATCCTTTTTACATAGATAGCTTTACAACAACCTTCGTATTCAGATTTTGTAATCGATTCTAAATCAAAAAATGCTATAGGTTGTTTAGACCATCTATAATCTCCAAATCCAGGCATAGATATAACTTGATAAACAGGAAAACTGTCTGGAATCTCATCCCTAACTACATTAAAAACATGAAAAACCTTTTTTGTTTCTGTAGGTGAATCCATTATCGGTTTATCAAGCATAAACTCTTCAGCAAGTCTTTTCCTTTTTACAGTTTTATTTACCATATCTAAAAGTTAGAAAAATTAAGGATTTAAGGTTGTAATTAACATGCAATTAAATTCGGTATTTTTATCAATTACAAATGTAATGCTCTCGTAACCGGGGTTAAATATTAATATGTTTGTATACTAATTAAGAATAGGTTTTTAGAGATGAAAATCGAGAGGTGTATGGTTTGAACAAAGGTCTTTTAGGCAAAGTAAAAATATCCATAGCAATTTTGTCTGCGATTTTGGTAATATTTTCACTGGTTAATTTTGTTTTACCATCTTTTGCTGAAGGAGCTACTATATGGACTGACAAACCTGATTATACATCAGGAGAAACTGTTTTGATTTCTGGAAGTGGGTTTGTTGCGAGTTCTCCTTTAAGTGTTTCTGTTACGAGACCTGACAGTTCTGTCGAGTCTTGCACGGATTCATCAAACTGCAACTCAAGATTTCTTAATGGTCCTTTAACATCTGATTCTTCTGGTTCTTTTTCAGAGTATCAATATACCCTTAATGGTATCCTTGGTACATACACAGTTGATGTTTCTGATGGCACAAATAATGCCCAAACAACTTTTACTGATTCTAGAACAATAGATAGTGCAAAACTTAATAACGCGAACAGTGTTACTGTTCCACCAAGCGCTTCAATTACCGCTGCAGTGACTGTTACAACGACATATACAGACGGTAGTTCTTCTAATGATTGGAAATCTACAAAATATTTAATTGAAAGTCTAAGTTCTGTATGCATAGATCATGGGGATCATACTTTTTCTGGAATTTATACAGAGTCTTTCACAATAACAGCACCTGCAACAGTAGGAGTCTATGATGTTAGTTTTTGGGCTTACAATAATGATGCGTGTTCAAGTGGTACAAGTGCCGAGAAAAAATTAGTAGACGGCATAACAGTTGTTCCAGGAGCTAGTTTAAACCCTCTACATGACACATATGTTATAAAATCTGAACCTAGCTCTGGTCACGATGATAAGGATTTACATGTAAAATGGGGTTCTGGGGATGATAATAAAAGAAGGTCATACTTGAAATTTGATTTGTCAGGCATACCTGATGGTGCAACTATAAAATCGGCAGTACTTCGTTTATATCAATTTACTGCTGCTGGTACAGATACAATGGGTGTGTACAAAGTTTCAAATGATAAAACAACTGGAGGTGCTTGGACAGAAACTGATTTGACTTGGGATAATGCACCGATTGATTGGAGCACAGGAGCTACAACTTCTGTCGGTTCGAGCGATGGTTACAAAGAGCTTACTGTTGCAACTGGAGATGTTCAATCTGCATTGTCAGGAGATATATTAAGTCTTGCTGTTAAATTTTCCACTGAATCATCATCGAAACATCATGATTTTTGTGACATGGAAGGAACTGATAGTGGTAACAATTGTGGTTCAACAACCAAGCCAGAATTAGTAATAACTTATACAGTTCCATCAGCAGTTTGTGGTAACGGAATAAAGGAAAGTGGGGAAGATTGCGACCCAGGTGCAAGTAACCCTGCTGATTGTTGTTCTGCATCATGCAAATATGAATTAAATTCATATGTTTGCAGAGCAGCTGCTCCAGGAGGTTGTGATGTTGCAGAGCAGTGCAGTGGTTCAAGTGCTGATTGTCCGGCAGATGTAAAGAGACCAAGCGGATATGATTGCGGAACTTGTGCTGCATGTGATGGAAGTGGCAGTTGCATTTATGATTCATCTCAGAATAATGATTGTGGATTTTGTTACAAATGTACTGCGAAAGATACTTGTGGTTATCAAAGTTCAAGTGAAGATGTAAAATGTGAATGCCCAGATGGACAATGTGTAACAGGTTTTTGTAATGGTGCAGGCGCATGTGGTGTAAAATCACTTAGTACGCCATGCGAAAAGGACGGTCTGTTTTGTACAGTAGATCATTGTGATGGAAGTGGCAGTTGTGTTTATTGGAAGCCTTACGATTGCAGTGGATGGAATCTTCCAGAGATAGCTAAATGTGATAATAACCCAGATAATAGATTAGAAACATTTGATTACGCTGCAGCAGTTGCTGGAGTATGCAACGAAGCACAAGATAAATGTGATTACGGAACATACTCCTTTACATACACATGTGCAGATTCCAGTTCTGCAGATGGCGGCCCGGTGGTACCCGTAAGTGATGATATTAGAACCTGTACAGCAGAATGTGATGGCTTTGGAACGGAGTGCCAACCCCACATAACTGGAGATATTTGTTATTATGATAGTTCATGTAATACGAACTCAGCAGTATGCGCATGCGGGGCCTATTCTCAGGAATATTGTCCAGCAACAGGGACTGAGTATGAAGGAAATTGTTATTATGGAACAAAAGACTGTGTAAATAGTGAAAGCTCTGGTGGATGTACTTTAAATGTTGACCCAATGGGTTGTTATGATAAATGCGATTCTGTTCTTGGGCCAATAGATACAATTGGACCTGATACATACAATACTAAGGTTAAACCTGATCCAACAAATGCAAAAATAAACATAACTTCAACAACTGAAGATAGTTGTAATAATATTCAAAAAGCTGAATATTACATTAATGAATGTGGAACTCCTGGCTCAGGAACTATGATGGATTCTTCTGATGGAGCATATGATGAGAAAAAAGAAGATGTCAATAAAACAAATGTTGATGTTTCTCATCTTCCAGATGGAAGACATTTCATTTGTGTAAGAGGAAAGGATATAAAAGAAAATTGGGGAGATTGTGATTGTGTTGGTTTTGATTTGGATAAAATTGCACCACAAACAGTAATACAAAACATAACTCCTTATATGGCATGTGGAAACAATCCATACTTATGGGCAAGAATATGTGACCCATTTAATCAATCATTCATATGTAATGCTGAATACTTTATTGATGTTTTTACTGGAATACCAGGTTCTGGAATACCAATGAATGCAATAGACGGTAAATTCAATGAAAGTGCTTGTGAAGATGTTGAGGCATGGATTAACATAGATCCATTATCAGAAGGAACACATTATGTTAAGGTTAGTGGTCATGATTGTGCTTGCAACTGGGGTAAATTGAGTGCCTTAACTCCTGTTTCATTTATCAAAGACACAACTGCACCGACAACAACAAAAACAGTCGGAGAACCTAAACATGAATGCACAGTAGGTGAAAATGCTAGTTATGGAAATCCAGCTGATGGTTGCTGGTATATCAACCAAAGCACGATGATTACTCTAACAGCTCAAGATTATAACCCCGGAAATAATGAATATTCAGATAATGAAAAAATTTATTATCGTTATAGAGTAGACGGCGTAAGTTGGACAAACTGGATATTGTATAGTGGGCCGTTCCACTTCACAGAAGATTCTGTCCATGAATTAGAATATTTTGCTAATGATTCTTGTGGAAATGCAGAAACTGTTCATCATGAAGTTGACATTGTTGATACCAAACCGCCTATTTTAACAAAAACCTTAGGATTGCCGAGGTTATCAGTGGGCGCTGGTGAATGGTACATCAATCAAAGCACAATGATAACGTTGAGCTGTGTTGACGATAATCCACACCCATCAGATCATGTCACAATTTATTATAGATATAATGTAGATGGTGGCTCATACACTGGTTGGATAACATACACTGGGCCATTCCACTTTACCGAAGATTCGCGTCATGATCTTGAAGTTAAGTGTGTAGACATACTTGGAAATGTGGCTGGGCCTCAAATAGAACATGACTATGTAGACACTGTACCACCAACAACAACGAAGACTTATGGAACACCATTCTTCAGTCCAAACGGCAATGTTACAGAATGGATAAACTCTTCAACACCGATAACGCTCTCAGCAACAGACGGCGGGGCGATATGCGCTGCCGGTGTAGATAAAATATACTGGAGAAATACACTATTAGGGAACAGTGAAGCATGTGAAGACCCAACACTCTGCCAGCAACAGACCGGAACAGGTTCATTCACTGAATATGCAGGTCCATTTTATAAAACTGAGGACTCATGCCACCTTATAGAATATTATAGCGTTGACAAATTAGGCAATGTAGAGCCTGTCAAAAAACAGTGTGTGTTTGTAGATAACAAAGGCCCACTTGCCTCTAAGACTCTCGGCAGTCCAAAGCATATGTGTGAAGGTGCTGAAGAATGTGATTATTATATCAATCAAAGCACGATGATAAGCGTAAGTTGCTCAGACCAAAACCCACATCCAGTAGGCACGGACAAAGCTTATTACAGGTACAATGTTGACGGCGGAGCATACACAAACTGGATATTGTACACAGATCCATTCCATTTCACAGAAGATTCTGCTCATCAATTACAAGTTCAATGTGTTGATAAACTTGGAAATATAGGTCCAGTATTTATTGAAAATGATATTGTTGATTCTCAGCCACCAGTTACAACAAAAACCTTTGATGGTCCCAACATAGCAGGTGATGGGTTCATGTGGATAACTCAAAACACAAATATAGTTTTATCTTGTGTAGATCCAAATCCGCACCCAGTCGATCACACAACTATTTATTACAGATACAATGTTGACGGCGGTGGATATACAAATTGGCTAACCTATTCAGTTCCATTCCACTTCACAGAAGATTCTGTTCATACTTTGCAATATTATTGTGTTGACCAATTAGGAAACACAGAAGCAACTCATACAGAAATAGATAGAGTAGATTCAACTGCTCCGACAACAACAAAAACATATGGAACTCCAACTAAAGTTGTAGATGATTATCGTTGGATTAACTCTTCAACACCAATAACGCTAACAGCAACAGACGGTGGAGAAATCTGTGCAGTTGGTGTTGATAAACTATATTGGAAAGTTACAAACTTAGGTACTATAGATCCTGAAACCTGTTCTGAAGAATGTGGTTATAGTCATGGTTCAAGTGCTTGGAATGAATCTTCAACAAATGTAACTTTCACAATAGGAGAGGAATCCTGTCATTTAATAGAATACTATTCTAAGGATAAATTAGGAAATATTGAACCAACTCATAATCAATGCGTTTTTGTAGACAACACCCCGCCAGTCACATCCAAAGATGTTGGTGATCCAAAGGTGGAATGTACAGCAGAGCAGGGTTGCGACTGGTTTATAAAAGCAGACCAGACACAGATAACCTTGACATGTGCTGATGTTAATCCGCACCCTGTAGGTAGCGATTATATAAAATACAGATACAATGTCGATGGCGGTGCTTGGACTAACTGGATGACTTATGAAGCTCCATTCACATTCCCAGAAGAATCATTGCACACTCTGCAATATTACTGTGTTGACAAGCTCGGAAATACAGAAGAAACAAAAGTAGAAAAGGATAATGTGGACAACACTCCACCAGTCATCACTGACACGCGTGTTGACGACTGTGCTGTGCATAGCGGTACTGGAGTGAAAATATTTACTCATGTTACAGACGCAAAGGTTGGTGTAGGAACAGTAACGGCTCACATACAGAAACCGGACGGACATGATGTTGCAACAGTAATTTTAACTTACAATTCAACAAGCGGCTACTATGAAGGAACATGGACATCTGGATGGTGGTCGTGGGAAGGCACATACTACATTGATATAGTTGCTTCAGACCTTTTGGATAACACGGCAACTCAGAACAACGGAGCTTTTGTAAATGTCGATAACACTAAACCTCACATATCCTGGGTGTTCTCAGGAAAAGATTGGGTAGGATACGGAACAACATTCTATGTAGCAGCTGAAGTTAGCGATAACTCCTTTATGTTTAAAGAAGTTTGTGAACCTGAAATAATTTGTTCAGCTAGGATAGTTGATAATTTGGGTAAGGAAAGTGCACTCGATGGTTCTCTTGTATTCAACAAAACAATAGGCAAGTGCACAGGTTTTGTAACCGTCAACGAAACTTTTGATGAAAGCCCAGCAAATCTTTATGTTGATACGTGGGACAATGCTGGAAATTATAAGGACAATGTTTACACAATTATAGGAATAGACAATACTCCACCAGTAAAAGTTTCATTTGAAACCAATCCTGGGCAAGATTCACCAATAAAATCAGAGCAAAGGATATGGTACAACATAACGTTCAAGCAGGACATGTCTGGAATAATGAGCCCATGCTACATAAGCATAAACGAAACGAGATGGGATGCTTCACCGATAATAGGAAACAAATGCTCTGGCTACTACGATGTCCCAAACGGTCTGTCTGATGGAACAGTTAGGTTCATGCTTAAAGTCGAGGATACAGCTGGCAATTGGCTGGAGGACAGCATAAACTTTGGATTAGATAACTCACCACCAGAAAAGAAGATACTTTCACCTGAAGATGGAGGATATTATGGGGTAGATTTACAAATAAATGTTAGTTTGAAAGATATAGCTGGAGTTGATACAGAAACAGTACAATACAGAATATTTGAACCAGAAGCATGGTGGAATTTCCTATGTGTTATTGGCGTTTGTCCTTACAGCAGTGGATGGTTAGATTTAACACTTACAGAGGGTAATCAACATGATGGTAACTATACAGCTGTTTTTGATACTTCAGGTTTAACTTCAGGAAAAACATACATGTTACAAATAATTGGTTGTGATGTTTTATACAGTGAACAAGAAATTGAACACGCAAAAGCTGGAATAAACACTTCACACTGCTCTGATCCACAAATACATTTTATATTAGATTTAGATCCTCCTATAGGACCCAGTAATGTAAAAATAAAAGAATTGACAATCACTTGGGATGCAGCTACAGATGCTTTGAGTGGTGTGAGTTACTACAAGATATACCATATCTTTAATGATAGTTATAAAGAAATTGTTCATGTTGTTAATGTAGGGGATGCTTTGACCTTTAAAGTAAATGAATCAGGAACCTATGGTGTAAGTGCTGTTGATAAAGTTAATAATGAAGGTAAAATTGTTATAGCAACTGAGCCTGAAGAAAACGTAGGTTATAGTTATACTGGTGGGACAAGTGGAGGCGGAGGTGGAGGTTTGCCTTCTACTACAGAAGTACCAAGTGGACCTTCTGAACTTACAGGTGGTACAACTCCCTCAGAAGAATTACCAGAACAAGTTCCGTCAGAAGAAGGGATGCCAACACAAGAAGTTCCTGGAGTACCAAGTACAATGGCAACAGCATTTTTCTTAGGTTTAACAACAATGGATTGGATGACAGCAATTATTGCAGGAGTAGTTGTTGCAATAATTTTAATAGTTCTGTCCAGAAAAAGAAAACCAAAAAGAAGATAGCTCTTTTATTTTTTTCTTAAAGTCTTAGACAAAAATGAAAGGTAACTAAATTAACCGCTCGTTATTAAACAAACATTTAAATATGGTTGAAATTATACTAATAAATACATTGTATTTAATAATTAAATAAGGTGAAAACAAAATGAATCAACCAGATGAATTACAATTATTAAAAGAAATGAATGTCAATGAAAAATTTTTAAAAGAAAAGTATAGTGAATTAAGAGAGGAATTCCCAGATAAGTTTGTAGCTTTAAAAGACGGAAAAGTAATAGATAATGCACCTAAAATTGAAATTCTTATGAAGAAATTAGAAGATAAAGGTTTAAATCCATCTGTTATTTCAATAGAGTTTATACATAAAAAGGGTACAATGTTAATTCTTTAATTGGTATTTAAATGAAAATTCCAGTAACATTTCTTCCAGATATAAAACTGTTTACAGTTTCTTCTATATTTCGAGCACCACGATATCATGCTAATATTTTTGCACCAGTTAAATTTGTAGTCGATAGTGGTAGTTCTGTTAGCTTTATTGGTCAAATAGAAGCAGTTCATTTAAGGATTCCTGTACATACACTTGAAAAATCTACTGAACAACCAACAAGAGGATTAAGTGGAGGTGCTATATTCCTCTATAAAATGAGCAATGTAATATTCACTTTCCCTAATCCTAGCATTAGCCAAATCCAAAAAATAGAATGTAATAAGTTTTATGTTGGTGTAAGTGCAAGTGCGAAAGAATCATCACTCGTAGATGTTAATATTTTAGGAAATGATTTCTTAATAGACCACAAACTTAAATTTATGGCAAATCCTCATGGCGAGTCATATCTAGAAAACGTAGAGGAAGAAAAGAAATAAATAGGCAAAAGCTTAAATCTCATCTAATCAAATACTCTTTAGTGAATAAATGAATAAAGTCATTTTATTTTCTATAATAGCAATAGTTCTGCTAAGTTCAATGGTATTGGCAATAACAGATATTAAAACATTAAATATCAAGCACAATAGGGTTATAGCTCGTACAAATTCTCTAACGGATAGAATTCTATTCAGAATACAGGGATGTAAAATAATTCGTGAATTGGGTGATGCAACTGCAATGGAATGTCCAGAAGCAATTGCTTCAAGATTTGAAGAAGATGAAATCCTTTATATAATGGATTTACAAGCAGACCTACAGATAAATGCAGATGATGTTTGGGCCCTAGGATATACTGGCTCAGGAATAACTGTAGCAGTTTTGGATACAGGAATAGATACAGACCATCCAGAACTAGTTGGTAGCATTGTAGGTGGGAAAGGCTTTGGCTATGCTACATACGAAGATGACCATGGGCATGGAACTCATGTATCAGGAATAATAACTGCAAACGGTGTAGATCCAAAAGCAAAGGGAGTGGCACCAGATGTAATGATATGGATGGCAAAGGTATGCAATGCTCAGGGTTCTTGCTATACAAGCGATATAGCAGCAGCAATTGAATATGTAGTTTATAACAATATAGCAAAGATAATGAGTATAAGCCTAGGTGATGGAGGAACAAGTCTAGCAAACTGTGATAGCGATTATCTAGCAAGCAAAGTCAACTGGGCTGTAAGTAATGGAGTGACAGTAGCAGTAGCAGCAGGAAATACTGCTGGTAGAGTTTCAAGTCCTGGTTGCGCTAGTAAAGCAATAGCAGTTGGTGCAGTCGATAAAAACGATGTAAGGGCTTCTTGGTCTGGTACAGGACTAGCATTAGACATAATGGCTCCTGGCGTAAGCATATACTCTTCAGTGATAGGTGGATATGCTTCTTGGTCGGGTACATCTATGGCAACTCCACATATTTCTGCTACAATTGCTTTATTAAAACAGGTAAATCCAGCATTAACCGACAGCCAGATAAAAGATGCTCTATACAAAACAGCAAAAGATTTAGGGACAGCAGGTTGGGACAAATACTACGGATGGGGAAGAGTGGATGCATTAGCAGCGGTTAATTATGTTAAACCACCAGAGCCAGAATGTAATATAGCAGCCGATTGTGATGATGGATTATATTGTAATGGAGTCGAAACTTGTGTGGCTGGCGTTTGTCAAGCAGGAGCTCTAGTAGATTGCTCTGGTTTAAATGACCAGTGTAATAATGGAGTTTGTGATGAGACTCTTAAGCAATGTGTGACTCAGCCAAAACCAAACGATACCCCCTGCGATGATGGATCATATTGTAACGTCGGAGAGACCTGTCAGGCTGGAATATGTACCGGAGGAACAGCCCGTAATTGTAACGATGGAGTGCTATGTACAGCTGATAGTTGTAATGAAGTTTTGGATAAGTGTGAAAATAATTGGCCAGCATGCAGTTTATCAGATAGTTGCTGTGGTCCAACATGTAATAGTGGAAACGATCCAGATTGTGCAGTAGCTGTTAAATGTTGGAGCGGAACAAATCAGTATCTCTATAGGGCAGCTGATCAGGCCAGAAAATTCTGCAAGTGTGCTCAAGGAACTTATGAATATAAAAGTTACAGTTACAGTTTTAAAAGAGCAACAGTTTATTACTACTTAGATTCTGGAGATAATGAGAAATGGGATGTAAGTTTAAGGTCAACATATCTTCCAGTATATCAAGTAGTTTGTACTGATGGTAAAGCATATCTAACAAATCAGGATTACTTTAGATAACTTCCTTTTTCTTTTTAATTATTCTGTTTTATTTTCTGTTTGATTGGTTTTTATTATAGGCTTGAAGAAAGAGTGTATCCAATCGCTTAAGGCTTGACCAATTCCTCTTATTCCACTATCAAACAACTCCTTTATATAGTTTAATTTTTCTGCAACAAATTCTGGGACATGTTTTATTGCCTCTGTTAAGCCATTGCCTCTGTTCGTATTATTCGTTCCGGTCTCATTTGGTTTTGCAGCAAAGGCTATGGAAACAAGCAATAGGCTAAGTATTATCAAAATAGTTTTCATAGCAATTAATTAGAGGGTTGATTATAAAAACCTTTCTACCTAATTTTAAATATGAGAAAAAAATATCTTGGAGAGATAGACCAGCTGGTTGGTTTTTCTTATCCTAGTCCTAAAGATCAAAAATTTAGAAGAATTTATGCAACAGATATTTTTAATGGTTCATTAATAAGCTCAAAAACTGATGGTAGTTTAGAAGATTTGATACACCCTCATTCTTTAAGTGAGTTAGAAGATGCTTTAGAAAAGTCTGGAAGAGGACAAGTTTTAAATTCAAAGATATTAGAGGTCATACCTTCAGGTGATAGTGCAAAACTATCAAAGGTGTACAGAGGATTAGTAGGTTCAATGTCATTTGAGGAGGTACCTGTTCATTATGTAAATATAAGAAATGCTCATGATTTTGAAAAAGTTGAAATGTCTTGCGATTGCAAGAAACAGTCTAGAAGAAGATACGCAAGCGAAGTTTGGGCAACGCCTCTAAAGAGGTACTGGAACTTAAAAGAAAATGCTTTTTCTGAGAGCACGTGTCCTCATATTGGCGCTGTTGACTCTCATTTACGAAAAACCATGGGAGTAAATATTTTTGGTTTAAATGGATTAGATTTCATAAAACCTCATTTACTATCGTATATAGACTTTATGAAGAGATTTCCAAAATTACCAAACTATGTTCCAGATTTTGCTTATGCTTATGATTCTACAATGTTTGATGACACAGAAAAGCAAGTTAATGATATGAGAAGAAAGAATGGTTTAGATGAATTAGGGATGTATGAAAATCAATTTTTAAAAACATACATTAGAAATAAAATGGGAATTAGCGAAGAGACTATGAGAGAAGTTGTTAAAATTGTTGGTTACTAGAATTTTATTTAATATAAACTTGATTTTTAGTTATTGAGATGAATCAGAATATGCTTTTATAAATATAAAATTAATTATTTAGCAGCTGACTGAATAGAGATTATGTCTCCATTCTTTAAAGCATATTCAGCAGAAACTCTTTTCTTTGTTTTTGCATCTATCGCTCCTATGAACCCTTTACCAATGTCTGTATGAACCTTAAAAGCTAAATCCAAAGCAGTAGAACCAAGAGGCATTAAAAAAACATCAGGCAAAACATTACCCTTTTTATCAGAGAATTTATGCTCGTTCTCGACGGGGTAGACTGCTATATATTTCATAAAATCAAAAACAGCTTTGTTTAAGCAATCTTGCACACCAGTTGAACCATACTTGTCTAAAATATTTGTTTTTATGAGTTCCAATGCCTTCGTTTGTTTTTCGTTCAGTTCTTTTTTAATTGTAAAACTTTTACTACCAGGAATATAATCAATGAAACCTAGCTTGGCAGCTGTTCTCAAAGCAATCTCAGCCTCTGCTGAGCAAGGAACTATTGTCAAGTGTGGAAAATCTTTTCTCATTTTCTTAATATTTTCTTCAGACTTTGACAAGTCAATTTTATTAGCAGCTATGAGCATTGGTTTGGATAGCTTTCTCAACTCTCTAGCAAATTCTTTTATGTCGTCTAAACCAGTATTTTCCATAACCTCTTTAACATGCTTGTCCTTTATTCCAAGTCCAGCTAAAATTCCTTCAGCCTTTTTCTCGTCTTTAATTTTTGCCAAGTGTCTTTCAATAACAGCAGCAAACCAAAGGTCAATCTCCTCTTCTAAAAATCTCACATCATTAGACGGGTCATAGCCTTCGGTCGGCTGACCTTCTGAATCAGTTGTTCCAGATGCGTCTACGACATGGACAAGCATATCTGCTTGGATTATATCATTTAAAAATTGATTGCCAAGACCGCGGCCTTCATGAGCACCAGGGATTAAACCAGCAATATCCCAAAGCTTAACAGGTATAAGCCTGACGCCATTTATGCATTGAGAATTCCTGGGATTGCATTTTATTTTTAGTTCGTTGCAAGGACAAGGAGCAGTCACATAGCTTATACCAATGTTCGGCTTGATTGTGCAGAATATTCGGTTGGATATTTCAACATCTATCATTGTTGCTGCCTTGAAAAAACTTGATTTGCCAACATTTGTTTTTCCGCATATTGCAATTTCCATACTATCTCCTTGTTTTATAAACTGTATAAACAATCTCAAACAAAACTAAAACTATAAGGCAAACGTTAACTGAAAAAAACACATAATCTTTTTCTTGGTAAGCATAGACTGTTAGCAGGAATGTGCTGACTATGTAAATAAAAGCAAACTTTAGGTCAACCAATGCCTTATGCCTTTTAACAGACTCAAAGGTTTCAAATAACCAAGCTAATAAAAGAAGAACTGCACCAGCAATGCCTACTTCTATCATATTACTCAAAGTTTTATATTGAACTTTCAATTTAATATACTTTTTTATAAGTGATAATTATATAAAAATTCAAAAATTATTGAGTTGCTTCATATAGATAATTTCATTTACCAGCAAGTAAGATGGAAGTTTCAGTAGGATAGATTGAGTTATGTGGTGGAAAAATGTTATCATTGGCCGAGTAACAAAGTTTTATATAAATTGAAAATAATCTAATATTTATGAAAATAAAATCTAGAGAATTGCAGTGGATTTCTAAAAACCCTGAAAAATTAAGTATGTATGGTGGCAAATGGATTGCTTTAATGGATAATAAATTAATAACTAGTGGTGATTCTCTCAGCATTGTCAGAAAGGAAGCAAAGAAAATAACTAAAAAAGAGCCTTTGATTTTTAAAGTTCCTAGAAAAGATGAGGAGAACTATATTCTATGAAGTTAAAATTTCCTTATATTCTTCTTAAAGATAGGTTTTATCCAATAATTCCAGTTGGTTTAATAAGAGGTAAGGAAACCGTAAGAACAGAAGCTTTGGTAGATTCTGGAGCAAACATAAGCATATTTCATGGTGAATTTTGCAGAGAATTAGGATTGAAATTGGAAAACGGAGAAAAGAAAGTGTTTCAAGGAATCGGCGGTAAGATTACTGGTTATATTCACACTGTACACCTTAATGTTAATGAACATATGTTTCCATGCAAAGTAGCATTTTCTGATGAAATGATTACTGGTCTAAACATAATTGGCAGAGAAGATTTCTTTAATAAGTTCATTGTAACTTTTGATGATGTTAAAAAGGATTTGGAATTAAAAACTAGAAATTAAATCTAAACTAGTTGTTTCACATAGATAATTTCATTTATGATAGAGAAAAGTTGCATTTTATTTTGAATATTTTGTTTCACTAATTATAAATACCGCTTTCAATAATATAATCTTATGCAAACTCCTATATGCGAGGTTTGTTTAAAGTCTGATATCTTATGTAGCGCTTGCCAGGAAAAGTTAAGCACAGGCAAGATCAGTAAGGCTGACGTAGAGATCGCTAGATACCTCTATAATTTAAGCGATAAGATGAGGAGCATAAGGGATGTTAAAATTTTAAAGATAATAGACTGTGGAACTTTGATAATAATAACAGGAAGAGGAGATGCTGCAAAGCTGGTGGGAAGGGACGGAGTTGTAGTTAAGAAAATTGCAAAGGAGTTTAAGAAGTCAATAAGGATTTTAGAAGAAGCTCCAAGCTTTAAGGATTTTGTGGAAGAACTCATATCTCCTGCTTCAATAAACGGCATAAATATGTTATTCAGGGAGAATGAGGAGGTTTATAGAATAAGAGTTCCAGCAACCCAAAAAAATCAGGTGATTATAACACCAGAAAGCTTTTCAAAGATAATTTCTAACTTCTACAACTTAAAAGTTGAAATAGTTTTTGAAAATTAATGCTTAATAAATTTTTCTATCTTTTTAATAGGAATTTTAAGAGCTGTCATACCTACTATAATGCCATTTACAGAACCGATTAAAACATCTAAAGGATAATGTAAGCCTAAGAAGATTCTGCTGAGAGAGACTAAGATGGCTAGGACATAAAACAAGACTTGGTATTTTTTATAATAACGAGACAAAATAAACATCCCTGAAAATACTTGTTGACTGTGACCTGAAGGAAAGCTTGGACCAATTTCAAATTCTATACCTAGAGGAAAAGTTTCAAAGGGTCTTGGCCTAAGAAAAATCCACTTAAAGATTATTAAAGAAATTGTATCCAAAATAAATGCGAAAAGCAGGTGTATAGACAGCTTTTTCTTGTTTTTAAACCAAAACAAAAGTATTAGAAGAATCAAAAAAATAGATGAACCAACATAAGTTATGATGTTAAAAAATATTCCAAGATATGGGTTAGAAAGACTATAAATTGCAAAGAAGAGACTTTCATCAAACGCAATAACCCTGTTTAAAAATAAAACCAGAAAAACTAAGAAAATACCGTAACTTAAAAGTATAGCAAATATTTTTCTACTCGAAACCATAAAAGTATTATAACTAAGTACTATAAAATATTGATATTATGAAAAGGCTAGTTTTTTTAATAATGTTTGTATTGCTTAGTCAGTTAGCTGAAGCAAAAACAATACTTTACGTTGCAAATTCATCTACTGATACGCCCTGCTCTACCTTGCAGACAGCAGACTCTTTATACTGTACTCGCTTAGCAAACTTAGGATACGACGTAAAGGTTATAAACGAGCTGCACGCAAGGGACAGCTCAAGCACTTGGAATGAATATGCTGATAGCTCTGATATGATATTTTTAGGAAGCAACATCTTGGACATGGCTAAGATAAACAAATCCAGAAATGCTTTTTGTGGTAACGTGAGTTCAAAGAATAAACCTTTATTTACTGCTTTTGTAAACACATGGAGAAGCACTCCTGACATAGAGGGTTGTGCTTTTTATTTAAATTTAGTAAGTTCTAATTTCTCGGATAACAAATGCTCTACAAAGACGTTTAAGATAGCAAAGTCAGGATTTATAACTGAAGGATTTGATGTTGATGAAAACTTAACGATTTATCCTTCACCTAAAGTTGCTAAGATTTATGACGTCTCAAACGGAGGATGGATAACTGCAGAGTGTATACCGCCTAATTCTTCCATAGATTTTTATCCTGTTCTTTATACAAGCAGTAATGGCGTGTTTTGGGGGTTGGATGAACCTTCTAGTTTCTCGAATAATACTTGGGGTATATTTGATAGAACTATCCTTAACTTGCTAAATGATACTAACTGGCAAGTAAATGCTTCTGCCTTGCCTAGTGTTGCGTCAATAAACCAAGATATCTTAATTATTGCAAACATAACACAAATTGGAAAACCAATTGTTGGAACAGTTAATTATACAGTTGATAGCTCAACAGGAAGTATGAATTATGATGGCTTTTGGAAGTCTATTTTAAGATTTGCTGAAGCAAGACAATATAACTTAAATATAACAGCTTATTCAAAATCATTAAGAGGATATTTTAATTTGCCAATTAGCGTTGGTAACTTAATGGTTAACATAATTTCTGGCAATTTTAAACCAAATTCAAACTATGTTGTAAGTGCAAACATTCAAGGAGCAACCCAAGCATACTACAGGATTCTAAACCCTTCTGATTATAGCGTTTTAATTAATGGTAATCTAAATTGCGCAAATGATATTTGCAATGGCACTATAGATAGCATGCCTGATACGAATAGCTTGTTGCTTGAGGTAACTGCCTCAGGAAGCAGTGTTGGAGGAAATTTAAAAACAATAACAAAAGAAACTTTAGCAACCGATAAGAATGTTTACAAGCCAGGTGATGTCATAAGTGTTGACTTCTTCTCAAGCGAGACTTTAAACCAGGTAAACTTAACTATCATAAGACCTGATGGTACAAACGAAATAAGTCAGCTACCAATGAGCTTGATATCAGCTAACCACTGGAACAAAAATTATAGCCTAGGAACAAGCTCTTACAACGGAACCTGGATTATAAAAGTAAAAACAAATAAAGGAGATTATAACAAATCTATAGATGTTATTGCATGGAATCCTTTTGCTTACTTGAACAAAAATGTTTTTAATGTTTTTGAAAACTTGGTTCTAACAGCTGGAACAACTAATGCTTACTCTAGCAACTTGGATATTAACGTTTTAGCTGATGTCACAGAGCCTGATGGAAGTAAGCTTTCGATTGGTAATTCTACCATGAAGGGAAACAGTAATTATAATTTTTATTATTTAATACCTAAGGGCTATCCAAGCGGTCTTTCAACCATAAAAATAAGTTTCAAGGATTCTGACAACAGAAGTTCGAATCTATATCTAAACTTCTCAACCAACATAACCCTTTTACAGCCTAGCTTGTTTGTAACACCTTCCACGATAGCAGTAACAACAATTCCAGGAAGGTTAATAGAAGAAACTGTTTCCTTAGAAAATATTGCTCAAATTAATGCAACAAACATTTTTACGAATGTTTCTGGTTTAAACATAGCAATAGAAGGTCCTTCATTCCTAGAGGCTACAAAAAAAGCTGACTTTAAACTAAAAATAAATACCTATGGCTTAAGCGAAGGTACCTATGCAGGAAACGTAAACTTCTACAGTCAGGTAGGGGAAGGTGAAGTAAGCGTAAGCCTAGAAATATTAGGAGATATCGCTTCTCAAGCTTCACAGAAATACTCAGAAATAACTTTACTTGAAAACAACCTTACCTATCTAAGCAAAATGTGGATTAACACAACAGATGCTTCAAGGCTTTTAAACGAAACAAAAAATATTTTAAACGAGACAATACTAGACTATAATAATGAAAACTATGCTGGGGCTAAGGCAACGTTTGAGGAGGCTTCTTCTAAAGTTACTGAACTTGAAACTACCGTAAGCAACCTCTACACAAAGCTACCAGACTATAGCTTTATAGTATGGGACTTTGCTGCTGCAGTTGTTGTTATAATAATCACAATAACCATTATCAAGATCAAAGGAAGGAGAAAAAAAGTAAAAGCTAAAAAGAAAAAAGTTCCTAAAGAGGAACCGCCTAAGGAAGAGGTTTACTTCGAGCCAAAAGGCGGAGAGTACAGGACAGAATATTATTAAATTTAAAAATTAAATTCTTATTATGCCAACTAACGTGACAGTCGAGTATGCAAAGGCTCAGCAAAAATATCTTAATGCAAGGACTAGAGAAGAAAAGATTGCTGCCTTAGAGGAAATGATAAGTACTGTTCCTGGGCATAAAGGATGTGAAGTTTTAAGAGCTCAGTTAAAACAAAGACTAGCAAAGTTAAAACAAAAGGGAGAAGCAAAAGCCTCTAGAAAAATCTTAACAATTCCAAAAGAGGGAGATGCACAGGTTTGTATACTCGGCTTAACCCAATCCGGAAAGTCAACCCTGCTCTCTAATCTAACCAATGCTAGACCAGAAATTTCTAACCATCCCTTTACAACCGTCAAGCCGGAACTAGGAACTTTTGATTACGAAGGTGTAAAAATTCAGTTAATAGAAATTCCTTCCAGCTTTAATTCAATGCATATGAACATAGCACAAAATGCTGATTCTGTTGTTTTGTTGTATAGAGACGAAAACGAGCTTAGCGAGCTAAAGAACATTTTATCAAGATTTAGGTTAAAGAAATCTTTTATTGAGATAAAAAGAGAAGATAACTTAGAAGAAATTAAACAAAAGATATGGAATTCCTTAAATTTGATAAGAATTTATTGTAAGGGGCTTGGTAAGAAGCCAGAAGAAAAACCAATGGTAATGAAAAAAGACTCTACCGTAAAGGACGCAGCTAAGAGACTGCACAAGGATTTTGTAAAATATTTTAAATTTGCAAGGGTATGGGGCCGTTCTGCTAAATACAAAGGAGAGAAAGTTGGTTTAGATCATAAGCTTGAGGACAAGGATGTTTTAGAAATTCATATAGGATGATTATTTTTTAAAAAATCTCAAACCCTTAATAAGGCCATATATCGCAATTACGCTCCATGCTACGTTTAATCCTACAGAAGGATACGCACCGTGGTATGAGGAATTGATAACAATAAATATAGCTCCAAGTAGATTCATGACATTGTATATTTTGGAGTTTTCTGTTACTTTTTTAGAGGCTAAAAGTATAAAATAAGCAGAAAGAATCAGTAAAGTTCCTATCCAGCCAACAATTTCAATTAATTCTAGCATAAATTTATTATACTCTATTGATTTAAATATTTTCTAAATAAACTATTATTATGGCTGAAAACACTTTGCCAGAGTCATGGTACTCACAGATTGAAAAATCAAAGGAAAAGGCTAGAAAACTTCTTAGAAAAGTTGTTGCAATTGATTTAAACGATTCGATTCTGGTTGGAAAGCTGGATGATGTTACTTTAGACAAGCTTTTTAGAGTAAATTATCCTTTCTGCAAGCTAACCTTAACAAAAGCAAAAAAATATAGTTCAGAAGGAAAGCTTGAAAAACAAATGGAAGAGCAGATATGCTTTGTTAGCAAGCCCCAGATGATTTTAGACATGGATGAACTTTCTAAAAAATATCCAGAAATACATGAGGATACCCATGTTGAAATAAGAAGAGGAAGATTTGATTAAATGGCCTTAAAGCAAATAGAACCCAAAAAGCAAAGCGACATGGAAAAGTGTCCCAGGTGTGGAGAGGAAGCCATAATCATAGATGGCAGATTTGTTAGATGGTTAAACTGTCCTCACTGTAAATTTAAGAAACTCCTGGAAAAAGAAGACGATACAACAAAGGTTAGAGTTACAGACTTGTGATTGCAATTCTTTTAAATATAATTTATCATAATCTTTATTATGCTTAACAATTATTCTAAACAAGTTCAAACAGCCTTGAAAAAATTTAAAATAGGAGATAGAATTGCTGTTACTAAAAATAATAAAACTTATGAAGGATTGCTTATGCCTAGAACAGAACTAGGCGATGTAAACAGCATAGTCCTAAAGTTAGACTCAGGTTATAACATAGGTATAAGACATGAGAAAGGAGTAAAGATTGAGAAAAGCAAAAAGCCTGAGCCAAAAGAAATAAAGGAAGAAGTTAAGTTTGAGCTTGAAAAGGAAAAAATTAAACAATTAAAATTTGATTCTAAAAAGCCGAAAGTAGCTTTAATAATGACAGGCGGCACTATCATTTCTAGGGTGGATTATAGAACTGGCGGCGTTTATGCTTTGGAAAAACCAGAAGAGCTTTTAACAAACATTCCTGAGCTAAAAAACATAGTAAACATAAAAGATGTTATAACACCTTTCAAGAAAATGTCTGAGGATTTTAATTATAAAGACTGGCAAACTTTAGCAAATCTAGTAGCTAAAGAGTTGAATAAGAGTGAAGGAGTTATTATAACCCATGGTACAGACACTTTACACTACACTTCTGCTGCCTTATCTTTTATGCTTAAGAATTTGTACAAGCCAGTTGTTTTTACTGCTTCTCAACGCTCTTCAGACAGGGGAAGCAGTGATGCTTTCATGAATCTGATTTGCTCTGCTTATGCAGCTATCTCAGATATAGGTGAAGTGGGAGTTTGCATGCACGGTTCGACTGATGATCAATATTGTCATTTTATAAGAGGAACGAAATGCCGCAAACTTCATACAACAAGAAGAGATGCGTTTAGAAGTATAAATGAGATGCCTTTAGCAAAAATCTGGCCAGATGGAAAAATTGATATCCTGAATAAAAATTATAAAAATAGAAAAGATGAAAAAGTTGTAGCTGATGTTAAATTTGAGCCAAAGATTGCCTTGCTAAAATCTTATCCTGGAAGCGAACCAGACATTTTAGAATTCCTAGTTAAAAAAGGCTACAAAGGCTTTGTTATTGAAGGAACTGGAATGGGTCATGTTCCAACTGAAGCAGAGAAGTCATGGATTCCTGTTATTAAGAAATTAATAAAAGATGGAATTCCTGTTGTTATCGCGCCGCAGACAATCTATGGAAGAATAAATACGAATGTTTACACAAACTTAAGAATTCTTTTCCATGAAGCTAAGGCTATTCCTGCAGAGGATACGCTTAGTGAAACAGCTTACGTAAAGCTAGGTTGGATTTTAGGTCATACTAAAGATTTGGAAAAAATTAGAGAATTAATGCTTACAAACATAGCTGGAGAAATTACTGAGAGAAGCGAGATAGAAACTTTCTTGGTGTAAAAATGATTGTTTATCAAAAGTTAGGATTCAAGTGTGGATTAGAAATTCATAATCGTTTAAACACAAAAACAAAGTTATTCTGTAATTGTAAACCAAGATTTTCTGAATCAAAACCAATAGAAATTGTTAAAAGAAAACTAAGGGCAGTGGCAGGCGAGATGGGACAGGTTGATGTTGCTGCCTTATATGAATATCTAAGAGATAGAAATTTCTTTTACAATTGTTATCCTGAAGAAACGTGCTTAATATGCATAGATGAGGAACCTCCTCGTTCAATAAACAAGGAAGCCTTAGAGATTGTTCTGCAGGTAACCAAACTTCTAAGGGCAGAGATACCAGATGAGATTCATATAATGCGTAAGATAGTTATAGACGGCTCTAATGTTTGTTCGTTCCAAAGAACAGCTGTTGTTGGAACAAATGGTATTCTAGAAACTTCTCTCGGAAAGGTTCGAATAACTAACATTTGCTTAGAGGAGGAAGCTGCTGGGATTGTTAAACAGGAAGGGAATGAGATAACATATCGTTTAGACAGGCTAGGAATTCCTTTAATAGAAATAGGGACTGCTCCTGATATTAAAAATCCTGAGCATGCAAAAGAAGTTGCTGAAAAATTAGGAATGATAATAAGATCGACGGGAAAAAGCCAGCGCGGCATAGGCGTGACGAGAGAAGACTTGAATGTTTCTATTGCAAAGGGAGCGAGAGTTGAGATAAAAGGCGTTCAAGAGCTTGATATGATACCAACCATAATTGAAAACGAAGTAAGGAGACAACAAGAACTGATAGAAAAAGGAGAAAAGCCAAAGGAAGAGACACGCGTAGCTAATGAGGATGGAACAACAGAGTATATGAGACCTTTACCAGGCGGAGAGAGAATGTATCCAGAGACTGATTTAGAAACAGTAACAGTAAAACACCTTCTTTCTAAAATAAAAATACCTGAAACTTGGGAAGAGAAAGCAAAGAGATTTTCAAAGATATTACCAAATGAAATGATAGACCAAGTATTAAGAAGCGAGTATCTGGATTTGTTTGAGAAGTTTTCCAAAAAATATGATCCTGTTATAGTTGCAAACACTTTTATTTCAGTTATAAAGGATCTGAGACGCAGAGGTTTTGAGACAGAATTTCTGATAGAAGAGCATTTTGAAGATTTGTTCTCATTTCTTAATAAGAAACAGATTTCAAAGGAGGCAATTCCAAATGTTTTGGAGATTGTTTGTAAGGAAAAGGTTTCTGCTAGCGAATCCATAGAAAAAAGTGGATTGAGGGCTTTGAAGGAAGAAGAATTAAAGAAAATAATAAGAAAGATTTTTGAAAAATATCCTCATCTTGTTAAAGAGAAGAAAATTTCTGCATTAATGGGAGAGGTTATGAAAGTCGTACGTGGTGCTGTTGATGGAAAAACAGTTTTTAAATTATTGAAAGAAGAATTAGAAAATGATAGAAAATGAAAATATTAAGTATTTGTGGTAGCCCGAGAAAAGGAAATTCTGAAGCAATCCTCAATAGGTTAAAACAGATTTTTGAAAGAAAAGGAATAGAAAACGAAATTGAGAAAATGGCAGATGAATTATGCAAAAGTTTGTCTAAAAAATAATCTTTCTATTCTAAAAATTCAACAAAATCAATAATTCCGTCGCTATTTTTATCAATTCCTTCAACAACTCTAGCAAAAATCTTAGAGTCGTAAGAGTTTCCTTTACAAATCTCATCAAACTTTTGTAAGAATGCTAGTATAGCAGCTCTTGTTCCAAAAAATCTTCTACCGGCAATCAAAAGAATTTCCTTAGTCTTATCAAAAGGATTTTTTGTTTTAACTATTATTCCGCATCCCTCTTCAGAATAATTTTTTCCAGAGATATTAGAATGAAAGCTAGAGTAAAAATTCCCTTGATCCTTTATTCTTTCAAAGCTTATTGGAAGTTTTGAATTTACTTTAGAAGTTACTGCATTCACTCCAGGACCTCCAATTAATATCAGGTTGTTTTTCAAGTCTTCTTCCCTTACTTCCGTGTCTAGTTTTGTGGAAACTTCAGGAGTGTAATTAAGAAAAACTCCTAAGAACAATCCTAGGTCAGTTGCAAACAAGCCATCCTTAGCCCTAGCCTTTGCTATTCCATGAGGTTCAGGGCTTCCCATAATTATTATTGCATTTAGTTTGCCATCAGAAATGAAAGGTTCCAAGAAATTTTTGTATTCTTTTTTTAGTTGGAAAACTTTTTGAGATTCTTCCAAAGGTTTTAACAAAAGAGTGAAGGCATAATCAGTTAAAGTATAAATTTTTGCCAGTGCTCCCTGCTTTTTCTCTTCTCTTATTTTTTCTATTAATCCAGCCTTTTCCAAGTTTCTTATATGATAGTAAACTTTTTGTTCATGCACTTTTAATTTCTCACCAATTTCCTTCGGGTAGGATGGTTTTTCTGCTATAAGTTTTAGAATTTTCCAAGCTAAAGGTGATAAAGCAACTTTCAATTGCTTCGGCTCTAATAATCTTGTTATTAAGCTAAAGTTTTTTCCGTTTTTTTGTTCAACTACCCATGCCATCTAACCACTATAAAATATTTTTTAGTACTATTATAATATTTTTAATAAAACTTATATATAAATTTAACTAATTTTCTAAGATTGGCAGAGGAAGTATAAACCCAAAAGAGGTGATCCAATAAATTTTTGATACTTTTCCTCTGCTTCATGATAAGTGATCTAAATGGAAAAAGAAAATATCTTTACAGTATATCCAATCCATGCAACTGCTGTAGGTTTTTGGCACGATGTTTGTGAAGGTTGTTCATACAAAACTAGCTTTTTTGGAAATGAAGATGACAATCAAAGAGTTAAAGAGTGTCGTATTTGCATGGATAATTCATATAAATATTACGAGAGTAGAAAACCTGTTATTGTTTCAAGAGATGAAAATGGTAGGCATATAATAAAGCCTTATGAATAAAAAATATAGAAAAAAGTATAACAAAACTATAATAGCTTTATATACTTTTCTAAAATTATTTCTTTATTTTTTTACCTATGAATCCACCAATTGCACCTAGGATAATGCCTGCTGCTATAAACCACGCAAATGATGCAATCATTGGTAAATAGCCTGTTAATTGAATCGAAAGGAAACTAACAATAGAGTCCATTAAGGTAACGCCAGTTGTAGCTGCCATTGGCATTGGCAAAAACGGTGCTATTATTCCTGCAATTATTCCACCGATTATTCCTGCAATTATTCCATCAATCGCACCTTTTACTGGTGTTGTTGCTTTCATACCAACATAAATACCTGCTATCAGTGCTGCAATTAATATTGCATAGGCTGCAAATGCTCCGCCTATCATACCTAGGATTATCGCTAGGATTACATAGATTATTCCACCGATAATATACATTTTAAAGTTCATAACTTTCACTTTTTAAAATAAGAGTTTTCTTACATATAAAGTTTGCTATTATAAAGGCTTTCCTATTAGATAAGAGTGGCTAGTTTCTATGATTCTAACTCTTAAAAACTTTCCAAACGGATTGCTATTGCTTTCTACCAACACAGGTTTGTAAGCAAGGTTTCTTCCAATCCATTGGTTATGCTTTTTACCTTTTTCAGAAACTAAGATATTCCCTTCCCAACCAATCCATTCCTTGTTTTTCTCTAAAGAAATTCTTCTAACCAATTCAGAAGCAATTCTACTTCTTTCATTTACAACTTTAGAAACTAAAGGCTTTAATTTAGCAGCTTCTGTTCCTGGCCTTGGACCGAATTTTGAAATATTAACCCAATCTGGTTTTATCTTTTTTAATATTTCCAAGGTTTTTAAGAAATCTTTCTCTTCTTCAGTTGGATAGCCAACTATTATATCTGTCCAAACTTGGCACCTCAGTGACCCAAACAGATTAGCTAGTTCTTCAAAGTTTGAGGCTGTGTATCCACGGTTCATGTCAGAGAGAACCTTGTCTGATCCGCTTTGCAAAGGAAGATGAACGAATTTGTAGATTTTCTTGTCATTGAAAGCTTCTATCAAATCAGAAGCAATAGGAATAACGTTTTTTACATTCATCATCCCTACTCTAACAAAAAATTTTCCAGATATTTTTGAAATTTCTCTTAATAGTTGTGGCAGTTTTTCTCCTTTATCAAATCCATAAGAGGCAGTATCCTGGGCAGTTACCCACATCTCTTTACAACCTTCTTTTAAAGCAGAGCCTATCTCTTCTACTATCATCTCTTTAGGAAAAGAGAAAAGTTTTCCTTTTGCAAGTCTAACGCAGCAATAGGTACAGAGAGAATTGCAACCATAAGAAATAGGAACAATTCCTATTATAGAATTTTTCCTTATTCTCGGCAAACATAATTTAACTTCTTCTGATTTCCCAAGATACTCTACCCTTCTTCCTTCTAAAGTTTTCTGAACAGCCTGAACAATTTTTGTTATTTGATGAGTACTAACTAAACTTGCATCTGGAGCTATGTCTACTAGTCTTCTATATGCTCCTTCTGGCATACAACCAGATATTATCAACTTCTTTTCAGGATAACTCATTTGTAAATCTTTTAATCTGAAAATTATTTTTTGTTCAGTAACCTGCTTGACAAAGCATGTATTAACAATAATTAAATCAGCATTATCTATTTTTTTGACAATGTCACAACCTGCTTTTTGTAATAAACCAGACAAAATCTCAGAATCACATTGATTTGAAGAGCAACCGTACGTTTCGATATAAATATTCATACACATCACTTTTTAATTGAATAAACACCAAATTTTACTCTTTTGACTTTTCCGTTTTGAATTAACCTTTGCAGAATTGGATAAACTCTTTGTTCCTTGAAACCTGTTTTGTAAATAATCTCTTTTATGTGACAAGACTTTAGTTTTAATGAACCTATTATACCTTTTTCAGTCTTCATACCATGATATCCCTCTGATAAATTAGTAAAATATTTGATGTAGAATTGAGGTTCTTTAATCTCAGAATTTTCTATTAGACGTCTAACAATTTTATTTACGTTTGATGATAGAAATTCATTTGGAATAGTTTTTTCTTTTACCCTATAAAAGTATTCTAACATACCAAGCAATATTTTATTTTTTTCTATGCCTGAAAAGTATCTGCTTTTATTAGAGGCGACAAATCCATTTAAGAAACCACCAATTCTAATGAATTCTATAAAAGAACTAAAAGAAGATGTTGACAAATTGTTTCCTTTTATATACATAGGAACTTTAACTTCTCTTGCAATTTTTCTCCATTCTTTTATCAAAGTAGGATGAAAACAAGTAAATTGTAAACTAGGTCTTGATATACGTTTGGGGAAAACATTTATAATGGCACAGCCCTCTAGAGAAATAGCTATTCTGAATGCTAATTGCTTAATTTCCTCTGATTTTCTATTCAAAAAAGAAAGTGTCGGTTGCGTTTCTTTCAGATATTCTTTCCATGTTTGCGAGTTTCTGTCTGGTTGATGTTTTGTTGTAGGGGTACGCTTTCTAATTTCATTCAACAGACTCTTGACATTATTGCCTCGCGCAAATACCACTGGTAAGCCATTCCTTCTATCTAAGCTTTCTCTCGGGTTTAGATTAATCACCTTAAGTAAGTCTGTAAAAATGCCTAATGCTGTTTTATCAGAATTATAAAGAGAAACTGTTTTTTGCCTGTAAGAAGACGAGCCGTCTGTTAGAAGTATAACCGTGATTAAATCTATTATACCTTCGATACCAAATTTTAGCCATTCATTAACTCTTTTTTCGCTATCACCTTTTGGTTCTGAATGCTTTTTAGACAGAGTAATTACGTTTGTTTCAGAACGATTCCTTAGTTTAAGGAGGTTTATTTTTTCATGCCTTTTTAGCACATTCCATATACCAGCGGTGCTTAAACCATAAATATGACCTATTGTAGAAGTTGGTACGCCTAATTCGTATAGTTTGATAATAATAACACTATCTTCTGAATTTAATTTATAATGTCCTTTCTTTGGCATTCTTTCACTGGATTATATTTCTGTTACAATTATAAGAAACTTTCCACAGGTTATATGAAATTTACACCATGAACCATATATATTTAATTTAAATTCTGATTTTTACATATGATTAGTATGAAAGGTCAATTTAGTTATCCAAAATATAATCTAAAATATCCAGGGATACTTGAACCATCTAAAAGCAAAAAAAGAAAACCTTTCAAAATTTCAACTAAAAAAAAGGAATGGAATAGAGCAGCTGGTAGAGACCCTTATGGTCCATTTATTAAAACTTCTTATTGTAGAAATCCTAAATGTAGAAGGAAATTGATTTGGGGAGATAGAAGTTATGAATTTGACCACAAAGATAATAACCCTTCTAATATTAGCCAAAATAACTGTTGGTTAGTGTGTCGTAATTGTCATGGAAAACATACTAAATTTGGAACAAGAATAGTAAAAGATAGATTTACAGGAATGGTCATAGGACGTAAAACTATAAAGAAAAAAGTTGGATATAAGAAAATAAAAAGGAAGATTAAGAAAAAGAAACATAAAAGAAGAAAACCAGCTATGTTTCCGATATTTGAACCACCAAAGTTTAAACAACCAAAATTTGATTTTGGAATCTAGAGGTGAAAATATGGGATATAAAATGTGTCCAAGGTGTGGAAGAAAGATGAGAAAGGAAAGAGTAAGAATATTAGCGACTGGCAGGTTAGGTTATAGATTGTACTGTCCGAATTGCGAACCAATCAGGTTAGGAATAAAATAGAATCCTAACACTGAAGAAATATAATTTTAAGCTAACATGTAAAGTTACTTCTTTTTCCTTGTGCTATAAAAGCATACCCTTTTACCTTTTGCTCTAAACTTAACTCTTTTGGCCATATTTATTAATTTTAGAAACTAATATAAAAATTTAATATACATGTTAATAGTGTTATATGAAAATAACCTATAGAAAATTAATCTCCAACAATTGTTACAACAACTTCTCTTTCTCTATCGTCAACATCAAAATTTATTACCATTATATTCTGCCAGGTTCCTAAAACAACTTTACCAGCCTTTATCGGAATCGTTTGACTACCTCCCAAAAATGCAGATTTTACGTGAGAAAAAGCATTTTCAGCGTGATGATAAATTTCTTCCTCAGGAGCAACTTTTTCTAAAGAATCTTTTAAGTCTTGAATAAGCATAGGCTCGTTTTCATTTATTATAACAGAAGAAGTTCCACCTACAGAAAATATAGTGCAAATGCCGTTTTGAATTTCAGATCTTTTAACAATCTCTTCTATTTTGTCTGTTATATCAACAAAGTCTTGTGATTTTATTTTTAATTTTATTGTTTCTGAATAGGCCATATTTATAATATGGTTAGTTATTATAAATTTTTGATACAAAGCTGTAACGACAATTGTAGAAAAATTCTAGAGTTCGAATAGATTTAAATCTTTTACTATTTTACTATTTTATAGTGATGATATATGAAAATACCTAGTTTTGTATATTTTAGAAAAGATACTGTTCCTACATATGATTTAAGAAGGCCTGATGAGGCTAAGAGATATCTTAAAGAGGAAAAACACTTTAAAATTGATAGTAAAGATTTACCACCTATCCTACGTTTCTATCCTCCTCATTGGGCACCTTTCAATGCAACGCAATACTCAATTTTTTATAGTAAATTCGAACCTGAAAAAAGAAAAATTAACGCTAAATCTAATATTAATCATTTAAAAAATATAGATGTTGGTGAACTAAAAGGAGTTAAAGATAAAGACGAGGCTAATAATATTCAAGTATATTTAGGGCATTTTAATGATTTAGTTGAGCAGGCAGGAGAAAAGATTGCAAAAATTTCAGATAATATACAAGAACCAATAAATAATAAAAGAAAACAAATGAAAAATTTAAAGTCTTCACATAAACTAAATCTATCTATTTCCTTTGGTTCGGGCGCAACAACTTTAGGTTTGGGTATTTATTCAGGTATAACAAATTTAAAGTTACAAACAGGAATAGACTATTCTCCTATTGGTGTTGCGGCTTTAGGTTTATTTTCTATTGGTGTTGCGGTAAAAGCTTCTGACGGTTTTTCATGGGCAGTAGATAAAGTCATTTCTTATCAGATAGATAGGTTAGAGAATAAGAGAAGAGTCGAAGAAAATAAAATATTTGAGGGATTACTAAAAGATACCGCTAGTACATTTGAGGAATGTCTTCCACATTATGCTAAGGGATACAAAGAAAAGAAAACCGAAGGTAAAGGAATAGAAATTATTATGATTCCACCAGAAACCGAGTCACGAATACAAAATTAATTTTTTATTTAGTTTTGTATCTTTTAAGAATACTGTTATTTATTCCATGAGAAGTAAAGGCCACATTCTTTATAAATGATTTAAATACTTTCTTTACGTTATTTATACTCAGCAGAGTGGTTTTATGGGTTTTAGAATTAAAATTGAAAACGTTGTTGCATCAGCTTCTTTGAATGTTCCAATAAAACTTGAAAAACTGGTTTCTAATCTTGACAATGTAGAGTATGAGCCAGAACAATTTCCCGGACTTGTTCTAAGATTAAAGGATCCAAAGGCAGCAGCTTTAATATTTTCTTCAGGAAAGGTTGTTTGTACCGGTGCAAAATCTCCAAAGGACTCAAAACTTGTCATATCAAAAATAGTAACAAAAATGAACAGAATAGGAATAAAGATTCCAAAAAATTATAGAGTACAGTTAGAAAATATAGTTGCATCTGCAAAACTTAACAGAGAATTAAATTTAAACAATATTGCTTTTTCATTAGAAAATACAGAGTATGAGCCAGAACAATTTCCCGGCTTAGTCTATAGAATGGATAATCCAAGAGTTACTTTTCTTCTTTTTGGTAGTGGTAAAATTATTTGTACTGGTGGAAGAAGTATAGAAGATGTGAAAAGAGCTGTAGCTAAGATAGATAAACGCTTAAGAAATTTAAAAAAGTAGTGTTTTTTATGGAAGTTGAGCAGTTTGAAGAGTTTTTTAGGCAATTTTATGAAAAGGATTTGTTGGCAGCAGCTGCTCAAGGAAAGAAATCAATAGTGGTTGATTTTGCTTTGCTTGATAAGTTTGATCCTTCTCTGGCTGACAAACTTTTAAATAATCCTGAAAATATTTTAAAGGCTGCCAAAGAGTCTGTAAAAAACATAGACATACCTGAGGGAAAAGTTAGCCTTGAGCCAAGGTTCAAGAACTTGCCAGACAGGTTTAACATAAGGATAAGAAGTCTTCGCTCTGAGCATATTGGAAAATTTGTTTGCTTAGATGGCATGGTAAGAAGAGCTTCAGAAGTAAAACCTGAAGTTTCTGTTGCTATTTACCAGTGCCCTGATTGCGGAGCAAAAATTTCTGTTGAGCAAGATGAAAGAATGTTAAAAACACCTATAGTTTGTGAGTGTGGAAGAAAAGGTCCGTATGGTTTTAGTTTAATTGATAGAAAACTTTTTGATGTTAGATGGATTTGGATTGAAGAGCCTTTTGAAATTGTTACTGGTGAAAGGCCTGGAGAAGTTTCTGTTTATCTTAAAGAAGATTTAACAACCCCAGAGATGCAAAGAAAAACAGACCCAGGCAACAGATTAAAAGTAAATGGTACTGTAAAGGAAATAAGAAAAATATTTAGGGGAAAAATGAGAACTCAGATGGATATTTTTATTGAAGCAAATTACGTCGAGCCAACAGAGGTTGAATGGGAAGAAGTCATAATAACACCAGAAGATGAAGAAAGGATAAAGAGCTTGGCTAAAGATCCTAGTGTTTATGACAAAATGGTTGCTTCGATTGCTCCTTCTATTTATGGAATGGATAAAATAAAGGAGGCAGTAGCTCTTCAGTTGTTTGGTGGAGTTGCTCACAATCTTCCAGATAGAACAAGGATCAGAGGAGACATTCATATTTTGTTAATTGGGGATCCAAGCTGTTTGGTCGCTGATGAAAGGGTTGTCATGGCTGATGGAACTATTATGAAGATTGGAGAAATGGGTTCAAGACATCTGGAAAATATAAACTACAACTTGCATATGGGCATGGGCAGAAAATATGGTAAAGCAACAACATTTCACCTTTTCAAAAATCAACCTATAATAGAAATCGTGACTGAGACAGGCAAAAGCATAAAAGGAACTCTAAATCAACCAGTGCTTGTCCTAAAGGATAGAAACAGAAAATGGAAAAGGCTTGATGAGATAAAAATAGGAGATAAAGTCTGTGCATTAACAAAAATAGAGTGCAAGAAGAAAAGTCTTGTCGAAACCAGATGGTCAGATTATGATTATTATCATAAAAGTTGGCATGTAAAAATTCCAAAGTTTGTTGATGAAGATTTGGCTGGCATATTTGGATATATTGTTGCTGATGGATGGATACGAAAGAAAAGTGTAGGCTTTGTAGTAAACAAGGATGAAATAGACATTCTTCCAAAGATTCAAGTTTATTTTGAAAGATGCTTCGGAGTACCGCTTAGTTCATGCGAACGCGGAAAAGTCATCTATTACGAGGTTAATCGTTCTCACCTTGCCAAAATGCTTTCATTTTTGAATGAAAAAAGAGTGCCTAATTTTATATTCCAATCAGGAAATTCTATAGTGGCTTCTTTCTTAAGATGGCTATATGAAGGAGACGGATGCGTCTTTTCCAAAGGCAGAGGACGCACATCAATTAGTCTAAAATCTAACAACCTTGAACTCTTAAGAGATGTCCAAATTTTGTTATTAAGATTTGGAATACACGCCAGAATTTTATGGGAAAGAAAAAGTAGAATCGTTAAAATAAAAAGTCGTGAAATCGTAGGTAAACCAAGTGGATCGCTGATGATAAGACGCTCGGAATCTATGATGAAATTTTCAAAAAACATAGGGTTTGTGAGTCAAAAGAAAAGATCCAAGCTAGAAGAGACAGTACATTATGCGATATCGCACATGCATAGAGTTCACAAAGAGCTCAGTGAAAAGATTGTAGAGATAAATAAATTCCAACCTCAAGATGTTTTTGATATAGAGGTGCCTGATTATCATAGATTTGTAGCCAATGGTATAATTGTTCATAATACCGGCAAGAGCCAGTTATTAAAATTGATATCTTCTATAATTCCAAGAGGAAAATATGTCGGAGGTAGAGGTGCAACCGCTGCGGGCCTTACTGCCACTGTTGTCAAAGATGAGGAGTTTGGTGGAGGCTGGATGCTAGAGGCAGGAGCAATGGTTTTAAGTAATAAGGGAATTCTTTGCATTGATGAGTTTGACAAAATGTCAAAGGAAGATCAGATTGCAATGCACGAAGGACTGGAGCAGCAACAAATTAGTATAGCAAAGGCTTCGATAATCGCGACTTTGCCAGCTCAGGTTTCTGTTCTAGCAGGTTCTAATCCAAAATTTTTTAGGTTTGACCCACTAAGATCGATAGTGGATCAAGTCGATATACCTGACACTCTGCTAAGCAGGTTTGACTTGAAGTTTGCCTTAAAGGATGTTCCTGATAAAGAACAAGATGAAAAGCTAGCCACGCACATACTTGAGACTAGACTTCAACCAAGCAGGGTAGAACCTCAAATAAAGCCAGAGTTTATTAGAAAATATATAGCTTATGCAAGAAAGAACTGTAAGCCTGAAATGACAAGAGATTCTGCTGAAAAATTAAAAAACTTTTATCTTGAGATGAGAAGCTTGTATGTAGGAGAGGCAATTGCAATAACCCTAAGGCAAAATGAAGGTTTAATGAGGCTAGCAGAGGCCTCAGCTAAGATAAGACTTTCAGATAAGGTTGAAATACAGGACGCTGAAAGATCAATAAATATCATGAGATATTCTATTCAGCAGTTAGGTTATGATTACGAGACTGGAAAAATTGATATCGATAGAACGGAAGGCGTATCTGCTTCACAGAGGAGCAAGATACACATCCTTTTGGATATAATAGATATGCTTGAAAAGAAAATAGGCAAGCCTGTACCAAAAGAAGAAATAATAGCTACTGCAGAAGAGCAAGGTATTAAAGCTGATGATACAGAAGAATTATTAAGAAGATTAAAAACAGAAGGTTCTATATTTGAACCAAGAATAAATTTCGTTGAGAGGATAAGATGAACATCATAGAAAAGAAAACTTGGCCAAAACATTTTAGAGAAATTAAGAAAATGCATTTTGAAGTTAGATTAGCAGATTTTAAAATTAAGAAAGGAGATACCTTAGTTTTAAAGGAGTGGAATCCTAAGACAAAAAAATATACAGGCAGAAAATTAAAGTTTAAAGTTGGTTTAATTTTTAAAATACCAAGTGATATGGAAAAGTTTTATTCAAAAAATGATATTAAAAAGTATGGATTCTTTATAATAGAGCTAAAAAAGTGATTTAATGGAAGTAAAAAGGTTAACTGCTAAAAAAGCTTCAACAGGAGAAATAGTAAAAGGTAGGTTTATTAAAAAAAGCGGTTTCGAGAGCAGCTATATCTTAACTAACTTGGGAAGAAAATTGTCTAGGGTAAGAACCTTAGGCTTGATAGTTGATAAGTTCATATCTTCAGATGAAAAGTATGCAACCATAACGTTGGACGACTCAATAGAAACTATAAGATGCAAGGCCTTTATTAATACAAAAATATTTGATGGCTTTGGTTCAGGAGACTTGGTTGATGTTTTTGGCAAGTTAAGAGAGTATAACGGCGAGGTTTACATAATGCCTGAGATAATTACTAAGATTGATGCTAATTTTGAAACCCTAAGGATTCTAGAACTAGAAAAAATATTCAAGGAGCAAAGAGAAAAGATAAAAAAGATTAGAGAACTGCAGAAGCAGACATCTGATTTGGCTGAGATAAAGGCTGCTATCAAAGGATTAATGACTTTAGAGGATGCTGAGGGTATTTTAGAAGCACAGGAAATGATTGAAAATACTGTTGAAGAAAAGACTGTTTCTGCAAGCGATATTAAAAATAAAATTTTAAAGTTAATTGAAAACTTAGACAAAGGTGAAGGAGCAAACTATCAAGACTTGCTTATCAAGTCTGGGTTGGCTGAGAAGGACGTTGACCTTGCAATCCAAGACTTGCTTGAATCCGGAGTTTGCTACGAGCCTCATCCCGGTAAGATTAAGAAAATATAAGGATTAAAATGGACTACGAATCTTTGCTAAACAAGGCGTATGAAAAACTTCCTAAAACAGAGGAGTATAAAGATAGGTTTAAAATTCCTGTTGCTGAAACAATAATACAAGGCAATCAAACCATAATACAAAACTTCTCCCAGATAGCTGAAACATTAAGAAGGGAACCTTCTCATATTTTAAAATTCCTAGCAAAGGAGCTTGCAGCACCAGCAGGTTTAGATGGAACAAGGGCGATCCTTCAGGCAAAGTTTTCTCAAAAAATGATTCAGCAAAAGCTTGAAGCTTATGTTGTTGATTATGTTTTTTGTAAAGAATGTAAAAATCCTGATACAAGATTAATAAAAGAAGATAGAATAGTGTTTTTAAAGTGCGAAGCTTGTGGAGCAAAATCTTCTGTAAAGGCAATAAGATGAAAGGACAATTCTTTGTAATGGCAACTGTTATAATGATTTATACCTTAATGACGATGATACAGTACGTGTATGACTTTTCTGGCGTGAATCTAGTCCAACTAAAGAAAATGGCAGAACTTTACTACATTCAATACATTAAAGATGCTTTAAATAAAACTGTGGTAAGCTCGAGTACAAGTCTTGACTGCAACAAGCTTGAAATCGATGTAAATGCTACTGAAATTACTTTAAAGAATGCACTGATATCAAGAGGAATAAACTTAATAATAAATCATAAAATAAATTGTCCAAGCTCTCCTCTTGCTTACTTTAATTTTAGTTTAAGAACTCCTGAGCTTTACACATTTACTGAGTTCAATACCCCTTAAAGTTTCTTCCTAGAATCATTTTTAAGAATGGAGCTTGCTCTTTTATTTTCCTTAAAGAACAACTAAGACCTAAATTTTTATAAAAGTCATTTGTTTCTTTTCTTGAAACCTTTGTAGAGCCTAGGGTGATTAGCCTTTGAGGCGGCTTGTACAAGATAAATCTTTTTTGAGAATTCTCTATCAAAGAGAGACTAGCCATCATATCCCTCATATACTTTCTAAATCTGTAATTCTGGTTTTTTATTATCTTACTTCTAAAGAGGTCTGCCTTGCTAAGAATTTCAAAAGCCTTTGCAACTAGTTGTGGACTTTGATATTCTAAAGGAACGTTTTGTTCTAACCACCAAAATATTTCATCCAGATCTTTATCAGAGCTATCAATTGCTTGTAAAGCTTCTTTAAATTCCTTTCCTCTGAAGATTTTGTTTAAAACCTCAAATATGTTTTTCCCCTTGTCTCTAAATGCATCCTCATTAAAGGTTTTTAAATCATTTATAGCAGATCGGATATCACCATCAGAATTTAAGGCCATTTTCCTTATAGACTCTCCATTGATCTTTATTTTTTCTTTTAAAGCAATTTCATTTAATCTTTTCTCTATTATGTTTACTGGTATTTTTCTAATCCTTATTAATTCACAACAGCCCCTTAACGATCTTATCTTAGGATTGTATGCATCATTTGCAATTAGTATTATCGGGTTAGCACTTTCTTTTATTACTTTTATGACCTCTGCTATACCTCCTCTGTCTGATTCGCTAAAACTATCAACCTCATCAATCAATATCAGTCTTTTCTTAAACAGCGAGCCTTCCTTTGACGCAGGCAAGAGTCTTTCTTTTATTGAAGAAGCAGATCTGTTATCGCTTGCATTGATTTCAAACAAGCTCATGTTTCTTTCTTTTGCAATCAAATTTACGACAAGTGTTTTCCCAGTTCCAGAAGGTCCGTAAATAAGCAAAGCCTTTCCGGGTTTCCATTTGTTCAGCCAGTCATTTGTTTTTAGTATCAAATCTTTTTGACTTAAAACTTCTTTTAAATCCTTTGGCTTGTATTGCTCTATCATACTAAGACTTTTTGTACAAGGTGAATTGTGCTAAAAGGCTTTCTATTTGAATCTGGTCGTTACCAGTTTGAAGCCTGTACTCAAACTCACCAACTTTTTCTATAAGACCTGCCTTAGATGCATCAGAGATATCAAGGTCGTATATTTGATTAGAAATTTGCTTTATTATATCTTCCCCGGAAACACCTTTTTTCAATAAAAGTTCTTTTAAAATTTCTCTTGCATCTAAGAACTTTCCGTCCAAGGCATGCTCTATCATTTTCTTAATTTCCTTTGGTTCAGCCTGAGCAGAAACCTCATAGATAACATCCTCGGTTATTTTCTTGTTTAAGACTGCTGATGCTTGAAGAATGTTTGCAACTTTTCTCAAGTCTCCTTCAGAAAGCTTTACTACCGCTTCTATTGCTTTATCATCAATCTTTAGCTTCTCACCCTTAACTATTCTTTCTATGTATTCTTTAACATCAGAATCTTTCAAGACGCTAAATCTAAAAACTGCGCACCTGCTTTGTATAGGATCTATTATTCTTGAGGAGTAATTAGCAGCTAGAATAAACCTAGATATGCTTGAAAAAGCTTCCATGGTTCTTCTTAAGGCTTGCTGCGCCTCTGGCGTTAAAGCATCACTCTCGTCTAAAAATATTAACCTAAAAGGAACATTGCTTATTGCTCTTGTTCTAGCAAAATCCTTAACCTTGCCTCTTACAACGTCTATACCACGCTCATCCGATGCATTTAAATTCAGTATGTTTTGCTTCCAGCTTTCTCCGTACAACTCATAGGCTATTGCAAAAGCAGAGGCAGTTTTACCGCAGCCCGCTGGTCCAGCAAAAAGCATGTGTGGAATGTTCTTTTCCTTTACAAAGGCTTTTAATCTTTCAACAACATGCCTTTGATTTATTACTTCGTTCAATGCCCTAGGGCGATATTTCTCACTCCATATCTCAAACATATCATCAGCTAATATATTATGAATATTGCGAGCTTAATAAGTTTAAATTTTTAATTCTACTTCATTTCAATATGAAAAAATCATGCAAAGGGCAATTATGTCTTATAAAATTTATAACACAAATGTATGATGCAACCACTAACTATGAAAGAGAAATTTTGTTTGCTCTTGAATTGGATAGATTGAACACTAATGATATAGCACATAGAACTGGAAAAATTTATGTACAAGCATGCAGGGGCTTGAACAGTCTGGAAGATAAGGGCTTTATTGGCAGTCGCCTCGAAGGTCAAAGAGATAAGGAATTTTATTTCGTGGAAGATAAATATAAAGTTCCTGTGATTTTAACTAAAAGATTTAGGCAAGGTTCTACTATCTCTCAAAAATGAGAACTTAAAGACAATATAACAAGTTATTTTTATTCTAAATGATTCTATAATGTTTCTGCACCGCACTGAAAAGTATAATGCAGGGGGCCTGCTACGGACCTGAGGTTCAAATCACGGACGTTAAAATAATTGTAAAGATGAATTAAACCCAGATAGAGCATTGTTAAATAGAAAAAGTTAATAATCAAGGATCGCAAATCTATTATCATGCTTTATACATCAGCACTTTTACTTGCTTTTTTGGCAGGAATTTCAACATTGATAGGAGGACTTTTGGTATTTTTAATAAAGAAACCAAAATTTCGCTATCTTTGCATAGCTTTTGGTTTTTCTGCAGGCGTAATGATTTTCATATCTTTTGCCGAGCTCCTCGTTCAAGGTATTAGAGCTATAGGATTTTTATACGCAACTCTATCATTCTTTGGCGGTATTCTTATTATTTATTTAATCGATGTTTTAATACCACATATTTATGAAGAAGAAACTTATAAAAGTAAAAAAGGTAAATTGAAAAGAGTAGCAATTCTTCTGTTAATCGGTATAACTATACACAACTTTCCAGAAGGCATAGCAGTCTTCTTCTCATCATTATCAAATATTAAGCTTGGAATTCTTGTTGCTTTAGCCATAGCAATGCATAACATTCCAGAAGGCATTGCTGTTTCTATGCCTATTTTATACGCTAGCAAAAACAGGAAAAAGGCTTTGTTGTATTCATTTCTGTCAGGTATTGCTGAGCCAATTGGAGCAATTCTAAGCTTTCTTATTTTATATAAATTCTTGAACGAGTTTGTTCTAGGTTTAATTCTATCTGCAACAGCAGGTATAATGGTATTTATAAGTTTTGATGAGCTTCTACCCTATGTTTATAAACACAAGAATCAGCATCTTTCTATACTTGGTTTATTTTTAGGAATGTTCATAATTTCTATTAGCATTTATCTATTGTCTTAGAAATTTATGGTTTATTACCATTCCGTCAATTAATATGAAAGGTTAATGCAGGGGGCCGGATTTGAACCGACGGAGGGACTAACCCACAAGGTCTCTCATGAGTTCTGAGCTTCGCATCCTAAGCTTCGCATCTTTAGATCTTGCGCCTTAGACCAGACTTGGCTTTAGGGATAAAAATAACCCCTGCTTTTGTAGCCCCTGCATAAATTAAACTTTAGACTTAGAATATATAAAATTATAACTTTATCTTTTCCAGTTCTTGCTTAAGTCTAAGAACCTCATCACTTATCTGAGAAATAGTGCTATCAAAAGCATTTTCAGATTTTTCGCCTGTTCTTGCAAACTGCTCAGGCCCTCTGGGGGTTACAAACTCTCTTCCAAACATGCTTGTTGATTCAGAAAACTTTTGCAAAGCCTTTTCTAGAATTTCATCAGACTCTGCATTAATCTTGTGAACATTCTTTCTCACAGCTAAAACATTTTCTAAATTTGCTATGGTAGACTTTAAATCTTGAATGTGCGATAAAATCTCCTTGTACTTGTCAACCCTTACAAAAATAGGGGCTATTTTTGGTGTTTCCTCTATCATTTTACCCAGGTCAATAACCTCATGAGGCAAGGGATCTGCTCCTATTGGCTCGTAAAACTGCTTTGTAGAAACAGCCTTTTTAATTTCATCTAAATCTTCCATAATATCACTAAACATTATTATGTTTATTTATATTTATTTGTACTATTTTAATTCTTTGCTTATTCAGAATTTTTATTTTTTAGACAAATTCCTCTCTTATTATGAGATAATTAACAACAATCCCGGTTATTCCATACAATAAAGCTAATGTTTCAAACCCATGTTCAAGTAAAAATAAAACTATCATTTCAAATCCGTATTTAACAGATGAAAAATAGTTTATAGTTATCAATGACCATAATATACACCAAGACACGATGAGTATAAAGGTTTTGTTTTTCATAAAAGAAATATAGAGAAACTGATTTTTAAAGGTGCGTCGGCCGGGATTTGAACCCGGGTCACAAGCTTCTTACGATTTTTCATGGCAAGCATACACTTTTTATTTGTGTCTTAACCAGGCTAGACTACCGACGCGTTGATAATTTCCTTTATGTTTTTTATATTTAAAATAGTTACTAAGTATTGAATAATAAAATTATTTATAACCACAAATAAACGAAGCTCCTTGGGTAAGGTGAATACCACCTTTCTTCTTCCTATTTGACAAGAATTCTCTTAACTTTAATTTTTCTTTAACTGATAAATCATTATTAAAGCTTAAAGCAGAGAAGATTTCTATTGCTTCATCTAAATTTGGAAACAAGAATTTTAGAAGTTTTCTCTTTTCTTTTACTTTAAATCCACAATTAGAAATCAATTTCTTTATTTCTGTAATCCTTTTCTTCCTTTGCCTGAATTTGTCAAGGAATTTTATTTTTAACATTTTTGTCTCATTACCTTCAGAAGAAGGTAATACTATTATGACATTTTCCTTAGCAACTCTACATATTTCTTTTATAAATTTTTTTAGATTATTTAAATTTTGAACAGTCCATCTAGAGAATACGATATCAAAAGAACTATTCGGAAATGACAGAATAATAGAAACGTCTGTAGTGTTTATTTTATTTGTTAATTTGGAAACTTCTTTTACGAAATAACCTTCTGCAGACCCTATTTCTAAAATGCTTTTGTTTTTAAAATTACATAAACTGAAAATCGTAGGAAATTCTACAGAATACCTATCTTTATAATAATGAGAAAATTTTATCAAGGCTTCCTGATATTCCATAATTTAATTTTATACTTAGAATTTATAAAACTTTGACGCCGACGGCAGGATTTGAACCTGCAAGCCCTTGCGGACAATAGTTTTCTTGAAATTATTCGAGACTATCGCATTACCAGATTCTGCCACATCGGCATATAAGAAAGTTATAAAATAGATTATTTAAATTATTCAAGTCATTTGCCATTAACAGAATTCAAATTAAATTTATTCTCCTTTAAAATTTTATATGTTTTGGCTTTCCTAGACATATGCAGAACTATTGCTAAAATTATAGAAGAAAATGAGAAAATGAAGGCGATAAAATGACACCAATAGCTTACGTTTTAATTGATACCGAATATGGATCATGTAATGAAGTTTTAAGCTGTTTAAAAAAAGTTGACGGTATAGTAGAAGCATACAAAATAAAAAAAGGTAAAGGGAATAAAAAGCACCCTCACAGAAATTGTAGATGATAGTTAGTGCCCCGAAGAACTTTAGTGAAATATGCTAATCCTACAATATAAAATCAGTATGATTTTACTTATTCTTTTATATTCTGATTTTTCTATAAAATCCTCTAATTATTTCTTAATTGACATTAATGAAGAATTAGTATCTTCTTCTTTGTGGTATATGTTTTCTATAACAATCTCTACAGTAGACTGCTCTTCCTTCTGTTGGCTTGAAAGGAACTTCACACTCCTTTTTGCAATCAGCACAAACTGCTTTGTGCATCTCTCTCTTGAAACTGTCTACTTCTTTCACTTCTGGTTTTTCTTCTTCGGAAACTTTAGATTCTTTAGTATCTTCTTCTGAAGTTTCTTCTTCCACTGTAATTTCTGGTTCAGTCTCCTCTTCATCTTCAACTGTTTCTTCTTCCATATAATCTCTCCTTATTTTATAATGTAAATAAAGTTAATAGTATTTAAGATTGTATTTTTATGGTATTGAGAAATATAAATCCTGATTTTTACATATTTTCAGACAAATCTTACTTTATTAAAGCGATACAAATTCTATTTGCCTAAGTTCTTTAGTTGTTTGTCTACCTTGGAAACCGCCCTTTTCACATCCTCTATAGTTTTTCCACCGGTGCAAATGACTTTGCCGCTGCCGAAGAGAAGGAATGTTACTCTCGGGTTATCCATCCTGTAAACCAAGCCGGGAAACTGCTCAGGTTCGTATTCTGTGTTCTCAAGCGAGAAGGCGATGTTGTTTAGGTTCAGCTTTATTTTGAGCTTTGCAGATGCAACAATGTTTTCCATTCTAACGGTATAGTTGCTCGGTATCTTTATCCCTATCTTGTTCATCTTTGCGACTATCTTGCCTATGGCAATCTTAGAGTCTTTGGGAGACTTTGCTCCTGTGCACACTACTTTGCCTGAGGAGAATATAAGGGCTGCCACCTTAGGATCCTTCAATCTTAGAACAAGTCCAGGAAACTGCTCCGGTTCGTACTCTACGTTGTCTAGTTTAGAAACCAAATTCTCAAGTTTTATCGGAACGTTCAAAGAAGTCGACGCGACTACATTTTCAACCTTTATTCCAAACCCCATTAAAAAACCACTTTCGCTGAGTATAAATAATGTTAAAGAACGTATTTAAATCATTTATAAATGAATTATTAAGAAAAATAAGAAACCAAAGAAAAATAGCATTATGGGAGAATTAAAAAGTTGGGAAAAGAAAAAGAAGAAGTAATAACCCTTAAATCCTGATTTTTCTATATTTAAAAGAAAATCAATGTATAGTTCACACTAGAAGAATAGTATCTAATCACTAGAAACTACTAAAATCTTCTTTTAGGGACAAAACAATCTCTACAAAATACAGGCTTGCCTTCTGTTGGTTTGAAAGGAACTTCACATTCCTTACCACATTTAGAACAAACTGCTTTGTGCATTTCTCTTGGTGCTCTATCAAAGCTGCCTCTATTATCGAATGGCATATTTATTATCTCCTTATTATAAAGGGTTTGGATTGGAAATTTAAATAGCTATGTTAATAATTGTAACTATTAAATCCTGATTTCTACATAATCAAATAAAAAAGCTTGCCCCCGAAGGGATTTGAACCCTTGTTTCGAGCTATTCCCTTCAATCTCGAGAAGCTCGAGTCCTTTCAATTTTCAAAAATTAATTAACCGGGCTAGACGACAGGGGCATAAAAATAATATTTTTGTGGGCTTTTATAAGCTTTCAATTATTGCTTTTATTTCTTTTTTATTCTCTAGGAGCCTTCTATACTCATCAAAGTTTTTTATTGCTCTCAAGAAGATAATTCGCATGTTCTTATCTATACAATAGATTATGTGCATATTTTCCTTCTTAGCCCTGAATATCATATTGCCTTCAATATTTTCTTCAAACTTATGCAGTTCAGTAAATTCCAAGTTAGAACAGTCAAGGATATTTTTTATGATTGAGTTTATTCTTTCTTTGTCTTTCAAATCTCTCTTAAAATGCTTAGAGATGGTCACTTCCTTTAGCAAAGGTCTGACTCTCATGAAATGGCTATTGCAATTAATACAGAAATTTTTCCTTTCATTACATGGATTTTCTAATTTTATATCCATAATTTGATCACGACTTAAAAATGCGGGCCTGGGGAGATTCGAACTCCCGATCTACTGGTCCGAAGCTTCGACTATTTATCAGTCGCTCTATCCAGCTGAGCTACAGACCCATAAAAATTAATTCATCTAAAGGCTTTAAATAGAATTTGGAATCTTTTTTTATTTATCCTTCCATTTAATTTTATGATAAATTCCGATTGGGAAGGTCCTTGGGTGACAGCTGACCATGCAAGAGCAATGGTAGAGTATGCAATACCAAAAATTGGAGGAAGGGTTTTTGATGGAATAAGCGAGTATGATGACTGGAGGTTCTACATTGCCAAGGGGTCTGGATATGGAAGAAAATATGAACCAGGTGATACCTTAGGTTTAATAGCGCCTATACTGCTTGCTTTTGAGACAACAGAAAAAGATTTAATAGAAGTTGCAAGAAGGAATGCAAATTTCATTAAGGGTGCAGAAAAATCAATTGCTTTTTTGAAAAAATTTCATGAGTTTAACGTCATAACGACGAGCTATAGACAGTATATAGAATATACTGCAAGACTTGTTGGAATTTTAAAACAAAATACTTTTGGGACATATTTTCCAATAGATGAATATAGGGAAACAGTAGAGGAAAAGGACAAAAAGCTTGTAAAAGGATGGGTACCTATAATTGCAAAATTACCAAAACTAAAAATAGGACCACAAAGCAAAGAGAAAGATCTTAGCAAAAAACAATTGGAGGCTGTTAAGAAATTAGATTACTTCTTCTTTGAGTTATTGCCTCAAACTAGTTTTAAGTTTGTTTTAAATGAAGTCAAGCCAATTGGGGGGACGAGAAAATATGAAGCTGTTTTAAAGTTTCTAAAAGGAAAAAAGCTATCAGAAGCTGTAACCATAGGAGATAGCATAACAGATGTTGTTATGCTTGAGGAAACAAAGAAAGCAGGCGGCTTGGCCTTATGTTTTAATGGGAACGATTATGCAATGCATCATTCAAATGTTTCAATTGTTTCGGATAATTGCGTCACAACAGCAGTAGTAGCAGATATATTTGAAAAAAGCAATATGGAAGTTTTGAAAAAAGTTATTAGAAATTGGAATATTAAAACTCTCAAAGATACTGTAAAAAGCAAGATTCTGTCAGAACAAATCTTTATGGAATTAAGGAATTCTTATCCATCAAAGTTAATGAAGTTTCCAATCGTTTATGATTTGGAAGATAAAAAGGATTTAGAAAAGAAAATAGAAATAAGCAAACATTTTAGAAAAATAGTTAGAGGGAAGGAAATTGGTTCATTAGGATAAGCATATAATTTTAAGCTACACATTAGTGTTATGAATTCGCAAGGGATTATAGAAAAAGTTGAAAACGTTTCTGCCGAAGCATTCGATGGCATACACTGCAAAGTTATTATTACAGCCAATGATGCAAAGACATTGCGTAAAGCTGTTGATGATTCTACAGCTTCACCTTCTGTTGTGATAGGTAGATTAGAAGGAGGTCTTGATGAATGGCTTGGTAGAAAAACTCCGGATGGGCGCATAGGTGCATCAGTTCAATACTGGGGGCAGATATTTCCTGACAAACCTTTTAGCGAATCGCTGAACAATTTTGAAAAAGAGCTATCTTACAATCTTCGACAGAACGTTCTAGTCAAACCTTTCACGGCAGTTTATGATGGGATGCTCAATTCTGATAGAAAGATAAATGTATTAGATAGAATTGGTCACTGTGGTGATGGATGGGAATGGAGCGAAGATTATCATAATAGAGATACTTTAGTTGTACCGACAATGGTTCCAAACTTTCGTACTGAAAGACTTTTAGGATACTCCGTTAATGGTGTTATGGGAGTAGGTCTTTGGGCCATGTGCACAAGTAAAAAGGCAGTGAAGCAAGTCGAGATCAGAGCCTTGAAAGCTATAAACGATGTAAAAGGTGCCGTGACCCCGTTTGATGTTTGTTCAGCTGGCTCTAAACCTGGAGGAAAATATCGTTGGATAGGACCAACTACAAATGAGGAGTACTGTCCGTCTCTAAAAGAGATACTAAAAAAGCAAGGTAGGGTTTCCAAGGTTCCAGATGGCGTGAGGTATATTCCTGAGGTAGTTATTGACGCAGAATCGATGGAAGTTATGAAGAAAGCCATGAAGGTTGGTATTGAAACATTATGCGATATACCAGGTGTTTATAGAGTAAGTGCTGCCAACTTCGGTGGTAGATTAGGTCGATATCAAATAGGTTTGCATGATTTGTTCCGTTGATTAAGAATAATTTAACCTTCTCAAAGCTTTCTGGCCTATATCATTTCTATGGTATTCGTTGTCCCATTTTATACGACTCACGCCATTGTATGCAGCCTTAATTGCAGACAGAATATCGCTTCCAATCCCAGTTACACCAAGGACCCTTCCCCCATTTGTTACAATCTTTCCATCTTTCAAAGCAGTGCCAGCATGAAACACAATAACGTCTTTTGGAATTTTTTCTAAACCATATATAACTTTTCCCTTTTCATATTCGCCGGGGTATCCTCCAGATGTCATTACCACACAGCAAGATGCTCCGTTTTTGTTCTTGATTTCAATTAAACCTATGCTATCATTTATAGAAGCTTCCAAGATTTCGTAAAAGTCAGTTTCAAGCAAAGATAAAACCGCTTGGATTTCTGGATCACCAAATCTGCAGTTGTATTCGAGAACCTTAAGCCTATCTTCAGTTATCATTAATCCCAAATACAAGCAGCCTTTGAAAGGATTTCTTTTAAACATTCCATTTATTGTAGGTTTGATAATTTCTTTTTCTATTATTTCATTTAATTCGTCATCAATAATCGATGTCGGAGCATAAGCACCAACTCCGCCTGTGTTCGGACCCCTATCTCCGTCTAATATCTGCTTATGATCTTGGGAAGGTAAAAGTGTTACAAAATTCTTTCCATCAGTCACTGCCAATATAGAAGCTTCCTCACCTTTTAGAAAATCTTCAATAATAATTTTGTTTCCAGATTCTCCAAACTTTTTTTCAACCATTATTCTATCAACAGCATCAATAGCTTCTTTATTGCTTTTACAAACTATGACACCTTTGCCTGCTGCTAAGCCGTCTGCTTTTACAACTATCGGCATGCTGCTGTTGTTTATATAATCTTTAGCCTCTTCGGCATTGCCAAAAATTTTAAAATTTGCAGTAGGAATTCTGTTTTCTTTCATGAAATGTTTGCTAAAAACCTTGCTTCCCTCTAGCTGAGCAGCCATTTTGCTTGGCCCGAATATTTTCAGATTTCTTTTCTCAAATTCATCAACTATTCCCATAACAAGAGGAGCTTCTGGTCCTACTACAGTCAAATCTATTTTATTTTTTTCAGCAAAATCTGCCAAGCTTTTTATATCTTCTGGCTTTATATCAACATTTTTAGCAATCTGCGCTATACCGGCATTGCCAGGGGCGCAATAGATTTTGTCAACATGCTTGCTTTGCTTCAATTTCCATGCTAGCGCATGCTCCCTTCCACCAGAGCCAATAACCAAAACATTTTTTATGTTTGCCACAAAGATAAATTATTCGCAATTAATTTAAATATTTGATTTTTATAATTTACTTATGGATTGCGGCATTATTGGCATTTTCTCACAAAGCGATATATCCGGAGAACTGCTCCAGGGGCTGAAGCTTTTACAGCATCGCGGTCAATCCTCTGCAGGGATTATAACATTTGACAAGGGAAATATATTCTGCGTAAAGAATGCTGGCTTAGTCAGCAATTTAATAAAAGAGGATGAATTGAAAAATTATCCGGGAAATATTGGCATTGGCCATACGAGATATTCCACTGCTGGCGGTGACACGCCTGAAGATTTGAAGCACAATGCCCAGCCAGAATATGTGATAAATCCGTTTGTGGCAGCAGTTCATAACGGAAATATTTACAACATTAATGAGGCTATGAAAGATTTGTCCAGAAAGCCGAGAACAGACTGCGATGTGCAAAGTTTGCTTTTAGCTATTGCAGAGGATTTGGACGGCAAAAAAATAAATGCAGATTCTATTTTCAGAGCTGGAGAAAAAATGATAGATAAAATCAAAGGCAGCTATTCTGCTATTTTTATGGCAATAGGA
>Ga0315282_10000716_pt1 | contig 65166 bp, 51 predicted proteins | sample YL17G07_20_MG_FD_203693 | JGI IMG/M metagenome (GOLD analysis project Ga0315282, IMG submission 203693) | Sediment microbial communities from Yellowstone Lake, YNP, Wyoming, USA - YL17G07_20 | ecosystem: Environmental > Aquatic > Freshwater > Lake > Sediment | place: USA: Wyoming | collected...
GACCCCCGCTTCCGCGGCGGTGACACCCCCCTTTGGGCATTCCCGCATCCATGATTTTCATTCCACCCGCGCAGCAGTCATTCCCGCTCCCATGGTCGTCATTCCCGCGAAAGCGGGAATCCAGCCCCCTCTGGGAATCGGTCACACCCGAAGGGACGTTCAAAATCCCCTCGCCATTTCGGTTCGTGAATTCTCCGGTCTCGTAACCTACTCATAACTAGAGACTTTCTCGGTTCGTTGAATTTCTCAGCACCTCGTTGATTCTAAAGGACTTTCTCGGTTCGTCCCCCCTATGACAAATTGCAAGTATCTGATTCAAAGCAACTTTTTCGGTTCGTCCTATGACTATATAAGGCGAAATCCTCGCCTTCTCGAGCCGGCCCCCCCGCCTCGGGTTCGGCCACCGGCCATCGGTTTCCCTCCCAGATGACAACGCATATAGGCCAACTTTCCTAGCGTATCACACTAAGTGACGATTGTCAAGTAGGTACACGGGAGGACGATGGTGGCCAAGGCTGAGGTTGGGTCGGCGCCCCCGCGGGAGCGGGAGCCCAGAGTCCGGCGGGCAATGCTAAAGGCGAGGGCCTAGCCGCTCCCACGGAAGCGGGGGGTCGAGATTCCGACCGTCGGAGACTGGCGGCACAGCGAGCGATCTACCAACCCACAGGCTTGCCTTTGTTCTGCTCGTCCAGCCATTTCTGAAGCGGCGCGAAGTACTCGAGCACGGCGGTTGCGTCCATGCGCCTTTCGCCCGTCAACGCTTCCAGCGCGTCCGCCCACGGGCGGCTCTGGCCCATTTCCAGCATGGTATTCATTCGCTTGCCGGCGTCCTTGTTGTCATAGATCGAACACCGATGCAGCGGCCCCGCACATCCCACCTGTCTCGCCAGGGCGCGATGAAATTGGAATTGAAGGATGTCCGCCAGAAAATAGCGCATATAGGAGTAGTTGGCCGGAATGTGAAACTTGGCCCCGGGGTCGAAATCCGCTTCGCTGCGCGCGACGGCGGGCGCGACGCCTTGATATTTCAAGCGGAGTTCCCACCAGGTCTGGTTGTATTTATCAGGTGGAATCTCGCCGGAAAACACTTTCCAGCGCCACTCGTCGAGCACCAGACCAAAGGGCAGGAAGGCGATCTTCTCGAGTGCCGTGCGCAGGAGCAATCCGATATCTTTCGACGCGTCGGGGGGCTTGTCGAGCAAACCGATTTTCACGAGATACTCGGGGGTGATGGAGAGCGCGATGGTGTCGCCAATCGCCTCGTGAAACCCCTCGTTGGCACCATTGCGGAAAAGGTACGGCTGGCGGTTGTAGGCGCGCTGGTAGAAGTTGTGCCCAAGCTCGTGATGAACGGTGCGGAAGTCTTCGTCAGTAATGTCGATGCACATTTTGATGCGAAGATCGTCCACGGCATCCACATCCCAGGCGCTGGCGTGGCAGACCACTTCCCGGTCGCGGGGCTTCACAAAGAGCGAGCGCGTCCAGAATGTCTCCGGCAAAGGCGCAAAGCCCAGCGAAGTGAAAAAGCTCTCGCCGTAGCGCGCCATTTGCTTCGCATCGGTCTGGCGGCTCTTCAGGATCGCCGTCAAATCGTAGCCGGGGTCAGCGTCGGCAGGAGCGACGAGCGGGAAGAGATTGTCCCACGACTGCGCCCACATGTTGCCGAGCAGATGCGCGGGGATCGGCCCGCGCGCGGGAACCACGTCGGGGCCGTACTTCTCCCGCAGTTTGCCGCGCACATAGGCGTGCAGCGACAGGTAGAGGGGGCGGACCTGCTCCCAAAGCCGGTCCGTCTCCCTGGCGAAGTTATCGGGGGGCATATCGTATTTCGACCGCCACAGCACGCCGTGGTCTCGAAAACCAAGCTCGCGCGCGCCTTTGTTGGTCAGCTCGACATAGCGCGCGTAATCCTTCCGCATGGGCGCGCCAATGGCGTGCCAGCCGCGCCAGGCCTCGAGCAGTTCCTGGGGATTGCGGCTCTCCGCCATGAGTCGCGTGAGGTCCACAATATCGAGACACTTGTCGGAACCCGGGGGGCAATACTTGCCCTTGCCGTACGCCCCTTCCATCGAAGCGGCGATGCTCGTCAGCTCTGCACGTTCTGCGGGATCCGAAGGTGCGGGGAGCGACAGCATGAGCTTTAGCAGTTTCATCTTGCGAGCGAGATCCGCCGGCAATTGCAGCCGGTCAAAGCGCGTCGCTTGTTTGGCAAACTCAACCGACGCCGCGATGAAACGCTCATTCGCTTTCGCGGAGACGATCTCGCTGTCCTCGTTAATGTAGGTGGACTTCAGCCAGTCGGCGTGGCTGAACTCCACGTCAAGCTCCAGCAGCCGCTTTTCGACATGCTCCATGAAAGCCTGGGCTTCCTGAACTGTCAGCGCGCCACGCGGCGACGATTTCTTCACTTCCGCCTGGACGTTGATAACCAGGCACAGGCTGACCATGGTTGCCAAAATGATCGACTTCATGTGCCCCCCTGATGTTTCACGAGAGTGCTAAAGCGTTTTGTCCGATTTCTTGGTCATTGAACGTGTCGAACCCATCCGACGGAGCAACTTCGATGCGAGGGCGTTCTCGGGCGGACCGAAAGCGGAGCACCATCATAATCGCCAGGGTCTCACAAATCAATCTCCGCGTCCCCCTGCGCCGCTATGATACATTTTTCGCATGGACGCGCCGACTGTCACGATCACGCAACGGGGAACGGACCGCATTCTCTCCGGCCACCCTTGGATTTATCGCACCGACGTGGTCGATGCTGGCAGTGCCGGGCCCGGAGCGGTCGCGCGTGTCGTGGATCGCAAGAGGCATTATTGGGGGCAGGCGCTTTACAGCAGCAAATCCCAGATCGCTCTTCGTATGCTCACCCGCGAAAGCCGCCCATTCGACCGTGCCTTTCTCGCCGAACGCATTCGAAATGCTGCAACATATCGCGGGCAAATCGTCGAAGGCGCGCGCGCCTATCGCCTGGTGGCGGGGGAGGGTGACCTGCTGCCTTCGCTCATCATCGATCGCTATAATGACTGCTTTGTGGTGCAAACGCTTAGCCAGGGTATGGAGCGGCTGAAACCGGATATCGTCGAGATATTGCAGGAGCAGTTCGCACCTCGTTCGATTCTGGAGCGCAACGACGCCGCCGTCCGGGCGCTTGAGGGTCTGCCGGAACAAATCGGTACCCTCACAGGTGAGGACGTCAGCGAAGTGATCGTCGACCAGGACGGGATGAAGTTCTGCTACGACTTGAAGGGCGGACAAAAGACCGGCGGCTTCCTTGACCAGCGTGAGAATCGGATCGCGGCGCGGCAATACGCGCGTGGGCGGGCGCTCGACTGCTTCACTTACACAGGCGCGTTTGCCGTAGCCCTCGCATCGAAATGCCAGTCGGTCATTGGCATCGACAGTTCCGCCGAGGCATTGAGGCTGGCACGACGCAACCAGGAACTGAACGCAATCACCAATATCGAGTGGCAGGAAGCCAACTGCTTCGATTTTCTGAAAGCCGCCGACCAGAGAGGCGAGCGCTTCGATACCATCGTCCTTGACCCGCCGGCCTTCGCGCGACAGAAGGCCAGCCGCGAGGCAGCCCTGCGCGGCTACAAAGAGCTCAACTTGCGCGCACTCAAGATGCTTAATTCCGGCGGCTACCTCGTCACCTGTTCATGTTCGTTCCACGTCAGCGAGGCGGATCTGCTCGAGACCGTCGCCAACGCCGCGCTCGATGCTCATCGCACCGTCGTGGTCCAGGAGCGCCGTACCCAGTCGCGCGATCATCCGATCCTGTTGACCGTGCCCGAGACGCATTATCTGAAATGCCTGATTCTTCGCGTTCTCTGAAGGCGAAGGCCCTCGCGGCGGTTTCGTGGCGGAGATTGCACGCGTCAACCGCAATCCAGGCGCGCAGGCTATAATCGGATTCTCCCCCACCCGGCGTGAACATTCGTCCGCCAGCGACGGCAAGTTGGCCCTCCTACGTGACGGCCAGAGCCTGAAATGAGAAGTCACTCTGGAAGTGGGGGAAGTAGACATCGCTTTATCCCTATGAAGATGCTCTTTGGCCTCGCCTCCCTTCTGATCGCCGCCGCGCCGCTCGCGGCTGCCACCAGCCCGCCGGGCGAAGAACTGAAGCTGCTGATTTCGGTCGAGCAACCGGAGATCACCTCGACTTCCCCGGCTCGCGCCACGCTGCACTTTCACAATGCGAGCCAGCAGGCGCTATGGCTCTATCGCCCCGCCAGCCCGGAGGCGAAAGAAGGCTCGTCCCTGGACATCCAGTTGGAGCCGCTGGAGGCAAAGGCGGTCCTTGCGCCGGCGGCAGGACGCGTCATGGACAGCGCCGGGCTGCCGCGGCCCAAGCTTGTCCGTCTGGCCGCGGAGGATGACTCTACCGAAAAGGTCTCACTGCAATTGCGGCCTGCGCACGCCGGGGGCCAAGGCGAAGGTCAGCCGCTTTGGGGGCGCTATCGCCTGTCGGTCGTTTACCGCGCCCAATACTCGAACGCTGACGAAGTCCGCCGCAATACCGGCGCCGTGCTGTGGCAGGGAGAAGCCACCAGCAACAGCATCGAGATCGAATTAAAACAACCGGCGGGAGAAGGTTCCGTCTCCGGATCCGTGCTCAACGCCAGCGGACAGACTTTGAGCGACGTCATCGCTTCGCTCAGCGACCAGGATGAAAGGCTGATCGACCAGCGGCGGACGGACAGGGAAGGCCGCTATTCCTTCACCCCATTGCCGCTCGGGACTTACTGGGTCACCGTGCGGCGGCCGACTTTCACTGAGGATACGGTCGTCTTCCGCCACACCACCTTGACGCCCGCTGCGCCGTTCGGCACGATCGACTTCGTCCTCTATCCACCCGACATCTACGAGGCGCGCCACCTTCTGCACAAGCCGGTAATTATCTTGGTGATCGACGCGCAGGGCCGCCCGCTCGGCAACGTCAGGTACGAAATCGCCTGGTCAAGCGGCAGAATCTTGGAAAACGTGAAAGGCGACACTGGGGAAGATGGCACGGCCGAATGTGAGTTGATTCCGGGACGGAGTTTCGTGACACTCAAGCGCCGCGGCTGCGCCCGGCAGGAAAGCCGTATGGATGTCGCCCCGGGCCCCGGCGTGGATGCCTTCAAGTTGGGCCTCGATTGCGGGGCGAAATGAGGCGGTGGAAAGGAGAATGATTCGTGGCCAAACATCACAGCCCGCGCTTTCTCGCGCTGGTGGAGGATGCAAAGAAACGCATCCGGGAGATCAGTCCGGAGGAATTGAAGCGCAAACTCGAGACGGAATCCAGCTTTCATCTCATCGATGTCCGTGAAGCCGAGGAGTTTGCCGCAGGGCATCTTCCGCGCGCGCGTCATCTGTGCAAGGGCATCATCGAACGCGACATCGAGGCGGCGATTCCCGATTTTGGCACAGAGATCGTTCTCTGTTGTGGCGGGGGATTCCGCTCCGCGCTTTCCGCCGACAACCTGCAGAGGATGGGCTACACGCGCGTGCTCTCGCTCGCCGGCGGCTGGCGAGAGTGGACTGGGGCAGGATTCCCAGTGGGAAAGTAGTGACCAGGCCGCATTGCGCGCCGGTCGAATCGGCTCGATATCTCTGGAATTCGATCGAAGCATCGAGCGCAAGAGCCCTAAGTTGAATTCTTCGTGGAGGAGTGTGGATGATGAAAGCCGGATTGGCAATGGGCGTGGCACTGACCTCCCTCCTGGCGGTCGGAACCATCGTTCGCGGAGATGCGCGTTCAGAAGCCGGGAGTGAACCGGCCCGCACGGAAATCGCGCGCGCGGCACAGGCGCTGAACACGCAGCTCGTCGAATGGCGGCGCGACTTCCACATGCATCCCGAACTCTCGAACCGCGAGGAGCGAACCTCTCGGGTCATCGCGGACCGCTTGCGCTCCTTCGGTCTCGACGAAGTGAAAATCGGCGTTGCGCGCCACGGGATCGTCGCTCTGCTGAAGGGCGCAAAGGCGGGGCCGGTTGTGGCATTGCGCGCCGACATCGACGCGCTGCCGATTCAGGAGACGATTGACGTTCCCTATAAGTCGCAGAATCCCGGCGTCAAACACGCTTGCGGCCACGACGTGCACATGACCGTCGCCTTGGGCGTGGCGCAGGTTCTTTCACGTATGCGCGAGCAGATTCCCGGAACGATCAAGTTCATTTTCCAGCCGGCCGAAGAAGGCCCCCCCGAGGGTGAAGAGGGCGGCGCGGCGCTGATGGTCAAGGAGGGCGCGCTCGAAAACCCGAGGCCGCAGGTGATCTTCGGCCTTCACACCAATCCCGCGCTGGAAGTTGGCGAGATCGGCTACATGTCCGGCTCCGCAATGGCCTCCGCCGACCGCTTCACGATTACCATCCACGGCAAGAGAACTCACGGCGCCATGCCGCATATGGGGATCGATCCGGTGCTCGTGGCCGCGCACTGCGTGGTCGCGCTGCAATCGATTCCCAGCCGCCGCGTCAATGCCCAGGAACCCGTGGTGATTTCCGTAGGCAGCGTCCACGGTGGAAACCGCTACAACATCCTCGCGGACGAAGTGAAGATGGAGGGCACGCTGCGCACGCTCGATGAGGAGACCCGCCGGCGCGTGCAGGATCTGGTGCGCCAGACCCTCGCCGGAGTCACTTCCGCCTACGGTGCGACCTTTGAGCTCAACTTTCTGGAGGGCGCAGCCGTCACTTACAACGATCCTAAACTCGTCGAGGAGACTTTGCCCACTCTGCGGAGCGTGGCCGGCGAGGCCCACGTTGTCATCCTACGACCTCTCATGGTCAGCGAGGATTTTTCATACTTTCAGAAAGTGGTCCCGGGCTTTTACTACTTCCTGGGCGTCGGAAACAAGGCCCGGGGCATCACGGCCAACTGGCACACGCCAGAATTCGATGTGGACGAAGCAAGCCTCGTCGTCGGTGTCAAGGTGATGGCCAATGTCCTGGTCGATTACCTGGAGCGGCACGCGCAAGCCAGGAAGTAGGAAATAGGGAGTAAGGGCAGACGGGGACGGGCGCCTACCACACGCCAGTCACGACCCATCGGGAGGACGTTTCGAAGATTCAAGAGGGTGCTTCACAAAGCGCCCCTACATGAGTTCCGCCATCACTTCGTCGAGAACCTGTTTGGGCGGGCGGACGCGTGATTCGGGCAGCGTGGCCAGCGGCTCGTCCACCATGTCGAGTAGGTCCAGGAAATTCTCCCGCTCGGTGTTGACGTAGAACAAGCCGGTGACAATTTCGTTCCTGTCGTGCGCTTCGGTAAGGATGCGCAGGGCTTCGCCCTTGTTGGTAGGGTCGTAGTCGGTAGCAAGCTTCCTGAGGACGATGCGCGAACCGTCGTGCATCTCGATCTCTGTGGCGGTCCCCGGCTCGTAATCCACGCTGATGTCCTGGAAGAACGGGATAAAGGTCACGTCGGCGAGCGGCTCGTCGTGGTCTTTGACGTAACTGTAGCTCTTCGTCGAGCCTTCGTGATCATTAAAGGTGACGCAGGGCGAGATGACATCGAGCATCGACGTGCCGCGATGCGCGACGGCCCCTTCGAGCAGCGCCAGGAGTTGCCGTTTGTCGCCAGAGAAGGAGCGCGCCACGTAGGTCGCGCCGAGCTGAATCGCCAGCGCACAAGTATCGATGGGCGGAAGGTCGTTGACGACCCCCGTCTTGAGCTTGGAGCCGAGGTCGGCAGTGGCGGAGAACTGACCTTTGGTCAGGCCGTACACACCGTTGTCCTCGATGATGTAAATGATGGGGAGATTACGCCGCATCAGGTGGACGAACCCGCCCACGCCGATGGAAGCTGTATCGCCGTCGCCGGAGACGCCGATGGCGATCAACGTCCGATTGGCGAGCATCGTCCCCGTGGCCACCGGTGCCATGCGTCCGTGCACAGCGTTTAAGCCGTAAGCCGAACCGAGGAAGTACGCGGGACTCTTCGATGAACATCCAATCCCCGAGAGCTTGGCTACGCGGTGCGGCTCGACGCCCAGCTCGTAGAACGCTTCGACGATGCGCTCAGAGATGGCGTTGTGGCCGCAGCCGGCGCACAGCGTGCTCTTGCTGCCCCTGTAAGTGGTGATGTCGAGTCCAATGCGGTTTACCTTCTTGGGCGGTGCGGGCGGTGTCGCAGCAGTGGCCATCTTACTTCACCCCTTCCTGGGAAACGATCGCGTCGGTCACGCTGCGAGCGTCGATCGGTAGGCCGCTGTAATGAAGGACGCTGCGCAGCTTGGTCGCATCCTCGGCTTCGACGTCCAGCCGGAGCAGTTGCGCCAATTGCGCGTCGCGGTTCTGGTCAACGACATACACGCGCTCGTGGCGACGCACAAAATCCCGCACCTGCTCGTTGAACGGGTAAGCGCGCAGGCGGAGATAACTCGCCTCAATGCCGGACTCCTGCTTCAACTCGTCGAGCGCTTCGATGAGCGCCCAATGACTGGTGCCGTAAGCGATGATGCCAATTTCTTTGTTGGGGGATTCCTGAAGGACCGGCCCGGGCACGAGGCGGCTGGCGGTTTCGAATTTTCGTGTCAGACGATCCATGTTGTTGACGTAATCCTGTGGCCGCTCGGAATAAAATGCCTTCTCGTTGTGGCCGCTGCCGCGGGTGAAGTAACCGGCGGCCGGATGGTCGGTGCCAGGCAGCGTCCGGTAGCCGATGCCATCGCCGTCCAAGTCGCGGTAGCGCTCGAAGCGTCCCAGGCGCTCCATATCTTCCTTGCTGAGCACTTTCCCGCGCGACATGGGTTTCGAGGGATAAGAGAATGGATTGGCCATCCAATTGTTCATCCCCAGATCCAGGTCGCTCATCACGAAGACGGGCGTTTGGAGTTCTTCCGCCAGGTCGAAGGCGTCGATCGCCATCGTGAAACACTCCTCCACGGAACACGGGAAGAAGAGTGGGTGCTTCGTGTCGCCGTGGGAAAGAACCGCCGTCGAGAGAACATCACCCTGTGCAGTGCGGGTGGGGAGTCCAGTGGAGGGGCCGACGCGCTGGATGTCGAAGATCACCGCCGGAATCTCGGCGTAATAGCCGAAGCCCGTAAACTCAGCCATCAGCGAGATGCCCGGGCCGGACGTGGCGGTCATGGAACGCGCGCCTGCCCAGCCCGCACCAAGCGCCATACCTATTGCCGCCAATTCGTCTTCCGCCTGCACGATGGCGAACGTGGCCTTCTTGGTTTCCGGGTCGATCCGGTAGCGTTTCATGTACTCGATGAGCGTTTCGCAGACCGTCGATGAAGGTGTAATGGGGTACCAGGTCACCACCGTCACCCCCGCGAACATCGCGCCCAGGGCCGCGGCGGAATTGCCGTCGATGATGATCTTGCCGCGCGTCTCGTCCATGCGTTGAAGAGAGAAGCGATCACCCTTTTGCAGCTTCTTCTCCGCGAACTCGAAGCCTGCTTTCGCGGCATTCCAGTTGAGTTCCGCCGCCTTAGCCTTGCGGCGGAACTGCTTCTGCAGAGCTTTCTGAATCTCCTCCATCTCGACGCCAAGCAGCTTGGCCAGCACGCCGTCGTAAATCATGTTGCGCACGAGTTTCCGCAGCTTCGCGTCCGGGCAGACCGGAGCCACGAGTTGGTCAAAAGGCACGGGATAGAAGGTCAGATCATTGCGCAGGCGGTTTAGGCTCAGCCGCTCGTCATAGACCACTGCTGAACCCGCCCGGAGGTCTCGCACATCCTCTGCGGCGGTTTCGGGGTTCATGGCAACCAGAAAATCGATCTCTTTCTTGCGGCCGATGTACCCCTGCTTCGAAGCGCGGATGGTGAACCAAGTCGGCAGCCCCGCGATATTGGACGGAAAGAGATTCTTGCCAGAGACGGGAATGCCCATTTGAAAGATGGAGCGCAGCAAGACGGTGTTGGCCGTCTGGCTGCCCGAGCCGTTGACGGTGGCCACTTGAATACTCAAATCGTTGATCACACTCGGCGGCGCGGATGGAGTCTCGGTCTCTTGCGGGGCGGTGTGCGTAGTTGCCATTTGATTTCCCTGGAACAGCCTTTCGAGGAAAAGTATGAAGCCTCTCTCGCCTGAATCCTCCGGCTCAGGACACGGCGAGTGAAAACTACCGTGCCATTGCCCCCGGGGCCGACCAAATAGCCACACCGGCGGCCGCGCCCTCAAGTCCCTGGCGCGTGCTTCCACCTCGGTTCAAGAAGACACGCGGAAAAGCCCCGCCGACCCCCCAAACTGTCTATTGTAGCAGAAAGAAACGGCTCTCGCAGGTCGCCCCTTTTCGAAGCACGGATTCAGGGCACGCGGGCAGGTCACGGTGGCGTCTGCAATCTGCGCGCTCACTTCTTGACGTCGGCATCAACGGGCGCGGCCCTTCTCGGGACGTCAGGTTGCTCGACGCCTTCCGAATGCACCCCTGCTCGCGACTGCCCGGCTTGTTCTGCCTTCTGCACCAACTGCTCGCGTCGCACCGCCAATTCATCATCGAGGTCGGAGCGAAAGGCCACCAGCGCGGCCTCGAACTCCGCAAATGCCTTGTCCGTGCGCTCGGAGATCCTGCTGCTGGCTTCGCCGCTTATCTCCGCGAGACGCTTGCGGAAAAGCTCCAAGGCGGCGTCGAGATCGGCAAGAGCCTGAGAGGTTCTTTGAACGACTCGATTCTCCAAACTTGTCGCCAGGTTCTGCGCGCGCTTCTGCAGCACTTCAAAGGCTTGGTCCGCCTCCCTGTCGGCGTGGCCTGGCAGGGCAGGCCCGCTTTCGGTCTCCGATTTCAGCGCATTCAGCCGCTGCTCCAGCGTGGCGGCAATGGCATTCGCCTGCCCCGTGCCCCGCGCCACGATCTGGGCCACCCGATCCTCCGATTGGGCGAAAATCAACTCCGCCCGGTGAGCAACTCGGCCCTCCTCTTCCGCCGCCAGCTCGCCCATGCGCTGATGAAATCCCTGCAACGCATCCTGAACGAGATCCGCCACCGCCTCGGTGCGCAGAGTTTCCACCGTCGCCGCCACGTCGGAAGCGGCTTGTTCTGCGCGTCGCGCGACGCGTGCTTCCCCGTCGGCGGCGAGCGCCGCGACGCGCTGTTCGTAAGACGCCAGCGTGTCGCGCACCAGCGCGCTGGCCTGCACGCGCATCGCTTCGAGGACTGAATCCATCAATCGCGCCGCCCGCTGCTCGAACTCTGGCAACGGCGCTTCCAGCCCGGTCCGACCGTAACTCGGAAATGGCCTGGGAGACGGGGCAGTAGGTAGAGACGGAGATTTGAAAGGAACCCCTGGTGGGCGTGTGGCAGTCTCGGAGGCTGGCGGTCCGCCTCCCAACTCCGCCGCAACCGTGGCCCAATCCGCTGGAGGATTTTCAACGCCCCAGATGTTTCCCGGCCGTACGAGCTGGACGGCGATGGCGGGATAGGGATCATCGGGCGTCGGCGCGTAGGTATTGACGCAGACGGCCTTGGCCGTCACTCCCACCCTGAGGCTTTCGACGGTGACAAGCATCCCGACGAGAATCGGTCGCGCCGTTCGTAACTTCGCCCCATGGAAATTGACGATGAGGGTGGTCGTCTCCTCACGAAAAGGTTGGCCGGTGGCATCCCGTCCACTCAGGACGACCGGCGTCTGATAGTCCAGACGCGTGCTCCGGCGCCGGGCCGTCCCCGGAGGGGAAGAGCCTTCCCTCCTAGAAAATGGGCTCTGTCCCATTGCCTTGACCTTTCGCGCGGAGGCTACGACCACTTTGCCGGGGCATTCCGTAACAGGCTGGGTGGGAATCTTCGGAACCGTCGATATGGGCAGAGACAGGAATACTCACCTCCAGCTCCCCCTCTGAGGCTGGCCGCATTGTAGCAATCGTTAACCGCTGGTGCAACACCAAACGCGTCGTCTCCCTGCAAGCTCGCAGCATCGGCCTGTGCGCAGCGGCAAACTCGATCCCACGCCGTCAGGACGAGATGCGGGGGGCAAAGGGCCACTCACGCTTCTTCCAAGACAGAGCGAGATAAGCCACCATGCCGGCGGCAATCGTCCCAAAGGCGTAGAGCATGAACTTCCACCCCCCCGGCTGACCGGCGGGGCTGATGAACGCATAAAGCCATCCAATCATCGCCAGCACCCCGGGGATGGGATAAAGCCACATGCGGAACGGACGAGGAACTTCGGGGCGGTACTTACGGAGAATAAAGAGGCCGATGATCTGACCCACGAAAACTACGAGAATGCGCGCCAGGATTAAGCCGGTGATGATCTGCACCAGACCGAAGAAGCTGGCCACGATACATAGCACTCCCACCAGCACCAGGGAGCGGTGCGGGAATTCCCCTTTGGGGTGGAGCACCCCGAACCAACGGAAGAAGGCGCCATCCTGGGCCGCCGCGTAAGGGACCCGCGAGTAACCAAGCATCAGGGCGAAGACGGAGGCAAACGCCGTAAACAGTATCATCACCGATATGGCGATGGCCGCCCATTCGCCATAGATTTGTCCCATGAACACCGATGCCACAGAATTGTAAGCTGCCGAGCCTTCCTTCACCATCTCCCGCCACGGCACCACGGAGACAAAGCTGAAGGAGAGCAGGAAATCAATGACGGTGACGCCGAGAATCGAGAGGATGACCGCGTAGGGGATCGTTCGCCCCGGCTCTTTCACCTCTCCGCCCAGGTAGCAGACCTGGTTGTAGCCGAGATAATTGTAAATCACCAAAATCGTCCCGTTGCCGAGACCCAGCAGGAAAGCCCAGTTCAAATCGAAGGCTCCCGGCGGGAAATCAAAAGCCAGATGATAGTTCATCTTGGCGAGCCCGCTCACAATTACCCAGCCGGTGGTGGCGAGCGTCGTAATCCACAGGATGAACATCAACTTAGCGATGTCCTGAATCTTGCGATAGAGCGAAAGCATGACGATGGCCGAAATACCCGCCGCCATGAACTTGATGCCCCAGGGATGCGCGGCCAGGCCTTTCCAGATATAGGAGAGGTACTGCACCATGCCGATACTACCCGAGGCGATTTCCAGCGTGCCGCTGAAGAGAAACTGCCAGATGAACATCCAGGCCATGAGCTTGCCCCAGCGCTCGCGGCCGTAGCTGTCGCGCAGAAAGACATAGGCTCCGCCCGAGCTGGGTAGCGCCGCGCCGAGTTCCGAAACCACCAACCCATCGCAAATCGCCACGAGGGCTCCCACAAACCAGCTCAGGAGGGCCTGCGGTCCGCCCAGCGTTGCCAGGATGGGAGGCACGGTGATGAACGGCCCGATGCCGATCATGTTGGACATGTTGATGGAAGTGGCATTCAGAATCCCCAGCTTGCGCTGCAATTGCGGCTGATGGGCGGTGGGTGAGGTGGCGCTGGGTGGTCGGTTTTGTTCGTCGCTCATGGTCGTCTAAGACTGCCTCCGGCATTTGAAGAGCCGGCAGAATACTTCACTCCACCGACCTTAGCAAGAGGAGTGAAGGGCGTCACAACCAAAGTCAGACCGGATGGCAATACATCTGCATAGCCATATATGCGGAGAGCAAAATGCCTCAGATTGCCAAGCTGTTCCGAGCTCTTGCCGATCCCAACCGCCTCCGAATTGTGGACATGTTGTCGTGCCAGAGCCTTTGTGTCCGCGATCTCCAAGCCGCGCTGGGTGTGAGCCAGCCTTTCATTTCACGCCATTTGGCCTATTTGCGGCGCGCGGGCGTCGTGCAGGCCCAGCGAGAAGGTACTCGGATGGTCTACTCGCTTTCCCTCAGCAAGCCGGTGGGACAGGCCGTGCGACCCTTGCTGTGCCTGGCGGGGCAGAATCCAGTGGCCCTCCAGGCGGACGAGCTGAGGCCGTTCGCCCAGCAGCCGAACGCGAAGTCGAATACTGAGAGTCTGAACACCGAGTCGGACGAATTCACGTCGCGCGCCGCCTGATGGCACCATCTTCGTGCGCCGCTCTGGAGGAATACTGACGATGCGTCATCCTACCATCCCTCGCGAGAAGCTTCCGTGGCACCCCAGGATCAACTATGAAAGGTGCTTGAAAGATCTCGATTGCCTGAACTTCTGCCAACATGAGGTGTTCGAGTGGGATCCGGTGAGTCAAAGGCCTATTGTGGCGCATCCAAATAACTGTGTGCCGGGTTGCGACGCTTGCGCAGAGCATTGCAGAATGAAAGCAATTACGATGCCTACTGAAAATGAGATCCGCACCGCTTTGCGTCGCCTGCGGCGGCAGATGGCCCCGCCTATCGGCGGCACGTGAATCGCCCGCGGCGGGCGGCAGGACTGCGGCCCGGATTGGTGATTCGTGCGGGCGCGCCGCTGTGCGCGCGGCACCCGGAGGTTGCATGGAACCGAAGAGAGCCTTCAAGTCCTTTCGATTCAAAAACCAGCTCCGGTGGACGTCGGGCCGTCGCGCCATCCTCTCTGCAGCAGGCAAACCGGATATCGAAGCCTCCAGCCCGCCGGAATTCAAAGGCGAGGCTGGCTTCTGGACGCCCGAGGACTTGTTTATCTCGTCCGTCAACGTCTGCACGATGCTGACTTTCGTGGCCTTTGCTCAGAACAAGAGACTGGAATTCCGCAGCTACGAGAGCTATGTCGAGGGGCTGATTGAGAACGTCGAGGGAAAATACTGCTACACGGAAGTCACCATCCAGCCCAGGATCGAAGTAAAATCGCAAGAGGACGCGGACCGCGCCAAAACCATCCTCGAGGACGCCCACAAAGCCTGCCTTGTCTCCAATTCCATCACCAGTTCGGTCAAGGTGGTTCCCGAAATCCGCGTGGTTGCCTCGGCAGCATGAAGAATGGGCGCACGGTCGCATACCTTCGGATTCCCGCTCGTCCTCGATGATTCTCACATGAATCCGTGCGAACGCTTCCTGACGGCCCTGGAACGCAAGCAGCCGGACCGTGTTCCCATCGTCGAGTGGTCGATCAGCACCAAAATCTCAAAAGCCCTCTGCCCGCAAGCGCGCGATCAGGCCGACTTCGAAGACGCCATGGACTTCGACGGTGTCAGTGCCGCTTTTCAGTTCGATACGGTCCGCCAGTTCCCCGACGGCAGCTACATGGACGAATGGGGAGTAATCTTCAAGCCCAGCACAGAGATGATCGATCACCCGCTTCGCGGACCGATCCAGAGCAAGAATGATCTGAAGCACTACAAGCCTCCCGACCCGGACGCGCCCCAGCGGCTAGGGAAGTTGCCGGAACTCGTCGCGCGATTCAAGGGCAAGAGGGCTATCGTATTTCGCCACCGTGCGGCGTTCATGTGGTCGGTTTTCCTGCGTGGTTTTGAAAACCTGCTGATGGATTTCCTGTTGGACCCGGCGTTCGCCCACGAACTCATGGAAAAGGTCCTGGCGATGAGCTTGCGCATCGCGCGCAATGCCATTCGCGCCGGCGCCGACGCCATCGTCATCGCCGACGATTACGCCGGCAACAAGGGCCCTTTCTTCTCGCCCGCCATCGCCCGCGAATTCGTCCTTCCGCGGCTGCAACGCATGGTGGAGGCCATCCACGAGGAAGGCGGCAAGGCCATCAAACATAGCGATGGGAACCTTTGGCCGATCCTCGACCCGATCGTCGCCACCAGCATCGACGCGCTCAATCCCATCGAGCCCCTGGCGGGTATGGACATTGGCGAAGTCAAGAAGAAGTACGGCGCCCGGGTCTGTTTGATCGGCAACATCGATTGCGGCCACCTTCTTCCCCACGGGACGATTAAGGAGGTTGAAGCCGCGGTCAAGGACTGCATCGTCCGGGCTGCACCAGGGGGCGGTTTCATCCTGTCCTCTTCCAATTCCATCCACTCTTCCGTCAATCCTCAGAACTACCGGGCCATGATCGAGGCCGCACGGAAGTACGGCCATTACCCACATCTCGCCATGTCCGCATGACTCTCGCGCCGCTCCTCGGCTCATGGGATGGTGCGCCCTGCGCGCTTTGCGGCTGCGGGCAAGAATGGTAGGATTCCACTCCTTCAACAGATGGGGAGGCACGGCGTTGCGAGTTCAGGTTCGTCGGGCAAGAAGCTGGGAGGAATTCCGCGAGTGCGAGCGAATCCAGCAGGAGGTCTGGGGAACTGTCGCCGCGAGCAGTGAACTGCTGAGCGTCACCCAGAAATGCGGCGGGGTCGTGCTCGGCGCCTTCTTAGGCAAGAAAATGGCCGGATTTCTCTACGCGTTCCTCGGTCGCTACGAAAAGCGCACGATCCACTGGTCGCACATGATGGCCGTGCGCGAGCGGTCCCGCAACCTGGGGCTGGGATTCCGCATGAAGGTCGCCCACCGACAGCTGGCGCTGGCCCAGGGGATCAAATCGATCTGCTGGACCTATGACCCGCTGCAAAGCCGCAACGCCGCTCTCAACGTTGCACGCCTAGGTGTTCAGGTTACGAAGTACATCCCGGATTGTTACGGGCACTTTCCCAGCGCCATCGAGAAGGGCCTCGCGAGCGACCGTTTCGTCGTGAACTGGGCGATCGCTTCGCAGCGCGTGGCGGAGCGGCTGCGGCAGGGTCCTCCGCAGATGGACGTCTCCGGTTTGCCGCGGGCGAATGAAACTGCCTTGACTGCCGGCGGCCTTCTTGAAAACAATGCACTCTACCTGAGAGTCCGCAGCCGGCGGCTGCTCGTCGAAATTCCTCCCCACACCGACGCCATGCGCAACGTGGATATCGAACTCGCCCGGCGCTGGCGACAAGACACCCGCCGCATCTTCCAGACGTATTTCCGGGCGGGCTACAGGGTGGAAGACTTCGTCGCTCCCAGTGTGGCGACCGGCCGGTGCTTCTACGTGCTGGAGAGGTAGAATATTCAGCCTCTCCCCTCGGGCCGTCCTAGACAGCTTGAAAAAGGCCCGGGCTGCTCATACAATCCATCTCTCAATTGAGAGCATGAGCATTGAAATGGTCCTTTCGCGCGACGGCTCGATCGCGTGCAGGATTGAAGAGTTGATTCACGCTGCTTCCGCGAGCATTGACGCAGCGCTCTACCGGTTCAATAACCCGCGGCTGGCAGAGGCTCTGGCCGCCGCGGCGCACCGCGGTGTGAGGGTCCGCGTTGTGCTTGACCGGAACAAGTACGAGGAGACGCCCTCGACCGGGAAGCTGCTTGCCCACGACTCGCTCTCCCTGCGAATCCTTTATGGACGCCAGGGTGTGGGCAGCAAGATGCATCACAAGTTTGTCGTTCTCGATGGCAAGACTCTGCTCACGGGCAGCTACAACTGGACGCTAGAATCCGAGGAACAGAATTTCGAGAACCTGATCATCCTTCGCGACCGGGAAAGCATTGTGTCGTGTCAGCGGGAGTTCGCGACGCTCTGGGCTGAAGCCGCTCCCGTGGAGTAGATACCTCCTTTCCTGGCGCCAACCGAAATGGCGGGTGTGACTCATGACCCCAAAAGAAGAGCGCGACTCAGGGCAAGTTCCGACGACCGGCTACGAGCTCTACATCATGCGCCACGGAATCGCAGCCGAACGCAGCGCGGCTGCCTTTGCGGACGATACCAAGCGCCCGCTGACGCCCGAGGGCAAGAAGAAGACGCGCGAGTGCGTCGCAGGCCTGGTACGGACGGGATTCGAGCCGGATTGGATTGTGACCAGTCCGCTCGTGCGCGCCGCCGAAACCGCAGCCATTGTCACCGATGAAGTGGGCTCGCGCGCGCCGGTAGATACCTGCGACGCGCTGCTCCCGGGTGGTTCGCCCGAACCGCTGATCACTTTTCTGGCCAAGCGCTCGGACCGTCGCCACGTCCTGGTTGTCGGCCACGAACCCGATCTGAGCGAGCTCGCGGCGCGCCTGATCGGCGCCGGACGCCATGCCAATCTCTCGTTCAAGAAGGCCGGCTGCTGTTTGATCAGCTTCCTTGAGTTTCCTCCCAAATCCCCCGGCCAGCTTGTCTGGTGGCTCACGCCCAAACTGATGCGCAAACTGAGGTAGCGGGAATTGCCGATTGAGGATGTCAAACTGCCCTGCCAAGATCTGATCTGCGGGCGGAGGGCGGTTGTAACTCCGCGCCACTCGGAGTACACTTCCCCCCGTCAAGCCTGACAAGGCAGAACCTCACCCCGGAAGCGGGACGCGCCCCGGCTCTCTGCCCGAAGTTCTCCTGAGGTATCTCTCATGGTAGAAGTCACCAAGACCGCCGAAGCGCATCCGGCAGAGTCCCCCCCCGCCGTCGAGATTACGCCTCTTTCCAACGATGTGCGGACGGCACCGGCGGTCGCGACACCTTCGGAATCCGAGCCCGGCGATCCATGGAAGAAAGTGCGCAAACTGGCACTCAAGCAGCTTGATCGCTTCATGTCGCTCGAGCCCAAGGTGCTGCGGGGAGACGATGCCGACGCCATCCACGATCTGCGCGTGGCCAGCCGGCGGTTGCAGCAAGTCCTCGACCTGCTCTATCCCTCGCCAAGCCCGGCGGAGATCCGCAAGCTGCGGCGGCGCCTCCGGCGCGCCCGGCGCGCGCTGGGCGAAGTCCGGAACTGCGACGTCGAACTGGCGCGTGTCAACCGCATTCTCGCCAGACGGCGCGCCACGCGCCGCGAAACCTGGGAAGCTGTCCACGACTACCTGCTCGAGCGCCGCTCCGGGAATTTCGAGAAGGCGGTGCGCAAACTGGGCCGCCTGCACCTCGCCGTCTTCTACGTCCGCCTCAAAGACGTCCTGGCACCCAACGGCAAACACCGGTCTCCCCACGCCCCTCGCCATCCCGAGGAGCCGGGACCTCAGCACCCCGAGCTCTTCGAGAAACGAGTCGCTGCCTCGCTCGAGCGCGTCTGGAGCGCCTTTGAGGCGCGAGTCGCGGAATCCCGTCTCGACTCCCGCGCCAGTGTCATTCATGGCGCGCGCATCGCCGCCAAGCGCCTCCGCTACTTGATGGAGGTGATCCACGAATTCGACGGGCCGGGTAGCAAAGCAACCCTCGCCTGGCTGCGCGGCCTGCAGGAACACCTCGGCAACTGGCACGACCTCGAAATCCTCGAGCAGATGATGATCGAGATGGTGGCGCGGCCCGCCTTCCTGCGCGATCACCTCGAGCTGGCAGTGGGGATCGAGAAACTCATCAGCAGAAACCGAAAAGGCAAGGAGGTGTTCCAGCAGAGGTACTTCACCATGACACGGGATGGTGGGTACGAGCAGGTTAAGAAAAGGATCCGGGGAGTTCTATCGTCTGCACCGCCAGAAACTGATGACTGAAGCCTGTGGCTGACTTCTCCGGGTCTTTCGAATTTCAGTCCCCGCCCGCAGCAGCCTTGGCGGGCGGCATCTCGATGACGTTGGACACAGGCATCTCGGCGGTTTCCTTTGGTCTCGGGATCGCAAAAAGCGGTTCGCGCGGCTCGCCACTCAGTACGCGCGCGATGCCGGCCTTCAATTGCTCAAACACCGTCCGCGGGTCGGCGGAAGCATCCACGATATCGAACCCGTATTCCTCGCCCAGAACCTCAAACTGGCTGAGTAGCGCACCCTGGTACTTCCTGAAACTCTCGTACATGTCTTCGCTGGGGTGAAGGTCCATGCCGGACTCCCAGTAATCGAACCCACGGCCGAAGACCACGCGCGGAATCAGGTCGTCCACTCCGATGCGGAGATAGAAGACCGCGTCAGGTTTGAGGGCGAAGTTGTAGGCGCTCCGCACCCACTCCGGATCGACCCCCCGCACCATGGCGCGCGCCATCAAAGAGAAAATGTAGCGGTCGGTGAGCACAACGAACCCGGCACGCAACGCGGGCACGATCTCGTTCTCCAGGCGGTCGGCAAAATCGGTGGCGTAAAAGAGGCTCAGAGTGATTCTCCCCAGCGTGTGCCCCTCTTTGGCCTGTTTGATTCCCCGCCCTGCGAGCGAGGAGCGCGAGACGCCCGTCTCCAGCACGGCCCGGCCCTGCTGCTCGAGCCAGGGCTTGAGCAGGTTGATCTGGGTCGTGCGGCCGACGCCGTCCGTACCTTCGACGACGATCAGCTTGCCCGTCAGATCGGCCAGTTTCATCCCCGGCAGAACCACTCCGTAGGTCTCTCTCACGGCGCTACCCTCAGGCGCTTGGCCTGTGCCAGCTTGGCCTTCGCCACCTGCCGCATGTTGCTCTGCTGCTCCTCGATGGGCAGTGTGGCGTCGATGGCGGTGAGGTCGAATTCCGGCACCATCTTCTCGTACTCCTCCAGGATGCGTCCCTGGAAGATGCGGAAGCTCTCCTCTTCGTCCTCGCTTAGCCCCAGATCCATGCCCGCCTCGTAGAACTTCAACCCGGCGCGGCCATCTAGGATGCGATGCATGGCCACTTCGAGCGGCACGCGGAAGTAGAACGCTGTCGTGGGCTTGACCGCGAAGCCGTAAAGCTCCCGGACCCACTTGGGGTCCATGCCGCGTACCACGTCGCGCGCGAAGGCGGTGTATATGTAACGGTCGCAAAGCACCACCGCCCCCGCCTTGAGCAGGGGAATGATGTTGTGCTCCATGCGGTCGGCGAAGTCAGTGGCGTGAATCAGGCTGAACGTCGCCGGGGTCAGCATCTCCTTCTTTTTGCCGCGCTTGGTAGTCTCCTTAACCAGCGGCGAAGAGTTCCACTCGCTGAAGACGGTGCCGTAACCCTCCGCCTGCAACCACTGGTGGAGGAGCATCAGTTGCGTCGATTTGCCCGAGCCGTCGATCCCTTCGACAATGAAAAGCTTGCCAGGGAAGCGATGCTCGCCATAACGCTTCATGGGGAATCTCCCAAGGTTCCAGAACCGGTGGGTTGATGGGCCAGTCTAACACAACCGTTGCTGACGGGGAAGCGAAGGCTGAGCGCCGAGAAGCGCCGCCGGGAATCTTCGGTTTGCATGCCGTGCGAATAGACGGCTTATCTGCCCCCTTCTTCGTGTCTAACTATTTGATTCTAATATGGTTGATGCCCTTAGGTTCGTTTTTAGTTACCAACGGGTAATTCACCTTTGTTTTCAATAACATCCCAGCTTCGGCAAACCCTATATATAGGGGAGCCCTAGCGGCGTCGTGGATCGTTGATTGCCGGCCACGATCTGAGCGCCAAGTCATGGAAATCGCTCCCCTGCCTGCCGACGCCTGCCCGGCCCTCCAGTTCGGAGGCTAGCATACTAGCATACCTTGCCAGTTTCTGCAAGAGCCACATTGTCCCACTTGCGCGCCGGCCCGAAAACCCTCGTCATGACATTTCGGGCGATTCCGGCGGAAGATCTAAGCGCCTCTGCCCCTCGCCTCCTCGACCAGCAAGGTGCTGCGTTGCCAACCCATGCCGAAACTCCGGAAATGTGGCATCATGGGGCGTGCATTGATCCCTTTGCGGAGGATTAAGAATGAAAAGCGTGCTCCGTGTCTTCTCACTTGTGTTAATGATGCTCCTTCCGGTTTTTCTATCTGCCCAAATGGCGCGGCCGAAGCTGATTGATGCCCACGTACACCACAATGGTGATCCGGCATTTCTCGAGAAGCTCACCGCCAAACTCGACTCGGTCGATGGCCTGGCGTTGCTCATCACGGCGCCCTCGGACCTCAAAAGCGTGACCTCTTTCATCAAGCAGCATCCCAATCGCCTGATTTGCATGGGCGAATTGAAGCTCGACGACCCCGTGGCGGTCACGCTCGTCGACCGCTTCCATGACGCCGGCTGCCGCGCCCTGGGGGAAATCTCCGGCCCCCTTTACAACTACGACGATCGCCGCTACTGGCCCATCTACGAGCGCGCGGAGAAATACCGGATGATCATCCTGTTCCACACCGGCATCGTGAATCGCATGGACCCCGACACGCCCAGTGATATCAGCGTGGACCGCATGCGCCCCTCGATGCTCGACGGCATCGCGCGACGCTTCCCCAAATTGACCGTCTACGGGGCGCACCTCGGCAATCCCGATTACGCCTGGGCAGCGGAGACCTCGCGCTGGAACCCCAACCTCTATTTCGACCTCTCGGGTTCCTCGCTCATTAAGAAGCAGGACGACCCCACGTTCTGGAAAAGCATCTTCTGGTGGGCGGGGGTGGTAAGCCCGCACACGCCCGCGGGCGGGCCGCACGCCTTCGAGAAGCTGGTCTTTGGTTCGGATGTGTTTAACGGTGAACTGGAGGAATTCGACCGCGAGCTCGAGCGCTACCACAAGATGCTCGACGCCTGCGGCGTCCCCAAAGCGGCCCAGGATAATATCTTCGGCGGGACGATCTGGCGCATCCTCAATGCCCAGAACCACTGACGCTAGGCTCTTACCCGGCACTTACTATAGGCCGCTCACCGGCGGCGCGCTGCGCCCCTAGGCTTTTCGGAAATCGACTTTCGCTTTGGCGATGGGAACGCCAAGCACTTCGATCCGCTTCAAATCGCGCGTGCCGAGGCCAATTTGCTCGGCGAGCTTCAGCGTGCTGTCGGACTTTTCGAACGGCGCGGTGCCGCGCTCGGCCATAGGATCAAAGCCCATCAGCGCGGTACCCACGGCGTCGGTGGTGACGCAATTGGTTCCCGCCACCAGCAGACCGGCGCGCACGGGCCGGCAAGTTTTCATCCACGGCCCTTCCCCGCCCGCGGCCGTCGAGATTCCATCGATAATTGCCAGATGGATGGGCCGCGCCGCAACCAGGTCCACGGTGACGCGCGGCACGCGGTAGCCCTGCTGGCGCGGCGACTTGGGATCGATTTCGGAGAGCGCCGGTTTCGAGGGCTGGCGGCTGCCGTCATGAAGCATCAGGCGCGGGCCTTTGGTGACTTTCGCCGGCTCGTCAACGCCCGCTCCGGTTCCATAGATCGTCAAAGGTGCAAGGCCGAAGGAATTCTTCATGGAGAGCGTGACGCCGGCCGTCCCATGTTCCTTCAGCTTGGCCAGCGAGACGAACACGTCGCAATCCTCATAAGCGCGGTTGACATCGTAGGCCTTGAAAATCATCCCACCGCCGGGAACAGAGAGCCGCGTGTATTTGCCGGAAGGCCCCGCGTAATTGCTATTCTCAAACTCCACTCCCGCCGCCGCGCCTGCCAGGTCGCGCGGATTCCATTGTGCCTTAGCCACAAATTCCTCGAACGAGTCGCGTGGGTCCGCCGTACATTCCAGGACGCGAATGCGCCGCGCCCCGGCTTTACCCAGCAGGCTGATCGTCGCGCCCACCACGTCGGGATGAACCCAGGTGGTGACGTTCACCGGCAGGCCACCCGTGCGATCCTCGGGGCTGCCCGTGAGGTTGAGCTTGATGGCCACCGTTTTGCCCTTCACCAGCCGCTCCAAGCCACCGAGTTGGTCGAACATGCTTGCCAGGTGCTCCCGAACCTGCGGCCCGTACCCCGTACACTGCGCGACCGCCACCGGAGCCGTCGGCGCACTTGTTGCACTCAAGATTTCGTGCGGCGCCAGACAAAGACCTGCGGCGGCAACCCCCGCGGTCTGCATGAATCCACGACGGCTGATGGGCAATGTCATGACACACCTCGCTTCGAACAGTTGTTGCTGGCCCCTGAGGGGTGATGTTAGGTGAAAAAGGGTCGAACAGCAAGCGCTCATTCTGAACGAACACAGCGGCCAGTCTTTGTTTACGCAGCTAATAATCCGCGGGAAGAATCTCCCCCGTGATGTGGTATCCTCGCCGGGAAAGCAAGCGTCGCAATGTTTTGAGCTGAGGTAAGTCCTGCGGGAACTGATGACGGCGATTGACATCGGTTGCGGGAAGAAGAAGCAGGAAGCGGGGGCGATTGGGCTCGACCGCCAGCCGGGCTCGGCGGCGGACGTGCTTTGCGAGCTCACGCAGTTTCCCTGGCCGCTTCGCGACGGCTGCGCCGAGCGGATTTATCTCTCGCACTTTCTCGAGCACCAGCCCGACATCCTGCGCGCCATGGCGGAGGTGCATCGCATCGCGCGGCCCGGTGCGGAAGTCATTGCCGTAACGCCGCACTATTCCTCGCCTGAATCCTACACCGACCCGACGCACGTGCATCATCTCGGCCTGCACAGCTTCGACTACTTCACGGGCGACGTGTTCGAGAATCTTACCTATAACGCAGGGGGGTTCCGAATTCTTGAGAGGCGGCTGACGTTCGGGGGCAATCTCCTGTTCGACGCCCTGGGACGGCTGATCGCCGCCATTTCCTCAGACTTCTACGAAAAGCATTTCGCGTGGATTTTCCCGGCGCGGAATATCGTCTGCCGCATGCAGGTCATAAAATAGGAGCAACCCGGCGGGTCAGCCTCGGCGCAGGTTTTTCAGCCAGCCCCACGGCGCGAGCCGCCCTCTCCCTTGGGGGAGGACTTGCCGCGCGAATGAACTCTTTGCCGTCGGCTATTGTTGGGGCGGTGGACCCTCGGGTTGGCTCCCGGCAGCGTCTCCGGGTGGCCCGCCCGGGCCACCCCGCCGCTCTCGCCAGCTTCCCTGCCCCATGGGGCCGGACATAACCTGGGTGGCTTTGAAGCCGTCGCTGGAATCCTTCCCTACGGCCATGATCCGGTCGCCTACTTTCAGGTCCGCCGGCGTCGAAGGCTTGCCCTCTTTCATGAAAGTAGTCTGGTCGTCAATCTTGACCACGCGCTCGCCCTGGAAGCGGTTGCGCAGCTTAATCTGACCCTTCTCGATGGCGATAATCTCGCCGAAGGCCCGGTCGCCGCCACTGCCGAAGCGCTGCATTTCCTCTCCCGTCACGCGCCGCACCATCATGGCAATCAACTCATGATTGCTGTTTTCGCTGCCGCCAACGAAGACCCGATCGCCGGGTTTCAATTCTTCCAGTTGAATGTCTTTCCTGCCCTCCCGGTAGCGGGTCTGATCGTTCACCAGGACGGCATGCTCTTTTCCGTCCGGGGTTTTTATCGTCAAGCGATCGACTCCCACCGAAGTCACAGTCCCCATGACTCGTTCACCGGCGGGCATGCGCCGCTCACCCTGCCCGGGCCGAGGGTCCAGTTGCTGCTGTGCGATCGCTAACCCCGCCCTTGGCAAGGAAATAGCCAAGACCAGCACGACTGAATATTTGGACATAGCCCCCCCCGCGGCATAGACGAATAACCTCGCTGAGGGGTTACAGCGTAACCTCGGGCGGGGTTAATCCGTCAAAGCTACTGTCAAAAAGGCACCGATGGGGCTCGAAGGCAGCGTTTCTAGACAAGCAAGGCACTTGAGATGGCTCACGGGGATATGGGTCATCGCAGCGGGCATGGCGCTCGCGCAGTCGCCTGGCGGCGGAACTGTTGCCGGACATGTTCGCGCTCCAGGCGGCGTCGCTGTGCCGGGCGCGACGGTGGACCTGATCAATCCCCAATCCGGCGAGCGGAAGGAAACCTGGACCGACGAGGCGGGGGATTACACCTTTACCGGCGTCACTCCGGGCACCTACAAATTGGAGGTGTCCTTGCTGGGCTTCCAGACGGACGTCCGCGAGCCGATACCCGTCACGCCAGAGAGATCTCTGCGCGTTAACGTTGCCCTGGTTCTGGCTTTGCGGGCAGGGAGCGGCCCCGCCGCCCCGGGACCCGGCGCTTCATTGGGTGGCCCCGCCAATGGGCCCTTGACGGCAAGTACGGGTGAAGGCCGCGCCGTGGGAGACGAGAATCTGCCGGCGTTGGGCGGCAATGGCAACGGCGGCGGAGGAGCACTGCACCTTGCGGACATGTCGGCGGGCGGTGGTGGCTCAGCGAGCGAAATGGAAGAACCGGACGCTTCCGCCAGCGCCTCCAGTTCTTTCCTGCTTAACGGTGGAACTGGAGTCTCCGCGTCGACGCCGGGCGACGACGAACACAACATGCGGGAGCGTTTCGAGCGATTCCGTGGACAGATGGGCGGCGAGAGTGCGCCCGGCTTTGGAGGCGGGGGACCGGGAGGAGGCGGTGGTGGTCCCGGTGGAGGCATGCAGGGCGGACCCAGCCTAGAGATGATGGCAACCTTCGCCGGAGCACGCGGTGGACCCGGCGGTTGGGCAGGGCGCCGCCCCCAGATCAACCGCATCCGGGGCAACTTTTCCGAGCAGTACACCAACTCCGTCCTCGATGCGCACCCTTATCCGCTGAATGTAATGAGCTCGCCCCGAATCCCTTCGTATTCCGAACAGGCCGGGATCGGGTTTGGCGGGCCGCTGGTCATTCCGAAGATTTACCACGGTGCGGACAAGACCAGCTTCTTTGTGAACTACAGCCTGACGCGCGGCAAGAATCCTGTCGATAGTCTTGCAACGGTTCCGACCCTCGCTGAGCGCGGCGGTGATTTCTCCCAGGCGCAGATTACCTCCGACACTCTGGCGGGAACCGTGCCGGTGATCTACGACCCGACTTCGAATCCTTCCGGGCCGCGGACTCCATTTTCAAACAACCAGATCCCCTTGCAACAGATGAGCTCGGCCGCCGTGGGCTTGCTGAAGTACATTCCGCTGCCCAACCTTCCCGGCCAGGTTCAGAACTTCCACTTGCAGGAATCCTTGCCCACGTCGAGCGACCGCCTGATGGCGCGCGTGGGGCACCAGATCTCCAAAAAAGACAGCCTGAACGTGATGTACTTCTTCAACTCCTCGCGCTCGCAGTCCGTCTCGAGCTTTCCGGATCTGACCAGCCGGAATTCCACACGCGGGCAGAACCTCAGCCTGGGCGAGATTCACACCTTTGCGCCGGGCGTAATCAACACGCTCTCCGCGAATTTCAACCGGCAGAGGAGCTCACTTCTGAATCCCTTCGCATTCACGGAGAACATTGCCGGCGACCTTGGCATTCAAGGAGTCTCCACCAACCCCTTTGACTGGGGCGTGCCGATCACGCAGTTTACGAATTTCACCGCCCTCAACGACACGATTCCCTCGCTCGCTCGCAATCAAACGTTACGCATCTTCGACATCCTTCTCTGGAATCATGGAAAACACAACATCCGTCTGGGGGGTGAGTTACGGCGCGTCCAGGTCAACACGCTGACCGATCCGGACGCGCGCGGGACGTTCACCTTCAGTGGTTTTACGACCAGCGATTTGACGGCGCAGGGCCTGCCGGTAGCGAACACCGGATTTGACTTCGCGGATTTCCTCCTGGGGCTGCCGCAGACCGCTTCCGTCCGCTTTGGCGCGAGCAGCAACTATCTCCGCTCCTGGGTTTACGCAGGCTATCTTCAGGATGACTGGCGGGTGACGTCACATTTCACTCTCAACTACGGCCTGCGCTACGAGTACTTCGCGCCCTTCACGGAGAAATATGGCCACCTTTCCGATCTGACGTTTCAGCCCGGCTTTGCCTCCGCCGCGGTGGTTACCGGCCAAAACCCGGGAACTCTGCCCAATTCGCTTTTGCGCGCGGACCCCAACAACCTCGCTCCGCGGCTCGGTATCGCCTACCGTCCCTGGACGCAACACAGCTTGGTTCTCCGCGCCGGCTACGGCATCTTCTATGACGGAAGCATCTATTCCCGTATATTCCCGAACATGGCGAGCCAGCCTCCTTTTGCGCAGGCAGCAACTCTCATTACGTCACCCACCCAGGTTCTGACCTTGCAGAATGGCTTCCCAGCCGTCGGACCCAATATCCTGAAGAACACCTACGCCGTGGATCCCGCGTTCCGCACTCCTTACGCGCAGAGCTGGAACTTCTCTCTCGAGGACGAAATCTTCCGCAACGTGATTCTATCCGTCGGTTACATCGGCACCAAAGGCACGAAGCTCGATCTCCTCCTCGCCCCGAACCAGTTTGTCACCGGTGCGGGAGCTTTCTCAGGGACGACGGGCCTTGCCACGCAAAACACGCTGGCTTTCACTTATGAGACTTCCGGCGCGGCCTCCATCTATCACGGGCTGCAGGTCGGGCTGCGCCGTCAGTTTCATGGAGGATTCTCCCTGAGCGGCCAGTACACCTATTCCAAGTCGATTGACGACGCGGCCGCCGTGGGGGGCGCGGGCCGGACGGTGGCGCAGGACTACCTGGACTTGCAGGCGGAGCGCGGACTTTCCTCCTTCGACCTGCGCCACCGGCTGCTCATCAACCACACCTACGAGTTTCCTTTTGGGGATCGCAAGCGCTGGCTCAGCCGCGGCGGAGTTCCCGCCCGGATTTTCGGAAACTGGGAAATCCGAGGAACGACCACGCTTCAGTCGGGAAATCCCTTTACGGCGCGGGTGCTGGGGAATCTCAGCAACAATGGCGGGACGGCCGCCATTTCGAACCTCCGGGCCGACGCCACCGGTCTGCCGGTCGCCCTCAGCCAGTCGGCACGAACGACCCAGGAGTTTTTCAACACGGCGGCATTCGCCGCGCCGCTTGTCGGACAACTCGGCGACGCCGGCCGCAACACCATTCCCGGCCCCGGGATGGTGAACTTCAACATGTCGCTGGAACGGATGATCACCTTGTCGAAAGAGCGCGGCATTCGCGGCAGCTTCCACATCTCGGCCAACAACCTGATGAACACGCCCAACTGGGGCGGCCTGGCGACGGTCGTCAACGGCCAGGGCTTTGGCCGTATCACCAGCGTGCGCGGCATGCGCACCATCAACTTCGGCCTGCGGGTGAGGTTCTGAAATGGCCCGCGCCTCTCGAGTCCCGCGAAAGCAATCCGTCGCAGCTTCGGCGCTGCTGGCGCTCCTGCTGGGAATCTTCCTGGCCCCGGTTTTGACGGACGGCCAGGGGAACCAAGCCGCGCCGCCTCTCCCCCGCTACCAGGGTAACTACGTCCTGCGCAGCCAGACCAACGTCGTTCTGGTGGATGTGCGCGTGCGCGAAAAAGGTGGCAAGCCTGTGACGGACCTCAAGCAGGAGGATTTTCGCGTTTGGGAAGACGGCGTCCCGCAGACCCTCACTTCCTTCAGCCTTGAAGACGTCCAGAAGCTGGCGCAGGCCGAAGCGTCGAGCGGCCTTCCGCCGATTGTCGATCTCAGCAAGCTTCCGCCCCAGGTGCCGGCGGAGACGGTGCTCCAGGACCGCCGCCTGACCGTGCTGTTCTTCGATGTGACTTCGATGCAGCCGGACGATCTGATCCGGGCGCTGCAGTCCGCGCAAACCTTCGTGGAGAAGCGCCTCACCCCCGCCGACCTGGTGGCCGTAGCCAGTTACACGTCGAACCTGCGCGTGCTGCAGGATTTCACCAACGACCGCGACGCCCTCGCCAAAGCAATCAAAGGCATCCTGACCGGCGAGGAATCCTCCAACCTCAGCGCCGGCGGGACAGTGGGTGAAGCCGGCGGCACGAATGCGGCAGGCGAGGAAATCGTCACCCAGGACGTCTCCGCAGCCTTCACGCCGGACGAAACCGAATTCAACATTTTCAATACGGACCAGAAACTCGCGGCGATTGAATCGCTGTCGCGGATGCTGCGCGCCCTGCCGGGACGGAAGTCCGTCATCCACTTTTCCAGCGGCGTCGAACGCACGGGCAGCGAAAACCAGGCCCAATTGCGCGCCACCATCGACGCCGCCAATCAGGCGAACGTCTCCCTCTACACGATGGATACACGCGGCCTGCTGGCGCTCCCCCCGGGAGGCGACGCCACCACCGCCAGCCCTTCCGGCACAGCCATCTACACCGGTTCCGCCATCTCTTCCCAGCTCTCATCCCTGCACGGCAGCCGCGAAACGCTGGCTGCGCTTTCCCAGGATACGGGCGGCCGGACTTTTTACGATCTCAACGATCTGGGCGAAGCGTTTCAGCAAATTCAGAACGAGAACTCCAGCTACTACCTGCTGAGCTACTCACCCAAAAACACGCGTTCCGACGGCAAATTCCGCCGGATTCGCGTAGAAGTCAATCGGCCGGGTGTGAAAGTCGAGGCGCGCCCAGGGTACTTCGCGCCCAAGGATTTTCGGCAGTTCACACGTGAAGATAAGGAGCTCCAGCTCGAGCAGGCGGTGCAGCTGGACCAGCTGTTCCTCGACCTGCCCTTCGTGGTGGATACAGCCTACTTCCGGCGCACGGACCGGAATTACCAGGTCGTGCTCGCCGCCAAGATTCCTGGATCAGCCGTCTCCTTCCTGCGCAAGTCGGGCAAGCGCGAGACGGAATTCGATTTCGTCTGGCGCGTCACCGACTCGGCAGACAAAGTCGCGGGAGTCCTGCGGGACACGCTTCCGGTCAAGGTAGAGGGCGAGGCCTACGAGCAACTCCTGAGCGGGAACATTCTCTACGAAGGCGAAATCACCCTCGCGCCGGGCACCTATCGCCTCAAGGCGGCGGTGCGCGAAAATCAGGGCGGCAAAATCGGGACGTTTGAGACTCCGCTCGTACTGCCGCCCATCGCCGACACCGGCCTGGCGCTGAGCTCCGTGGTTCTCTCCAATGAGGTCAAACCTGCGGGCGCGGCGCAAGCTTCCACGGGGCGTGGCAGCAAGATCCCCAAGTTGCAGCTCCTCACGGTCGGCGAACGGAGACTGTTGCCCAGCGTGACGCGGGTGTTCCGCAGCAATCAGACGCTCTCCCTTTATCTCGAGTCCTACGCCGGGAAGGCGGACTCTTCCGCGGCGGAGGCCGGCAACCCGCCCTCCGTCGCGCTAGTGTTTTTCCGCGGCGGGCGGAAATTCGCCGAGGCGGGACCGTTCGCCGGCAAGAGCGACAAGTCCTCGCGCGACAAATCGGAATACTTCGCGGAAGTCCCGCTGGCCAATTTCCCTCCGGGACGATACTCGCTGCAAGCTAACGTGCTCGATCCGGGTTCGAATCGTGTGGCGTTTGCCCGCATGCCAATGGCGGTAGTCCGGCCGCAGCCGCGCCCGGCCGTACCCCCAGCGGGCCCGTGAGAACCTTCGCGCCCGTACAGGAGAGTCAGTTCAAAGCCGGCGAATCTCGACGCGTGAGAAGGCCCAGCAGGGCCGCGAGATTCCTGTTGACAACCAACCGACCGGTCCGTAGAATCATCCTGACAATTGAATACTTGATTCAGTAACCCTGAATCTCATCTAGAGTGGCTGAGGGACGGGCCCGATGACGCCACGACAACCGCCCCGACGATAGGTCGGGGGACAGGTGCCAACTCCCGCCCGGTATAGGGGAAGATGAGAGGGGCCGTTAGATCTTGCGACAGCCTCTTCCCAGCCGGAAGAGGCTTTTTTAGTTCTTCCGGCGGTTTTCCAGCCCACCTCATTATCCCTCGGTCACCAGATCAGATTCGGGTTAGCTACAGGAGGGCAAGACCGTGAGTTACCTTCTCCATCTGAAATGTCGCGAGTGCGGCCGCACCTACGGACCGGAACCCATCGCCGCCTGCGAAGAATGCTGGGCGCCGCTTGAAGTGGTCTATGACTATGCCAAGCTATGGTCGGACGTCCCCCGCAGCGATATTGAATCACGTCCTCCCAGCATGTGGCGGTATCGCGAGTTGCTGCCGATCGAGGGCGAGCCGTGGGTGGGCAAGCAGACGGGCTTCACGCCCCTTGTAGCGGCGCCGCGACTCGCTAAGGCGCTCGGGGCGCGCGAACTCTACATCAAGAACGATGCCGTCAATCACCCCACGCTCTCCTTCAAGGACCGCGTCGTGGCGGTGGCGCTCTCGAAGGCCCACGAGTTTGGCTTCGACACCGTCGGTTGCTCCTCCACCGGCAACCTGGGCAACGCCGTGGCCGCCCAGGCTGCGGAGGGCGGATTCAAAGCCTACATCTTCGTGCCCGCCGACATCGAGCCGGAGAAGATGGTGGCCACGCAGGTCTTTGGCGCGACGTTGGTGAAGGTCGCCGGCAACTACGACCACGTCAACCGCCTCTGCTCGGAGATCGCGCAGAAGTACCCCTGGGGCATTGTCAACGTCAACCTGCGTTCCTATTACTCGGAAGGCTCGAAGACTCTTGGCTACGAGGTGGCCGAGCAGCTCGGCTGGCGCCTGCCGCAGAACATCGTGGTGCCCATGGCCGGCGGCTCGCTCATCACCAAGATTGCCAAGGCATTCGACGAACTGCAGAAGCTCGGATGGGTCGAAGGTCCGACTGCTTCCACCAAGTATTTCGGCGCGCAGGCGACCGGCTGCTCGCCCATCACCACTGCCGCCAAGAGCGGCAACCCGGAGATCAATCCGCAGAAGCCCAACACCATCGCGCGCTCACTCGCCATTGGGAATCCTGCCGATGGCTATTTCGCCGTGAAGACTATCCTCGCGAGCGGCGGAGCGGGTGAGGACGTGAGCGACGCGGAGATTGTCGAGGGCATCAAGCTCCTCGCCGAGACGGAAGGTGTCTTTGCCGAGACCGCCGGCGGCGTCACCGTGGCCGTGGCGCGCAAGCTCATCGAGCAGGGCAAGCTGAATCCGCAGGAGTCCATTGTCCTCGCCATCACCGGCAATGGCTTGAAGACGGTCGCCGCGGTTAATGGACACTACGAGGAGAACGGCGCCATCCGGCCCAAAGTGGCGGAGTTCGAGGAGAAGTTCCTCCACCTTGCGGCAGCCAGCGCGTAACTCAATTCTGAATTGTGAATGTTGAATGGTGAATTGCGCACGTTAAGAGTCCTAGGAGTAGAAGGGGCAAGACTATCGCTTCAAGCGCTGCTGGCTTTTGACTTCCGCCCTTCAGCTTTCGACTCTTGACTATCCCCCGCGCCCCCTTCCCAATTCCCTATTCGCCATTCACCATTCACCATTCACAATTCACTATTGATACCTTGCAACGCTAGTGGTAAATCTCTCAAGGTACGCCACAATACTCCGGGCGGTGAAGAAGCGTGCCCCAGCGGATCTCAGTGCGCGTTCCGGCCACCAGCGCCAATCTCGGCTGTGCCTTTGACTGCGCGGCGCTCGCGCTCGGCGTGTATCTCGATATCCACGTAACGCCTCGCAGAGACCGCGCGGTCACCGTGGAGTACCGGGGCGTGACGCCCGAGCGCGTCCACACCGGCGAGTCCAACCTCGTAGCCCGCACCATCCGCCAGACGCTGGAAAGTTGGAACAAGCACAAGGGCTTCGACCTGGAAATCGAGAACCAGATTCCCATCGGCGTGGGACTGGGCTCGAGTGCAGCGGCGATTGTGGGCTCGATTGCCGCCTGCCACTGGCTGGCCGATACCACCCTCTTCGACGAGCAGTTGATTTCGCTTGCCACCAGGCTTGAAGGCCATCCCGACAACGTCGCCGCCGCCTGGCACGGCGGATTTACGGTCTCGCTCCAGTCGGGTGAACGCGTCCTCGCTTACACTTGCCCGGTGCCGGACAACATCAAGCTGGTGCTGGTCATTCCAGATTACGCTCTGCCCACCGAGAAGGCGCGCGAGGTGCTTCCCCAGCATTATTCGCGTGCCGAGTCGGTGCACAACCTGCAGCGCGCCGTGGCACTCGCCGCCCAGTTCTTTTCCGGCAAGGCGGACATCCACCCCAGCTTCTTCGACGACCGCTGGCATCAGCCGCACCGCGCCCCGCTTATCCCCGGCCTTGAGGAAGTGCTCGCCCTCCGCCACCCGGACCTGCTCGGCATCTGCCTGAGCGGCGCCGGCCCGGCAATCCTCGCCCTGACGCGCGGCGCCGCGGACCAGATCGGCGAAGCCATCCGCGCCAAGCTCGCCCAGCACAACATCCAGTCCCAGCCCCACGTCCTCACCGCCGACAACCTCGGCGCCAAAGGCTGGAGCCTGCCGGCGTAATCCATCTTCGATTTCGGATTTGGGATTTTGGAATGGACCGCGGTGCTACTTCACACAACCCAGCAACTTGGTATACGCTTCGTAAAGTGACAACCATAGTAAGTTCGTCGAGGGGGAACGGAAAATGGCGACTCGACTCAAGTTGGATTTGGCGGCCGGCACCATAGAGGTGGAGGGAGAGGGTGATTTCGTTCAATCGGTCTACAATGAGTTCAAAGACCAACTTCTCGCCCGTAGAGTAGCGGTAGACCACACCCGAGAAAATTTGTTTGAATTGCTAGACGAGGCACGTGTTTCTTCCGTGTGGGCTGAGTACAGCCGAGCTCACCAGCTTTACAGCCAAGCCCTCGGTGGGTTCACAAGAGATCTCGGAAATAGCGTGCTGGCTGACATCCTTGAAGGTATCGAACAAACGCGTGCCGCCATTAAACAGACTGAGCTCGAATTCCCCGGTCTCGAAGCTGCTGTGCGGGAGGAGCCCGAAAATCCGGAGAAGCACTTTTTTCTCGCGCTGGCCCTTTCCCGACTCGGGCACGAAAATGAGGCGGTCGCCGAATACGGAGCAGCCCTGAGTAACCCCGAAGGCCTTTGCGATGCTTGTTTCCGTGATTTGTGGAATAACATCGGCTGGTACTACTTCCGACAGGGCGACCCTCGCGAAGCCTTGAGGTGGTTTGAGCAGACGTGCCAAGTTGCAAATGTCGACGAAGCATTTGGAAAAGGCAATTGCGCTTTGGCAATGGAGAATAAGATTCTTTGTTACTCAGCGCTGGGCATGGGGCCCGAGGCGGGAGCTACGGCGCGAGAGTACATCCGGCGGTACGGCCGGGTCCCGTGGCCGGAGCGCCGTGCGCTCGCGAAACTTGAAATCGATGCCGACTCCTTGTATATCGAGCAGCGTGGTGAAACCAAGAAACACGGAAATCCCGAATGATGAGTGGAGGGAGGCTCAATGCCGATAGCAGAGTCTGCATATTATCCCGTTGTTCAATCTTTTCTGCGCCGTCACGGGTACGTCTGCGAATCGAAAGGCAGCGGAGGAAGAGTCATCCCCTTCATCATGAAAGGGAGCGGCCAGATAATTCTCGACGTGTTTGGAATAAGAACGCCTGAATCCCCCTTTAGTAAGGAGCTAGAGGTTGCAGCCGTAGAAGTCAAGCGCAGCAAGAGCCGTGCCTCCCTCCGGTACATGATGCAAACCTTAAACAGCAGCAAAATCGCGCACAAATGCTACCTTGCGATGCCGAGAAGATATTCGGACAGAGAGCGAAAGGCGGCAGCGGAACTGGGAATCGGGTTGCTGACTATAAGTCGCAAGCGGCGCGTCCTGCTGGTGTCAGAATCTAGGCGGTTTGAGCCCAGCGAGTCCATGCTACTCGAATTCTTCAGGAGAAACCTAGCTATAGCACGTTGTTCGATCTGCGGAAACTTCACGAGCCTGTTTGACGTCCCGAAGGGGGCCCAGAGGGAAGGTGGCGGTTGGCGACACAACGTCTTCATGCGTCAGGGGAGAGACAAGTGGGCGTATTTCTGCAAGCAATGCCGCGAACGGTTTGAGAACATTTGGCCCGGGAGGAGAATGCAAGGTCTGGAAAAGAGAATTCAAGTAGTTGACCGGAAGGTAGGCCGGTTACGGCGAAGACTCAGTCGAGTGACCGAACTGGTTCGAAGGAAACGCAAACGGTAACCGCCACATAAAGAGCAGTCTCAGACCTTAGTAGACATCAAGAAACCAATTCTTGGCGGGGGGTGCCTGCCGAGCAGCGGTTGAAACAGGGAGTCAAATGAGTGAGAAGGTTTACGAAGTAGAAGCAAAAACGTACTCGACTGATAAGCAAACAGGTAAACGGAAGCGCGAATGGGTCCTAATGGAAGCATGGAAGGCAAAGCAGCGGCAGGACGTAACCGTCCGGTGCAAAGAATGTCATGCGCCAGTGAAGCTAATGTCAGCAGGACCAGGCGGCGTACCCGCAGCTCATGCTGAACATTACAAGAGATTCCCCGGATGCTCTCTCAGCGACGCTTTTGATGGTATTCGGCGACCGAACCCTGATGCAATAGAGTAGCCGATCTAGTCCAGCCGCCAACGCAGCATCGCCCGCGCTCCGGGGCTCAGACTGTCTTAGCTGGCGCGGCGGGGATGTTGGGAAGGGGCTTGCCCTGGCCCGGGCCGTGGAGCTTCTCGCAGGGCTTCTTCCGCCGAGACAAGTGGAGATAATCAAGCACCAGGCGGCGCTTGAGGTGCTGGATAGCCTTGGCAGGATCGACGCCCTTGGGGCAGACGCGCGAGCACTCGCCGGCGTAGTGGCAGCGGAAGGCGCCGTGCGCGCTGCCGGTCTGCACATTCCGTTCGCGCCGACCGTCGTCGCGGGAATCCTCGTTGTAGCGCTGCGCGGCGGAGAGAGGCATAGGCCCTAGGTACCGCAGGTCAGTGGCAAGCGTTGGGCAGGCGGCCATGCAGCAACCGCACTTGATGCAATAGGCGAACTGGAGATAGGCCTCGAGCTGTTCCGCCGACTGATAGAACTCGCCTGCCGGATCATCGATCTCTGCTTCGTCGGCGCGAACGATGTGCGGCTTCAGGGAGCGGTGCTTGTCAAACATGATGGCGAGATCGGGAACGAGGTCGCGGATGATTTCGAAATTGGGCAGCGGGGCAACAGTGAGGTCGGTTGCGGCGACGTGCAGGATCTGGGTGTTGCAGGCGAGCGTCGGCTGGCCGTTCAGCAGCATTCCACACGAGCCGCAGATGCCCATCCGGCAGGAGTAGCGCCAGGCGAGCGAGGGGTCGAGATTCTCCTTGATGTAGTGCAGGCCGTCGAGCACCGTCATGCCCTCGCGCACGGGAATGCGGTAGACCTTGATGTACGGCGCGTGATCGCTTTGCGGATTGTATCGTGTGACGTGGAAGCTGACTTCCCGCACGACTTGGCTGTTTTCCATCGTTACCCCCTCACCGCCGTGTTGGCGATGGCGTGCACGGTGATGGCTGCCCAAGTGCCCAGGCCGAAGAGCCCCAGTCCCAGCACCAGAAGCACGGCGCTGATGACCTTCTCGGTCACCCGGCTTAGCGTCAATTCGAAGAGGATCGTCCGCAGGCCGTAGAGGCCGTGATACAGCGCCACTCCGAGGAGAAGGATATAGCTGACGGTAAAGAACAGCCGGCCATCGCGGAACAAACTATTGGCCTTCGAAACCGCCTCACCGCCAAAGGGCGCAAACAGGTGCGTGATCCCGCCGATGTGCATGATGATCATGTGCTGGCCGAGCAGCAGAGCAATCACCGCTCCCGCCGCCATGTGCCAGGTCCAGAATTTCGTTTCGTGCATCTCTCCTCCTACTTCGTCAGGCCCAGAAATTCATAGCCGCCCGCCGCGAGGAATATCGCCGCGAGAATCATCATCACAATCAGTAGTGGCCGTTGGACACTCAGTGAGGTCTTGTAAGGATAAACGGGCTCGATGGGCCTGCCGACTGCGAAGCCGAGTTCCACCAGCACCAGCCGGATGCCGTTCATGGCGTGGTAGGCGAAGGCCGCGAAGACCAGGAACTCGCCGACCTTGAAAATCGGCTGGTGGAAGAATCCGCCCTCGACCCACAGGTAGATGCCCTTGGCGCGCAGGCTCGTCACCACGACGTGCATGAGGAAATAGAACAGAATCCCCAAGCCGGTGAGACGATGCAGAATGTAGGCGTAACGCTCGATGCCCCAGCGCCCGCCTCCCAGCCATCCCCAGATTCCCAGCCGATTGTCGTGCCGAACAAGTTCGGCCATGGCGGCCTCCTTCAATGATTGCCGATTTTCGATTGACGATTGCCCATCAGCCTCCACTGGACCCGGGGGTTAGGCAGTTTGCTATTTTACGCACTTGCCAAAATCTCCGCTGCCAGCCCGGGTCGATCAGTGCTCACAAGGTGGTAAACTGCGCGTTCGATTTCTACTGCACGTATATTAGGATCGCCAAAGTAGCTTGTCGCTATCCTTCGGCACAAGCAACACCAGCGCTCATAGAACTGTTCATTCGCGGAACTGATTCGAGCAGTCGTGGCATTTGGAGGCAGCGAAATCTGGTCGAATATCGTGAGTTGTTTCTCGCTGCCCAGCTTCTTGATCAGCTTCAGGTCGAGAGTAACGTAGTTGGCGGGGTCAAGGAACATGCGAACCTTGCTAACGAACGACAGGCCTCCGAACTCGGGCAATCGGAGTTTCTTGATTTCACTTAGACCAGGGCCTTTCAACTGCCGGAACAAGCTCTGCGCTTCCAGAAGATTGTTGGTGGTGACCCCGTCGCGAAACCTGTTGACTCGGACCCAACCGTAGCCCATTCTCGCGTATCCCCAATAGAGAACGTTGGACAGCCCATCTTTCACGAGCTCCGCATCGTCCGATAGCAAGCTGCCGCAGACACATTCCTCGACCCCACGCATCGAGTCGTGTTGCCGCTCGATGCTATTCCGGAAATCGTACGTGACCCTTGGGAAATCATAGGCCTTAATGGCCTCGGTGAGTTCACGTCGGAGCACGTCATCTAGAGGCATCGCACTTAGTCCTGGCCAACGGTCAAAGCACCTAACTCTCGTTCGTAGTAGCCCTCACGAGAGCCCTTGTCGCGTGATACAGTGGGCCACCCGCCCGCTCAATCGGTCAGTACTTCCGCTCCACCGGCTTCCAGTTGGTGATGGTCACGGGTTTGTAGCCCAGTCGTGGTTTTCCGCCCAAGTAATAGACCATCGAGTGCGCCAGGAAGTTATCGTCGTCGCGCTTGGCAAAGTCCCTCCGCGCGTGAGCCCCGCGCGATTCCTCGCGCGCCAAGCCGGCGAAGAGCAGCACCTCCGCCAGGTCCAGCATGTTTTCAGTCTCGAGCGCCTGAATAAGGTTCGTGTTGTAGACCCGGCTCTTGTCCTGGATCCCGATCCGGCTGAACCGCTGCTTCAGTTCTGCAATCTTATCCAGGCCCTGCCTCATCGACTCCCCGGTGCGATAGACGCCCGCGTGCTTGTCCATCAGGGTGCGCAACTCGCGGCGGATGAGCGCGGGCTTCTCCGGGCCGCTCTGCTGGAGCAGGCCGTCGAAAATTCGTTTCTCTTCTTCCTGCGCTTGGCTCTCCGGCATATCGCTGATAGCCGGATTTTGCCCAAGGAACTTGGCGATCTCCTTGCCAGTGATTCCTCCCCACACCAGGCATTCGGCCGTGGAGTTGCATCCCAGGCGGTTCGCGCCGTGCATGGAGTGGCAAGCCACTTCGCCCGCGGCCCAGATGTTCTCGACCTTGGTGCGGCCGTCGATATCGGCCTCGACGCCTCCCATCGAGTAGTGCGCCACGGGCCGGATGGGGATGGGCGTCGTGATGGGATCGATCCCCAGGAACTTCATGCAAACTTCGCGAATCAGCGGCAGGCGTTTGTTGATCTTCTCGGCTCCCAGGTGAGTCAGGTCAAGCTGGATGTAGTCGAGTCCTTCGGGGCCTGGAAAGCCGCGCCCTTCCAGGATTTCCGTGACCTCCGCGCGCGAGATGATGTCACGTGGGGCAAGCTCCATCATCTTGGACGCGTACTTCTCCATGAATCGTTCGCCCTGGTTGTTGCGCAGGTAGCCGCCCTCGCCGCGGCAGCCTTCCGTCATCAGGATGCCCGAGGGCACGAGGCCCGTAGGATGGAACTGCAAAAACTCCGGGTCTTCCAGCGCCAGACCGGCGCGATAGGCAATGGCCTGCCCATCGCCCGTCACCGTCTGGGAATAGGTGGTGAACCCGTAGAGATTCCCCAAGCCTCCCGAGGCAATCAGCAATGCCTTGCCGCGCAGGATATAGAACTCTCCCGTCGGCGCATCGATGAGGGTGAGCCCGGCGAAGCGACCGCCATCGAGCAGCAGCGACGTGACGAAGCATTCGTCATAGCGCGTGAAGTTACCGTATTTGAGCAGTGTGTCATAGAGGGCCTGCATTTCGAAGAAGCCGGTCTTGTCGGCGGCCATGCAGGCGCGCGGATAGGAGTGCCCGCCAAATGGCCGCTGCATGATGCGCCCGTCCTCGCGGCGCGACCAGGGGCATCCCCAGTGCTCGAGCAGCCGGATTTCGTCCGGCGAGGTCTTTACAAAACGATCCACGACGTCCTGGTCCGCCAGAAAATCGGCGCCCTTCACGGTGTCCCAGGAGTGCAATTCCAGGCTGTCCCCTTCCTCGGGCCGCATTACCGCGGCGGTGCCCCCTTCCGCGCAGACAGAATGTGAGCGCATCACCTGAACCTTGGAAATGATGCCGATGCTCGCGGCGCCTTGAGTTCGGATGCAAATCTCGACGGCGGCACGCAGTCCGGCCAGTCCCGTGCCAAAGATCAGGACATCATGTGGTATCTGTTGCATGGGTCATGCACTCCATGAGGATTCCAGGGTACGGGTCCTGGACGGACTTAAGCACCTAGGCGAAACCATCAAGCGTGCCGGCTCGCTTTCGGCACCCGGCCCCTTGCCGAAGGACTCTTTGACAGACCGCCTAACATAAGTCATTCCGTCCACCAGGTCAATTGAGAATTGGGCCGGTTGAGAATTGGGCCGGGTGCTTTCATAATTTCGCATTGTGCCCCGAACTGTCGGGGCACGTGCCAGGCTGAAGCCCAGCACTAAATCGCAGTTATCTCCGCCTCGATACGGTCAACGATAGGGACCCAAATAGCGGGGTTCTGGGGGTCCTGGTGTTCGCAGGCGAAGAAGAGGTCGAAGGGAAAGCAGATCTCCTGGACCCGTTCGGCGCTGACGCCGCTGGCGAGAGGCCGCAGATAGACCATCATTGCCCAGAGTTGCCGGCCCAGGCTCTGCTTGATGAGGAGCATGTCGTAGGCCCGCGCCTTGAAAAAGTCAAACTCCTCGGAGGCCCACTTCAAATCGATGGTCAGGCGTCTTCCATGCGGGAGCGTGACCAGGATATCGGCGATGTGTGTAACCTTTCGACCCGAGGGGAGGGCGTAGTCAAATGCCGCTCCCGCCGCGCAGGTTCCTCCACCCAGGCTCCTCTTGATTTCAAAGCGAGCGTTTTTCCCCTCGCCGTGCAGGGACCCGGGCTCGCCCACGCGAGCGTAGAGCATCGAAACCAAGAATTCCTGAAGGGATTCTTCGTAGCTTTTGTCGGCCAACGAGGTTTCTCCTTCGCAGGGGCAAGGCTTGGCCCGCCCGCGAGGGCGAGGCAAGCATCGCCCTACTTCAAGTTCCGATTCAGAAACTCCAGAGTGCGCATCCAGGCATCCTCGGCGGCGTTCTCGCGGTAGCCGAGTTTGTTGTTGGGATTCTGGAAGGCGTGGCCGGCGCCTTCGTAGACCTTGATGTCAACGGACTTCCCCGCCTCTTTCATGGCCTTCTCAAAGGCACTGACGGATTCGACCTTGATGCCACGATCTTCCGCGCCGAAGTTGCCCAATACCGGGGCATGGATCTTCTTGATGTCGGCGGGATCGGTAGGCATCGCGCCGTAGTCGACGACGCACGCCGCGAGCTGCGGCTCATTCACCGCTAGTTGCAGCGAAAGCCCTCCGCCCATGCACCATCCGACTGAGCCGATCTTGGCCTTGTTGACGTCGCTACGCGCGGCGAGAAAAGCAAAGGCAGCGCGGAGGTCGCGCACGGCGCGGTCCTGCGGCAGGCCGCGCGAGAGTTCATGGGCGACGGCGGGATCGCCGGTGGTCTGGCCGCGGTAGAGATCGACGGCCAGCGCCACATAACCCTGCTCGGCGAATTTACGCGCTTGCTCCTTGACCCAGTCGTTCAGTCCCCACCACTCGTGGATGACGACGAGCGCCGGATGCTGCCCCGCAGAGTCGGGCAGTGCGAGATAGCCGCTGGCGGTTTCATCGCCGCTCGGGAACGTAACGTTTTCGTATCGCACCGGCCCGGCCCAGGCAAGGCCGGAAAGGAGCAAAAGAGTGACGGATGCCAACCCCAGTGTTCGCCGCATGATGACCCTCCCTGAATGTTTTTCCGAACCAGCCCGCGCCGCCATTATACGACGCGCCGGGCCGCAGCCTGGGCAGAAATCCTTCGGTCGTCCACCCTGCAATGAACCCCGCTGCCAGAGAAGACATCTCGGTAGTGTATAATGAAGCTCTGTGCCGGGCCTGACGAACCGGTCCTTGGTGGTGGCTGGCGCACGATGACATCACCACGCGGCACAAGCGGAAAACCACAGGCCTCGATAGCAGGGATGAAACTTTCGCGACGACATTTTCTTGGCGCAAGCGGTGTCGTGCTCGGCTCCAATCTGCTTGATGCACTGATGACCCCGCTCGGGCGCTGGGGCTCGCCGCTGAAGCTCCAGGCCGCGCCCCTCGCTGCTCCCGAGGGCGGGCCGCAGGTCACGTTTGTCGACGTAGCTCAACAGGCCGGCTTGACCGTGCCGAACGTCTGGGGCGGCGTCAACAGCAAGAAGTACATCATCGAGGCGAAGGGCAGCGGGCTGGCGTTCTTCGACTACGACCAGGACGGCTGGCTGGATATTTACCTCACCAACGGCGTGCGCTTCGAAGGGGAAGAGCCCTACCCAGAGAACAAGACGCCCACCTCTCACCTTTACAAGAACAACCGGGATGGCACGTTCACCGACGTCACTGAGGCGGCGGGGCTCGCTCGCACGGGCTGGCAGACGGGGGTCTGTGTGGGCGACTTCGACAACGACGGCTGGGACGACTTGTTCTGCGGCTACTGGGGCCACAACGTCTTGTGGAAGAACAACGGCGACGGAACGTTTACCGACGTGACGAAGAAGGCCGGCCTCTACGAAGAGCGTGTGCGGTGGGGCACCGGTTGCACCTGGATCGATTACGACCGCGACGGAAACCTCGACCTCTTCGTCTCCAACTATATCGAGCTGGACATCAACAAAGTCCCTGTCCCCGGCCAAACGGGTTATTGCCAATGGAAAGGCATCCCCGTAATGTGCGGCCCGCGCGGCTTGCCCGGCGGCCTGAACATCCTCTACCACAATAACGGCGACGGCACGTTCACGGACGTGTCTGAGAAAGCCGGGATCCTGAAGCCCGGCCCGCGTTATTCGATTACCGCCGTGTCCTACGATTTCAACAACGACGGCTGGCCGGACATTTACGTTGCGGTGGACTCGGAACCTAGCATCCTGTTCCAAAACAATCACGACGGGACGTTTGATGATGTCGCGGTGATGGCGGGGATCGCCTACAACGAGGACGGGCAGGAGCAGGCGGGCATGGGCTTGGGCGTCGCCGACTATGACGGCGACGGCTGGCTGGACATCTTCAAGACGAACTTCCAGGACGACACCTGCGACCTCTATCACGGCAACGGCGACGGTACCTGGACCGATGTGACCTTCGTATCCGGCGTTGGCGTCAATACCCAGTACGTGAAGTGGGGTGCGGGCTTCGTGGACTACGACAACGACGGCTGGCCGGATATCTTCCACGTCACCGGCCACGTCTATCCGGAGATCGTGCAATACAATCTGGACGCTCAATTCAAGTCCCCGCGCATCGTCTATCACAATCTGGGCAACGGCAAGTTCAAGGACGTTTCCGCGCAAATGGGTCCGGGCGTCAGCGCGAAATTCGCCAGCCGCGGCTGCGCCTTCGGCGACTACGACAACGACGGCGATGTCGACGTCCTGATTCTGAACATGAACGATCCCGTCTCCCTCCTCCGCAACGACGGTGGCAACAAAAACAATTGGATCAAGATCAAACTCATCGGAACGAAGTGCAACCGCACCGCCATTGGCGCCCGCGTGCGCATCGTCACGGGCAGCCACGCCCAGATGGACGAGGTCCACGCCGGCACGAGCGTGATGTCGCAGAGCGACTTGCGCCTGCACTTCGGCGTCGGCCAAGCCAGCAAGATTGACTCGATTGAAGTCAAGTGGCCGACCCTTGTCCTGGACAAAGAAAAAACCGGCAAGAACGGCAAGCCTGCAGAAATTCCCCAAGTCGAGAAATTCACCGACGTGGAAGTCAACCAGATCCTCACCATCAAAGAAGGCTCCGGCATCATCAAGAAAGAGAAACCGGCGAAGTAAGCTCGATTGCTTCCACGACGCAAGCCGGCCGCCAGGCGGGCACGCGACGGCTCCGCAAAGGCACCTTCCTTGACACCGGGTGGGCGCCGCACCTAAGATGCGCCGAGGGAAGAATCCCCTCGGTCAGGAAGAGATCCTCATGCTCAAACCAAGCGCCGTTCGCAGGCGGACTCCAGTGCAGGTGATGGCCGTGCTGTTGGCATTGCTCGCCGGGACCATTGCCGGTCGTTGCGCGGCGGCCCAGGAAACGGCCCAAGTCACCGCCGAATCCACTCCGGAAGTCGTCAGCATCACTCCATTGCAAGCGGCGGTTGGCGAAGAGCTGAAGCTGGTCATCGAAGGGAAGAACTTTGCGCCGGGAGTGTACGTTTCGTTCTCAACTCCGGCGGTGCACGCCGCCTCAACCCAGCGGAAGAAGGACAACCAACTGGAGGTCCAGGTCCTCGTCGGCAAACAGGCCCAGCCCGGGACAATCACCCTTTACGTGAGCAACACGGCCAGCCCTGTCGCCGCAGTTCCTTTCACGATTGTTCTGCCGAGTGAAACACCCGCACAGGCACCAGCCACGAGTGCCGCAACCCCCGCAGCACCTCAGCCGGCCAGCCAGACAGCGGCCACCCCCACACCAGCCGCAGCACCGGAGGTAACGCGCGTGGACCCGCCGACCGCCCCCCGCGGTGGACCCATCGAGGTGAAAATCACCGGCAAGAATTTCGCCAAAGGCGCGAAAGTTGCGTTTTCGAATCCTGGCATCCGCGTGCTGGAGACGCAATTCAATAAGGACACGGAACTGGTGGCGAGGGTCCAGGTGGCGGCGGACGCCCAGCCGGGAGAAACCAGCCTGTTCGTCATCAACCCGGACGAGGAAGAGGCGGAAGCCAAGTGGGTTCTCTCCGAGGAAGTGAAGGCGGCGCCATCCGCCGGCGCTTCGGCTCCCGCCAGCACGCCTGCTCCGGCACAACCTGCTGCCCCTGCGGCCAAGACCACAGCGAAGGCGGGCAGCGAATCCCTGCAGTTTGAAGTCTACGGCTTGGCCGACATGATGGCGATCCTGCAGACGCACAACAAAGCGAAAGGGACCCTCACGCTCGCCGCCGGCCAGCTTCGCTTCGAGGAGTCGGGCAAGGAAGTCTTCTCCGCGCCCGCAAGCGACGTCAAGGAAGTTGAAGTCAATTCGTTCGGCGGATTCAACACTGGCACATTCCACGTCATTCTCAAATCCGGGAAGACCTACCACTTCATGGCCACGTCGCTGCGCTCCGCCGACAGCCAGTCAATCGTCGATGCGCTCAAGCGCGCGCTGAAGTAAACGCGGCCCGCACCATGACCTGCACCGAGATCCTGAAGAAGTTGAAGTCCTATTACAACCCGCGCAACATCGCGGGCATGGCGCGCTATGGGATCAACGTCCGCAAGGCCTACGGCGTGCCCGCTCCGGTGTTGCGCCAGATGGCACGCAGCCTTCGCGGCGACCATAAGCTGGCGGAAAAGCTTTGGCGCTCCGGCATCCACGACGCGAAAAGCCTGGCGGCGCTCATCGACGACCCGGCGCAGGTCAGCGAGGAGCAGATGGAGCGTTGGGCGCGCGATTTCGATTCTTGGGACATCGTCGATGGCTGCTGTAACAATCTCTTCCGCCGGACTGCGCTCGCCCACCACAAGGCGGTCGAGTGGAGCTCGCGCCAGGAGCAGTACGTCAAGCGTGCAGGGTTTGTGTTGATGGCCTGCCTGGCGGTGCACGACAAGCCGACGAGAGACGTTGTGTTCGAGCGCTACCTGCGTCTCATCAAGAAGGCTTCGACCGACGAGAGGAACTTCGTGAAGAAGGCTGTCAACTGGGCGCTGCGGCAAATCGGCAAGCGCAATATGAATCTGCGTGAAGCCGCTATCAAGGCCGGCCAAGAGATTCAGAAACTCGATGCCAAGTCCGCGCGCTGGATTGCCTCGGACGCCCTTCGGGAATTGCGGAGCGAGAAGACCGTGGCCCGCATATGCGCCCGGTCGTAGGGAGCGGCCCTGGGCGGCGGGCATCCACTGCAATCTCCATCGCTTTCTTGTACGAGTGGACTGAGGCCTGAACACATCCTCCCAGGGTATGGACTATTTGGCGTATAGCGTCTGCCCTCGCGCCGCCTCAGCAAGAATAAAGAAACCTACCCTCAGATGAGACCTCCCTTCTCCGAACTTTTGTTGGCCTTGATTCGTTAGATCTTTCAGGAGGTAGCCAACCTGCCGCGTCAGGAGGAGAAGTAACCGTGGATGAACTGTGGCGTGATGTCCGTCTCGCCTTTCGAACCTTGTCGAAGGCTCCCACGTTCACGGCGATTATCGTCATTTCAATCGGTCTGGGGATTGCAGCGAATACGACGGTCTTCAGCGTCGTCAACGGTCTGTTCTTCGGGTCACTACCGGTGAAGAACCCCGACCGGCTGGTGAGCTTCTCCCAAGGGAACTCACTTTCCTATCCCGATTTCGCCGATTATCGCGACCAAACCAAAGAGGTCTTCGAGGGCGTGGCGGCCCAATTCCCCTTCATTCCCGCCAGCCTGGGTGGAGCCGGGGAACCCGAGCGGATTTGGGGCGCGCTAGTTAGCGGGAATTACTTCTCGCTGGCGGGTGTGGCGCCGGTGCTCGGACGCGCCATCCTGCCGGAAGAAGACGCGGTCGTGGGTCGCGACGCGGTGGTGGTGCTCAGTCATGCCCTGTGGCGGCGCCGCTTCGGCTCCGACCCGAACGTGGTCGGCCGGGCAGTGCTTCTGAACGGACAACGCTACACTGTGGTTGGAGTCGCTCCGCCGGGATTCTATGGAACCCTGCGCGGAGTGCTGCCCACCTTCTGGGTGCCCCTGGCGATGTATGCCCAGATTATGCCCGACCTCGCCAAAGACAATCCCTACAACGACCGAAACAGCCAGTGGTTGATCTTGAACGCGCGGCTCAAGCCCGGAGTGAGCCGCGCCCAGGCGGCCGCCGCGGTGAACGTCGTCAAGAACCGTCTGGACGACACCTACCGCAAGGGGAAAGAGCGGCGCCGCGCCATCACCATCGACAGCGCCAGCGGACTCGTCGGAGGTTCCGAGCTGCCGGCCCTGAGCTTGTCGGCCATCTTGATGATTGTGGTCGGCGTCGTCCTCCTGGTTGCCTGCGCGAATGTGGCGAACCTCCTCCTGGCGCGCGCTACCGCCCGGCAGAAGGAGGTTGCCATCCGGTTGGCTATGGGGGCAAGCCGGTGGCGACTGGTCCGGCAAATGCTCACCGAGAGCATCCTGCTGTCGCTGCTGGGCGCGGTCGCCGGCTTCCTGGTGGCGGCATTCGCAGCCCGCGCGCTCTCCCGCTTCAGGCTGCCATTGCCGTTCCCGATCGTGTTTGACTTCAACGTGGATGGGCGCGTATTGGCCTTTACCGCCGGTCTCTCCATCGTGACCGGTCTCCTGTTCGGGCTGGCTCCCGCGTTGCGCGCCACGCGCCCCGACCTCCTCGCGGCGCTCCGGAATGAGTCCACCCTCCTGGGCCGCTTCAGCCGGTTCGGCCCTCGCAACGCTTTGGTCGTGATCCAGGTGGCGTTGTCGTTGGTGCTGTTGGCCAGCGCGGGTCTCTTCTTGCGCAGCCTGCAAAACGCTTCTTCGATCGACCTCGGCCTGCGCCCGGAGAACGTCCTCCTGATGGCGGTGGACCCGAAGCTCAACCATTATTCGCCGGCGCAGACACAACAGTTTCTTTCGCAGCTCCGGGAACGGGTCTCCGCGCTGCCGGGAGTGCGCTCGGTGAGTTTCCTGGACAGTATTCCGCTCAGCATCGGCGGAACCAGCTTCGATTTCAACGTCGAGCGCGGCCAAGGCGGAGGAGCGCAAACCGTTAACGCCGACGTCTACTACGTCGGCGGCGGCTTTTTTGAGACGCTGGGTATCCCGCTCCTGCGGGGCCGCGACTTTAACCTCAGAAGCGACGACGAGCACGTCGCGACGATCAACGAGACGATGGCCCAGCGCCTGTTTGGGAACGCTGACCCCATCGGCCGCGAGATGTCTGCCGACAAGACCCGCTATACGATCATCGGCTTGGCGCGCAACTCGAAATCGCGCACCTTGGGTGAAGCTCCCGCCGCTTGTGCCTATTTGTTTCTCGAGCCGAAGCCGGAGAGCGCCATGAGCTTCTACGGGATTTCGATTGCGGTGAAAACGGCGGCGAACCCGAGAGGGCTGGAACGGCCGATTCGCGACCAGATTCTGCAACTTGACCCGAACATGGCCATCTTCAATGCCGAGACCATGCAGGAACACGTCAACAAATCACTCTTGTTGCCGCGAATCTGTGCCACGCTGCTGGGAGTCTTCGGGGGCGTCGGCCTGACCCTGGCCGTCATCGGTCTCTATGGCGTCATGAGCTATTCGGTGCGGCGTCGCACACGCGAGATCGGCATCCGCATGGCTCTGGGCGCCGATCGAGGGAAGGTGTTGCGTATGGTCCTTCGGCAGGGGCTTACACTGACCGCCATCGGTCTGGCGATCGGATTAGGCATCGCCATCGCCCTCGGCCGCTTCACCAGCAGCCTGCTCTACGGAATCAGCGGTACGGACCAGCTGACGTTGACCATCGTTTCAGGAGTCTTGCTGGTCACGTCGCTGGGCGCCATTGTCCTCCCCGCGCGCCGCGCGGCGAGCGTTGAGCCGTCGGTGGCGCTGCACTATGAATGATTCTTACTGTCCGGGATTCCAATCTCCCGACTTCCTTCCCTCCCGGATCTCGCTCGGCTCTGCGGAATGCCCTGCGCGTCTACTCGACCCCGCGATGACTTCAGGACAAACCTCGTTACGCTGTCGTCGCTACTCGACGACGACCAGCGAGTGAGGGGCGAGGCGCAGGGTGACGCGGTCCGGGGCAAGTTGGGCGCCCGCCGTCGCAAAAATCTGCTTGAACCGGCTCACCATTCCGCCCACGCCGGTGAGGCGGCAATTCACCAGAAGCTCGGTGAAATTCGCCACCGCCACTCGGCCGCGCAACGGAAATACGGCCACCCGCGGCGGGGCGTCAAGCGAGGTGGGCGCGAAGTCCGCCACCGATTTGCGAAACGCTTGCAGCGCCTCCCGCAGCGCGGGCGTGAGCTGCGCGAGGCGGTTTTGAGTGTCCACGTGCGCGAGCCGCGGCAGGGCAGATGAAAACACCGCGACCTTTCCGCCGCCCACCTCGTCCACCTCGAAATACTTCCCTTTCGGAAGTTCCAATGACTGCCCGGTGGGTAACCGAGGGTCGCCCGTCAAGCGGTGCGCCAGTCCTTCGGTCACAAACGCCGTCCCCCCTGTCTTAAGGAAGCCGAGGAATTGGGCCACGAACCCTGGGTCCTCCAGCGAATGAATCGTAAAGAGTCCGGCGCGCGCGCCTTCCGGAAACTTCGCTGTTGGCACCAGCGGTATCCCCAACATGCCGATCTGGTCGAAGATGTAGGATTCGTTTCCGGGATCGCTGGAAGGCGGTTTATATGCGGGGATGCCCATCCAGCCTTCGGCGAGCTGGCTGAGTGATTCGATCTCCGGGCGGCGCGCCGCGAAGGCCTCCGCCTGGGGGTGAAACTCATCGGAGATCAGGGCGCCATAATGGAAGAGCATGATTTCCGGAGCGCCGGCGAGCGCCGAAATGTAAGCCTGGTCGAGGTAGTAGGTTGGGTCAGTCCCGTAGGGGTCAAACCAGGCGCCGCCGGTCTTCGGGCCGCCGATCTCGCTGAGCCAGCGGTAGATGAAGAAACCTTCGTACTGCTGCTTGTGGCCCCACTCGTCGGAGCTCGGATCGCGCAGTTCAGTGCCCACCCAGATGCGGTCGTAGAGCGCCGTCTCCTTGTCCACGATGTAACCGCGCTCCTGGAACAGGTCGTACCACTGCGGGTACTTCAAGATCACTTTAACCTTGGGATTCTCCCGTCGTGCGGGTCCGAGCACGCGGTCGCGGCTAACCTCGAGCATTAGCTTCTCGCGATACTGGCGCCAACTCATCGCGCCCTTGGCCGCCGCGCATTCCGAGCACTCGCAATCGGTAAAGAAGAAATCGTCAATCATGATTTCGTCGAAGAGCCGGGCGGTGAAGCTGAAGATTGAGGCGAGGTGCTCCTGGTTGGCGCGGTTGGTGTAGCAGGCGCCGACCTCCCAGCCCGTGGTGGGCTTGCCGAAGCGCGTGGTGGTCACACAGCCGGAAACCTTCAGCCCCGCTTGGCGGAGGAAATCGCGCGCCGTCTTCAGCGTCTGCTCGTCGGCCTGGTAGGCGTCGCGGAAGGTCTCCACATAGACCTTGCTGATGCCCATCTTGCGGCAGAATTCCAGCGCCTCAGCGCGGCCTTTCTCGCTGGAAAGATGATCGCGAACGTCCTGCGCGGTGAAAAGCGTGGACCAGTCGACCGCCCACAGGGCTTGTGACCCGGCGGCGACGACTGCCAGCAGCAGGAAGGCCGCCCGGACGAATCTGAAACTCAGGATGGAGTAACGGAGAGAAAAGTGTTGGGTTCGCATCGCGGGTCAGACTCCTTGAAGGAACGTCGAGGGCAGGTCGGGAGTCTATCAGAAGATGCAGCTTCCCGCTCAGCCGGACACGCGAGACGACGATCTGCCTTCCAGCCAGGCGGCGAAGAAGCGATCCTCGGCATCGAGGTGCGCGCCGAGCTCGCTGATTACGCGTCTGCCGAGCGTCACGAGCACCGTAGGGTCACCCGACTGCTCGTAGGAGGTCACTTGCCGCAACAAGCGGTCGAGATCCACCGCGAAACGTTCATGCTCGGTACGCAGTTGGCCGATGCGGGTCTCGTGCTCCGGCGAGAGACTCGCCAAAGCCTGCATGGCGTTCTCCTCGTTGCGGCAGTGGGCGATGTAACTGGTCTCGAAAAACCGCAGGCGCTCGCGCAGTTCCCCCGCTGCCACCCAACGCAAGTGCGCCGGGCTAGCCTGCAAGCCCTCCGAAAACGCCTGCCACTCGCTCAACCGCTGGCGGATTTCCCCATGCTCGCAGGCGCTGCGGCGCAGGCCGGCAGGGGTCTCATCCTCGGGGGAACGAGTCACCAAGGCGGCGAGCTTTGCGGAATCTTCCGGCTCGAGGTAGCGCCAGGCGTAGCCCTGACGAGTGAACTCCGCCACCACTTCGCTGCGCGGCGGGTAAGCATGCGTCGCGAACTGCCCGGGCAGCGTTCCGCGCACATAGGCGCCGGGCAGCGTCTCGCAATCCACCGTGAAGAGGTCGCCGCGCTCCACCATCGAGAGGTTAAAGTCGTAGGTCTCGCGTGTATTGAAGAAGAGCCGGGTGCGCGGGAAAGCCAGATGGTAGAGGCTGACGGCGAACCGATAGTCCTCGTCGGAGACGCTGTAGCGCGAAGGCTTCTGTGAAGCAACCACGCCGCGCGCGGGTTTGAGGCGGGGGATGCCGAGCGCGCAAGGCTCGACGCCGTGAGTCTTGCGCAAGTAACCGGCGTGCTCGACGAGCGCTAGCACTTCGAAGCGCCAGTCGTAGAGGCCGAACAGAATTCCCAGCGCGAGGCGCGTAAACCCGGCGGCAACGGCGCGGTCCCAGACATCGAGCCGGAACTCGTATTGCCGCTTGGGCGAACCCTGAAAGTGCCAGCGTCCGAACTGAGCTTCGTCGTAAGTTTCCTGCCAGAGTGCCACCCAGTCGAGGCCGGCGGCGCGCAGTTGCTGATAACCCTCTACGTCGTAAGGTGGCGCGTTGAGCGCCACGACACCACCGCCCATCTCAAGAAGCCTGCGGCGCGTCAGCGAGACGTAAGGGACGACGCGTTCCGGGCCGAACTCCGGATCGTCCGCCAGCACCAGCTCGATCTGCCGGTGCCCCATGGCGAGAATCAGTTCCAATTCCCGCTCGTACTCCTCCGGGCTCAGGCGGACCCGCTCGGCCAGCGCGTTGGACTTGCGGTAGCCGCAGTAGAGGCAATCGTTCTGGCAAAAACTCGTCAGGTACTCGGGAATAACGAACTCGATCGTCCGGCTGGCGCTTTGCCTGCGAAGGGCTCGGGCCGCGGCATGGATTTCCGTGCGCGGCTCGGGTTCCCTCCCCCAAGCGATCAGCGCCGCGACGTCGTCCGTAGAGAGGCTCTGGCCCCACCGCGCAGCTTCAAGGATGGTGGCAAGCCGTCGCCCGGGCGTCGCTTCCTTCGCGAGCGCCGCGATACGATCCTGCACCGCAGCGAAATGCTGGCTGAAAGTGGTCATCGCTCTACCTATTTGAGATTAGCAGAAAAACACCCGAACGGGGTCCCATGAAAACGCGGAAGGGCACGACTGGCGGCACCACCGGGTGAGAGGTAGGAAGGTTGCAGTCATTGGTCGGCACTATTGCAGCAGAGTGACGCAGGAGTCGCAGAAGTGGGCGGCTTTCAGATCGATGTTCTCCACGGCCGGGGAAGAGCTCATCACACAGCGATAGTCCGGGCAGTGGCGCAGCCCCAACGTGTGGCCGATTTCGTGCAGAGACTCCTTGAGCAGGCGGTCGGCGAGGACCGCCGGGTCGGGTGGCAATCCGTAGAATTCCTGGCGCAGGCGGTGCATGGAGACCACGGCCGCCGAGGCGCCGGTTGGACCGAGCTGCGCCTCCCCGAAGACAAACGTCAGGATGGGAATATAGAGGTCGGCCTCGCTCACCCCCAGGATGCGCCAGGTTTCCGTGGCGGCAAGTTTCCGCAGCCGCTTGAGCAGGGAGGTGGAGTTGTACTGGCCGCGCAGCGCATCGTAGGCAGAGTCCAATTCCAACTTCTCAGCGTGAACTGCGCAGGCGGCGCGCAAGGCCGGCGCCAGCCCCTCAGCAAGAATCTCCAGGTGGCTCTGCTCAACGTGGCCGACAGGAACAAGTGAAAGCAGCTTCATGACGCCGTCGCGTTTAACTTCCGAAATCCGAATTTCTTGATCTTGTTGTAGAGCGTGACGCGATCGATCTTGAGCACTCGCGCCGCCATGCTCTGGTTCCAGTTGCAGCTCTCCAGAACTCGCAGGATGTGGGCGCGCTCGATCTCTTCCAGAGCCTGCCCGGCCGCCGGCGGGGTCCCGGTGCTAATCTGCAACGGGAAGTCGGAGGCCCGCAGATCCGGCTCGTGGCCGATCACCATGGCGCGCTCGACGGCGTTTTCGAGTTCCCGCGCGTTGCCCGGCCAGTCGTAGTGCATCAGCAACTCCAGCGCCTCCCGGTCGATGCCCGCGAACCGGCGGTTCATGGCCCGCGCGAACTTGCGGGTGAAATGATCGGCGAGCAGCGGGATGTCCTCCCGGCGCTCGCGCAAGGGCGGCAGACGAATCTCAAAGACATTGAGCCGGTAGAAAAGGTCGGCGCGGAACGTTCCCTCTTTCACCTTGGTTTCCAGGTCCTTGTTGGTGGCGGCGACGACGCGGAAATCCACTTTGATCGTCTGCGTCCCGCCCACCCTCGTGATCTCCCGCTCCTGCAAAACGCGCAACAGGTCGGTCTGCGTCTTCAGACTGATATCGCTGATTTCGTCCAGAAAAACCGTGCCTCCCTCGGCGACTTCGAATTTGCCTTTCTTGCGGTATTGGGCGCCGGTGAAGGCGCCTTTTTCGTGTCCGAAGAGTTCGCTTTCGAGGAGCGTCTCGGTGAGCGCGCCACAGTGGATGACCACCATGGGCATGTAGCGCCGCAAGCTGAGGTTATGAATGGAGCGCGCCACAAGTTCCTTGCCCGTGCCGCTCTCGCCGGTCACCAACACGGTCGTATCCGTCGGCGCTACGGTGCGGATCAGCTCCACCACCTTTTGCATGGGTTTGCTCTGGCCGACCAGCTCGACCGCCTGGATCTCCTCCAGGCTTTCGCGCAGACGCACGTTTTCCTGCTTCGTGTGAAAGTGGTCGAGCGCTTTGTGGATGGCATGGGTGAGGTCGTCGGGGTCAAACGGCTTGGTGATGTAGTCGTAGGCGCCGTCCTTGAGGGCCTGGACGGCGGTCTCGACCGAAGCGTAGCCGGTCATGATGATGATAATGATCTCAGGGTGCGCCTCGCGCATCCGGCGCTGCAGCTCCAGGCCATCCATGCCGGGCATCTTGATGTCGAGAAGCGCCAGGTCCCAGCGCTCCAGCGGCAGCTTGAGCAGCGCCTCCTTGGCGCTCCCGGCGGTGTCGATGTTATAGCCTTCCTCCGCGAGCCATTTTCCGAGGGAGTCGCGCACCACCGCCTCGTCGTCCACAATCAGGATGTTGCCTTTGGCATTCATGAATTTCTCCTCGCGGAGACGCTCCGGTCGAGCGTCTCACCTCACCCGATGCCCGCGATCGGGCAACGCGCCCCCGGGCATCTCTACAGATGTTCCATCGCTCTCCCGGCTGACACCGTGTCCTTCTCATTCCCGGCCAAGTGCGTCTCTTCCGGCAGAACCACCGTGAATGTGGTCCCTTTCTGTGGAGTCGAATTCACTTCGATGTTCCCGCCGTGCTGCTGAACGATTCCATAGGCAATGGCCAGACCGAGGCCTACGCCTTTCCCTTCCTCCTTGGTGGTAAAGAAAGGCTCGAAAACGTGGGCCAGGACGTCGTCCGGGATGCCCGGCCCTTCATCACCGACGCTGATCTGGCCGGCACGATGCACCGCGTCGTAAGAGGTTGACACCCGCAGCCGCCCGCCATTGGGCATCGCTTCGATGGCGTTCATCAGAAGCGCGAGCAACGCCTGCTGGATCTGGTTGGCATCGCAGTAGAGGGAGGGAATTCCCGCCGCCAGGCTTTCCTCCAGGTCGATCGATTGCAGCTCGAGTTGGTGATGCACGAGCAGCACACACCGCTCGACAATGGCGTTGAGATCGTTCTTTTGCGGATTGAGCGGCGCCTGCCGGGCGAAAGTGAGCAGGTTCTTCACAATCGTGCCGCAGCGGCGGCTCTCGCCTTCGATAATCTGCAAATAGCTCTTGGCTTCCGCCAGACGATGGCTGCCATCAAAGCCTTTGTCGGCCATGCGCGAGATCAGCTTGGTGTAAGTCAAAATCCCGGCCAACGGGTTATTGATTTCGTGCGCCACCACGGCGGCGAGTTTGCCGAGCGAGACCATCTTCTCCGCCTGGGTCAGGTGCTTGTAGGCACGCTCGAGCTCTCCGGTCTTTTGCTCGACGCGCTGTTCGAGGGTGTGCGTCCAGTCGAGATTCTCCTCGCGCGCCTTCTTTAGTTCAGTTGTCATGTCATTGAAGGCGGCCGCCAGGCTGCCCAGTTCGTCCGCGCTGGTGACGGGAATCTTGTGGTCGAGGTCACCTTCCGCCACGTGCCGGGTGCCCTCCGTGAGCGTGCGCACTGGATTGCGCACCATCACCCAGATCAGACCGATTGAAATCAGGCTCACGGCAAAGATCGATATGCCGGTGACCATGGCCAGCTTCTCCTGGCGCACCGCCAGGCTGCGGTCCACCGGCGCGAGCGACAGGTCCGCGTCGAGCACCCCCAGCACGCGGCTGCCGGGGGCCGAATGAGCGTGGCAGGCGGCGTTCGCGCAGTCCGGCTCGTTGTAAATGGGCGTGATCAGCCCCAGAACGCGGTCACCGTTGCGGTTGACGTAGATCCGCATGCGGTCGGGACGATCCAGGCGCTCCAGGGGTTCCGATTGCGAATGGCAGGCATAACAAGCTTCCGCCTTCTTATCCACAAACTGGCTCAGTTCCTGCGCGTCGGTCGAAAAGGTGATCTTGCCTTCTTTGTTGAAGATTCGAATCTTGCTGATGCCCGGCTGGCGCCCCACGGTGCGGATAATCTGAAAGACTTCTTCACGCTGATCGCGCAGCATGGAATAGCGGAGGCTGCGCCGGATCAGGTCGCTGATGTTGTCGGCGCTGATGAAGACCATCTCCTCCAGGTGCTGGCGGTGGAGGCGGAGATTGACGTAGCCCAGCAGGCCAAACAGCAGCACCACGCTGCCCACAAGACAGCCCGTCAGCTTGGTCGCCAAGCTCCGCGTTAAGCGCTGCATGAGATCGTCTCTTCCTAATGTCGCCCTCGTAAGGGCGGTTTTTGTACCCATTCTTGCGCCGCAGGGTGCAGGGTCAGCGCAAACCCGGGAACCCACGACGGGCGCCCTTACACCTCCGCCGACGCGCGATCTGGTTCTGCCGGGCACTCAACGCGCGCGGGCGGCGCGGGCGGCTCGAAAACGTTCAGATAGCGCACGGCCAGCGCAAAACACAGGAAGCCCGCCCCGGCAAGCGACAACGTCACCGAAATCTCTGTCCACTTGGGGAAGTAGTGCGCGCCGCTCGAGGCTTCGAGCCCGGTAATCGACACGTTGAGGCGGTTGAGCAGAAATCCGGCAATCACCATTACCGCCACCGCGAAGAGTCCCTCACGGCTCTCGCGTACGGCTGGGAAAAGGAGCATGGCCAGCGGCACGACGAGGCCGAGGAGTACTTCCAACCCTAACAGCAGCGTTTCCGTCGAGGGCTCACGCATAAGGCGCAGCGCCCCACGGCTCGCCAGGTCTTGAAAGCGCAGCAGACCGTAAAAGGCCAGAACGACCAGCATCACCCGGCTCAGCTCCGTGAGCAGAGGCATCTCGATCTCCCGCCCGAATGCTCGCGCGCTCAGATTCGACTCGAAGATCACCATCGCCAGACCCACTCCAATCGCCGAGACATAAAAAAGCACGGGGAGCCAGGGCGAATACCAGTAGGGGTGGAGCTTCGAGGGAACAATCAGATACAGGCTTCCGAGCGAAGACTGATGCAGCGTCGAAAGCAACACGCCCACAATTACGAGCGGGACCGTGATGGCCTTGAGAATCCTGAGCGGCCTCTGCAGCTTGAAGCGCTCGAATACCGCCGGCGAGAACTCCAGCGCCAGCACGGTCAGGTAGAGCATCACGCACCAGGCCACCTCAAACATCACCGAGCGTGGATTCCACATCACCAGGGGGTGCCAGATGCGGTAGGGGCGGCCCAAATCGAAAAGCAGCGCCACCGCCACCAGCCCGTAGCCGAGAAAAGCCGTCAGGATGGTGGGGCGAACGATGGGGTGAAAACGTTCCAGGTGGAATATGTAAACTGCCGCCGCGAGCGTGAATCCCCCCGCTGCCAGACCCACGCCGCAGAGCACATCAAAACCGATCCACAGCCCCCAAGGGAACTTATCGCTCAATGCGGTCGCTGCGCCCAGACCCTTGCTGAAGCGAAGAATCGTGGAATAGAAACCCGTAGCCAGAATTAGCGCCAGCACCGCGCGCCAGAAGGTGATTCTAGGTAATCTCCTGAGGTCCGTCATGCTCTTTCGCCGTCCGTCGTCCGTGGTCCGTCGTCAGTCGTTCAGCGCCGACGCTGCGCCGTGCCTCGCCGCTAGTCCTTCGTTCTTCGTCCCTTGCCCTCTGTCCCCACCCCTTCATCCCCGCCCTTTTCCGCGTGCACCACTTCCTCCCGCCGGTTGGTAATCCACCAGATGCCACCGAGCAGCAGCGCCCCCACCGTGACAACACTAGGGACCTTCGAAAGCACGCGGTATGTGTACATGGGCAGCGGATCGTGCGGCACATTGGCGGGAAATCCCAGAGCCTCGAAGGGCACGGCGGAGAGGTAAAGCACCGATGTTCCGCCGACCTCATCCTTGCCATAGATGTGCTGAATGTAGCTGGAGTGATTCTCGCGCAGCCGCTTTTCCGCTTCCGCCAGCATTTCACTGCGCTCACCAAAGATGCTGGCCTGCACGGGGCACGCCTCGACGCAGGCGGGAGGCAGACCCTGGGCCTGTCGCGGCGCACACATCGTGCACTTCTTCACTTTCGGTAGCGCCAGCTTCCATTCGTACTTGGGAATGCTGAATGGACAGGCCATCATGCAGTAGCGGCAGCCAATACAGCGGTCCGCGTCGTAGACGACCGGCCCGGCTGCGGTCTTCTTCAACGCTCCGACGGGGCAGACTGAAGCACACGTCGGATCCTGGCAATGCATGCAGAACTTCCGGACAAACACGCCTGCACGTGACTGGACGACGTTCAAGGTATCGGCGGAGAGTTCCTTCTCCTCATTCTGCGGCAACCCATTTGTCTCTTTGCAGGCTATGACGCACGAGCCACAGCCAATGCACTTGGTAGTATCAACAAGAACCGATTTGCTCACAGGTTCTCAACTCCCCGGGAAGCACACGCGGTGGGACAATTCGCCTACGCATTCTCTGCCATCCCGTTGTTTCTTAATGCAAGCGAAATGCCGACAATACTCGTAGAAAAACTCCACAGTCGGTCTTTTTTACCGTGTTTCTGAGCCTTGGGCCTTGTGGAATTCGGGATGTCGCGAATTCGCGCAGTGAGGTGCAAATTGTCACGCTAAGGATTGACGTCGGTTGGATTTCTTGGCGCGCCTGTGCCTCGGTGAATTGCCCGGGTGGTACGGCTATTCACACCCCCGCACCACCCAAGCACTCATCGCCCACCAAGAAACTCATGCTCGAAGGCTGTCCAGGTTGCGCTATCGGACTGCGCCAGCAAGCCCGGCACGGGCAAGCCGCCGTCCTGGCTCGTGGCCCCCAGGCCTGAATCGATGCTCAGGCGGATGGACATGAATTCCTGGAAACGTGCTACCTCGCGCTCCAGCCAGAGCGCAGCTCTCTGGCCCAGGCGCAAGCCAGCCGGGATGCGCTCGGGACGGGATTGCTCGAGCGAGCAGATCCAGCCTTGGCCGTAAGGGTCGCTGGCCACGAGCTCAGGTTCTTTCTTCAGATTCGTGTTCACGGCAGAGACCCGCCCCGAGACGGGGCAAGGAATCGAAATCGCTCGGCCATTCTGCTCCAATCGAAACAGCGTGCTCCCCGCCTCCACCCGCACGCCCGAGGACGGAAGCACAACGCGGCTCACCGACCCCAGCGCCCGCGCCACCAGCGAATCCGCCCCGGCGCGCAGCGTGCCTTCCTGTAGTGGCCATGCCCAGGCGTGACCGTCGGAAAGGTAAACGCCCTCGGGGACCGTAATCCAATGGTCGAAGCGGTTGAGCGCCGCATCTGGCGTCGCCAATGAAACCGCGGTATACGCCGTGCGCCGTGCTTCCACCTTGTGCGCGATAAGGTCGATCATGACGAATCCGATGAACATCAAAGCCACTAAGATCGCAACCATGGGTCAAGCCTCCTCTGCGAGGGTGTCCAGGGGAACGCTGGGGTGGCTCCGTCCCCGCAACGCCTTACGTCTGCCCTTCCGACTAGTGCCGTTCCAACTCAATTCGCCTATGTACTAAACCTGCGTTGTGCAGCCCGAGATCAAAGACCTGGGTTAATCTCACGGACCGGAATCAGCCCAGACAAGTTGGAACGGCACTAGGAGAGCAGAATCTCGCGCACCAGCCGGTCCCAGCGCTCTTCCGGAACCTGCGCCAGCACGTCCGGAACGGCGTGCCCGCCATCCTGCAAGTGCACTCCTGCGGCGCCGTTGATCTTGCCGTACAGGGTGAGGACGGACTCTTCCATCCAGTGTTGCGCCAGCCGGCCGCGCAACAGGTTCTTGAGGTTCGCGTCGCCGGCCGGTGAGTGGACCTCCAGCAGCCAGCCCACGCCGTAGGGATCGGCGCGCAACTGGCTCGGGTCCTTCAGGATCTCATCGTTGAGATCGACCACTTCGCCTTCGATGGGCGAGAGCACCTCGAAACGGTGGCCCCCGCGCGTGATCGTCCAGCCCTTCTCGCCTTGCCGCAGCCAGCGCCCGCGCGCCGGCAGCTCGATGGAATCGATCTCGCCCAGCAACCGCGCGGCGAAGTCGTCCATGCCCACGCGCACTTGCTTGGGAGCTTCCTTCATCGCCCAGCCGTGGCCGGGGTGATAGGCGAGCAGCGCCGGCATCTTGAATCCGCCCACCACGTTGATCGGGGATCCGGGCGCGGCAAGCTCTTTCGCTGCCGCCGTCGCAAGCAACGGCCGCTCGCGACGCCGCTCAAAGTAGAAATCTACTAGGACGAAAATCACGAATGTGGCCAAAACCAGAATCGCTACCATGTGGCACCTCGCATCGGCCCGTGCCTCACGTACACGGACCCTTCTGCGTCTCACTAGCCGTTAAGGCATTCCGTGCGCCATTATCGTGTTTCCCAAATGCATAGCATTGGCTAGTAAATCATGTATTTTAATCAACTTACAGACTTGTTCGGGAATCATTCCAATGGGACGGTTTGTGCGCTCTTGAGCGCGGATGCAGAGTTTTGCTACACCAGCTCTAGCGCAGCCGCCTTACCGCGACAGAAGTCCTAGAGTTTGCAACGAGCTACGGGTGTGATGAATTCCTCAACGCGGCATGATGCAAGATTCAGCGGGGGAAGGCGGGAACGCCTGCGCTGCCAACTGATCATTCGTGGACGAATTGGCTGTCCTGCCTCCGATGTTGACAATCCTCAGATTTCGATTGTGGAGGCGCATCCTCTTCCACTGGGGCAGAATTCCACAAAAAACCTGCTTCCACGCTCTGGCCGACTTCTCGACTTAGCGCGAGTGTCCTAATTTGAGCGCGGGATTCGCCTTGGTTTCTTGGCGGCTGGCAGGAGGGGGGCGGTGAGTTTTTCGTAAAGGGCGAAGAGGTACTCGACGCGCTGGCGGTCGTTTTGAAACGGTTGGGGGCGATAGCACAGGTCAACGGCGCGGTCGAGGTCGGCGTGGGCTTCAACCAGTGCGGGCGGCATGGTCAGAGGGTCGTAAAGGTCGGCCGATGAAGCCGACAAGATTGGAAGTGAGTGTTAGTTATTGCTCATATGGGCCTAGGAACCGCTCGCCGTTGAAATGGATTAAGTGAGTCGGAGCGTCCGCAACCCATACCTCGGTCTCCCATGAGATGTCATCCAAGTACTTCATCATCGTATGGCGGTCCAGGAACGCGGTCACGAACACTAATCCGGCCTTTGACCCCTTGAATAGAGTCCTGAGTTCGTTCCGTCTCTTCGGATCAACAGGGCCGTGGCTTGTGACCGCCTCGATCAACACAAGCCAATTCTTCTTCGGAATGTAAACCACAACATCGGGAATCTTTCCGTGCTCCTCAATGACGACCCCAAGCGACTTGAGTAGCTTCTCGTCGAAATACGCGAACTTTTCTTCGGTGTCGCCCACGTAAACGACCTTGGCGCCTCCGGTAAAGACTTCGCAGAAGTCCTTGATGATTCGTTCGACGAGGATGTTTTGACCGCCCGGAGACAGCGTAATCGTCTTGCCCGGAGCTATCTCGACGGGTATTCGCTTCATCTCTCGCTCTTGCGCGTACTTCGCCTTCAAGGTCTCAATGGAGGCTAAGTACGTTCTTAACCCTTTTTCCCAATTGGCGGTTCCGTAATCCCTGAGCAGTTCAAGCAAACCGGCTTCGAGACGGTACACGGCGTACGGGCTGTTTGTGGGGCGCGATGGATCGTCAGGGTTGATGACAGCAATCCCCGCATCTAGAAACTGATGGACGGTCTGGCGCCGCACCGTTTCGCGAGTGTTTGGTGCATAGTCTTTGCCGTAGTGTGCCCTGAAGAAATCCATCATGGGGGTGATGCCCATCAAGGGGCCAGTCGCTTCCGCCCACGGTGTATCCGGCTTGAGGCCGAGGAGAGACAAGAGCGTCAGCGCCGAGCGCTCGTTCTGCTGTGCAGTAGGTAGTCCCAATTCCTTTAGGATTGCAAGCGCCTCTTCAATCTTCTTTTTTGCCTTCACGGGGTCAACCTTGGTGTGTGCCAATTTGAACATCTCCTCTTGAACATATTGATCGATGGTTCCTTGGTCTGGAAACTCGTCGCCGAATCTTGAACCCAGGGCCTCGAGCTGCGCGGCAGTAGGGTACTTTAGGTTCCTCAAGTCCGCGGCATTCACCTGAGTGTGCCCATTGAACTGTCGAAAATAGAGATCAACTAGGGTGGAGTTGAGGAAGGCTGTAAGCCCCCTTGCCAACGTCAATGGAAGGCCGTTGCCACGCCGATGAAAATAATTGATGTGGTTCTCGAATGCGACCTTCTCCGCAACGATCCGTTGGGGATCGTAGACAGCGGCAACGATTCGCCGCTCCTCTTCCTTTGAAGTGAACCGCTTCACGAGCACATATGTACCCCTCGGGATGAACAGCTCTTCAGCTCCCGGTAACACGGCCATGGCTTGTGCCTTCTTGCCCCCTGGCTTCGGCCACTGGATATACCCGTTTTCGAAATTGCGCGGGTAGATGAGCGGAAAAGTATCGACCGCAGGATGGTCACGCAAAAATCTGGTGGCTCGAAAATCCACGACCCGCCCAGTGGACACTTCGACGTCTAAATCGTAAAGGGCTGAGTGCAGCGATCGCACCTGCTCCGCCACAGACGCGCCCAGCTCGTCAGGAACGATGTGGATGAAATGTTCCCGGTCACTGGGACGAATGACCTGCTCATAAGGCATCTGTCGGACTTTAATTGCTTCATCATCGGGGCCCGTGCTTGAAGCAATGATTACGGCCCTGTTAGTGCTGCCGCCCTTTACGCCATGGAAAATGACATTCTCTTGCAGCACATCATCGTCTTTGAATGCGATCTGCCTCGAATCGAACACATGAATGCGGCGAAGCGCCAGCGTGGCGAGTAAGAGTTCACGGAAGGGCTTGAAGTAGGGACCATTACAGAAGCTCCGAGGGGTGATGGCCACGAGTTCACCACCAGTATCGAGGAGCGCGAAGACGACAGACAGAAATCCCGTGTATAGGTTCGATGTTTCTACCCCAATCTCACGAAGCAGTAGGCGTGTTTCCGAGTCGCTGCTTATCTTTTTGTAGGGCGGGTTCAGAATGGCGCAGTTGAACTGGCGAGCAGACGTAAACATGTGCTGTCGTAACATTCGTACGCCGTCCTCTATGAAATCGCGTTTAATTAGTTCGGACTCGAAGCTAATGTGGGCGTCTTCGCAAACCTCCTGGCACTGACGCAGCGTGTCAGAGAGGTATTCTGCGAGATCGCTGTCAATCTCGTAGGCGGTGACGTGAATGTTATTGGGCTTGTGCGTGCGGGAACATATCTCGTCAACGAACGCAGCGGTAAGCGAGCCTACTCCGGCTCCGGCGTCCAAAAGCGCGATACTCTGGTGCTTCGCCTCAAACATCGAAGCCATGAGCCGCGCGGTCGCTGGCGGCGTCATGAATTGACCCAAAGCCGAGCGGCGCTCCGGGTCTATTTTTCGGTTCGCGTCGAGGCGAAAGAAGTCAACGCTTTCTACCAACACCGGCGTTTCCCCTTTAGCGGAGGTTTCCTTTTCGCCCTACTGCACGAGTCTAAATGTAGACCTAGACTGCACCAGCGTGCAACCATGGGGGCACAACTAGAGGCAAGAGGAGCCACTACCGACGTGGGATGGGCTGCGGAGCAGAAGGCAAGCCCGGCAGCCGGGGATTTGGTATATATTTTCCCCGACATGATCGACTACGGAGGAATCTTGGACAAACGCATCTTCGCTGCAGCGCTCATTCTGTTTCTGGCGGCACCTGCCTCAACCGTCCGCGGGCAATCCGCCCAGCCGAGTCTGGTTGACCGGGTGGGTACGACGGGCTTCGTGCAGATCGAAGCCGAGAGTTTCAAAGATCTGTCGCTCAAGGAGAAGGAGCTGGCTTACTGGCTCTCGATGGCGGCGATTGCCATTCACCCCATCGTCTTCGACCAGAACTCTCCTTACGGTCTGCGCATCAAGCACTTGCTGGACGACATTCTCCGCCACCCGCAGGGCGTCGACCCGGCGGCGCTCCGGAAGATCACCGATTACGCCAAGCTTTTCTATGGTAACCGAGGTAACTACAACGACTATACTTCGCGCAAGTTTCTGCCCGAGTTCACTCCCGGCGAATTGCGCGCCGCGGCCGAACAGGCGCTGAAGAACCGCCGCCGGAAGGCCTCCACGGCGGCGCTGCTCAAGGAACTGGAAGAGCTCCACAAGCCAATCTTTGACGCCAACTTCCAGCCCATGCTGACGGCCAAGAATCCGCCCGCCGGCGAAGACCCGCTCCTCGCGAGCGGCAACAACCTTTACGAAGGCGTGAGCGGCAACGACCTGAAGGGCTTCAAGGAGAAGTTCGCGCTCAATTCGCGCCTGGTGAAGCGCAACGGCAAGCTGCTGGAAGAGGTTTATCGCGCCGGGACGCCGGACGGCAGAATCCCGCGCGGGCGCTACGCCGCCGAACTCAGCCGCGCCATCCGCTATCTCACCCAGGCGCTGCCTTATGCCAGCGCGTCGCAGAAGAACGTCCTGCGCAAGCTGATTCGCTATTACCAGACCGGCTCGCCCAACGACTGGCGCGAATTCAACATCGCCTGGGTGCGCGACGATTCGCGCGTCGACTTCACCAACGGCTTCATCGAGCAGTACAAGGACGTGCGGGGCGTGAAGGGCGCGGCGCAGGCCTACGTTACGGTCATCGACCAGCCGATGAATAAGCTGATGCGCGCCCTCGCCGCAAACGCCGCCTACTTCGAGCAGCGCGAGCCCTGGCTCGACCAGTACAAGATCGAGAACCCGCAGCCACCGCTCGCCACGGCGGTGGAAACCGTGGCCGAGACCGCCGACTTCGACATCACCACCATCGGCGAGAACCTGCCCAACGAAAACGAGGTGCGCGAGAAATACGGCAGCAAGAGTTTCATCTTCACCAGCTCGATGCGCGCCCTGGCCTCGGCGGCCGGCGAAAAGGTAAGCGAGGAATTCGCCGCCTCGCCGGAAGAGATCGAGCGCGCCCGCCTATACCGCGACCTGGCCGATAACCTTTACACGGCCATGCACGAAGTGCTCGGCCACGGCTCGGGCAAGCGCAATCCCAAGCTCACGGAAGAGCCCGCCTACTACCTCAAGGAGTACTGGTCGACGCTGGAAGAAGCGCGCGCCGACCTCGTGGCGCTCTGGATTTTCTTTGACCCCAAGCTGATCGAGATCGGCGCCATGCCCAGCGTCGAAGTGGCCAAGGCTGCCTATGACGGCGACGTGCGCGCCTCGCTCGTGCAACTGCGCGAAGTCCCCACCAGCGACACCATCGAGGAAGACCACCGGCGCGGCACGCAGCTTATCGTCAACTTCATCGCCGAGAGGACCGGCGCCATCGAAACCGTCGAGCGCGATGGCAAGGTCTACAAGGTGGTGAAAGATTACGCCAAGATGCGCGAGGGCGTGGGCCTGCTTCTCGCCGAGCTGATGCGCATCAAGGCCGAGGGCGACTACGACGCGGCGAAGAATTTGATCACCCGGTACGGAATTCACTTCAACAAGGATTGGCGCGACCAAGTCGTGGCTCGCTACAAGAAGCTCGATCTGCCCACCTACTGGACGGGCATCAACCCCGACCTGGTGCCGCACTTCGGCGCTGGCGGCCGCATCGATGCGGTCGAAATCCGCTACCCGCGCGATATCATCCAGCAGCAGTTGCGCTACACCGGGATCGCGGGGAAGTAGGGGCGGTTCGCGAACCGCCCACGAGCGAGGTAGCGCACAGTTGGTTTGCAACCCTGCGGACGGGTGGCGCAGACCCGTCAGCCGACGGGTTGTTTAATGCCTGCGATCCGCGAAGCGTGAATTCCTTGAACTGTCGGCACGGGGCCACAGCGCGACATCCGCGAACGCCCTGCCCGAATCGCCGACATCACAAAACGATGTCTGATGCCATGAAGGGGGCGGCTCGATTCGAGTAGGATTTGGTTGTTGGAGACTAAATCTTACGTTCGAAAGGAGAGCCCCCTATGGGAAAGTTATACCTGGGAGTGGACCTGCACAAGCGGAGTTGTTGGGTGACCGTCCTCGAGGCGGACGGTCAGCTGATCGAGTCGCGGAA
>Ga0315282_10000717_pt1 | contig 64947 bp, 55 predicted proteins | sample YL17G07_20_MG_FD_203693 | JGI IMG/M metagenome (GOLD analysis project Ga0315282, IMG submission 203693) | Sediment microbial communities from Yellowstone Lake, YNP, Wyoming, USA - YL17G07_20 | ecosystem: Environmental > Aquatic > Freshwater > Lake > Sediment | place: USA: Wyoming | collected...
CCGCGTCCGCACTGCCAGGCGGCCCTCGGTGATGGCGAGGATCCACTCCGTGAAAAGGCGGAGCGACTCGTGTATGACCGCGGAGTCGTTGCCCGTGAGGAGCGGGTCGAGCGTGTGCTCCGCCTCGCTGCCCGCGCCGGTGTCGAGCTCCGCCCTGGTGGTCGGTTGCACGCCGCGCGACCGGCCCACAAGCACGACGGTGAGGGTAGCGTAGTGCGGCAAAGGTGGGTCGGCGCCGGCCTTCTTGAGGAACATGCGCCAGTCGACGCAGTCCTGGTACATTCGCAGGGCGTAGTAGCACGGGGGAGAGCCGATGTTCAGGCCCCCCGGCTGGATAAGTCCGCCCGGCCACGTCTTGTCCGCCGGCGGATACCGCTGCCAGAGGTCGGTCAGGACTTCATCGGCCCTTGCGTAGTCGCCGGCGTCATAGGCCGCCTCGGTGTTCAGGAACGCGTCGAGCGCGTCGCGGAACACGGGCTGGAACTGACCGACGCCGTAGGGCGCGAGGAACTGGTCGGCCGGCGAATCGGCTGCGAGCGCGAGCGCGATCGTCGAGAGCCGCGCCGCGAGCGCGGCGAGCTGCGTTGCGTAGACCATTCGCTTCGCCTCTCTTCGGCCCGCGCACCTGAAGACAGCGAGAGTGTAGCAGACGGGGGGACGCGAGGGCACCAGGGGGCGTGCTGGCCGCGGCGTCAGCGCGCCAGTTGCTCAAGGGCGCTGAGCCCGTGCCGGGCCGCGCTGACCATCTGGACCGCGAGGGCGTGTGTGAACTCACGCGTCGCGTCGTAGTCCGCGTGCTTGCGTCCGAGCTTGAGCGTCTCCCCTGCCGTGGCGACCAGCAAGGCGGCCTCCGTACCCATCCTGTCGAACTGCTCCCAGACCTTGACGTGATCCTCGGGTCCGGGACTCGCCAGGTAACCGACATGAGAGATGAGCCACCACCGACAAGCGCCGGGGAGCCCGTAGTACGCCCGACTGGCCGCAGCCTCTGACACGGCATCGCCGGCCACAAGGTCTCGAGCGAGATCCACGTAGTCGGCCCAGCTAAAGTGTCCGTCTACGTTGCTCATTGCGTGTCAGCAGCCACGGCTATCCCCTGCGTGCGCTCAGCGCCGCACCGCTGCCGCCAAGCCAGGCGGAACCCGGCAACGCGCGCGATCGCCTCGTCGATCGGCTCAGCGGAGACGAGCGTGAGGTACAACTGCTGCCCAGCCCCCTCGGGATCCGCGAACAGCCCCAGCACCGGGGACAAACCGCTCCACCGGGCGTCACCCAGCATCTCGATGGCGCCCCATAGCCCTTCGAGCGCGCTGGGACGCGCCCTGAGCGCCTCGGCGAGTATGCGACGGTGGCCGTCGACGCGGACCGCCTGCAAGAGGTCCTCCACCGAGTCCGCAGCGCTCAACGATGCGCTCATGTCCCTGCTCCAAGCGAGCGACTTGGGGGCTCTGCTCTGGTCGCAAGTGTACACGCCGGACGAGGCGCCGCGCGTCACCACCCCCCACAGGGATACCTCGGGTGGTCGGCGAATCCGCGAGGGCGTGTCTGTTCCCCGGCACGAAGGGAGCCGTAACATGAATCTTGCCCGAAACGCCCTCCTTGCATGTGCCGCCCTTGGCTGCCTCCTCGCCTCACCCGTTGCCGCTGATACGCTCCAGCTCACGAACGGCACGATGATCGAGGGCTGCTACGTCCGCGACGAGGGCTGCCGCATCCAGGTCTGGCGATCGCTCGAGGAGGTCGGAGGGCCGGCGGTCATCTACCCGCGCGACCAGGTGAAGAGCGTCAAAGTCGAGCGCGGCGAGGACTGGGACGTCCACCCGCAGCTACCTGACCTCAGCGTGACCTTCATCGAGATGAGCCCCATGCTCGCCGGGCTCCACCACAACGTCAACTACGACGAAACCGGCGCGCCGACCATCAACACGGGCATCCCCGCGACTCACGACGTGGGGCCCGCGGAGGCCCTGCTGCAGCCTGAGGAGATCGCCAAGGACCTGAAGCTCCGCTACACCCCCGGCGAGGAGATCACGTTCACCGCGCACGTGCGCAACGTGGGCTTTGCCACGGCGGGCGCTTTCGACTACGAGTGGCTCATCGATGACCAGGTGATCGCCCATGGCCGGTTCCGTGAGCCCCTGCCCGAGATGGCGCAGGTGGCCTTCGAGACGAAGTGGCAGCCTCCGGTCAGCGAGACCAAGTGGCCGTGGGTGGACACCGAGCACTGCGTCACATTCCGCGTGACGCCGAGCGGGAGGGAGATCGCGACAATCAACGACACGGCCACCGACCCCTTGTGGGCCTGGCCCTACGTCTTCTTCGTCCAGCCGGCGCTCGTAGACGCCTGGCACCGGAACCGGACCGCGTACGGTACGTTCTCGTTCGAGGACTTCTACCGGTGGCATGTCGACATCATGAACACGCTCTTCGAGGCGAGCCGTTACCCGTCGGCCCCGGACGGCATTCGCGCCCGGGTGCGCCTAGGCAGGATCGTCTACGTAAGGGACAGGAACGACCCCGCCTACGACGAGACGCGGGCCGATGGCATCCTATACAACCAGGGACAATGGGACTGGTGCGGCGACAACCCCGCTGACAAGGTGTGGGACCCGCCGACGCACGAGTGGCGGAACCAGACGGAGTGGTCGCTGCCGCACGAGCTCGGCCATCAGCTCGGGCTCGTGGATTGGTACGCGATCGACTGCGAAGGCGTGGACTGGCACGTCTGGCCCGATGACGGCAAGAAGGTCTCGCACTTCGAGCGCCACCCGATCCAGATGATGCACTGGCACGGCCCGCACCTCTGGGGTGAGGTCGACGCGGACTACCTCAACTACACGTGGGACAAGCCGCGCGGGCACTTCGGCGACCACTATTTCGCGATCCCGGACGAGTGCTTCCTGAGGATCGTCGACGTGAACGGGGAGCCGGTGCCTGGCGCCACGGTCGAGGTGTTCCAGCGCGGGACGGAGGTCGACAAGACGGGCGAGCCCGGCGAGGACCAGGGGGTAACGTACTACCCCGCGATCGAGGACGGGAACTTCGACCGGCCGGTCTCCAGGGACCCCGTCATCGTCGGCGAGACCGGTGCGGACGGCGTGCTGCGCCTTCCGAACAGGCCCGTGCGCGAGGTCATCACCCTTAACGGGTTCCACCGCAAGCCCAACCCGTTCGGCAACATCAACGTGGTCGGGAACCGTGGGCTGTTCCTCGTGAAGGTCACCAAGTTCGACCGGCCGTGCTTCTACTGGCTCGAGGCGTACCAGTACAACGTCGCCTGGTTCCGCGGCGAGCGCGAGAGCTTCACGATGACGCTCCGCACGCCCTACGCGGGGCCCGGCTGCCCGACACCGCCGCTATCAGTGACCGCTGAGCGCGTGGCGGAGAACAGGGCCCGCGTGGCGTGGGAGCCCGGGGCGCCGAACAGCCTGGAGTACCTTCGGCGCGCCGTCGGGTTCAAGGTCTACCGCCGCGTCTCGGACGACGGGCTCAACGACCGACCGTGGTTCGAGGTAGCGACCGTCGGGCCCAACGAGACGTCTGTCACTGTCGACCTGACCCAGTACCCCGACGACGTCTACTGGTATGGCAGGACGGACCGCTTCGCCGTGTCGGCCATCGGCGAGTGCGGCGTTCAGAGCGAGCTCATCGAGGTGGTGCTGGCGGGGCAATGAACAGAAGCATCACCCTCAAGGAACGCCTGCAGGCAGGCGATGTGTGCTTCGGGCCGTTTGCCAAGCTCACCGACCCGGCCGCCATCGAGGTCCTAGCACTCGCGGGCTTCGACCATGTCGTCATCGACATGGAACACGGACCGATCACGCTCCAACGCGCACAGGACCTGGTCCGCGCGGCCGAGCTTCGCGGCATGGCGCCCATCATCCGCGTCCCGCGCAACGACGCCTCGGACATCCTGCGCGTTCTGGACATTGGCGCCGAGGGCGTACATGTCCCGCAGATCGGCACCGCGGAGGACGCTCGCGCCGCAGTCGAGGCCTGCTACTTCCACCCGGGGGGCACGCGAGGCGTGTGCCGGTTCGTGCGGGCGGCGGAGTACACCGCGAGGCCCGCACGGGAGCACTTCGCTGAGGCGAATCGCCGCACGCTGCCCGTGCTGCACATCGAGGGGCAAGAGGGCATCACGAACCTGCCGGAGATCCTCGGCGTACCCGGGATAGGCGTGGTCTTCCTGGGACCGTACGACCTATCACAGTCATGCGGCGTGCCCGGGCAGGTGCAGCACCCCACGGTCATCGAGCGGATGCGCCACGCGGTCGGCCTCGCGCGGGAGCGAGGCGTTGTGGTCGGGACCTTCATCGAGAGCGCTGAGGGCGCGCGCGTGTGGGCGGGCGTAGGCGTGCAGTACTTGTGCTACTCGGTGGACGTGGGCATCCTGATGACGGCCGCGAAGAGGGCGGTTGGCGAGCTGAGGCGGGCCGTCGAGGTGCCGTAGCGGCGACGCGTGCGTCGCCCTGGGCCGGTTGGGGGCCCTCCGCCACATTGGGCGGTCGGTATCCCCATGCGGCCCGTCCGGGGCATGATGGTGACGAGGGATTTGCCGGCACGGAGGCCGGCGCTTCTTGGTTGGGCAGACTTAGGTCTGGGGGCCGGTTGGGGGCCCGGCGCAAGCGCCACCCCAAGCGGCCCGTCCTCTATCCTGCCTATCCTGCCTATCCTGTTTGGCCTGTTTTCCCCCTCAGTGCCCCCGCAAGCGGGGGGGGAGATAGCTCTTCACCAGTCCGCGAGTGATCCATCCTCGTGCCACAGCCGCGGGTTCTCCCACGAGCCGTCGTACAGCTTCCCCATGACCGCCTCCTCGTCCACGTCGATGCCGAGGCCGGGGCCTGTCGGAACGGGGATGTACCCACCCTCATTCGGGAACGGGGTCCTCAGGTAGCCCTCGCCCAGGCACACCTGCTCCTGGCAGAGGAAGTTCGGCGTGCAGGCGTCCACCTGGAGACACGCGGCGAGGGCGATGGGGCCGAGCGGGCAATGGGGGGCAATCGCAGCGTAGTATGCCTCGGCCATCGCGGCGATCTTGCGGGTCTCGAGGATGCCGCCCGCATGTGACAGGTCGGGCTGCAGGATCGCCGCCGCACCCTTCTCCAGCACCTCGCGGAACCCGAAGCGCGTGAAGAGGCGCTCGCCTGTGGCGATCGGGATGCTCGTGGACCGCGCGACCATCGCGAGCGCGTCCACGTTCTCCGGCAGACACGGCTCCTCGATGAACAGCGGCTCGAAGGGCTCCAGCGCCTTCGCCAGCCGGATGGACATTGCGGGGCTCACGCGCCCGTGGAAGTCGATGCTGATGTCGATGTCCCTGCCTACGCCTTCGCGCAACCCCGCCATGCGCGCGACCGCCCGCTCCACGAAGCCGGGGCTCTCCACGAAGCGAACCGCGTCGAAGAGACCGGTCTTAACCGCGGTAAAGCCGCGCTCGCGAGCCACTCGCCCGGACTCCCTGCACGCCCCCGGAGTGGGTCCGCCCGCGCCGCAGTAGATGCGGATCTTGTCGCGCACTGCGCCACCGAGGAGTTGGTGCACCGGGACGCCGAGCGACTTGCCGAGGATGTCCCACATCGCCTGCTCGACCCCGCTCAGCGCGCTGCATAGGACTGGTCCGCCGCGGTAGAACGCGCCCCGATAGATCGCCTGCCAGTGGTGCTCGATTCGCCGCGGGTCTTGCCCGATAAGGTAGCGGCCCATCTCGTGCACCGCGGCGGCCGTCGTCCGCGACCAGCCCTCGACGATCGGCTCGCCCCAGCCGACGAGGCCCTCGTCGGTGTGCATCTTCAGGAACACCCAGCGCGGTTGAACGAAGAACGTCTCCAGCTTGGTGATCTTCATGTTACCGGTCCCTCAGAATGCCGAGCAGCCCGCCGTCCACGGCGAAGCTCGCTCCGTTCACGAACGAGGCGTCGTCGGCGGCGAGAAAGGCTATGGCCGCAGCCACCTCGTCGGGCGATCCCAGGCGCTTCATCACCTGGATGTCGCTCGCGCGCGGCTTCCAAGCGTCGCGATCGACCTCAATGTTCCGGCGGCTGTAGAGCGAGATGTCGATGGTGCCGGGCAGGACGCAGTTGAAGCGGACGCCCCGGGCCCCGAACTCGCACGCCAGGGCTCGGGTCATCCCGCACATGCCGGCCTTCGAGGCGGCATAGGCGGCGTGCTGGGCATGGGTCGCGACCGCGTGCACGGACGACACGTTGATGACGCTTCCGCTGCCGCGGCGCAGCATGTCGTCGATCACCGCGCGGCTCATGAGATACGCGCTCTTGAGGTTGGTGTTGAGCACCGCGTCCCAGAAGTCCTCGTCCATGCTCGGCAGAGGGGTGGTGCGCGTGATGCCGGCGTTGTTGACGAGGATGTCCGTCCTGCCGAAGGCGCTCAGCGTTGACTCAGCGACGCGCCCGCAGTCGGCGGCCAACGAGACGTCGGCGTGGACGAAGATCGCGCGTCCGCCCTTCCCGACGATCTCGCTGACGGTGGCCTCGCCGCCTTCGACGTTGCGGTTCGCGACGACGCACAGAGCGGCGCCATCACCGGCGAGGCGAAGCGCCGTCGCCTTGCCGATCCCCGACGACGAGCCGGTGACGATCGCCACCTTGCCAGCCAGCTTCGTATCCATACCGCGGGGAAGCGCTCCCTCCACGGGCTCCGCGACAGCCCCGCAGATGGGCGGTAGCGGCTCAGCCGGCAGGCGGCTTCGGGCGCAGTGCGGGGTGCACCTGCGCGAAGGGAAGGGCGGCGAGCAGCGGGACAGGTCGTGCTATACTCCCCCATGTCTTGCTGCTGAGCCGAGGCACTAAGCATGGGGGCGACGCGTATGCTGACGGGATCATCAAGCCAGCCGACCCACTCGCCCACCCGTGGCGCAGGCGTCTCGCCTGCCGCCCGCTTGCTTGTTTCCGCCTCCCCCCGATGGCGGGGAGAGGGAGAGTCGCCCATAGGCCGGGGGGAAGGGGCTCGCGCGTCGGCGGCGGCGTGGGCCCGGGCAGTGAGGAGTCGGCATTGGGCGCCCTTCGCGTGACATTATGTTCGTACACGCTCGCGGCGGCGTGTCTCGCCGCCTGTCTGCCTGCGCCTTGCGCACAGGATGGAGAAGGTTCAGTGGGCACACCGACCGCCCCCGACGTAACACTCTCGAACGACTTCCTGAGCTGGCGTGTCAGCCTAGCCGACGGCGAACCTGCGAGCACCGAACTGGTGAACCGCCTGACGGGCGCGGTGTTCCCGCTCACAGGGGCAACAGAGCTCGCCATCGCCGTCTCGGCCGCGCCGGATCGCGTCGAGGAGCCCATCCGCACGATCGACGACTTCGTGGTAGAGGAGGTCGTGCGCGGCGGCCCGGACAGCGCGGATGTGCGTGTTCGGAGCTCATCGAGCGGCATCGAGGCCACGCTGCACTATCGCCTCGACGGGCCGACGCGCCGCAAGTGGGTATTCCTACGCAACGGTGGCGCGGATCCCGTCCTCCTGCTCGACGTCAGGCTCGACGACTTCGGCACCGGCGCATCCGTGTCGGGTGGAGGCAGCGGATGGCCGCTGTTCCTCGATGACCAGGTGTTCGCGGCGGTGGAGTACCCATCCGGCGAGAACCTTGCCGACGAGGGCCGCGTGACTCTCAGTCACTTCCCCGGCAAGCTGCTCCCGCCAGGCGGAACCTATCAAAGCCACGCCGCCCTGGTGAGTGTCGCCAAGGCAGGCGCCGCTGAGGCGAGCTTCGTGGACTACCTAGATGCGCGGGCCGTTCGGAAGAAGCACGTGGTTTCTGTCTACACGCCCTTCGGCATCAACAACCAGTGGGGGCCCTGCCCGACGCTCGACGATGAGGAGACGCTGGACGTCCTGCGGGTACTTGAGCGCTGGCGGTCCAGGGGCGCGCGGTTCGACTACTTCACGCTCGACACCGGCTGGCCGGACCCCGCATCCGACCTCACCGAGTTCAGGCCCTGGGCGTACCCGGACGGCCCGGGCGCCGTTACGAAGCGTGTGCGCGACCTGGGCATGGAGTTCGGCCTGTGGTTCGCCACGAGCTGGGCCGCCGAGTCCTGCTGGGCCTCTGGCCCCGCCTGGGAGAGGCAGCAGCGCCCGACGATGCGCTACCGAAACGGCGCGCCCGACAAGGCGGGCTTTGGGGGCACGTTCTGCTACGCGACCGATGCCTACTCACGGCTCCTGCGCGAGGCCGTGCTGCGCCATGTGCGGGAGGACGGCGTCCGGTTCGTGAAGTTCGACGGCGGCAACTACCGCTGCGACAACACCCACCACAGTCACCTGCCGGGCAAGTACTCGACCGAGCGCATGTACGACTCCCTGATCGAGCTGGCGAACGCGGTCAGGGCGGAGGCGCCCGACGCCTTCGTGATGTGGTACTGGGGCCTGTCCTCGCCCTTCTGGGTCCTCTACGGCGACACAGTGTTCGAGTCCGGCCTCTTCATGGAGGGCTCCGGCACGAGCGCGTTCCCGACGCTCTACTACCGCGATTCCGTCACCCTGGCCCAGGACCAGAACGCCCAGCACGCGCGCCTCATCCCGCCGCTCTCAAAGGACAGCCTCGGCGTGTGGCTCGCCGACACGCGCTGGGGCAACTACATGGGAAAGGAGCGGTGGCGCGAGGCCCTCGTGATGGACCTGGGGCGCGGGAGCCTCCTCTTCCCCAACCTGTGGGGCGACGTGTACCTCCTCGATGACTCGGATGTGGAGTTCCTCGCCTGGATCGGCGGCCTCGCGAGGAAGAACGAGTCCCTCTTCCTCCACCGGCGGACCATCGGAGGTGACCCGGCCCGCAACGAGCCCTACGGCTACGCTCACTTCAGGGGCGGCCGCGGCTTCATCTTCGTGAACAACGTGAGCTTCGGCGCGCGCGAGGTGAGACTCAGGCTCGACGACTCCCTCGGCCTCCAGGCGCCGACGGGCACGCGAACCGGCGTGACGGCGCTCTTCCCCGAGAAGGTCAGGGTCCTCCAGCCCGACGGCTCGGACCCGAAGCTGGGCGACGTGCTCGACCTTTGGCTCCGCCCGTTCGAGGTGCTCCTGCTCGAGGTGGACTGCTCGCGGCCCGCTCCGAAGGACCTTCCTGTGCGCTCCGCATCGCAGGCGGACGCCGAGTCGTTGGGGGCCGCGCTGCCGCTCGAGGCCGTGCCGCCGGACGCGGCGTCGGCTATCGAGTTCACCGACGCGGAGCGCTTCCGCACCGCGGGCTTCGCCCAGAGCATGGTCTCCTATCGCACGGTGCTGCCGGACCTGTCGGGCCCGCAGCCGATCCTGGCCGTTCCGGTTCGCCTGCGGCAGGGGAGCGCGGAGTGGCGGCACTCGCCGTGCGTCGCGGAGATCGTTCAGGTGACCGCGCGCGTCGGCGGGCGGCAGGTACAGCTCATGCCGGTGCCGGATGCGAGGCAGTTCGGCAACACGCAGAAGGCCGGTTGCTCGTGGGTGGTCTACAAGGCGCGCCTCGCCCGTGCTTGGTCGGGCCAAGAGCTGCTCATTGACGTGAACGCGTGGCTGCCACCCGGTGTGGAGGCCCTGGCCGAGGCGTGGCTCGTGAAGCGCTGGTGGCAAGAGTCCGCGCGCCCCGCCCCGGAGGGCTACTTCATCGACGCGCCATTGTAGAGGCGGCATCGGGTCGCCCGCCGTCCGAGAGGGCAGGGCCGCTGGGCCGGCGAAGGCGATGCTCAGTTCACCCAGCTACCTCAAGGGGGAGTGCGCTACGGCTACCAGAGCCACAGCGGTCTTCGCAGTTATGTCGGTTGCCTCCGCGTTGCTCGCGTGCGCGGCAGGGGTCCTCGCCGCGGCTCAGGCGCCCTCGTACAGCACCTGGAGCGCGGGGCCTCTGAGTGACCCAAGCTACTTCCCGATCGCTGTCTGGCTACAGGAACCGGCGCGCGCGCCGGACTTCCAGGCCGCCGGCTTCAACCTCTACATCGGCCTGTGGGAAGGCCCGACCGAGGACCAGCTCGCGACCCTGGCCAAGAACCACATGAAGGTCATCTGCGACCAGAGCGACGTCGGCCTCGCGCACAGGGATGATCCGACAATCGTCGGCTGGCATCAACAGGACGAGCCCGACAACGCCCAGCCTGTTACCGACGCCAACGGTCAGCAGGGCTGGGGGCCCTGCGTCCCGCCGGCTGATGTCGTGGCGACCTATGAGCGGCTGAAGAAGAACGACCCGACGCGCCCGGTTATGCTCAACCTCGGGCAGGGCATCGCGAACGACGACTGGTACGGCCGCGGCAATGGCGCGAGCCTCGACGACTACGCCACCTACATCAAGGGGGGAGACATCATCTCCTACGACGTGTACCCGGTGGTGGGTATCGACAAGCCCGATGGCGAGAACTACCTGTGGTACATTGCCAAGGGCCTCGACCGGCTCGCCAAGTGGAACGACGGCAAGCGGATCATCTGGAACGTCGTCGAGTGCACGCACATCGGCAACCCCGACAAGAAGGCGACCCCGGACCAGGTCCGCGCCGAGGTGTGGATGTCCCTCATCCACGGGTCGCGCGGCATCGTCTACTTCGTCCACCAGTTCGAGCCCAGGTTCATCGAGGCGGCGCTGCTCGAGGATCCGGAGATGCTCGCGATGGTCACGCGCACCAACGGCGAGATCCGCGACCTGGCGCCCGTGCTGAACAGCCCGACGATCCCCGACTTGGCTACCGTCAAGTCCTCAACGGCAGATGTCCCCATCGACATCATGGCGAAGCGATACGAGGGCGCGACGTACGTGTTCGCCGTGGGGATGCGTAACGCGTCGGCCAAGGGGACTCTCACAGTACCCGGCGCACAGGACGGCGCCAAGGTCGACGTGATCGGCGAGGGCCGGGCCCTCACTATCAAGGGCGGCAGCTTCGAGGACGACTTCGCGCCGTACGGGGTGCACCTGTACAGGGTCGGGTGAGGGCAGGGCCTGGCTCTCAGTGTGGCGCAGGCGTCTCGCCAACGGAGGGTGGGCGGTGAGATATGCTGCCGAGCCAGCCCCGACGTGTATGAACCCTGTGCGCGATCCTCGGACTCGCGTCAATCGCCTCCCGCGGGCACGGACGGAGGTGAGATGCAGATGCCACACTCAACACGCCGGCGCGAGCGCAATGCGAGGCCCATAAGATCACTGCTGGTGCTTGTCCTTGTCGTACCCCTGGCTGCCTGCCGCGATTCCCCGCCCGAAGGGAGCGTCGGGGCGTCGCGAGCAGGCGCACGAGGACACCGAGCCACGGTCGAGGGGAGCGCAACCGTGTCGCGCGCCGACGAGCCTAGCGGTCAGCCTGACACGTCCCCCCAGCCGACGGGTGAGGCGCGCAAACCAGCGGGGGCATGGCCTGCGGAGGTCCATCAGGTGATCAGCCCGGGCCCGGGTGTGCTCGTGGGCGCATCGTGGTATGTCGATGCAGGACCCAAGCTAGTCTGCACTGAGGCGAAGGAGGTTGGAGGCTGGGTGGGGGGGCCTGAGATACCCGTCAAGGGGGATGTGCCGACGTGGGAGTTTGGCGTGGGACCGGGGGGCGAGGCCCTGGACCCCCATGCCGGGCCCGTGTTGTGCGCGTATCCCGCAGGGATGCTAGGAGGTGGCTCCGGGCCAGGCACATTCGACGGGGGGGGGTTCGCCGTGGCTGTTCACGGAGAGGATAGGCTGACCGTCAATGAGGTGTTCGCCGACCTCGGAACGCCGTGGCTGATGTACTCTCCAGTGGTGCGCGATCGCGCTGAAGCGCGGCACAGTGTAGGCATTCCCGGCTACCAGTACCCGGGTAGGCCGCTCGAACTACCCACCGATTACATGGCCCTAGGCGCAGCGGCGCCGCACATGCTGGTCGTCGGCGACGAGCTGTGGCTCGTCACTGGCAAGAGGCCGGGTGGGAGGGTGGAGATCACCCATTGCCGATGGGGGGAATGGACTCTTGAAGGCTGGAGCCCGGCCATAGCGCTGGGAAACGGCGTGTGGCCGAGCATTGCCACGGTACCGGCGCGTGGCACTTGGGTGGGGTTCTCGGAGCGGCCGCAGAGCGAGGGACCGGATGACGATCTGCGCGCCAAGGGTCGTCTTATGGTCTCATCGTCGCAGGACGGCGATACCTGGGTGTTGCACCACGTCGGGACTGAAGACAAAGCTAGATGGGCGACGCTGGCGGCAGACCCGGAAGCGGGGCTCGTGATGGTCTACTCCGCCGAGCGAGGCGATGCTATCCCGCTGTTCGCTATGCGGTCTGCGAACTTCGGCGAGACGTGGGGCGAGCCGGTGATGATTGGGCCGCCCGACGCCAGGTGGGCGCGACCAGATGCTCTGGCGTTCGAAGGGCGCGTCTACGTAGCGATGGTGGATGTGGGGTCAGGTCCCATTGGCTACCGTATCTCCCCACCGTCGCTCCGCTCCACAGGAGCCTTCACGCTCGCCTTCGACCCGATGAACCTAGCGGTGGATAACGCGACGCCGTCGAAGGTGATCGGCGAAGACGACCTCGTGCACGGCAGAACGCTTCGCGAGTACAGGCTCTTCTTGACAGGCGAGTGGCAGTAGCACGCCAGTCGTCGCACGGACACGGCGGGGCGCCTCCCCGGCGCCCCGCCTCAGGCTGCCGGGGGCTCAGCGCGTGTGGGTGCGGCACGCCCTGGAGGGCAAGGGGCCTATCGGGGATGACGCGCGTGTACCGATGTCCCTGATCACGAGCCTCATGGTGTTTGCGTGGGGCCAGGACAGGGCCGAGCTTGCCGACCTGCTCGACAAGGGCATAGTGCAGGAACCCAGGCCCGGGGTGCTTGAGTACAGTATGCCTCTCATCGGCTGGTTCCGGCGGCGCATGCCGGACGATTGGGCAGCGGCCTGGCGGAAGCCGACGACCACGGCGCGCCCCCCTGCGAGACCCTGACCTCCGGCCGGGCAAGGGCAACCACACACTGCCGACGGGGAACACACGGCGACACCGCGTGAACACCGACGCACGCGACGCCAAGATCCTCACATCACAGGCGGTACACATGATGGGGCCAGGTCAGTGCAACCTACTGACCTCGGCGTGAACCGCACCGCCGCGAGGCGCGTTGCGAAGATGGCCTTGCGGTGCCAGCCGTAGCGGAGACCGTCCCACGGCGCGTTGGCGCCCCCGGGCCGCCAAACCAGGGGGGCGTTCGTCAAGGCTGTTGTCCGGCGCAAAGGGAGAGGACGGAAGACAGATGGGTAGGCACATTACCATCTTCGGCTTGCTGGCGCTGTTGGGGCTGGTTTGCGCAAGCGCGATGGCGGCGGACGACACCGTGGTCACCATCACCGTAGACTATGTCGACCTGCTGCAGGTACCAGCGACCAGGGCCCTAACGCTAACCGCCACAACGCCAGGCGAAGCCAACTACGCCGAGGACACAAAGACCGACGTAGACGGCTTCCTGTACAGCCACAACTCGACCGCCAGCAAGAAGATCACGGCCGTTGCAGTCGCGGATGGTGGCAACTCGGCCAATGACATCACGCTGACGGCGCAGGTAGAGGGGCAAGCGGAACAGACCGTAGTCAATGCGGGGACCGACGTCGTGGGCGGTGCGGTCGTTTGGACGGGCATCGCCGCGGGTGGCTACACCAAGGACTTGGTCTGGACGGCCAACGGCACCCTGGCCGGCACCAAGGCCGGTGCAGGCATTGACAAGGACTACATCTGGACCGTCACCTTCACCTCGGCGGACGCGTAGCCCCGTGAGCGCTACCACAGGTGGGCGACGCCTCGCCGTCGCCCACCTTGTTGATCTGAGGAAGCCCCCGTGCACAGGACGCTCCTGCCGCTCACGTTCGTTCTGGCCCTCGCGGCGCCAGGCCGCGCCACTGATCTCACGGCCACCGGCGACTGGGCGCGCACCATCGGGGCTGGCGACCTGCAGGCCGGCGCCGGCAGCGACCTGGTGGAAACATACGAGAGTGCGGAGGCCTCGGCCCTCCTGGCTATCAGCAACACCGGGGGCGCCGTGTGGCGGGTGGATGTGCGGCGCACCGACACCACCTGGCATGGCAACTTCGCCCTGTTGCTCCGCAGGACCGGGGACGGCATGGGCGGCGGGCCGATCAGCGGCGGAGCCGCCTACCAGGCAATCGGCGAGACCAACGCGGAGTTCTTCTCCGGGACGGGAGACAGGACCAACATCCCGGTCCAGTTTGAGCTGGCGGGGATGAGCGTGCAGATCCCGCCCAACACGTACGTGACGACCATAACCTATACGGTGGTGCAGCTATGAACCGTTCCGCGCTTGCAGCCGGAGTTGCGTGGGCGGCCCTGGCGGCCCTGACGGGGTCGGCAGCGGCCGACATCGGTGTCATCGGCGGGCTGACGCGCGAGGTGACGTTGCAGCCCGCCGGCAGTAGCGAGGGGCGCATCCTACTACGCAACAGCGGGGACGAGCCACAGGAGGTCAAGGTCTACCCGACCGACTACCTCTTCTACGCTGACGGTCGGGTCGTGTACGCCGAGCCCGGCACCATCCCCCGCTCCAGCGCCCGCTGGATCACCATCTACCCGCATCAGGTTACGGTGCCGGCGGGCGGCAGCGATTCGGTGTCATATGTCATTCAGGTGCCTGAGGACGCCAATCTTCGGGGCACCTACTGGAGCATGGTGATGGTGGAGCCCATCGTCCCGGAGGCGCTGGAGCTGCCCAAACCGGAAGAAGGCAAGGTGCAGATCGGCATACGCACCGTGACACGCTACGCCGTCCAGATGGTCGTGCACATCGGCGACACGGGCGAGCGGAAGCTGAGATTCGCGGAGCGACAGCTTCTGGTGCAGGAGGGCACGCGCACCCTTCAGCTTGACGTGGAGAATGTGGGCGAGCGGCGGCTGGTGCCGCTCCTCTGGGCGGAGCTGTATGACCAGCAGGGGGAGTCGATCGGGCGCTTCGAGGGAGGGCGGCTGCGCACCTACCCCGGCTGCTCGGCGCGGTTCCGAATAGATCTCAGCGAGGTGCCCGCGGGCAAGTACAAGGCGCTGGTGGTGGCCGACTGCGGCGGTGATGAGGTCTTCGGAGCACAGTATGATATGGAACTGCCCTAGCCGCTGGCTCATCCTGGCGGCGGTGTGTCTGCTGGTCTCCGGCGGCGCTCATGGCCAGGGGAAGGGCCAGGGGGTCCAGGTCAGGGCCGTATCCCGGGCGCTACAGGACATCGAGCCGGGCAGGATCGTCAGCCCGAGCTTCGCGGTCACCAACTGCGGCGAGCGGACCGAGGAGTTCGTCGAGATCCTGACGCTGCCGGCGCCCTGGGAGCCCATCATCCCGGCGACGACGTTCACCCTCCGCCCCGCCGAGACCACCACTAGAATCCAGGCCTTCCAGGTGCCCGCCAACGCCGCCGCCGGGCGCCATGAAGTGACCTACGGCGTCCGCAGCCAGCGCGACTATGCCATCCAGGACGCCGGCACAGTGCTGGTGTTGGTCTTGGCGGCGACGAAGCTGCAGTTGCTGGTGGAGGAGAAGCCGGAGAGCGTGGTCGCAGGTGAGACCTATCAGGCCAGGCTGCGGCTGATCAACCAGGGCAACGCGGAGCTCAAGCTCAAGCTGGAAGCCACGAGCGAGGAGAACTGCCCGGCTACGATAGAGCCCGCCGAGGCAACCATGAGCGCGGACCAGAGCGTTGTGGTGGTGCTGACCGTCAAGACGTACGGGAAGGAGGGTCGGCCCCGCACATCCGTGGTTCGGGTCACAGCCCAGGGCCTGAAGGACGACAAGACACGCGCCAGCGTGGCCGTCAGCGTCGGCATCATTCCGCGGCTCACGGAGGCGCCGGACTTGTACCACCGGCTGCCGGCCCAGGCTAGGGTGTTGGTCCCGGGCGGGGACGGCAAGGCGGGGCTGCAGGCCGAGTTGAGCGGTCGCGGAACCCTGGACGAGGCCGGCACGAAGGCCGTGGACTTCCTCGTGCGCGCCCCGGATGCCCAGTCCCGGGGGACCTTCGGCTGGCGCGACGAGTACCGCCTCAACTACTACACCGATGACCTGGAGGTCCGGCTGGGGGACCAGAGCTACGGGCTGTCGCGGCTGACCTCCTACTACCGCTACGGCCGGGGCCTGGGCGTGGGCATCCATCGGCCCGCCGGCGCTACGGCGTTCGGCGCATACTACGTGCGGGGTCGGTGGGACCTGCCGGGTCGGGAGGAGGCCGGCCTGTACGTGAGCCGCCGGGTCACGGACAGGGCGCAGGTTCAGGTCAACCTCCTGCACAAGGGAGAAGACGCATACGGCGCGAGGCCGGCGGCGGCGGACACGGTATGGAGTGTGGAGACGCGCCTGCGGCTCACCCCGGACACGAGCGTCCAGGCCGAGTACGGGCGCGCCGACAGCAATCGGGACGGGGGCGTCAGCGGCGACGCCTACCGCGTGGAGGGCGATGGGCGCCTGGGGCGGGGGGGCTACTGGCAACTGTCCAGAATCCACGCCGGCCCGGACTACTACGGGTACTACCGAGACAGTGACTACACCCACGGGTCGGTGACGTACCCGGTAAGCCTACGCACGCAGGCTCACTTCTCGTATGGTCGGTGGGAGAGCAACCTGGGACTGCGAGACAGGTACAACACCGCGAACCGCGAGAAGCTGTGGCAGGTTGGGGTGAGCCAAAGCCTGCCCGGCAACTGGTATCTCACCCTCGACTACGACGACTTCGCGCGCTGCGATGCCCTGATTCCCGCCGACTCCGGCTTCGCTGAGAAGGCCCTGCAACTCGGGATCGGGCGGTCACAGCGGGACTACAGCCTGCGGCTGAACCTGCGTATGGGAGACCAGCAACAGCGCCTCACGGGCGAAAGCCGGCGCGCCTACAACTGGCGCCTGTTCGCGAGCTGTCACCCTCGCCCGGACGCGACCTTCACCCTCTACGGGGGCTTCGGGGACGACCGCGCCCTGCGGGGCAGCCGCCTGTTGCGCGCCTCCAGCGATCTTGGGGCCACGGCCGCCTGGAAGCCAACCGCGAACCTGAACCTGGACCTCTGGTACAGCAAGTACAACCTGGACTCCAGCGACCGCCCCGCGAGCGATCAGTTCGGCTTGCGGGTCGGCCGTGCGCTGTCCAACGGCCGTTTCCTCGAGGCGACGGTACGGCACACCCAAGGCGAACGGTCGGACGACAGGACCTTGTACCGGCTGGCTTATACCATCCCCTTCAGCCTGCGGGTGAGCCGGAAGAGCAGCGTCGGCGTCATCAGGGGGCAGGTGTATGACACTCGATCGCCCGGGCGGCCCGGTATTGCCGGCGTCGTCTTGCGCATCAACGGGGCCACGGCGGTGACCGACAGGCAGGGGCGGTTTGTGTTCCCCTCAGTGCCTCCCGGAACGTATGCAGTCAATGTGGACCGAGGTTCAGTGGGGCAGGGCCGCACGATCGAGCAGAAGCTACCGGTGGCCGTGATAGCTGAGGCGGGGAAGACGACCAGCATTGAGCTTGCTGTGACACAGGCCGCGAGTGTGGCGGGGACGGTACTGGTCATTGCTTCCAGTGGCAACGGGAACGGCAACGGCGCCAGCGACAAAGGGAACGGCACGAATGGCAACGGCGGTTTCGTGGTAGGAGAGCCAGGGAACAACGACGCCGGGCGCGGAACCACGGGCCTGGCCAACGTCCTCGTGGAGCTAGCTAGTGGTGACGAGATCCTGCGCAGGGCTACCGACCAGCGGGGGCGTTTCCTCTTTGACGTCCTCCGCCCCGGGCAGTGGCACCTGAGGGTCTACGACCACAACCTGCCCGCCTATCACTATCTGGAGACGCCGGAGCAGGACCTGACGCTGGGACCCGGGCAGAGCCTGGACATCACTATCCCGGTACTGGCCAAGGCCCGGCAGATCAAGTTCATTGACGAGGGCGTGATCCGGCCCAACGGCAACAACCACTAGCCCGCGGAGACGGGAGTGCCAACAGAGGCCCCTTACCGCCTTCCGTGCGGTAGCCCGCCACGGCGCTCTGCCGCCCGGCCACTTACGAGCGGGTCGACGCGCTGACATCGGCAGCGCCGTCGAGTTGTGCCTATCCGGGCACGCAACGTGAGCTCAGCCCACGCATGGTGTCGGCCCCTGCCTGCCTCGCGGCCCAGATGGTCATGGCCGATGACTGACACGCGAAGGTGTTCGGCCCCGAGACGCTGGGCAGGGCGTTGTGCACGAGCGTAGGCCCGGGGTGCTTCAGTGCAGCATGCCTCTCACAGGCTGGGCCCGGCGGCGCGTGCCGGGGGACTGGGGGGGCCTGGCGGGATGCCGACGGTACGAAGTCAACGGGACGGATGGGGCTCCACCCCACTCGGCTCCTCCTCAGGGCAGTCTTCGCAAGGCGGGACAACCCGGGCGCAGCTCAATGTTCCCCCCTTGGTAGGCGTCGGACCTAGGTGTAGGGTCCTAACCTGACGGAGTCTGCACCGGCCGAGCTTGCCGCAAGGCGGGTTCGCGAAAGGGAGTGTGGTTGTTGAAGCTGGCTATCACCGCTGTTGCGGGTGTGATGGTTCTGACGCTGGGCCTGGGCGTATATGCCCAAGAGGGCAAAGCGCCTCTCAAGGACGTGCCCAAGGTCGTCCTCGACGCAGTGCACGCCAGGTTCCCTCACGCCCAGGTCACGAGCGCGACGACGGAATCGGAGGACGGTGAGACTGTCTACGAGCTCTCTCTCGTGAACGACGCAAAGCGAGTCACGGTGAACGTGGACGGCGAGGGCGAGATCGACGAGATCGAGACCGAGATTGCCGTCAGTGACTTGCCCCCAGACGCGGCCGACGCCATCGCCGAGAAGCTCCCGCATGGGACCATCACGAAGGCCGAGGAGGTAGTCGAGATCGACGAGGGCGCGGAGCACAAGGGGTACGAGGTGGCCGTCGCCACCCCCGACGGGAAGTCGGTCGAGGTGAAGCTCGACGCGCACGGCAGCATCCGGCAGGACGAGGATGAGGAAGCGGAGGGCGCCGAGGGCGGGGAAGAGCCCGCAGAGGCGGCGGCCCAGAGCGGCGACTGGACGAGCGACTTCTCCTCAGAGAAGGCCGATCTGGTTCCCACCGGGCGAAACCCCTACTTCATCTTGGAGCCGGGCTACCAGATAGTGCTGGAGGGCGGCGATGCACGGGTCGTGATAACCGTGCTGCACACCACCAAGACGGTCAACGGCGTGGAGACGCGAGTCGTCGAGGAGCGGGAAACCGAGGGAGACAGACCTGTTGAGGTGTCCCGCAACTACTACGCCATCAGCAAGCGCACCAACAGCGTGTATTACTTCGGCGAGGACGTTGACGAGTATCGTAACGGCCACGTGGCCGGGCACGGGGGCTCCTGGCTTGCCGGAGTGGACGGAGCGCAGTACGGCCTGATGATGCCAGGCTTGCCGCTCCTCGGCGCGAAGTATTGCCAGGAACTCGCGCCCGGCAAGGCAATGGACCGGGCCGAGGTCGTGGCGCTCACCGCGGAAATGAAGACTCCGGCCGGGGACTTCGAGGACTGCCTTAAGACCGAGGAGACCAGTGCACTGGAACCCGGTAACATGGAGTACAAGCACTACGCACCAGGCATCGGCCAGGCGCAGGACGGCTCCTTAAGGCTCGCGCGCTACGGCATGGTGAACAGGGGGAGAGACTAGCGCGCGTCAGCCTCGGCGCCGCGAGGCCTGCCGGTGGGGCCCGGCTCGCCCAGGCGGCTGGTCGAGCAGCCCTCACCCCGCCCTCCCCTTCGGCGGGCTCAGGGTCGGGCACCCCTCTCCCTAGGGAGATTGGCCGGGGGTGAGGCCCGCACAGACTCATCACGGCCCCCTAGGTTACCGCCTGTGAGGGGACGCCCTCCCTACGTCACACGTGGAACCCCTCGGTCTCGAACTCACCGCCGAGGACGCCCTCGATGCGGGTCGGGGTGATCTTGATGACCGCGTAGTTCGGATCGGTGCTGCCGCCCGGGAAGTACTCGCCAATGCTGTCGTTCCAGAACGCGTCCTTGGTTGCCTGGTCAGTGAGCACCTCGGCGGCCCCATAGAGCCACGCGTACTGCCAGCCGCCGACGCCCTCTCCCGGGTTCTGCCAGTAGACCGTGACCTTCGGGTTCGTCGCGATGTGCGCGCACTTCCGCGATGACGCGCCGGTCGCGTACCAGACCGTGAGGTCATCGTCCACGCGCAGGTCGCCCATCGGTCTCGGGACCGCTCGACCCTCCGCGTCGACCGTGATGAGCAGCGAGACGCCTCTCTCCTTTGCCAGCCGCGCGAACGCGGCGCGGAACTCGTCCTTGGTCATCGTAGTGCCCTCCTATGGGCGATAGGTGCATTCGCCGATCGCGCCGCGATAGTAGTTGAACTGAACGTTCGGATGCAGTGCCAGCAGCGACATCGGGCAGCTCGCGTCGGGCACGCGCTTGGAGATCATCAGCGCGGTGAGCCTGATGCCGAACGGGCTGTCGTGGTAGCCGGGGTGCCAGATCGACACCTTGTCGCACCTCCACGTCTGCACCGGGCCGACCGTGATCGCCTGGTAGGGGACGATGGCGACATTGCCGCTCGCGGAGGTCCGGGCGTTCTGAACAAGGGTCAGCGGATGCAGGTCGACCACCCTGGTACCGAGCTTCAGATACTGCTCGGGCGATGGTGGACTATCCTTGTGGGCGCCCTCGCGTTTGGGTGGATCGTTGAAGGCCCAGTGTTTGACCTCGCCCTGTCCGCCCTGCATTACCGCGCAGCGGACGCCGGCCCAACTCGCCTCGTAAGGAGCCACGTCGGCCTTGGGGAAGTGGAGGTTCGCCTCGGGCATCGCGAGCTCGGGCCGGATGCGGTCGAAGCACAGCGTGCGGTCGGTGTTCTCGAAGGACAGCACGTGGTCTGTCGCGACCTCCTTGCCGTCGATCACCCACTCATCCATCCCCCAGAAGTGCGCGTTCGCGAGTGAGAGGTCCATGGCGTTCACGAGCTGCGCCACGAGCGGAAGCTGCTCGACCGGCCCTATCGGGCCGCACACGCCCACGGGATCGTCGGCGGTCGCCTCCTTCCAGGCCTCGACGTACTCAAGCGCCTCGGCGAGGAAGAACGCCTCGAGCGTGTCGTGGAACACGACCTTGAACCCGGGGCGCGAGAGCTTCAGAATACCGTCCGCGGTCAGGGTCGCCGCGTCGTCGAGCAGCTCTCTGTCGAGAGTCGTGTAGTCCCACCAGTCCGGGGCGATGCGGCTGAGTGTCCTGCCCATTGCCTGCCTCCTCGGTACGAGCCCCATGCCACGCGACTAGGCATCGCGCGGGATCGCGGAAGCGAGGTTCCAGCGGCCGGGTCACCGAACCTGCCGGGACGGGACAGCGGCTCTCCGTGAAAAACACAGAGGGGGTGACCCCATACCTGCGAAACAGAAGGCAAAGTGAAGTGTCGCCGCCCGGTGCCGCGTGGCGTCCGGGCATCGTCTACGCCGCCGCGCGAGCGGCAAGCCGCCGGGTGCGGAGGCGGAAGGTGCCTGCGGGAATGAGGTGATGGTTGTCATAGCCGAGGTGGGCGCGTGCGTGCGTCTGCCGGAGCGGAGTCGGCATCTCCGGCCCGTTTGACCGACGACCTAACGAAGGGACAAGTGAATGGCAAACCACCGCAGAGGCTTCACACTCATTGAGCTTCTGGTAGTCATCGCGATCATAGCAATTCTCGCCGCCATCTTGTTCCCGGTGTTCGCCAAGGCCAGGGAGAAGGCGCGCCAGACGTCATGTCTCTCTAACTCCAGGCAACTCGGAACCGCCATCCTCTCGTATGCCCAGGACAACGACGAGAAGTTGTGCAACTGGGCCACGCCGTGCTGGACCGCGGCCAACAACGAGTTGTGGAACTGCCCCTGGTGGGTCGACGTCGGGCCCTACATCAAGAACTGGCAGATCTTCTCCTGCCCGTCGTCCAAGGGAGACAGGCGCGCCAGGAACTGCCACCCGGAGTACTACGCCCCGAACGGACAGGACCTGTACATCGACTACGGTATGGATGAGCATGTCCTGAACAACAGTTGGGGCATTAGCAAGATGGCCATGTACCAGGTCCCAGCCGAGGACTTCATGGTCGGGGACTGCAAGGACGTCATTGAGACGCCCTGGGACCGTGTGCCGGGGTCGAATCTGATCGGACGTCTCGCCTTCGCCAACACGTGTGGGGCTAGCTGCAATGCTCCGCTCGCCACACCGATGTACACCCGCCACAACGAGGGTTCCAACCTCACACTCATGGACGGCCACGCTAAGTGGTTGAGGTACGAGCTTTGCAAGGACAACTACTATGGCGGTCCGTACAGGTTCGGCTGCCCCGGCACCCCGGCGAATGCTTGCCCGCCCGATGTCTAGTGTTCGTCGTACCGCCGAAGCGCGTGAGGTAACGGTCCCGCGAGTGTTGAAGGGGAGGTCAGCAGTGAAGCGAATGGCTGTCCTTGCAGTGGTTCTTGCGGTCGTGTTCTGCGCCTTTGCCCTCGCACTAGGGTGTTCATCGAAGGGCAAGGCCGGTGGCCCGGCCGCCGGTCCGACCGGTCAGGAGTTCAAGGCGAAGCTCAGCCCCGGGGCTCCTGGTCAGAAAGGCGTCGGAACCGGTGGAATGGCCCCGTTCTCCAAGCAGGGCGCCGGAGGCGCGCAAGCCCCTTCGAGCAAGACCGGCGGCGGCGCAGAGCAAGCACCGCCGGACAAGACCGCCGGCGGCACAGAGCAAGCCCCGCCGGGGAAGACAGGCTGATAGGCGTACGTGGGTCGGACTAGGTGGCGGGGCCGGGCAGGCCCCGCCACCGCTTTGCGGGGGTAGCACATGGACGCACAACGCGAGTCGGGGCCGGCGCCCCAGCCTGTCGCCCCAAAGAGGCGCTTCACTCGAGTCGGCACGGGGGCTGCCCTCGTGCTGGCCGTCGGCGCGGTCTGCGCGGTCACATTCTGGGCCGAGGACCTAAAGGCAATGTACCACTTGCGCGTGTGGGACAAGTCCGGGCCCCGGGCCGCGGTGGACGCGTTCGTGGCGGCCCTGCGCGCGTCCGACCAGGCGGCTGTACAGAAGCTGTGCCTGTCGCCCCAGACACTCAGGGTGGAAGAGGGCAAGATCGTGACCCTGAAGCCCGCCCCCGAGCCGCAGACTCCCCCGGTCGCTGCCGATAGCCTGCTGCCGAGCGTGTCGGCAGGCGACCAGTCGGTCACGATTGGGTACGACTACAAGCCGAACCGTCGCTTCGCCAAGCTGGAGCTGCCGGCCGAAGCGGGAGGCGTCGTCACCTTCATCGTCGCGCGGTCGGGCGGCGAGTGGAAGATCCGCGGCTACTCAGGTCGAATGACCCACTGACGAACCGCGCGTCAGAGCTCTCCGGGTGGCTCGGCGGCATCTCCGCGGTCGCTGAGCGTCACCTCGGCGCCGAGCTCCAGGGGCACTGTGGTCGACGTGGACCGGCCCCCGTCCACGGCGGATACGCGTACCTCGCCCGAGGCGCCCTTGGTGCCTGCCGGAAGCACAAGACGGCACGGCGCGTTGGCGCGCCTGGCCGCAGCCCCGCGTATCCGTACCTCGACCTTCGCCCCCGGCGGCCCCGGCACTGAGAGCACCGCCCACGGAGCGACCTGGCGCAGACCGCAGCGCACCGTCTCCGACCTGCCGCCGCGCTCTCGCTCCCACAACAACGCTCGCCCGTCGGCGGAAAAGCGCCCGCGATGGTCCGCGACCCCGGCTGACGACACGCGCAGAGCCGAGGGGCAGTTGGCGACCGGGCCCGGCGCCTGCCCACACATGACCGCGCAGGTGACGGCCGGGTCGAGGGTGTAGACGTGTGCGTCCGGCGCGGCACTCGTGACGGCGAGGAACTCCCCGTCAGGCGACCACGAGACGGCCGCCACGTTGGTGGCAACGGCCACTCCCGACGCGTTCTCGGTATCCCACAGGCACAGTCGGCCCCCGAGGATCAACACCACCCAGCGCCCGCCCGGGGACGCCAGCGCGGCCCCCTCGGAGGTGTCCTCGATCACCTGAGTGTCAGACTCCGGCGCTCCGGGCAGGATGGGACCAGGAATCGGGAACCGTGGCTGAGCGTACACGGGCGCCAAGGCGAACGACAGGGGAACGGGTTCTAGTCCCTTTGCCCTCAGCTTGGCTACGAGACTCACGCACGCACCTATGGCTCCGCCTGTGTCGTGCATGAGGACGATGCCGCCGCGCCCCGCCTGACCCGCGCTGGACACCACCTGCGCGGCGGACCTGCCGGTCCAGTCGCGCGTGTCGATGCTCCAGAAGAATGCCTGGAAGCCCAGGTCGCGCAGCAGGCCGGTCTCACGCGAGCACCCCGAGCCGTAGGGGAACCGGTAGAGGTGGTCACTGGGAACGCCAGTAGCCCTCGCGACCGCGCCGCCCGCCCGCCGCACCTCGTCCGTGAACGCGCCGTCTGCGAGCCTCGGCTGTACGCGGTGGCTCCAACTGTGGAGCCCGACGTCGTTGCCCTGCAGCCGCCAGGCAGCGAGTGCGTCCGGCGCGCCGGAGGCCAACGTGCCGAGCCAGAAGCCGGTAGCTCGTGCGCCGGACTTCGCGAGCGCCACGGTGAGGCCCCGCACGCTCTTGGCGCCGCGCTCGCAATCGTAGGTGAGGCAGCACACGGGCAGGGGGCAGTCGGTGAGCCGGACGATCTGGCCGTCGCTCAGCGTGTCGACGCCGGCGCGCCTCGCATCGACTTGCCACGTCAGGCCGTCGTACATTGCGCCGACGGCGTCGGACAGGGGTCCGCCGGACAGTCCAAGCAGTGCTCGCGCTCCCGCCGCGTCGGACTCGGGAAGGGTGTCCAGCCACGAAGCCGCCGACGCAGGAGCATGTGCCCGAAGCTCGGGCACGCAGAGCGCGACGATCGTGAGGAGGGACGCTACAGGGCACCGGGACGTCAACGTCGCACCATACCGTTCATCCGCCTACATCACCGAAGGCATGATACGCGTTCGCCGCGACGGCGAGCAACGGCGGGCGCGCTGATCGAGGAAGGAGGTCCCTCCTGCCCTGACCAGCGCTGGGGCTCGCACGCGAGGCGAACCTCACGGCCTGTAACACGACTATGGCGATGGTGGCACGACTGCAGTATCCTAAGTGTGGGCTACGGGCTACTGGACAAGGGTGCGGCTGGTTCCGGGCTGTCTCGGAAGGACTGCGTACCGTGCACATGCCGGATCGAGTGCTGGATCCGTCCGTCTGGGCGGCTCTGGATGTAGCGTCCGCCGGTGTCGTGGCTCTGGCCGCGCGGAAGACGGGAAGGCGCCTGGACCCCAAGGACGTGCCGCTCATGGGCGTCATGACGGCCGCGATCTTCGCGGGGCAGATGGTCAACTTCCCGGTGGGCTTCGGCGTTAGCGGGCATCTCGTGGGGGCGGCCCTGGCCGCCATCCTTATGGGCGTCGGTCCCGCGATGCTGATGATGACCACCGTGCTAATCCTGCAGTGCCTGCTGTTCGGGGACGGCGGGCTGCTGGCGCTCGGCACCAACGTGATGAACATGGGCATCATCGCGCCGGGGGTTGCGGCGCTAATGTACAGGGCGCTCCGCGGCACACGGGTCGGGTCGGCCGTGTCCTCCTTTGTGGCCGGATGGATTTCGGTGGTCGTGGCGTCGGCGTCGGCGGCCGCGGAGCTGTGTTTCTCCGGCTTCCCCGTCGAAGGCGTTGTGTGGCCCATCCTCGGGTGGCATGCCCTGATCGGAGTCGGTGAGGGGCTCGTCACAGTGGCGGCGCTACAGCTTGTCTGGCGCACCAGGCCCGACCTGGCGCCCGCTCGCGTGAGGGCCACGGAGCCGGCGGACGCCGCGGAGGCGATGATCGCGTGAAGGCCGCGCAGTGGACGCTGGGTGCTCTGGCGCTGGCGCTTCTGGTGGCGCTCCTACTCGCGCCCTTCGCGTCGACGTCGCCGGACGGCCTGGAGACCGTGGCCGCGGGCAAGGCCGGCTTCGCGGACAGGTTCGAGGAGCCGTCCGTGGCGGCATCTCCTCTCCCGGACTACCAGGCGCCGGGGATCCGAGACAAGCGGCTCAGCACGGCCGTGGCGGGTGCCCTCGGGACCCTGGCCGCGTTCGGCCTGATGCTCGGCGTGGGCCGCCTGCTGACCATAGGGCGCGCCCGGGGGCGGGAGCCGGAGGACTGACCCTTGGCCTTGAGTGACGCCCTCAGCGGCCCGGCGCGTGCTATACGGAGCTTCGACGACCGGCTCAAGGTCCTCCTCACTCTGGCCTTCGTCCTGGCAGCGGCGCTCGCGCCGGAGGGCGAGTGGGGACGGCTCGGGCTCCTGGCCGCCCTGACGGCCTCAGGTTACGTCGCCGCCCACGTTCCGCTCAGGACGGCGCTCGCGCGCATGGGCTTCCTCCTACCGATAGTCGTGCTGCTCGCGCTATCGCTCATTCTCACCCGCCCGTCAGGGCCCGACGACGAGCTCGCGCTGTCGGTGCTCGGGCGACCGCTGTCGGCGCACGCGGCAACGCACTATGGCTCGATCCTGTTCGGCGCTTCCCTGAGCGTCATGGCTGTCGCGCTGCTCGCGGAGGTGACGCGCTTCGATCGGATCGCTTCCGCGCTGGGGTCGCTCGGCTGTCCTCGGATGCTGCAGATGCTCCTTGTCGTGTCCTACCGCTACCTGGTCGTGCTGCGTGACGAGGCGCGTCGGATGATGGTCGCCCGTGACTGCCGAGGCAGGCCGCCCTCCTTTCGCATGGGCACCCAGGTGACCGGCGTGATGGTGGGGAGCCTCTTCGCGCGCAGCCTCGATCGCTCGGAACGGGTGGCGAACGCGATGATGTGTCGCGGCTTCGACGGTCGAATGCCTACCGGTGAGCGGCCCCCCGTGCGTCCGGCTCACGCGGCAGTGACCGTCCTCCTGTGCGTCATCGTCGCAGGGATTGCGTGGTACCCGCTGAGTTGAGCTGCGTGCTTGAGCTTCGCAACCTGTGTCATTCGTACCCGAACGGGGTCGAAGCGCTGCGCGGCGTCTCCATGACCGTCAGGGCCGGTGAGCGCGTGGGCGTGCTCGGACCGAACGGGGCCGGCAAGTCGACCCTCATCTTGCATCTCAACGGCATCCTCCCGAGCAACGGCGAGGTGCTCGTGTGCGAGAAGCCGATCAGCTCCCGCACGCTTCCGGAAATCCGCCGGCAGATCGGGCTCGTGTTCCAGAACCCTGATGACCAGCTCTTCATGCCTACCGTGTTCGACGACGTTGCGTTCGGCCTCCGCTGCATGCGGGTGCCCGAGTCGGAGGTGCGAGCGCGCGTGGAGGATGCGCTCGCGACCGTCGGCCTGCCGGGCCTCGGGGACAGGGAGCCTCACCAGTTGAGCGTCGGGCAGAAGAGGCGGGCCACGCTCGCCGGCGTGCTGGTGCTCGACGCGCGCATTCTGGTGCTCGACGAGCCCACTGCGGGGCTCGACCCGCGGGGTAGGCGGGGGCTACTCGACCTGCTGGCATCGCTCGACCGAACGCTCATTCTCGCAACTCACGACCTCGACGCGGCCGCGGAGCTGTGCACGCGCGCGGTGATCCTGGACGAGGGGATGGTGGTGGCGGATGGGCCCGCCGAGGAAGTCATGTCCGACGCCGCGCTGCTCCGCGAGCATGGGTTGGAGGAGCCGCCGCCACGGTTCCGTCGCTGACCGGCGACTCGGCCTCCGCCACGACTGACCGGTAGTGGGCGGCCACGTCCGCGTAGCGCTCCAGCCCCGCCTGACCCGCCCGGTTGAGCGAGTAGCGGCCCTCTTCGTCGCGCTCGAACCAGCCCTCGATCCCGGGGCTTGAATCGAGAATGGACCACGTGTGCGGTCCTGTTCCGAGCCGCTTCAGCTCCGGCACGGTGAGGGGTCCGAAGCGCTCGACGCAGCACGCGATGTGAACCGCGGCCTCGCGGTATGAGCTCACGAGCCTCGTCCGCACGCTGCCACCCATGTTGAAGTCGCCCGACCTGCGCAGCACCTCGCGCATCAGCCCGGAGCGTAGCTTGCCGTCCTTGACGCGATCGAAGAGCTGCACCGGGACCTCGACCTTGACCCTCGCGGCCTTGGTGCGCGCCGACGGCGACACGAGCAGCAGGCCCAGCTCAAGCCTCCTCAGCAGGAACAGCAGGTCGGCGGCGCGCCTCCGCCACTGCACAATGCGTTCGGGCTTCCTGATCGCGATCCACACCGCGTCGGCTATTCGCTGTCTGCGCGCGGCTTGAGCGAGTGCGTCCGCCGAGAGGCGCAGCTTCAGCTCAACGATGACGAGCTCCGACTCTCGCACAGCGGCAACGTCGCACTGGCGCACCTCGCCCTGCGCCGTGTAGCCCTGATCGGCGAGGTACTCTACGACGGGTCGGTAGAGGTCGGTTTCGGGGATGGGGGTCGGCCTCGGGGCAGGCATCGCATCAACACATCTGCTGCGTCCTGTTGATGACCATGTTCTGCCAGTCCTCGTTCAGGGTCGCGAAGCGCGCGGACCAGCCCGCGACGCGGACGGCGAGGTTGGGGTACTTGTCCGGGTTCCTCTGGGCGTCGCGCAGGAGCTCGGAGTCGACGACGTCGACGTGCATGAACATGCCGCCGAGATCAACCAGGCTGCGCGAGAGAGCTACGAGGGCCCGCACGCCGGCCTCGCCCTTGACGGTGTCAGGGTGGACCTTGAGCTCCACGGTTCCGTTGTTCGGCAGCCGCGTGAAGTCCATCTTGCAGTAAGACTTGAGGACCGCGGTCGGCCCTGCTTTGTCGGTGCCCGGGGACGGCGAGAGGTTCGTGGCGAGCACCTCTCCGCGATGGTGGCCGTCGGGGGAGGCGCGCCTGCCGGCCTCGGGTTTGCTCCACTCGATCTCGCGCCCGAACGTGCTGATCCCGGCAGGCCGCAGAACGCCGTTGCGTTCCTTCACGCGGCCGACCAGCTCGGTGTAGTCGTCGAACAGGCGGGCCACCATCGCGTCCGCCTCGTCGTCGTCGTTGCCGTACGACGGGATGCGGCTCAGGATCCAGCGACGGAGCGGCTCGTGCCCCTCCCAGTCGGACCTGAGGATGCGCACGAACTCGGGCAGCGCGAGAGTCCCGTCCTCGTACACCAGCTTCCTGATGGCGAGCAGGCTGTTTGCGACATTGGCCATCCCTCCGGCGTGCGGGGCGAGCACCGTGTACCGCGATCCGCGGTCGTAGTATCCCCTACCCCGCTCCACGCAGTCCTCGACGAAGAGCGAGATGAAGGGGCATGGGTGCCCGTCGCTCGCCCAGCCGTCGGCAACGGCGTTGTGCGAGTCCACCTGCGCGCTGAGCCCGCGCAGGAAGGCCGCGTAGAGGTCGTCGAATGTCGCGAACTCGGGCGGGGGCTGCGTGCCGTCGTGCAGGCCGAGGGTGCCGTGCAGTATCGCCAGCGCGTCGAACGGCACGTACGAGAACGTCGTCCGGCCGGGGATGAGCAGCTCCCAGCATCCGTCGTTGGCGAATGTGCGGGCCTCTTCAACGGGGTAGCCGAACTCCACAAGGCCGTCGATCGCGACTTCCTCGTTGTAGAGCGCAACGATGCCGCCGCCGTGCCGCTGCACCTCGGCGACCCGCCGCAGGAGCTTCTCCGGCGTGTCGCGGTTGATGCGGACCGCGATGGGGAAGTCGCTGATATGGAGCTCCTCGACGATGTCGAGCACGAGATAGGTGACCTCGTTCGTCACGTCCTCGCCGGCGGCGTTGACACCACTGAGGATGATGTTCTGGTAGTGCTGCGCGTCGCCCGAGCCTCGCCCCTTGAGCGCGCCGATCCACTCGCACCCCTTGATCCAGAAGTGCGCGAGGATCTCGCGGGCTTCGTCGACCGTCAGCCGACCTGCCTCAAGATCGGCCTTCAGGTACGGCCCGAGCATATCGTCGATACGGCCTATGCCGGACCAGTTGCCCAGAAGCCGGTGGAACGCCCACATCGACCAGAGCGATTGCACCGCCTGGTGGAAGGTCTTCGGCGGGTCTCCGGGCACGTCGCGATACGCCTCGATGACAGAGAGGTAGTTGTCCCGATCCTCGCCGGTGGACTCGGCCGCGAGCTTTCCCAGTAGCTCGATATTGCGCCGGTGCCAAGTGTCGGCGGCCTCCAGGCACAGGGTCATGGCGGCGAGCAGGTCCTTGCCCTTGTCGTCAAGGTCGCCGCGAGCTAGGCGCTCCTCGATCTGCCGCTTCAGCCCGCCGTAGCCGAGCGGCAGCACGCGATGGAAGCCGACCGTCGTGTGGCTGATGCTCGGGACTCCGGCGACCGGAGTCATGTGCATGGGGCCCTCGAGCAGTGTCGCGGAGCCCACGATCTTCTCGCCCGGCAGAACGCGCAGCGGGGCCTTCTCGGCGATGAGCTTCGCAGCCACGGCGTACCGCATGTCGCGCGACATGCCCTCCACGGCGGACTCATCGAGCGAGAAGTCGGCGTTCCTCATGCCGCGTCCGTGCTCGCCGGAGATGGCGCGCTCAGCAAGCGCGCGGGTGGCGTCGGACAGGCGCTTCGGCGTTTGCGGCAGCAAGGGCAGTGGGTGAGCAGCCGGCTCTCCGGCCGCGACGGCGGCGTCTCCCTTGCCGAGCAAGACGAGGCCCCCTCCGGCGGCGGCCAGCCCGGAGGCCGTTCGCATGAAGTCCCTGCGGTTCATCCCGGCGCACCTCACTTGTCTCGTCATAGCGCTTCGCCCGAGCAGGCAGCATTGTACCAGCTTCTTCGGGCCCGCGCCTGCCCGCTCCTCGCTTGTCTGTAACAGACACGCCGGGGAGGGCCACAGGTCCACCAGCGTCGCGCTGCGGAGGACGCCGCCTGGGGCAGGCAGAACACCCCATCTACTCAGCAGGGCAAGGGGGATCGAGACCTGTGAGCGTCATGCCGGTACGGTTGCGCGGCCTCGGACTACGGGGCCTCGCGTGCATCTCAGGCCTGTGTGCCTGGCCGAACCCGGTTTTCGTGCGCGAGTTCCGCGTGAGGCTTCGGGGCCTGCGCGGCAATCTTCTGATACTCGGCTATGTCGGCCTCGTCGCCGTCGTGGTCGCGATGGTGTACTACTTCGGGATCGAAGTCCGGCGCCACTGGGGAGGCGGGGCCATCACGCAAGAGGAGCTGGGCGACACCGCCCGGGGCGCGGTGATCGGCGCGTGGATCACCCAGGTGCTCCTCCTCGGCGCCGTCCTGCCCGGCATGTTGGGCGGGTCTGTTGCGACCGAGCGGATGCGGCTCACGCTCGAGCAGCTTGTGATGACGCCCCTGAGACCGAGGACGATCATCTTCGGCAAGTTCAACGCCGCCGCGCTGCAGGCACTGTACCTCATCATCGCCTCGATCCCCGTGATCGCGGTGTGCTTCCTAGTCGGTGGCGTGTCTTGGGCGGGGGTCCTGCCCGGGGCCGTCGTGTCCGTCACCGCGGGGCTTCTCATAGCCGCAGAGTCACCGTTCTTCTCCGCCCTCTGCAGGTCGCCGGTGACGGGCGTCATCCTGTCCTACGTCTTCGTCGCGATCTACTACATGGGCGTCCCGATGGGCGAGTCGCTAGTCGTGGAGGCCCTGAACTCCTACGGCCACCACTCGGGGCCGTGGTCCGACCCAGTGTCGCTGCCGTTTGTGCCTTGGATGGCCGTGACGGCGCTTCTGGAGGAGAACATGATGGGCTCCGGCTACTGGCTGGCCTCGCGCCACTGGTGGATGGCTTCGAGCTCGGCCGCGCTAGCCGGGACGCTGGTGGCTCTGGCGGGGGCGCTGGCGGCCATGGCTCGCGTTTGCAGGTCTGTCGCTTCGACGAAAGCGGGGTAGCGTCTTGACCGGTGCGTGCGTTCTGATAGGGGTCGCCCTGCTCGCGCAGGTGCAGCCTGAACGAGTGGTCACGGAGTGGGACTTCGCCGGGCACGCGGACATGTGCGGGTGGGTCCGCGGGGGTGACGTGCTGTCATGCGAGCCCAGCGATGAGGGCATCGCGCTCGTCACCGGGCCGAGCGATCCGCAGATCTTCGGGCCCGAAGTGGTGATCCCGACCTCGCCGCTGCAGGCTGTGGAGATCGCCTACAGATCCGACGCCGGCGGCCCCGGGGAGCTGTTCTGGGCACACGACCGCTCGGGGCGTTTCCAGGGGTTCGGCCAGGAGAAGAGCGCTGTTCTGCCGTTCGAGCCGACAGCGGAATGGAAGACGCTACGTTGCCGGCCGTTCTGGCAGGACGGGACTCAGGTGATTCAGCTCCGGATCGACCCGCCATCGGGCTGTGCGACGACGATCAGATCGGTCCGGGTTCTGGAGCCGGAGCTCCCTGTCGGAGAAACGTGGGACGGGAGCCCAGAGGAGGCCACTGATGAGCTGTCGCTGCTCCAGGACGCGCAGGTCACCGAGGACGGCGTGAAGCTGGGCCCTGAGGGACTGGCCGTCAGCAGGCCCATGACCGCGCTCACGGCCGAACAGGCGTGGGTCGGGCTCGAGTCGCCCGCCTCCGCCGATGAGGCGCGCGTGCGGATCGGCTTCGCCTACGACGGCGTCGGCGGGGTAACCTGGACCACCGCGGACCTGGCGCCGGGACGGGTCGCCAATGTGATGATACCTCCCGCGGAGGGCGCACTCGGAAGGACCGGCTACCTGCTACTGATGTCCGAAGGCGTGCCCGAAGGCGGTGAGGCGTCAGGCTCGCCCATCGTTTCACGCGTGGCCGTCGGAACAGAGCCGACCGGGCCGCCGGCTCCGCGGATCGTCTGGTTCGGGTCGGCCGATCCGATCGCCCGCACCGGGCGCGAAGAACGGATCATGCTTAGGCTGGCGAACCCGTCTTCACCCATCGCCCGCGGGCTCGAGGCCTGGCTCGAGCTCCCCGCGGGAGTGACGCTGCTGTCCGACTCGCCGCGCACGGACGGGGTCATCACACTCGACACAGGTGACGTGAACGACATCACCTGGTCGGTCCGCGTCGACCGAGCCGGCACGTTCCCGCTCGGGGTGCGGCTGCTCGGCGGCGGCGTGGACATCCACCGACTGGCCGCCGTCGCCTTCTCAGATCCCCCGCAGGGCCTGGCGCCTGGCGTGGTGCCCGAGCCGAAGCGCCCCAAGGCGGACATCGACATAGGCATCTACCACTTCCCCGGCTGGAACACCCGGTCAGCGTGGGAGGTGCTCGACCTGTTCCCCGAGCGTACGCCCATGCTCGGGTACTACCAGGAGGGCACGGCTGAGGCCGTCGACTGGCAGATACTCTGGGCTGCCGAGCGGGGCGTCAGGTTCTTCGCGTATGACTGGTACTGGTGTCAGGGCGCGCAGATGCTCGACCACGAGATCAACGCCTACCTTAAGTGCAGGAACCGCAGGTACCTCGACTTCTGCCTGCTGTGGGCGAACCACAATCCGCCGGGCACGTCATCGCGCGATGATCTGCTCGCCGTCACGCAGTTCTGGATCGACCGCTACTTCCGCGAGCCGGAGTACTACAAGATCGACGGCCGCCCGCTGGTCATCGTCTTCTCGCCGGACCGCCTGAGCGATGACATGGGCGAGGGGGCCGTCGCAGCCGCGTTCAAGGAGATGCGCGCACTGTGCGAGTCGCAGGGGGTGCCTCCCGTGTACCTGGCGGCCTGCTCAGGGCCCGAGAAGGGCCGCGCCGAGCGTCTCGCTCGGATGGGCTACGACGCGCTTACCGCCTACACCTGGCCCGGCCTCGGCTGCGGGAACAAGCGAGTCGCGAGTTGCGACGAGGTGATCGACGGGTACAAGCAGGCCTGGGAGTCGATCGCCGAGGACGGCGCGCTGCCCATGATCACCCCCGTCTTCGGGGGATGGGACCCGCGGCCGTGGCATGGGGACCTGTCGATCTACCGCACGGGGCGGACGCCGGACCTGTTCGAGCGGCACCTCCGGGACGCGAAGGAGTTCATCGACAAGGGCAGGGGCATCGCCGGCCCCGTGGCGATCGTTGAGGCCTGGAACGAGTGGGGCGAGGGCAGCTACGTCGCGCCACACAGGCAGTGGGGCTTCGGCTACCTTGACGCGATCGCGCGCGTCTTCGCGGGTGTGAGGAAGCCGGTCCCGGCGGTTCTGCCCAAGGACGTCGGGCTTGGCCCGTATGAGATCCCCGAGCCGTCCTACGCTGCGGCGTGGGAGATGAACGGCCCGGACGAGGGGTGGGTGCCCGGCGGCGGAACCATAGATCCACAATGGACGTCGGGCGTGCTCTCGTTCCGCACATCCGGCGGCGATCCGGTGATCTCCGGTCCGGCCACGCGGATGGTTGCGCGGGACTATTCGCGTCTGCTCGTCAGAATGTCGTCCGACAAGGAGGGCGTGGCCCAGCTCTTCTGGGCCACCAAGACGCTGACCATGAGCGAGCGCACGAGCGCGCGCTTGCCCATCGTCGGGGACGGCGTGATGAGGGACTACGTGATCTCGCTCGAAGACAAGCCGGCCTGGACCGGCATTGTGACGAGGCTGCGATTCGACCCCATCAGCTCGGGAGAGGCGAGCATCTCGATCGACAGGATGGAGTTCCTACAGCGGTAGCACGGGAAGGGGAATGCGAAACATGAAAGCGCGACAGGCTCGCGTTGTCTGTTTGCTGATCTCAGGACTGGCGGCGCTGACCGTGGCCTCGCTCGTCGGCGTGTCAGGCTGCGCGCCCGGCGGGGGCAACGGCGGCACCGATACCATCGTCGTAACCGTCACACTGGGCCGCACGAGTGTCGCGGTCGGCGGAACCACGTCGGTGGTCGTGCAGGTCACGCGGAATGGCGCGGCCGCCTCCGGCGTCACAGTGACCATCAGCCTCGGCACCCCGGCGGTCGCGTCGCTCGACCCGGCCACGGGGCAGACGAACGCCCAAGGCCAGATTGGCTCGTTCATCACCGGGGAGCAGGCCGGCACGACCACAGTTACGGCCACCGCGCTCGCCACCACCAGCGGCGCGCGCACGCTGACCGTGACCGCGCCTTCCCCGGAGCGTCTGGTGTTCCAGGACCAGACGACGAGTGTGACGACAGTGGCGGCGAATCAGGCAGGCGGAGGCACAATCGCGGAAGCCGACATCGGCGGCGGCGTCGGCTTGGACGCGCGTGAGCTGCTGGGCGTTCAGCGAGACGGGGACCTTGCCCTTGTGGCGGATATGGCCCACGGCAACGGCTGGATCCGCGACCTACAGGACCGGACTGACGCGTACACGTTCGCGCCTGACAACTTCACGCCCAACGCGTTCTGGGGCAGTGCGGCCATCGCGGAGGACGGCGACATAGTCTACTGGATGCGCCAGTCCGGCCTGCACAGCGAGGTGGCGCGCGCGGCTCTGAACGGCGCGAACGCTGAGACGGTGTACACAAACGAGGCGGGCTTCCCCGCATTCTTCGCGCTGTCACAGGATGGAACGACGCTCGCTATCGTCACCGAGGACGACACCGTGGTCGTTCTGACGGTCGAGCCGCAGATCGGGACGCCCACGGCGGTCGTGACCGACGGCTTCTCCACGCTGCGAGCGGTCGCCTGGCTGGACGCGACCCATCTAGTCCTCTCGGCGCGGGATCAGGGAGCCGACGAGCGGCCGTGTATCCTCCGCGCCGGCACGACCGGAGGGGCGCCACAGGTTCTGTTCGACGACGACGGAGCGGGACTGCGAACGACACCCGAGGGTCTGGCGGTCGACCGGGACGGCAACATCCTCTACGACGAACAGAGCGGCGGGGGAGCCGACCACAACATCTACCGGCTCGATGCGCCGGGCCGGGACACGCGCGTCGCCATTGTGGCGCGCGACGACGACGACATCGCGCCGATGGTCGTGGCGTGGTGACAGGCGAGCGAAGGCCCTGAGGGGCCTTCGCCGCGGTGTAGAGCGGGTTTGGAGCGAGGAACAGATGGCGATTGTCGAGTGTTACGGCCTGCGCAAGGTCTACCAGAGCGTGGTGGCCGTGAACAACATCTCCTTCAGCATCGATGAGGGCGAGATATTCGGCTTCATCGGCCCCAACGGCGCGGGCAAGACCACGACGATCAAGATGCTCGTCACGCTGCTGCGCCCGGACGCGGGCCAGGTGTTCATCGAGGGGATGGACGCGCTAAGGCAGCAGGACGAGGTCCGCCGGGTGATCGGCTACATGCCCGACTTCTTCGGCGTGTACGACGACATCAAGGTCTGGGAGTACCTGGACTTCTTCGCCGCCGCCTACAAGATCGACCGCGTCCGCAGGCCGCAGATCATCGACGACGTCCTCGCCCTGACCGACCTCACCGTGAAGAAGGAGTCGTTTGTCGAGGAGCTGTCCCGAGGCATGAAGCAGCGGCTGTGCCTCGCGAAGACCCTGCTGCATGACCCGAAGGTGCTGTTCCTCGACGAGCCGGCGTCCGGCCTCGACCCACGCGCCAGGATCGAGATCCGCGAGCTCCTCAAGGAGCTCCGCAAGCTCGGCAAGACGATCCTGATATCGTCGCACATCCTCACCGAGCTGGCGGACTTCGTCACTAAGATCGGTATCATCGAGGCCGGCAACATGATCGTTACCGGCACCGTGGACGACATCATGGCCCAGCTCGAGCCCTTCAAGCGTGTGCTCGTGACGGTGGGCTCGGATGTCGCGCAGGCCTGCGGCATTCTCGAAGAGCTACCGGGCGTTCACAACGTGCGCGCGGCCGACCATGAGATTCATCTCGAGTACCACGGCGAGGGGACCCAGTTCGCCTCCATCCTGCCCGTGCTCGTCAACAACGGCGTGATCGTGACCGGGTTCGGCGAGCAGGAGGCCAACCTGGAGGAGATCTTCATGAGGGTCACGCAAGGGATCGTTCAGTAATCACCTCGCGAAAGGGTGTGTTCTGATGAGCGAAGGAAAGCAGAGCGGCCACCAGTGCTGCACGTGCCCTGTTTCGAGGCGCAGGTTCCTCGGCTCTCTCGCCGCGCTCACCGGCGCCGGCGCCGCCGTGATCGGAGCGCAGCGTCCGGCCGCGGCGCGCGACCTCGGCGATGAGATCGACATCGACGGTCTCAGGCCGCGGCCCAGCGTCAAGGTCATGGTCGGCGTGTTCCGGATCCCCCCGCCGTACTGGCTGGGCTGGCCTGGAACGTCGTACGATCTCGAGGGCCACCGCCGCGAGTACCTCGATGAGTTCGTGAAGATGGGCAACGAGATCGGCGTATCCTGCCGCATCGTGCCGAAGCCGGTGGAGACCGATGCCGCGGTCGGGCAGTTCATCGCGCAGGCCCGCCAGGAGCAGGCCGACGCGGTGCTGGTGGCTCTGCAGCACATCGGCGTCTGGCACTGGGCACAGCAGGTGGCCGACTCAGGCATTCCGACGATCGTCTTCTCGCCCATCGGCACGTCCTTCACAGGCCACGTGATCGGCATCTCTCGTCAGCCGGGCGTACACGTGGTCTCCTCTCTGCGGACGGAGGGCATCCGGCAGGCACTGCTGATGGTCCGCTGCAAGAAGCAGTTCGAGGCCAGCCGGCTCCTCGTCATCGCGGGTGATACCCGCTCCGAATCAGTCCTGGCGAACCTCGGCACCAAAGTGCGCAACATCCCGCGGCGAGAGTTCAAGGAGCTTTTCGACCGGATGCCCGAGACAGCCGAGGTGCGGCTCATCGCCGAAGAGATGTCCGACGCCGCGCAGAAGATCGTCGAGCCGAGCAAGCAAGACATGCTCAACGCGGCCCGCACACTCACCACCGCGAAGCGCCTGCTCACCGACGAGCACGCCAACGCCCTGTCGATGGACTGCCTTGGAATGGTCGCTGCGCGGGACGTGCCCACCCCGCCCTGTGAGGCCTGGTCGGTCATGCACAACCACGGGCTTACTTGCGGCTGCGAGGCGGACTTGTTCGGAGCGATCTCACTGATGTTCTCGAGCTACCTTCTCGATCGCCCGGGGTACATGAACGACCCGGTGGCCGAGACGGTGGCGAACACACTCGTCGCCGCGCACTGCACGTCCGGCACGCTGATCCACGGTTTCGACAAGGACCCGGTGCCCGTCATCCTGCGCAGCCACTCGGAGTCCAACATCGGCGTGTCTCCGCAAGTCCTGTGGCCCGAAGGCGAGAAGTGCACGCTCGTTCGGTTCACTGACCCATCGACGATCCTGGTCGACACTGGCACGGTGGCGGGGAACGTAGACACGCCGCCGGCCGGAGGATGCCGCACCTCAGTCGAAATCGCGATGGACCGCGTGGAGGATGCGCGCGATGTCCTGGGGTTCCACCAGGTCGTGGTCTCCGGAGATCATCGGCGCACCTTGGAGTCCTACGCTCAGATGCACGGGCTCAAGGTCGTGCACTCGCCGGAGCGCGCCCCTGAGCACCGCGGAGGTGAGGCGTGATGAAGGCGGCGTCGGTCGCGTTCGCCCTTATGCTCGTCTGCGTCGCCGCGGTGTGGGCTCAGCAAAGGCCCGTTCTCATCGGCGCGCCCGACCTCCCCGCCACCGCGGTCACGCCGGCGGGCGGGCTCGTCGAGGACTATGGGGAGGTGTCGCTGTGCCTTCGCGTGCGTGACACGCCGGCCGGTGAGCCCGTGCAGAAGGTCGAGTACGTCCCCGGTCCCCGGGTGGTAACGAGATCGGCGTCCGGTCCCATCGAGCTGATCACGACGGCCTACAGGGCCGAGATCTGGCAGAACGGCGCGGACGTCATCGAGGCCGCCGTGTCAAACACGACCGGGGAGCCCGCGACGGCCGATCTGTTGCTGCGATCTCCTGAGTCGCTGTCGTGGGGTGAGCGCGAAGGCTCGGCGGGCGGACGGCTCGTCGCGCGCCTGCCCGCGCGGCTTGTGCCCGCGCGCACAGCGCGCGACTGGGGCTGCGCGACCGGCGCCTCGAAGCTCCCCGGCTGGGGTCGTCCGAGCAAGCCGTGCGACCCGGCCTTCACCAACATCCGCGCCGGGCTGGGCGGCATCCCGATCATCTACGAGCTCAAGGTCCTCCCCGGCAGCGAGCACCAGGTCGTGCTCGGTGTGTGTGAGAGCCACTGGGCCGCAGCCGGCAACAGGCCGGTGACGTACTATGTCGAAGGCGCGACTCGCGAGGTCGTTGACCCGATCGCGGAATGGGGACAGCACATACCGGGGTGCCTCTACTTCAACGGGCGGGACAAGAACGGCGACGGGATGTTGGAGGTCGTCGCCGCGCCGGGGCCCGATGCCCCGGACCGCAACCCGATCCTGAACGTCATCTGGGTGTTCTCGTCGAACGAGTTCGTTGACACCAAAGACGTGATCGGCGGCGCGAAGAACGCGAGTGCGGAGTACTACATCGACTGCGGCGGGCCGACCGACCAGGATCTGTACAAGGGCGGGGACCTGAGTTTCGCTCTGCCACTGGGACCAAACGAGCGGAAGAACCTCGCGTTCCTGTTCGCGCGCCCGGGTGCGTCTCTGCCCGGGGTCGGGGCCGCTCCGCTGCCCGTCGGGGAGCTTCGCGCATCCGCGCGGGACGCGTGGGAGGACTACGAGGCGGACCTCCGAGGGGCCGCGAAGAGCAGCCCCGAAGTGCTGGCGTCGATTGCTTTGCTTGCAATGTCGCAGACGCAGAGCGACGGGTACTTCGTCGCGCTTCCGCAGCCCGGAGCGGGCCTGGAGCGCTACACGCCGTCGCGCCAGGCCGGCGTCGCCCTCGCCCTCGACAAGCTGGGGCTGCGGTGGCCGGCCGAGCGGTTGCTTCGACTCCTATGGGACGCGCCGGCGCCGGCTCAGTTCGCGGCGTTGTCGATGACGGAACAAGGTCAGTGGCCTGATCCGGTCGGCTTCCCCGACTCCCAGGGGCTTTCCCTCTACGCGCTCGCCAGCCACGCCCTAACCACCGGCGACAGTGAATGGGTCGCGCGTGCGTGGGGCGCGATCGCCAAGTCAGCGGGCGCCATGGTGTCGAGGATCGAGAAGGGCGAGGAGCTCTCCGGCACAGACTGGAACGCCCTTTGGCAGGTCTCCCGCGCGGGCCGGCTCGCCGGGAAGGACGTCGCCGGACTGTCGGACGCGCTGAAGACGGCGCCGATGATCATGGCCGTCTCGTCCGCGTCGCTGCCGGGCAAGTGCAGTGCGTCTCAGTGCTCGCGAGACATTCTGTCGTGGTGTGAGAACAACAGTGGGTAGTGCTTGAGCGGCCGCGACGACGCAGCGCGCCCCGGCCGCTCGCGACCTAAGGATCGAGGTAGGCCACGATGACGGCCGGTACCGCTTCTGTGCCGTTCTGGCGCAGTGCGTGGCAATGGCTCCGGGTGCTCGGGCGCGACCTGAAGGTCACCGACAACCCGTACACCGTGCGCGACATACGGTCGCGCGTGCGCGGCATCAGGCTGCCTCTGCTTCTGCTCGTGTACCAGGCTCTGGTGGCAGGCGTGGGCCTCATCGCGATAGCGGTCTACGCGGCGAGCCGCGGCGGCATCCAGACGCCTCCCGGCCGCTTTGTTTTCCCGTCGCTCGTCTACATGCAGTTGGTGCTGGCGCCGCTCGTAGCGGGGGCGCTGACAGCCACGTCGGTGTCATCCGAGCGCGAGAAGCAGACGATCGACCTCGTCATAATGACGCCGCTCAAGGGCCTGGAGATTGCGCTGGGCAAGATCATCATGCCCTGGGGCCTGACGATGCTGGTCGGGCTCACATCCCTTCCCTACGCCATCCTGTGCATGGCGGGAGGCGGGCTGGCGACCGGGCCCATCGTGCTGTTCTACGTGGGGATGGCTCTGTTCACAGCCGTGATGTCAGCCCTCGGCCTGCTGTTCTCGACGGTGTCGCGATCGTCGTCGGCCGCGGTGATCCTGACCATCATCGTGTACGCCGCTGTGGGTCTGGTGGGCGGGATGGGCGCCATGGGCTGGTACACCATGAGCCGCATGTCGGGCGCCTCAGCGGGGGCTGTCACCGGCGCCTACACCTTCATGCTCCCGATCACATGGGGTGCGGCGGTGCTCGAGGACACCACGCCGATGTGCACCATCTTCACGTGGGAGCCACCGTTCTGGATGCCAGGTGCTCTGATGCTGGGTTGCGTGACGCTGTACATGCTGTTCGTGTCGGCGTGCCGCCTCGGGATCTCGCCCTGGCGTCACTTGGTCGTCCGGCGTGTACTGGGCATGGTCTCATGGGCCGGCGTCGTCGTCGTGTTCTTGGGAGGTACGGCGGACGGCCTGTTCGGGACATCCGGTTTCTTCAGGCTGGAAGGCTACAGCGGAGGGGCCTTGGACACTCTGGTGCTCATGGGCGGCTTGGCCGCGGTGGTCGGCATGGCGGTCGCGGCGCTCGCCAGCCTCACCGACGATCCCGGGCAGTCGATCACCCCTCTCACCCGCATCTTGGTCCGGATGTGTCAGCCCTGGCGTCTGCTCGCATCCAGCCCGGAGGCCGGCGTCTGGCTGGGTGTCTACGCCTGGGCGGCACCGGTCGCGATCGTGCTCGTCGGCCACTTCGTGCTGAAGGGTTCCGCACTGCCGGCCGGCCTGCCGCGGTGGACGCTCGCGGCGTTGTGCGTTCCGCAGTTGCTGTGCGTGTTGTACGGTGCCCTGTCCGGGCTCCTTGCCAATGGCAGGCACCCGTGGTACGCGGGGCCGAAGCGAACGCTGGCGGCCCTGCTGATCCTCCCAATGCCGCTGTGGCCGCTTCTCATGCTGATGGTGGCCGCGCTTGCAGAGGGTATTCGCGGGCCCGCGTCCGGCGGCAGTTGGGTCATGGTCACCGGGATGTACCTCGCAGCGCTCAGCCCGTGCTCGTCGGCGTTCATGTTGGCTCAGTCGGGCATGACCGACGCCACCGCCAAGATGCTGTGGCTCGGGTCGGCCGTCCAGACTCACCCGCATATGCTGGCCGAGTTTATGTCTGTCGCCTGCGTCGCCGGAATCGCGGCGCTCGTGGTAAGGCAGTGGTCGCGCAACATGGTGGCGTACCAGGCCTACGCCGCCGAGATGCGCCGGGCGGCGCTCGCGCAGCAGGGGCAGGTGTAGGCAGGGCCTTCTCGTTCTCCTGGAGGGGCTGCATAGGGGAGCGGGCCGAAGGCCGGTGGGATCCTGTCCGTCCCGTACGGCGCGCGTGAGTGGGCCGGATGGACCCCTTCCCGCCGCGCGGGCCCATTCCATGCGGCCCCTCCAAGACCAGGACGCCGACGATCAAGAGGCCCTGGTACTGCAGGCCGTCGCCCTTCCGCCGCGTTGGCTCGCGGTGTATCATCTAGGCTCTCTCGCGCAGGTGCCCCGCTCGGCGGGGCACTGTGTTTTCCGGGACCGGAACGAGCGCGTCGGTGGTCGGTATGAAGCGCACTTACGCAGCCCTGGTACTCGCCGTGGCCATTGCCGTTATCGGTGTAGGCTGCAAGATCGGCACGCCTCGCGTGGGGCCGGGCCGGGGCACCGAGGTGGTGAAGCTACGCTACCTCGCCTGGGGCGACGACACCGAGATCGCGATGAACCAGCACTGGATCGCCATGTTCCGGGCCCAGCACCCGAACATCGAGGTCGACCTCCGCACGGTCTCCGGCCAGAGCTTCGATCAGGTGCTCCTGACCCAACTCGCGGGCGGCATCCCGCCTGACGTGACGTACATCAACCCGGCGTCATTCCCCAACTTCGTGCATCGCGACGCGTATCTCGACCTCACGCCGCTGATGGAGCGCGACGATGTGTCGCTCGACGAGTTCCTCCCGGGCCTCGTGTCGCCCTACGAGCGCGACGGCCGCGTCTACGGACTCCCGCGTAGCTGGCACCCGATGGTGATCTTCTACAACAAGCGCCTCTTCGATCGGTTCGGGGCGGAGTACCCGCGGCCGACGTGGACCTGGGACGACTTCGTAGCCGCGGGCCGCAAGCTGAGCGTCGATGAGGACGACGACGGCGCGAAGGAGTTCTACGGAGCAGGCAACTTCCCGATGCAGGTGTTCATCTGGTCGTACGGCGGGGATACGTTCGGCCCCAAAGGCGAGTTCCTGTACGACAAGCCGGAGTCGATCGCCGGGCTGCAACTCTATCTCGACCTCATCTACAAGTACGGCATCAGCCCGTCGCCCGCGCAGCAGGTCACGCAGAACCCTCAGCAGATGTTCGAGACGGGCAGGCTCGGGATGTTCGCCCTCGGGATCTGGTCGGTGCCGGCTTTCCGGCAGATCGAGCGCTTCAACTGGGACATCGCGATCATGCCGCGCGGGCCCGTCTGTCGCTCGACGCTCCTCGTGACAGCCGGCTGGGCGGTCACCCGACAGTCGGCGCATCCCGAGGAGGCCTGGCAGCTCGTGAGCTTCCTCGCCGGTCGTGAAGCACAGGAGTACCAGATGAAGATCTGGCGCGACCCTTCGCCCCGGGTCGACGCGTTCAAGAGCCTCATGTTCTGGGAGCCGGAGAAGGCGCCGGCGAGCCGGCAGGTCGTGCTTGACTCCATTGAGTTCGGAAGGTTCGATTCCTACTTCATCGGCCAGCCTGAGCTAACCACCGAGGCCAACCGTGAGCTCGAGCGCCTGACGGGTGGTCTCTCGACGGATGTGGGAGCTTCGGTCGCCAAGATGCGCGAGATGGTCGAACGGAGACGCCAGGAGCTCACTGACGAGTTCGATCTCGGGGCCGAGCCTTCGGCCTGACACAACCCGCTTGTGGGAGAACTGTCGGACATGTCGACCTACATTGATGAGCTTGTCCTGGCCATCGCGCCGCACGTGGAGATGGATGCGGCCGAAGTGCGTGAGCTGATCGCGACGCCACCCGATCCGGAGCTTGGCGACTTCGCCTTTCCCTGCTTCAAGCTGGCGAAGGCGCTCAAGGAGCCGCCCGCGGCCATCGCCGCGAGTCTTGCCGCGCGGATCGTTGAGACCGGCCTCGTTGCCCGCTTCGACAGGGTCGAGGCCGTCGGCCCGTTCGTGAACTTCGGTGTCGACGCGGCTCGCAGGGCACGGTCCGTCCTGGACGCCGTACGGGCCGAGGGCCGGCGCTACGGCAGTGGCACCGAGGGCGCCGGCAAGACGGTCGTGCTGGACTACTCCCACCCGAACATCGCCAAGCCGTTCGGGATAGGCCACCTCAGGTCCACGGTGATAGGCGGCGCGCTCTACCGCATCCACAGGTTCCTTGGCTGGAACGCGGTGGGCGTCAACCACCTCGGCGACTGGGGGACGCAGTTCGGCAAGCTCATCACCGCGTTCAGGAAATGGGGCCACGGCGATCCCGCAGCTCAGTCGGTCGAGCAGCTCTACGACCTCTACGTGCGGTTCCACCGCGAGGCGGAGGACGACCCGGGCCTCGAGGACGAGGGGCGCGCGTGGCACAAGCGCATGGAGGACGGCGACGAGGCGGCCATCGCCTTGTGGCGCGGCTTCCGCGAGGCGTCCCTCACGGAGTTCAGGCGCATCTACGAGATTCTGGAGGTGGAGTTCGATTCGTGGGCGGGCGAGAGCTTCTACCTCGACCGCCTCGACGACACCGTGCGTCTCGCCATCGACAAGGGCGTGGCCACAGAGGACGACGGCGCTATCATTGTGGACTTCCACGACGACCAGCTCGGCGTGTGGCTCCTGCGCAAGTCGGACGGCGCGACACTGTACTCGACGCGCGACCTCGCCGCGGCGATCTACCGCGCGGAGACCTACCACTTCGACAAGCTCTTGTACGTGGTCGGCGCGCCTCAGGCGCGGCACTTCGCGCAGCTCTTTGAGACGCTCAGGTTGATGGGTTTCGAGTGGTCGGATCGGTGCGTGCACGTGAGCTTCGGGCAGATCCTCGGGATGTCAACTCGCAAGGGCACGCTCGTGTTCCTCGACGAGGTGGTGACCCAGGCCGTCGCGCGCGTCGCTCGCGTCATCGAGGAGCGCAACCCGGAGATCGAGGATAAGGAGGACGTCGCTCGCACGGTGGGGATCGGGGCCATCGTCTTCGCCGACCTGTCTCGCCGCAGGATCAGGGACTATCAGTTCGACTGGGAAGAGATCCTCAGTTTCGATGGCGAGACCGGGCCGTACGTACAGTACACCCACGCTAGGCTTTGCTCGATCCTCCGCAAGTACGACCGGCCCGTACCCTCGGGGTACGACGAGAGCCTGTACGCAACGCCCGAGGAGGCCGCCTGCGTCCGAGCGCTCGAGACGTTCCCCGAGGCGGTTCGCCAGGCGGCCGACGAGCACGAGCCGTACTTCGTCGCGCACTACCTGATAGCGCTCGCCACGGCCGCCAACGCTTTCTACCAGAAGCACCGCGTGATCGACTCGGGCGATGAGCCGCTCGAGTCGGCGCGAATCGTGCTGGTGGACGCACTGCGGCAGGTTCTGGGCAACGGCCTGCGCCTGCTCGGCGTCCACGGCCCGGAGCGGATGTGATCCTGTGAGCAGGCCGAACTGGGACGAGTACTTCATGACCCTGGCGGTGATCGCGTCGTCGCGCTCAACGTGCAACCGAGGATGCATCGGAGCCGTGCTCGTGAAGGACAACAGGGTGCTGTCAACCGGCTATAACGGCTCTCCCGCCGGCCAGCCGCACTGCCTGGATGTGGGGTGTCTGCGGGACGAGGTCGGGGGCGGATGCCTCAGGACGGTGCACGCGGAGCAGAACGCCATCGCGTGGGCGGCGCGGCACGGGATCAGCCTCGAGGGCTGCACCTGCTACCTATCCGCGTACACGCCGTGCCTGGCGTGCGCGAACATGCTGGCGCAGGTGGGCTGCGAGAGCGTCGTCTACCGCACACTCTATCGCGATGACCGCGCGCTGGCAGTCCTGGCGGGAGCCGGCATCAAGATGGTCGAGTTCACGGGCGACCTCGTGCACGTCGAGGAGGCACTCGAGCGGCACCAGACGGCCGTCGATGGCGCCCGGGCGGCAAGACCCTGAAGGGCGCAGGCAAAGTGGCAGGACGGGGCGAACCGGGCCCACATGGCGCGACTCGATGACTTCGACGTTGTCGATCTAGTCCTCCCCCTCTCAGCCTATGCTGAGATCAAGGCGCACGCCGATCTGCCGGTGCACGTGGATGCCATTCTTCGGCTGGCGCCGAAGCAAGGAGGCGAGCTGAGCGCATCGCTCCTACGACGCCATGCGGCGGAACTCGCCGCTGCCGTGTGGGCGGCCGCCGCGGAGCACGGGCTGACGCCCCTGGGCGTGCGCCTGCTAGCGATCGTGAGGCTCCTCGACTATGTGGCCAGGGAGGCGCCACCCAGCGATCATCCGGCGACCGACAGCGGGAAGACTCTTGCTCACACTGTCAAGGTGACGCTCCGCGATGTCGATCCGCCCGTTTGGCGGCGCATCCGCCTCGAGAGTGGCGATGACCTCGAGTTCACGAGCCTTCTCATCAAGGAGTGCTTCGACTGGTGGGGAGATCACGAGTGGGAGTTCACATACCCTCAGCCGCCCGCGCGCGGGCGAGATCCGGCGCCACCTGCCGAGATCGCTGACGATTATGCGCTGGTTAGGCAGGCGCTGCCGGCCATCGGATCGCGACTGACCTTCGACTATGACCAGCCCGATGGGTGGGAACACGAGGTCCTTGTCGAGGACATAGACTTTATCGGTTCCGCCGAGCCCGTGCCTGAGTGCCTCGCCGGCGCCCGCGCCTGTCCGCCCGAGAACTGCCGTGGTTCGCGCGGGTACCGGCGCATGCTCGAGATCATGCGCAATCCCACCGATCCCGAGTACGACGTGACGGTCGAATGGGCAGGCCCCTTCGACCCCGGTGCTTTTGACCTCGAGGATACAGGCCATCGCCTGTTCCGTTGGTTCCTGGCGCCCGACGGCGACCTGGACGTTCCGCTTGTCACGCTCAACGACTCACTTGCTCTCGACGACGTCGCACAGACCCCTCTGTTCGCCGCGGCCAGGTGCTACCTCGGGCTGTGCGAGGGCCCAAATGGAGTGCCCGTTACCTCGCGATACCGGATGGACAATGTGGTCGTGGATAGCTGGGAAAGCGCGCTGGGCCTCGAGCCCGGCAGGCTATGCGCGTTACTGCGCCAACCGAGGCCGGGCGACTGTCTTCCACCGGGCGGGAGGCCGTTGCCCTGGCTGCCATGCCTGAGGATGCTCCCCACCCTCCTTGGTGAGGCCGAGCTAACCTGGCGCGATGGCCAGCGCTGGCGGCTCGACGACTTCGGAGTGGCCCTGCTACCCGATGACAAAGCGGCAGAGCTGTATCTGACGGTGCTGGAGGCGGCCCTTATCCCCGTCTGGGCGGAGGAGGACGACGGTAGGCCCGGCACGCGCCACCTGAGGCTGATCGCCAATGCCGGCGAAGGATGGTGGAGCTTAGGCGAGCTCGAGGGGTCTCGGGACGCCACCTCGCCGAAGGGCTCGACCGGCCCGGACCGTGACGCGATCCTGGGTGCCTATCTGGTCGGCTTCGGACTGCTCGAGATGCGCCTTGCCGACGCCTATGACGCCGACGACCACCGTGAACCCGCCCGCCCGACGCTTCTGTACCGCAAGACCCCGCTGCTCAACAAGTTCGTGCGAATGCGTGCACCCGCCGAGGAGATGGCGAATGGCGAAGAAGGCTCTCAGTCCGCCGCCTCAGGGCGGTCAGAGGGTCCATGAACCCGAGATCACGCTGCCTGGGTATGAGCCCCGCATAACGAGGCTGCGTCGGGTGCCGGGGGGGTTCTCGCTCGGGCCCCTGGCGCTGATCATCAACATCCTGCCGGACTGGGACGGCGACCATCTCCGGATGATGATGACATAGACGATACGCTCGCGGGCTTCGGCCCCGGGACGCCTGAGCCCAAGCAAGCCGGCGACGTTCAGGACCAACTGGAGGGGGATGTGCTCGACGCCCGCACAGACGGCATCATGACGGCCAGGGCGCTCGCGATGTCGGGGCCGCCGGGCTCCGCACACCGTCGCGGAAGGAGCCACGGACCGATGCGTAGCGGCCCCAGTCGCCGCCGAGGGCGCAGGCGGGCCCATGCGGGAGTCCGCGTCCCGATTCCGGCTCGTAGACCGGGGCTCGGGTAGGCGCCCTGTGAAGATCGTCATCGCGCCGGACTCGTTCAAGGGCGGCCTCTCGGCCAGGGAGGTCTGCGCCGCCATCGAGGCCGGCCTGCGCTCCGTCTGGGGGGGCGCCCACGAGATCGTACCGGTGCCTGTGGCGGATGGTGGCGAGGGGACGGTCCAGGCACTGGTGGACGCCACCGGCGGAGAGCTCGTCGAGGTGGATGTGACGGGGCCGCTCGGCGAGCCGGTGCGCGCTTCCTACGCGCTGCTCGGCGACGGACGGACGGCGGCCCTCGAGATGGCGATGGCGTCCGGGTATTCGCTGGTCCCGTTCGAGCGCCGCGATCCGACCGTTACGACCACACGAGGCACCGGTGAGCTGATAGCCGCCGCGCTGGACCGACGCATAGGTAGTTTGATCATCGGGATAGGGGGCTCCGCCACCAACGACGGAGGAGCGGGAGTCGCCCAGGCGCTCGGCTACCGGCTGCTCGACGCCTATGGATGCGACCTGCCTCCCGGCGGGCTGGCCCTTCGCGATCTCGCCCGGATCGAGTGCTCCACCGAAGTGCGCGAGCGGCTCATGGAGCTCGATGTGCGGGTCGCGTGTGACGTTGGCAATCCCCTCTGCGGGTCGTGGGGCGCGAGCGCAGTCTACGGGCCGCAGAAGGGCGCCACGCCTGAGCAAGTCGTGGCGCTCGACGCCGCGCTTGCGAACCTCGCCGCTGTCGTGCGCCGCGACCTTGGGCCGGACATACTGGACCTGCCGGGCTCGGGCGCAGCCGGCGGGCTGGGCGCGGGACTGGTCGCATTCCTCGGAGGACGGCTGATGCCCGGCGCCGAGATCGTGCTCGAGGCGGTCGGGCTACCCCAGGCGCTCGAAGGCGCCGACCTCTGCGTGACGGGTGAAGGGTTGCTCGACTCACAGACACAATGTGGCAAGACGCCGGCGGCCGTCGCCCGGGCTGCGCACGGCGCGGGGGTGCCCGTGGTCGCGATAGGCGGCGCCATCGACCCCGCGGCTGCCGAGTCTCTGTCGGCGCTCTTCGATGGGGTCATCGCCTCGGTGACCGAGCCGTGCACCACCGCGGAAGCCCTGGCGGACGCGCGGGGCGACCTTGAGGCCGCCGCAGCGTCTCTCGCCAGGCTGTTGTCGCTCGGCGGGCGGTTGCCACGGTACGACTCCCCTGAGTGAACCTTCCATGCCCCGTGGCGCGACATGACTGCGGGAGGTGACTGTGCGTGCTAGTGCCGCCGGCCGACGAGGATCTTGTAGCCCGTGCCCTCGCCGGCGACGACGAGGCCTTCGGCGCGCTGGTCTCGCGGCACAGGGGCCCGCTGCTCGCCCTTCTGGAGCGACTGCTTCCGCGCCGCGAGGACGCGCAGGACGTCCTGCAGGAAGCGCTGCTCGACGCGTGGAGCGGCCTGCCCAAGCTGCGCGAGCCCGACCGTGTGCTGCCGTGGCTCGTGCGAATCGCCCGTCGCAGGGCCGCGGACGCGTTGCGTGGCGCCCGCTGGCGCGAGGAGCCTGCCGAGGTCACGACGGTGGAGGGGCTGGCCGGCAGGCACGGCAGAGGTGGCACGGATCCCGTTGCCGCGGAGGCCGTCGAGGCTCTCAACGACCTGCCGGACGCGGAGCGCCAGGCCGCCCGGATGTTCTACCTCGCACAGCTCAGCGTGACGGAGATCGCCGAAGCCACGGGCAGCCCCGAGGGCACGATCAAGCGGCGCCTGCACGATGCGCGCACGCACCTCCGAGCGGTTCTGCAAGTTCGCAGGCACGAGGAGGAGGGACAGTCATGTCAGACACAAGAGTAGCACGCCCCGACTGGGTCCCGTTCCCAGTGGCGCGGCCGACGGTCGCTATCGAACCACTCCCGGACGAGCCCGGGCATTCGCTGCTGGAGGAGCTGCCGTGGTGGTTCACGGTACCGCGCGTAGGCGAGACCGGCGCGTGGGGCGCCTATGACGCGCCCGACTGGCGGCTGACCTCCGCGACCAGCTTGCACGCAGTCAGGCCCGCGGAGATACACGGCGAGGCGTGTGTCGAGGTAGCGTTCGTGGACGGGGAGGCGGACTGCGGCTGGTCGCCACAGCGGGGGGCCCTCTACGGCAGGTTGGCCGAGTCTTGTGTGGAGTACCTGGCGACAGCGTTCGAGCGGGATGCGAAGCTTGTGCTTCGCACATTCCTTGACCCCGGGTTCGACGCGGACTGGGGTCGGTTCAGACGCCTAGTCACCGAGCCGGCAGCCTTTGACCGGATCTCCGCGACTGAGCTGAGGATGCGGCCCGGCAGCAGCCCGGTCGGCAAGGCGCTACTGGGAGACGGCCTGTGGCGAGTGGCGGTCGGCGAGCGGGAGTTCACCTGTCTCCGGTTGCTCGACCTGGATCTCTCACTCGGAGCGCGTGGCACCTTGATGGAGGGGTACGTCGCCGACAACGGGCGCACGATCCTGTGCCGTCGCCACAACGGCGACGAGTGGCGGAGGCCGGCGGGCGGTGCCCCGGATTGGCGGCCGTGGGGCGAGCGCCTCTCATCCTCGCAGCGGCTCACCGTGGATGGCGTGACGTACATTCTGTGGTACGACTGCCTGAGCCATACGGCGTGTGGGCTGAGCGCCCTGTTCGGGCCGGACAGCTAGGGGTGAGGCGCCCTTAACCGTGTCTCACGCGAGTGCGCGGCGGCAAACCAGGGCCAGCCCGGACCGGAGGGACGACGACGGCCGGAGGCGAAGCGGGTGGTTGGGAAGGCTCCGGCACACGCACGGTTGTCGACGAGGAGGACAGTCGCGATGCATGGCTTCCGAGCTGTCATGTTGGCGTCCGTGGCTGCGGCCATTGTGGCAGTGGGCGCAGGCTGCACGGGTACCCTGTTCGGGGGACACGACGGAGGTCCCGCTCCCACCGAGGCCATCGTTCCCTTCCGCGTTGTCGCTCAGGGACCGTACGAGGTCTGGCAGGGGAACACCGAGTTCGAGGGCCCCGACTGGTATGTTCAGTTGTACAACCTTGACCAGCACGACTTCCACCACGTCGGTACGGCTACGGCAGACCAGACATTCATCGTGGGCGACTATCACTATGTCACCGTGACGACCCGGGCGGAGGTCCTCATTGACGCCGTCCAGATGCCCAACGGCGAGTGGCTCCTCGACCCCAGTGACTACGATGCCGAGCGCTGGAACTTCCTGCTGAATTGGAGCGGGAACATCAACGCGTGGCCCAGCCCATCCGATCCCCCCGTCACGGCGGTGTGTGGCGCCCCCGACGGAGTGTCGGTGCCGTTGGGGAGCGCTGAGTACAGTACGGGCGGTACGTTCCGGGGCGTCATGCTGCTGCGGAACTTCTGCTACACGCCGCAGCCGGTCGACCAGCTTACGGTGCGGCTCGGGGGGCCCGGCGGCGACCGCGAGGCACTCGCCTGGACGCTGCTGACAGCCGTGGCACAGGATACGCCGCGGGCCGCTAGGAATACGCAGGCCTCGAAGGCCGACCGCCAACTGGGGAAACATGAGGAGAGCACGCGATGAGTAAACGCATTCGCATCGGAATCATCGGGGTTGGGATCATTGGGAAGCAGCACATCCAGGGCTACGCGCACATCCCCGGGGTGGAGATCGTGGCCATCGCCGATATCGATGAGTTCGAGGCAAAGCGCGTGGGGACCGCCCACAGCATCAAGCATGTCTTCACCGACTACCACGACGTCCTGAACATGGCGGAGATCGACGCCGTCGACGTCTGCTTGCACAACAACCTACACGCTCCGGTCACCATCGCGGCCCTCGAGGCCGGCAAGCACGTCTACTGCGAGAAGCCGATGGCGGGATCGTACTTCGACGCCAAGGCGATGCTCGATGCCTCCACGCGGAGCGGCAAGATGCTGAGCATCCAGCTCGCGACCCTGTTCTCGAAGGAGCATAAGGCCGCGAAGCACCTCGTCGAGGAGGGGCACCTCGGCCGCATCTACGCCGCGCGCGCCTTCGGCTTCCGCCGCAGGGGCAGGCCGTTCGTCGACGGCTACGCGACGCCCGAGTTCGTCATGAAGTCAGTCGCCGCGGGCGGCGCCCTGTTCGACATGGGCGTCTACCACATCGCCGAGGTGCTCGACCTGCTAGGGAACCCGAAGCCTGTGACCATCACCGGCGCGACGTACCAGGAGATCGAGATGTACGAGGAGCCCGCCAATAGCGCCGGCTACGGCGTCGAGGAGATCGGCATCGGTCATGTGAGGCTCGAGGGCGGCATAACGTTCTCCATCGAGGAGACCTGGGCCGTGCATTACGATGGGTCGGAGTCGTGCAAGATCCTCGGCTCGAAGGCCGGGCTCAAGCTGCACCCGCTGACCTTCTACTCGAAGGTGGGAGACCTCGAGTACAGCGGCCCCGTCGATGTGGACGGGCCGGACTACCGCTGGCACCGCTGGGTGAAGGACTACGACGCGTACGACGGTAACCAAGAGCACTGGGTCGCCGCGCTGAGGGGACGCGTTCCGCTCCTTCCCACCGCCGAACTTGCCCTCAACGTGATGCTGATAAGCGAGGGGATCTACTGGTCACAGGAACGCGGGTGCGAAGTGAAGGCAGCGGATGTGATCGCGGGCTCGAAGTCGAGCGCGCTGGATGTGTGAGGGTCTGCAGCTCCCACCGCGAGACGTCGCTCCTGAGCCCTGAGCGTGTCGAAGGGGCGAATGGCGAAGGGGCGGGCGAGAGCCGCCACGACGCCGGAAGGACTGTGTGGTCGGACGGCCCTCATTCCGGCCCCTCCCGGGGGAGAGGGGGCTCAACCTCGGTTGCACACGGCGCACGGCGCGTAGGGCGATGTCGCGGCCGCGACGAGCACCCGACGCACCTCGGCGGAGCGGCTGCGCATGACCTTCTCGACCTCCTCGTGAGTGAGCGTCCCCTCGGCAAGGCCCGCGCCCACGTTCGTGACCACCGCGAGACCGGCGTAGCAGATGCCTATCTCGCGCGCGAGCACGAGCTCCGGGATCGCGGTCATCCCGATCAGATCTCCGCCGAGCATCCGGAACATTCGCACCTCCGCCGCCGTCTCGTAACGCGGGCCGTCGCAGCAGACATAGGTTCCCGTGGACCGGCAGGTCAGGCCCAGAGCTTCGGATGCGGACACCAGCGTCGCGCGCAGGGCCGGGCAGTACGGCTCGCTGAAGTCAGTGTGCACCACGGGCTCGCCCGGCGAGTCGAAGAACGTCAAGGGGCGGTGCCTGGTGAAGTCGAGGAACTGGTCCACGACCACGCAGTCGCCCGGTTCGAGGCCGTCGGAGAGACCGCCGCAAGCATTGGTGGCGACGATCCGCTCCACGCCCAGCATAGCCAGCGCGGCTACATTCGCTTGGTAGTTGATGAGGTGTGGGGCGATGTTGTGAGCCCGGCCGTGCCTCGCCAGCCAGAAGAACTCGCCGCCCGGGGCCTGGCAGCGCCGCACGTTGACGTCCCCCCAACGCGTGCGCACCTTCTCGGTCGCGACGATCCTCAGGTCGATCCCGGAGCCGCCGGTGCCTGTGATAACCGCTGTCGACCCTTCTCTACGCTGCCCCTCGATGCGACTCATCTCAGGCTCCCTCCGCCGACACCTCGCCGAACGCGCGCGTCAGCTCGTCGCGAACCACGAACGGGAGCGTATTCGCCGGATCACCCGCGAACACCGTCGGACGGCCGGAACTCAGTACGGTGCCGATGACGGCGGACGGAATGCCGGCCGCCGCGAGGCGCTGGATAGCATCGTCCGCCGACTCCTGTGCGCAGGAGATGAGCAGAGAGCCCGAGGCGATCGTCCGCAGCGGGTCCAGGACCAGGGCGTGGCAGATGGCGGCGCCCTCCGGGCTGATCGGGATGGCGCCCACGTCTACGTCGACGGACAGGCCGGCCGCCAGCGCGACCTCCCACAGGCCGCAGAGCACCCCGCCCTCGGTGGGATCGTGCAGAGCGTGGACGCCCGGTACACCGCGCACCGCGTGCGCGGCGGCAACGACCGAGATGCCGGGGTCGTCCAGGAAGCTCGCGGCCCTGTCGAGGGTCTCCTCGGCCACACCTCGAGCCGCAAGCACTTCGCGCAACTCGCGCGCCAGGATCGCCGAACCCTCGATCGGGCAATGCCGGGTCATCACCAGCACGTCCCCCGGCCGGGCATCGCGCGTGCACAGGACGCGCCCGCCGGGCGCCGGGGCGAGCATCGACGCAGACACCACCGGCCGCCCAACCGCGCCGGTCACCTCCGTGTGCCCGCCGACCAGCACCACGCCGAGCTCGCGGCACGCATCTCCAACCTGGCGAAAGACGGTCCGGGTGACCTCCTCGGTAGCGCCCAGGTGAGGCAGAAGGACGGTCAGCAGGAGCCAGCGAGGATCGGCGCCGCGCGTTGCCACGTCGTTTGCCGCGACGTGCACCGCGTACCAGCCTATGCGGTCAGTAGCGAATGTTACCGGGTCGGACTTGACAATAATGGTGTTCTCGTGCGAGATGACCGCTGCGGCGTCCTCGCCCGGGCCGGGGCCGACCAGCACATCCGGGCCGGACGTGGGGCACAGCGCCAGGCACTCGACGAGCAGGTCGGGGTCGATCTTCCCGGGAGGCAGCGCTCGGCTCATCCGCTTGCTCTCCTGCCGTCGAGTATCGCGTCGGCCAACGCGGTAACGTCCGGGAACACAACCTCGGCGCCTGCGGCGCGGAGGTCGTCGGCGCCGGCCGCGCCTGTCAGGACTCCGATGCCCATGAGCCCGGCGGCGTGGGCCGTCTCGATGTCCATGATGTGGTCCCCGACGAGCGCGGCGGCGGAGCCGTCCGCGCCGATCAGCCGCAGGCAGCGGAGCGGGTGGTCGGGGTGGGGCTTCGTGCGCGGCACATCCTCGCGCGCGAGCAGCGCGTCGGCGTGGTCGAGGAGATCAGGGGCGACGGCGAGTACGGCGCGGCGGCAGTTGCGCGTTATGACTCCGACGCGAATCCCCTCGCTGCGGAGTGCATCTAGGCTGTCAGCCACGCCCGGAAGGAGCGCCGCCCGGGACGCGCCGGTAAGCTCGGCTGCCTCGATCGCAGCCGAGCACTCGGTGCGGAGCCGTACGGCCTCGTCCGTTGGGAGCGTTGCGACGGCCGCGTCGACGAGTTCGAGCACGTGTAGCCGCTCGACCTCCGGGTCGCGGACACCTGCCGCGCGCACGAGGTCCACCACACTGCGCCGCATAAGCCCGAAGTCGATCGTGAGCCGCGCCAGGGTGCCGTCGAAGTCCAGAACGAGCGCCTGAACGCCCGCGAGCCGTGCGGCGGTGGAGGGTGACATGACTGCCCCGCTACCGTGCCGCCGGGAGCAGCCTGCGCTCGAGCAGCGACGCCTCGCGTATCTGGTCCTTGACGCCGAGCATCTCGAGCACCGGCGCGCAGTCGATGACCACACTCGCCTTGGCCCCGAAGTCGAGCTCCGACCCATCCTCGGTCACGCGCGCGGCGATGTACGGACACGACGCCTCCGCGGACGCGTCGACCAGCTTCGCGCCCAGTGCCGCGACATTGGCCGTGACCTTCAGGTTCAGCAGGTGCAGTTCGGTGTCGCCGGCGGCCCCGGTATCGGCGGTGACGTTCAGCTCATGCTTGAAGTCCGCCACGGGTTGAGGCAGCCCGCCCTCCTCGTCCGGAGCAAGCCCGCAGTGCGCCTGCACGTACCCGCTCACCGATCCTTGGCACACGCCCCGCATTCCGCCGCAGAGCTTCGTGGACAGGACGATCTCCACCGGGATATCGAACACGTTGAGTGGCAGCGTGATGAGGGGCACCGTCCCGTCGGCGCAAGGGCCCGACTCGTTGAGTGTGGGCTCGATCCGGAACGACAGGTTGCGCACCTCGATGGTCGTCCAGACGACAAGACGCATGCCCTTCGCGTCGACCGCAGCCGGGGGGGCCCAGTCGAAGTACACGCTGAGCCGGACGTCACCGTCGAGCAGCACCGCCACGGAGCCCCTGGGCACCTCCACCCGGCTGTCGAACCGCAGGTGCTTCGCGAGGACGGTCGGGCCGTCGACGCCATAGGCCGAATCCCACTGCGGGTCCCCTATCTCGACCTTGTCGGACAGGCTCAGCGGGGCGCTAGACAGATCGACGTCGACCGCGAACTGCTTGGGAGCCGCGAGCGCGTCTGCTCGCGCGGCGACGGCCACAAACGTGAGAACCAGTGGAAGAAGAGCAAGGCGGCGCATGTCGCGCACCTCCGATGTGGTCTGAGTTCGCTCCGCAGGACTCCCGGGGCACCGCCGGGTCACGCGGCCGAGCGGCCCGCGAGTCCGTAGGACACGGCCGCCCGGCGGACAAGGAACTGCCGGGCCGCCCGAAGCGGCCTGGCACCGATCGGGTCACGATCCAGGAAGCCGAGGGCTTCGGTGAGCGTGCCGTCGAGCGGGGCGCCAAACGTCCTTTGCGCGAGGCCCAGCATCCTGGACGCCGGCGGGTAGTAGGCGGGCAGATCGGCGTAGCCGGCGGCGAGCAGGTCGGCACCCGTGCCATCCGCGGACGCGACCCCGTACCTTGCGAGTCCCTCCGCCGCGCGCGTGGCGAGCATCCGATCGCGAGCCGACAGTGTCTGTTCGGGCGGAAGCAGCCCGCGGAGGCGCTCGGCAAAGCTGGGCCCGGAGAGGTCGAGAACGGGCGCTCCGGTCACCCCGCGACGCAGCCGCCCCTCGTCCACCTGAAGCTGCTGCTCCCCGTACCGAGCACGCGCGCGCAGAGAGACCTGATAGGCCGAGAGGAGCTCCACGGTCTGCCCGTCCAATCGCGCCCCGAGGGGCATGCGTGACGGCATTATACGGGGCCCCGGAGCGCGGCTCAAGCGGCGAGGTGAAGCGCCGACCGGAGCGCCGGCGTCCCGACGGCACGGGGAAGCTCTGGTGGTGCGGGCGTCTCGCGTGCGGGACGCCCGCGCCTTTGCCCTCACCCCAGCCCTCAACACTCAGTGTGGGGCCGGGGGACTCGGGTCCATCGCCATGGGCCCCTACGGCCAGGTCGGTGTTATCTCGCATGGCGAGCCGACCCGCGCGGATTCCTCCACCGCGCAGACGACCCGCGTGGCCTCGAGGCCGTCGTGGCCGTCCACGACGAGCGCCGCTTCGCCCGCGAGCACTGACACGAAGTGCCTAATGGCCTCGATCGCGAAGCCCGTGAGGCGCCCGTGCACGTTTTGCACCGCGAGGACGTCGTAGCACTTGAACGACTCCTCGTCCGCCGAGGTGACCACACTGTGAGGGAACGGCTGCACGTTGATGTGGCCCTCCGAGCCCACGATCTCAGCCCGGAAGTCCACCACCGCGGGTGCCCGGTCGCCCAGGATCCAACAGTTCTCGACGACCGCGAGCGTCCCGTCGGCCAGGTCCAGAGCGGTGACGAAGTAGTCTGCCGTGTCGATCCCGCGAGCCTTCAGCACACGACGACCGGCCCGCGCGCTGACGCGCGTAACCTCAGAGCCCGTGAGCCACCTCACAAGGTCGACACAGTGGCTTCCCAGGAACCACGCCACACTCGACTTCGCCGCCCACGACAGCATCTGGGTCGGCACGAAGATGGTGTCCGACAGCCGCACGTAGAGGTACTGCGGCTTGCCGATGTCGCCCGAGTCGATGACGCTCTTCGCCTGCAGGAACGCCGGGTTAAAGCGGTTGTGGAAATCCACCATGAGAGTGACGCCCGCACTCTGGGCGGCGTCGACGATCTCCCGCGCCTCGGGGGTCGTCGTCGCGATCGGCTTCTCGCACAGGATGTGCTTCCGCGCCTTCGCCGCGGCCATAGCGAGATCGCGGTGGGCGAAGTCGGGCGTCGCGATCGAGACGGCCTGGACGTCGTCGCGCATGATGAGGTGCTCCGCGTTCGATGTCGCGAACGGGACGGACAACTCATCGGCGAGGGCGCGAGCCCTGGCCTCGTCGAGATCGCAGATGCCGACAAGCTCCGTCCGATGATCCTGCGCATAGAGCCTGGCGTGATTCTCGCCGAACGTCCCCACACCGATCACGCCGACACCGATCTTGCCCATCATGCACCTCCGAATGGTCGTCTCTGGCAGAACGGTCCTGACCAGCCGCGTCGGTCAGCCGCCGCACCTGCTCTATCCGGGAGCCATCAGCGTCATGCAGTCCACAAACCGCAGCAGGTGCGGCGCGCATCCCGAGCGCGCGTACCGCGGGTACTCGAACCTCGCCACGACCGCGTGCGTCCCGGCGGGGAAGGCGACGACCGTCAGACACATTGGGGCGGAGCCCGGAGCACGGCCGACCACGGCCGTCCTTGTGTACCCGGCCGTGCCTGCAACGAGATCCCAACGCTCGTCGATCTCCTGTCTCACATCGAGGCCGCTGAGTACGGCCTCGACCACGGGGCGCGGGTCGGCGCCCTCCGATGGGACAGCGGTGACCCGCGCGGTACAGCGAGAGGTCGGCAACTCGGCCGCGAGCTCCGGCCCCGCGCGAGCCAAGGGCCGCCACTGCTCGGGCAGAACGACGCGAACCCCGATCGCCGAGCTCGCAAGCACGACCCCTGTCTCGGGAGGCTGCGGGGGGCCGCCCGTGAACCTGGCGGCGTCGATGGCCGCCAGAAACCCAGCGAGGTCCTCCTCGTACCTGCTCCGCGGCGACGCCAGGAGGAACACGAGCGACTTGTCGCGGCGACTCGCGTAGACCGCGCAGGTCCTCGCGGTTCGGCCCACAAACTCCCGCAACACGGCGCGCCTGCCGTCCACCTCCACGTCGATCGAGCGTTGGAGGCTGGCGTCATCTTCCTGAGCTTCGCGGAGCTGCTCCCGGAGCAACTCCGCGAGGCGATCCCTGTCCAGGTACTCGGGCGCGCGGAGGATCATCAGCCTCGACCAGCCGTCGGTGAGTGAGAGGATGGTCATTGGGTCGGCGGCGTCGACGCGGTTGAACCCATCCGGGATCGGAAACAGCAGGCCGAGGGATGAGTTGACGTACGGGAGGCCGACGTCGATGCCTGTGCTCCCGAGGACGAGCCTGCCAGTTGGCAGGCGCAGCGCGCGATGGAGATCCGGGGTCGGGCTCCGGGACAGGACAACGTCTACCTCTCGCGCGGGGGTCACCGACTGCCTGAGCACGGGCAAGAAGCCCGCGCACCACACGAGCACATCCGCTCCGGGCTCGGAGGGGCACGGGGCGACGAACGCTCCGTCCGATCCCGTAACGACCCCGTCGACCTGCCCATCCGGCCCATTGGCGACGACCGCATCCGTGCCGTCGGCGCCGACCTCCAGCGACAGACCCACGCCCACGATCACATGCGCGCCGGCAAGCGGCAACCTCGACAGCGACTCGCCCTCGGCTCTGGCTTCCCGCACCCGGCCGTGCAGGCGCTCGGGCACGCTGCCGTCGCGTGTGTCGACGGCATTGGGCGCGACAAACAGAGCTAGACCGGCCAGTGCGGCGGCGACGACGGTCACCGTGCGGCCCTCCACAGTTCAGCAGTGTCAGTGGGGTTCTCCCGGCGGCGGTTCGCGGCCTGCCTCTACAGCCCGACCAGCGTGCCGATCTGGTACACGGCCATCGCGCAGCACCAGGCCAGAAGCGTGGTGTAGCAGACCAGCAGCAGCGGCCACCGCCAGTGTCCCGTCTCGCGCCAGACGACCGCCACCGTGGAGACGCACGGGATGTACACAAGCACGAACACCATGAACGCGTACGCGATGAGCGGCGACATCGCCCGGTCGGCGCGTAGGGCGTCGCGGAGTGTCCCGCTGTCCTCCTCGTCGGAGCCTACTCCGTGGATCGTGGCCAGCGAGGCGACCACGACCTCCTTGGCCGCCAGGCCCGATACGAGCGCCACATCGAGCCGCCAGTCAAACCCGCAGGGCCGCAGCACCGGCTCGAGAGCCCTGCCCGCTCTGCCCGCCAGGCTGTACTCGATCGGCGGGACGCTCGATCCCGCGGGCGGTTGAGGGTAGCTCGACACGGCCCACACAATCAGGCTCATCGCCAGGATCGTGGTGCCCGCCTTCTGAACGTACATCCATGCGCGCTCCCATGTGTGCGCCAGAAGCGCGAGGGCTGTCGGGGCCCTGTACGGCGGAAGCTCCATCACGAACGGCGCGCTCTCGCCTCGGAACAGGGTCGAGCGGAACACCTTCGCGGCCGAGACCGCCAACAGGATGCCGAGCACGTACAGCGACAGCACGACCAGGGCCGCGCGGTCGGGCGCGAAGAACGCTCCGGCGAGCAGCGCGTAGACGGGCAGCCGAGCGCTGCAGCTCATCAGAGGGATCACGAGGATAGTGGCGATGCGATCCTTGGGGTCGCTGAGCGTCCGCGCCGACATGACCGCGGGCACCGAGCACCCCAGGCCGAGCAGCATGGGGATGAAGGACTTCCCGTGCAGCCCGAAGGTGTGCATCACGCGGTCGATCACGAACGCCGCTCTGGCGAGGTAGCCGGTGTCCTCGAGCAGCGCGATGCCGAGGAACAAGAGGAGCACCTGCGGCAGAAACACCAGCACGCCGCCGACCCCACCCAGGGCCCCATCGACCAGCAGCGACCGCACCGCGCCTTCCGGCAGCGTTGAGCCGACGGCGCCCTGGACCCACCCGAACACGCTCTCGAGGCCCCTCATGGCTGGCGCTCCCACATGGAAGACGCACTCGAAAAGGCCCCACATGACCAGAACCAGGATAGGCAGCCCGAGCACGCGGTTCGTCACCACGGCGTCGATCTGCTCGGTTGTGCGGACCCGGCCGCGGTGCCCCTCGCGGGTCACCTCCCGGGCGATGCCGGACGCGATCCCGTATCGCTCGTCCGCTACGAGGATCTCGGCCTCGTCACCGAGGTGGGCCTCAAGATGAGCGCGCACTTCGGCGATCCTGCCGAAAGTACTTGCCGGCACGCAGGCTGCGAGGTCCGTGGCCATGTCCCGGTCGCCCTCGAGCAGCTTGATGGCGGCAAACCGTCGTCTGGCCTCAGGGACTCCGTCCGTGCCGGGCAGCGACCGGAGCACCTCGCCGACAGCCGACTCGACGTGTGCGCCGAATCGCAGCGGCTTGGGCCGGGCGCCGTCCCGGGCGGATTCGCGTGCCCGGCGGATCACCTCGGCAACACCTTCGCCGCGCCTTGCGACTGTCGGGACGACCGGCACTCCGAGGAGCTTCTCGAGCCTCGCGGTGTCCAGGCTGAGGCCCCTGCGCTCGGCCTCGTCCACCATGTTCAGGGCCGCCACGGTCGGGACGCCCAGCTCCAGCACCTGAGTCAGGAAGTAGAGGTTGCGCTCGAGGTTCGAGGCGTCGAGCACACACACGATCGCGATCGGCCCGTCCTCGATGATGGCCTTGCGGGCCACCCGCTCCTCGGGCGAGTAGGCCGTGAGTGAGTACGTGCCCGGGAGGTCGACCAGCGCCAGCTCCTCGCCGTCCGGGGCCCGGTACGTCGCGCGCGTCACCTCGACGGTGGCGCCGGGGTAGTTCGAGACATGCTGGTGAGCGCCCGTGAGTGAGTTGAAGAGCGTGGTCTTGCCCGAGTTGGGGTTACCCGCGAACGCTATGAGAGGAAGATCACGCATCGCGACCTCGCAACACCACCGCGAGCCGCCTCAGCTCTGTACGGGCTCGACGAGGATGCTGGATGCCTCGTGCTTCCGAAGGCAGAGGTGGTAGCCCCTGACCTTGACATCCAGGGGATCGCCGAGCGGCGCCACGCGCTGCACCTCCACCGTCGTGCCCTTGCAGATGCCCATGTCGGCCAGTCGGCGCCTCGTCGGCCCATGCCCGCGCACCCGCCTGATAACGCACTGGACACCGGGCGCACACCGCGACAGCGGCATCAGGAAGGAGGGTGAGTCGCCATTGCCGTTCGACCCGGGGCACTGATCCTCAGGGGGCAGCAACCCGTCGACAACGAGGATGCAGGCCTCACAGGGCTCGTCGCAGCTCGCGCCCTGCCAGCGGCCGTGGAGCCGGTCCAGCCACGCGGCATCGTGCCGCGGGCAACGCTGGATCGCGCCCATGAACCCGGTCAGCCGCTGGAGGGTCGACTGTCCGACGGAATGCTCCATCGCGCAGGCTTCCTTGTCCGCTGTGTCTCCGTCGACGAGCAGGATCTCGGTGAGGAAGCGAACCAGCGTGCCGTGGCGGCTACAGATCGCCTGTGCCCGAGCACGACCCTCCTCGGTGAGTTCCACGGCGCCGTACCGCTGGTGGGCGATGAGATCGGCTTCGGAGAGGGTCTTGAGCGCAGACGTCACGCTCGGGAGGGATACGCCGAGCACCTCCGCGATCTGCTTGACGCGCACGTCGCGCCGGCTCTCGCTGAGGCGGAAGATCGCCTCTAGGTAGTCCTCCATGCTCGACGATAGCTCAGCGGCCAAGTGCTCCATTCCCAAAGTGTTAGGCTAGTCTTACTCTACAGCCGAACGGTGCACGGGTCAAGGAGGGGGAAGCGGGCGAGGAGGTGGTACGGGCGCTGCTTGCCGCGCCCTACGCGTCGTGGAGGGACGACGCGCGCGCCCGGGACCACCAGGATCCCGAGCGCGCGTGTCATCCCTTCACCCCTCAGTTGGGCCAGTCGGGAAACTGGGCTCGTGCGGGCCGCTCAGTGATGAGCCGCCTTCGCTGGTCGTACCCGGCAAGGCTGTAGTCGCCCACCAGGAGTGAGCCCTCGACCGCTCGTTGCTCCACCGCCAGCGCCTCGGCATACCCCTCGTGCATCTCTGCCCTGATCTGCTCGAGCTGTGCGGCGTTCGCGCCTGGGTCCGCCTCCAGCCGCTTAAGGAGGTCGTACGGCCCCGTGTGATTAGAGGCGTGGAGTGCCGCCCGTCGTGGGGCCACCGTCTTCAGCAGGTCCGCCAGCGGCAAGCCGGCCGCATCGTCCGGCGAGGGGCTCGCATCGCTGTAGAAGGCCCGGGCGAAGCGGGCGTACGGCTCGTACGTTGTGCCCTCAAACAGGGGCCGATCGGTGTCCTTCTTGCCGAGATCCCTCGGGTCGGACCCGAAGACGAAGTTGGTAGCAAACATCACGCCTTGCATCTCGGGATCCTTGCGCAGGTTCGCGGCGGCTGCCGCATCCTTCGGGCCCGGCTCCATGACGGTCACCCATCCGGCCTCGATCTCGGTCGACCAGCACAGAACGTCCTTTGGAGGGTTGTCCTTCTTCTGCCCGGGCTCGAAGAGCATCTCGGGCTTCGAGTCATACCTCAGGACAATGTGGTACTGACCCGGATCGTCGATGGGGTAGAACTGGAGCATGTTGTACCACATGTACGCAGTCGCCCCGGCCGGTATGCGCCACGCGCGCCATTCCCGCGGCTCATCGTCGCCTGGCTGGATGCGGTGGTCCGGAGTCCACCACGGCCCGCCTCGGCAGACGGGCTCGCGTCCGGTTGTCCCGTACTTCCACCCGTTCTTCACTGCGGCCCCGGACGCGTCTGTGACATCCAGCGCCAGCGGGTAGTTCGCGCGCCCGTAGCCGTTCATGTACGGCGCGACTATCCTAACCTCCTCATCCCCAGGGTTCGTGACCTCCAGCTTCAGGAGAATGGGTTCCTCGCTGATCGTCTCGCGCTTCCAGATTGTGGCGGTGAACACCGGATAACCGTTCGAGCCGGTTGTCCGCGACGTGGGGGCGGATTCAGTCCTCGCGGCCGCGGCCGAAGGAGCGGCATCAGCCCGGCCGGCGTCCGTACGCGCGGTCGGCCCGGTAGGAGCCCGGTCCTCTCTGCACCCGGCAGCGACGAGGAGCGCTGCCGTTGTGACCGCCAACACCATGTTTCGCACCATGTTCGTAGCTCCTCTCACGACGGCAGTGGATCCTGATAGTCGGCGATCTCCTTCAGGTCTATGAAGGGCTCGGACTCCGTGCTGGGGCCCCCGAAGAGCTCCGACTCATTGGTCGGATCATCATCCCACAAGGGGTTGCCTGAGTCGTAGATCATCACGCAACCGTCGCTTGCCTCGTGATTCTGGTGCTCGGGATGGCCGTTGTCCTGGAAGTCGTGCTGGCCGAAGATGTGCCCGACCTCATGGACCAGCGTGCCTCGTATCTCCAGCGTACTCCAGTCCTGCGTTGGCTGCCACCCGTGCGCCCGGCACACGAGCGTTCTCCGGGTCTGGGCCTGTGTCAGCCCGTACAGGCTGGGCTCGCCGTCGTAGCCGCACCACGCGGTCATCAACTCGATCACGTTGGCGATGTCCGGGTGGTCGAAGTACCCGGGCTCCGCGAAGCGCTTCCCATGGTACCTGGCGATAACGCCGTACGCTGGCACGCCAGGCGTGAAGACTGTCTCCGGAAGCTGTACGAACCTGATGCGCTGAGTGTTGTAGGCGTCGGGCATCTTCTCGAAGTCGATGCTCTCGAAGAAGCCTCCCGCCAGCACTGCGACGGCTCCGTCGGCAGTCGTGTCCGGGTCGGAAACGTGGAACGAGTATGTCAGGGGCTCCACTAGCTCGATCATGTTCGCTGTAACGCTGGCCACGTGGTACGAGAGGTTGGAGTCGTCGAGGCTGTGGTGCTCACTGTCGAACAACATCACAAGCGTGCCGTACCCGATCTGACCTAGCTGAGACAGCTCGTCGACCCAGACGAAGTGCCCGCCCGGGCTGCTTCGAGCCGTGATCTGCGCGCACTGGATCGGCATCTTGTCGAGCTCGTAGTACACGACCTTCCACGCCTCGAGCACCGAGGTGTAGGCCGCCCCCTCGAAGGGATCCTCGAACGGCGTTCCCGAGACGCGGTAGTTGCTGCCCGCTGCGTGGTCCGTGAACGTAAGTGTCGATTCCGCTAGTGCGGGGTCGCTCGATGACTCCCCCGGCACGGCGATGGCCTCGTCCGGCGACATCGACATCGTGCTGTCGTCGTTGTCGTCGCCCTCCTGGTCGCTGTTGGGGTCCCAGAGGATGGTGCTGTCCGGATCGAGAGCGTGGAAGTGCACTGTCACCCCACCGCAGTTCAGGTCCATGGTGTCGTCGTCGTTCGAGGGTATGGTGTCTACCGCGCTCAGCGTCGCCCGCGCCCGAACCAGTGCCTCGTGGTCGGCCGACTGGCACTTCGTGCTGTCATTCAGGAGCGGGACGTCGGAGTACCTCTCGGCCGGCACAGGCCAGTGGTCGCTGATGTACACGCGTCCGTCCTGGTTCGGCCACATCGCGGTCACCGCGTACTCGAGGCGCACCGCCCACCTAAGCGCCGGCCGATTCCCATGGTCGCGCTCGCCGTCCGGCATCGCGAGC
>Ga0315282_10000718_pt1 | contig 64875 bp, 59 predicted proteins | sample YL17G07_20_MG_FD_203693 | JGI IMG/M metagenome (GOLD analysis project Ga0315282, IMG submission 203693) | Sediment microbial communities from Yellowstone Lake, YNP, Wyoming, USA - YL17G07_20 | ecosystem: Environmental > Aquatic > Freshwater > Lake > Sediment | place: USA: Wyoming | collected...
TGCTTGAAGTTGGACACCTCCCCTTCCACCCAGACGGCAGAAAAGCCGTCCTCCAGGACGGCTTTCACCTCCGCAGTGAGGGCACTGACGGTGTAGATATGACGCGTGAGTTCCGTGGCCATCGCGACCTTGTAACACGCGCCCTTCGAAATTGTCAAACCCTTTCCCCCGTCCAAATGCGGAATGCGGAGTGCGAAATGCGGAATGTCCCAGGCCCAGGCCGTTGCCACTCCTCATTCCCTATTCACCGCCGTCCCAGTCCCCGGAGACGCCCCGAGGCACAGCCACCCTCGCGGGTGGGTACCCGCCGCGCGGGAAGAAGCCGGCCGGACCCAGTTGCCGGTTCAGGTCGGCCCCGGGTACCCAGCCGAAGGCTGGGTGCAGCTGGCCCCACCTCGGCGACCGCCGAGGTGCCGTCGCGGCCCCGCGTCCGCAGGGGTGGTTCCGGGGGGTGGGGCTCTCGACTCTCGACGCTGAATGTGCTAGCGTCCCCCGGGCTTCGCGGAGGGATGCATGACGCGCGACGGGCGGATCGGAGTCATCCAGGCGGTGGGGGCGGCCGGTTTCTTCTCCACGGGCGCCATCCTGGTTCGCTTCGCGCAAGATCTCCGGCCGGTCGAGGTGGCGAGCCTCCGCTTGCTTTTGGGCGGCCTCTTCGTGGCCGCGGCCGCGTGGGCCTCGGGCGACCGGGTAAGGCTCTCCGGGGCCGAATTCTGGCGCCTCTTCCCCATCGGGCTGATCGCCGCCGCGCACTTCCTGGCGTTCATTGCGTCCCTGTACCTCACGACCGTGGCCCACTGCCTGACACTGACGTACACGGCCCCGCTCTTCATCGCCGCGTTGTCGCGCGCGTTCCTGCGGGAGAGGCTGCCGCGACGGGCCCTCATCGGCATGATCGTCGGGCTCGCCGGCGTGGCGGTCCTCGCCGGCTTCGAGCCGCATCTCACCCAGCGGATGCTGACGGGGGATCTGCTGGCCCTGGCGGCGGGCCTGGCGTTCGCCCTCTATTCCCTCTTCGGCCGCCGCGAGCGGGCGCGCCTCCCCCTGCTGACCTACGCAAGCTGGGTCTATCTTACCGCCGGGGTGGCCACGGCCCCCTTCGCCGTCGGCATCCTCGGGCGCCCGGCGAACGGCCGCGCCATCGCCGCCGTGGTGGCCATGGCGCTCTTGCCGTCGGCCCTCGGCCACACGCTGTACAACGCCGCTCTGAGACGCCTCCACCCCAGCGTCCCGAACCTCATTGCCACGCAGGAAGTGACGGGCGGCATCCTGCTCGCCTGGCTGCTCCTCCGGGAAGTGCCGCCGTGGAACGCCCTCGCCGGTGCTGCAATCACACTCATTGGCGTCGGCCTGGTTCTCCGCTGAGAACCGGCGACTTGGCAATCTGGCAATTCGGCAGTTCCGCGTTCCGAGTTTCCCGATTGCCAGGTTGCCAGGTTGCCCGATTGCCATCCTTGGCCTTGCCTATTCGAGATCTCTCGCGTATAAAAAGGGGGGAGTTGAGAAGGAGGGACCATGCCCAAGCTCTACACAATCCGCTGCCCCGCGGTGCCGGAGCATCGAGTCGGTTGGACCCCCATCCCCGCGCCGTACCAGACACTTCCCCTCATGGCGCCGGGCAAGCCCGGGAAGAACCCGGAGCTCGTGCAGATCCTGCAACGCTGCCCAAGTTGCGTCGTCCGCTTGCTGTTCGCACGCTGAGTTCGGCCGGATGACGGCCGATCCCTGGAGGCTCAGCCGACGCCAGTGGAGACGCACAGGAACCCCGCAGGAGACACAAGGGAGAGATTCATGAGATACCGATTGGTGCTGCTGGGACTCTGGCTCACTCTGGTTGTCAGCGGGTGTGCCAGCGGTCCGAGCCTGGAAACCTACAAGCCGAAGAACCAGGACGAGACCTTCATTATCTCCATGCTCATGCGAATCCCGAACGGGATCAAGGCCAGGTCCCTGGACATGATCTTGCAGCCGTATGCCGAAGACGTATACGTCGGGAACTTCCAGAAATACCTGGGCGTGGCCAGCCCCACCGCTCCCCTGACCATCTCGAAGCCGGATCTTCGCGAGGTTTACCACCAGGTCTTCCGCGCGGCCAAGGAGGTCTCGATGGATGTGAAGAACGTCCGGCTGACGGTGAGCGGGGACCGCGCCGTGGCCGAAGCTCGGACGGAGCTTATCTTCAAGCGTGAGGTGGGCCGAAGGGAGGAGCGGGAGGAGCTCTTCCGGAACGACGTCACCTGGCGCATGCGCCGCACCCCCAATGGATGGAGGATCGTGGAAGAGATCTGGCAGTAGGTCAACTGCTCATGGCTCATGGTTCTTGGCTCATGGTCTTTGGCTCAGGGCACATCGTCCCCTGACCATGAGCCATCGGCTATGAGCCATCAGCGGGTGAGCCCCGCCGCCCCCACGCCCGCATTCCGTCTGCGGTCATCTCCACGCTGATCGCCCCATCCAGATCCGTCCGCAGCAGCCGGATCCCGGAGGCTTCATATCGCTCCACGACCTCCGGGTGCGGATGGTGGAAGCGATTCTGGTAGCCCGCCGATATGAGGGCCACTTCCGGTCGGACCGCGGCGACGAAAGCGGCCCCGCTCGAAGACCGGGACCCGTGGTGGGGCACCTTCAACGCTTGGGCCCGGAGGGCCTCCGGACGACGGAGGAGGGACGCCTCTGCTTTCCTTTCGATGTCACCGGTGAGGAGGGCCGCCTGATCCCCGATGCTGATCCTGACCACGAGCGAGGCGTCGTCGGCCCCAAGCGGTGGGGCCATCTCGCTCTGCGACCCGGGCCTGGCCCGCGCCATAGGGTTCAAGATGTGAAGGGTTGCCTCTCCCCATTGAACCGGCGGGGACTCCGCCGAGACAATCCGAAGGGGAATCCGCTGGTGGCGGAGGTACTCCTGCATCCACAGAAAGGTGGTGGAGCGGTTGGGCGCATCGGCACTCCACACCTCCCCGACGGTGAAATTCCGGAGGATGGCGGGAACCCCGCCGATGTGATCGTCCTGCGCGTGGGTCAAAGCGAGGACATCCAGGCGCCCAATCCATTCGTGCAGGAGGAACGGCGCCACGACCTGCGCGCCGACGTCGAATCGACCGCCCGGGAGGCCCCCGGCATCCACGAGCATCCGCCGCTTGCCCGGCAGCGTGAGGAAGACCGCTTCCCCCTGTCCCACGTCAAGAAGCGTCAACCGCACCCTGCCTGTCCCCTCGGGCGGATCGAGCCGCAGCGGCACTTGGATCAGCAGGAGGACACCGCAGGAGAGCGCCAGCCAGCGGCGCCATCGGTCACGAGCGGGTCGGCGAGCCACGGCCGACGCAGGGGATCTGCCCAGAACCCAGGCCGCCACGATGCCATAGTAGGCCATGAGCATCCCCGGCGTGGGCGTGTACACTCTGAACGTGCTCCACGGCCAGGCGGCAAACCACCGGGCCGTCCAGAACAGCATATCCACCAGCCAGCCGTTCACCCAATTCAACCAGGAGAGCCCGCCGGGCATCACGATGAAAAAGGCGCTGGCGGCCGTCCCGAGCCCGGTGATCACGCCGCTCAGGGGGACGATGGGCAGGTTGGCCAGGATGCCTACCGGCGCCACCCGATTGAAGGCACTCGCCAGAACCGGCAGGGTCATGGCCGTGGCTGCCAGCGTGATCACCACCGATTCCAGCGCCCAGCGGATCGGCCGGGCAACTCGGGCCAGCGCCGACTCGCAGCGCGGAAGAACCAGGATGATGCCCAGGGTCGCGAGATAGGTGAGCTGGAACCCGACGTCGAAGAGGAAGCGCGGATTCCACCAGAGGAGGGCCAGGCCGGAAAGAGCCAGGGTGTTCAGCAGGTCGCCGCGCCGATCCAGGATCACCGCTAAAAGGTACGTGTCCGCCATCACCGCGGCGCGGATCACCGAGGCGCTGGCTCCGGCCAGGGCGGCATACAGGGTCACCAAGAGGGCCGAGGCGAACGCGGCCGGCCGGGGCGATGTCCGGAGCAGCCGAAAGAGGCCGAAGAGGACGCCGGCCAGAATACTCACGTTCAAGCCGGAGATCGCCAGGATATGGTACGTTCCCGAATCCAGGAAGGCCTGGTTCATCTCGGGCGAGAGCCCGGACCGATCTCCCAGGACCGTGGCCTTGAGCAGCCCCGCCTCGGGGGGCGGCATGGCGGCGCTGAGTCGCCGAAGGAGCAGGGACCGCAAGCGGAACACGAAGGCGAGGATGGTGGAGCCTCGGGAGGCCCTCACTGTCTCCACCGGTTCCCGCGTCCATCCCTCCAGGAAGATGCCCTGCGTCGCGAGATACGCCGGGTAGTCAAAGGCCCCCGGATTGTCGAAGCGCCGCGGGTGGCGCAGCCGGAAAGTCCCCCGGACCTCGTCCCCGTATGCCATGTCCGGCGGCTCGCCCACCACTGTGAGGCGCGCCTGCCCGGCCGTCGCGACCCACGTCTCCCCGAGGCGGAGCCGGGTGACCTCCACGACGAAACGCGTGCGCTCGGGATCGGCCGTATCCCGCGCCTCGGCCGGGCGCGGATCCGGAGGCGCCACGACCCATCCCTCCAGCGGGACGGGGGAGGATAGGTGGGGGTCGGGGACGCGGCTCACATGGTTGGCCGGCTGCCCGAAGAGCGCCTGGCTCATGACCTGGCCGCCCAGACAGGCGAAGGTCAGGGTCAGGGCGGGAAGCAGCAGGCGGCGCGCGCCGAGCCACCAGACGCCGCCGGCCACGAGGAGCGTGACCGGGACGAGGAGCGTCCAGAGGAGCGGTCGGAGCTGAAAGGCGCTCTGCACCGCGATCCCCAAACACAGGGCCGCGGCCAGCGGCACGAGCGGCCGGTCGGGCGCGCGCTCCGGCAGGTCCGCGGGCGGAAGGTCCCGGCCGTCGGCCCGGGAGGCGACGTCAGGTCCCATGAGGCCTCGCCCCCTCGGAAAAACTGTTGGCCCGGCTCCGACTCCCGGAGTAGAATGCCCGCACGTCTCTTGGCCGACTACGCGGAGCCCTCATGACGCTCGTGGATCGCGCGACCCTCAAGGAGATGGCTGCGGCCTTTGGTTTGGGCCTCATGATCTTCACCTTCGTCCTCCTGACGAACAAGATCCTGCGCCTGGTCGAGCTGATCGTGAACAAGGGCGTCGGGATCCTGACGGTCCTCCAGCTCTTCCTGTACATTCTGCCCTACTCGCTGGTGGTGACCATCCCCATGTCGGTCCTCCTCGCGACCCTGACGACCTTCACGCGTTTCGGCGCCGACGGGGAGATCCTGGCGCTGCGCGGGGCCGGCCTGAGCCTCGTTCGCCTCACCCGGCCGGCCGTCTGGTTCGGCCTGCTGGCCTCGGCCCTCACCCTCCTCATCACCATCTGGATCCTGCCGTTCAGCAACCACGCCTTCAAGAACCTGGTCTTCCAGATGACGCAGCGGCAGGCCGCCCTCGGAATCCAGGAGGGCGTCTTCAACAGCGACTTCGAGGGGCTGATCCTGTACGTGGAGCACGTGGACCCGAAGACCTCGCGCCTGGAGGGCATCTTTCTGGTGGACAACCGCAATCCTACGGAACGCAGGATCATCGTCGCCCGAGACGGCCGGTTCACCTCGGACCCGAAGAGCCTGAGCATGGGGCTCAGCCTGAACCAGGGGACCATTCACCTGTCCGCCTCCGAGCTCTCCGGCCGCTACCGCCTGATCACCTTCTCGGAGTACAGTCTGACGCTGGACATGAACCGAAACCTGGCCGATCCCGTGCAGCGCCCCATGGGAGAGCAGGAGCTGACGCTGACCGAGCTGCGGGGGCGCGCGGCGACCCTGCGGTCGCAGGGGCAAAACTATCATCCTCCCCTGGTGGAGTTCCACAAGAAGTTGGCCATCCCCGTCTCCTGCGTGCTGTTCACCCTGGTGGGGGTCCCCCTGGGCAGCCGGTTCCGGAAGGGAGGCCGGGGGCTCAGCCTGGCCATCTCGGTAGCCTTCGCCCTGGGCTACTACATGCTGATCGTCGCCGGGGAAGGCATGGCGAACCGTGGGCTGGTGCCCGAAGTCTTCGTCATGTGGCTGCCCAACCTCCTGATCACCTTGGGGGGAAGCCTGCTGCTGGTTCGGGCAGACAGTTTCCCCGCTACCCTTCGTCAGGCGCTCACCTCGCCGGCGCAAAGCCCCCCGGCGATCGGCCAGGGGGCTTGAACGCCATGCGCCTGCTGGATCGCTACATCGCCCGCGAGTGCCTGAAGGTCATCCTGCTGTGCGTGGTGGTCTTCATGGGGATCTACGTGATCGTGGACCTCTTCGAGAAGTTTTCCCGCTTCCTCGAGGCGCGCGTCCCGCCGGCCCTGATCCTGCAATACTACCTCTTCAGCCTTCCCAACATCTTCACCCAGGTCCTGCCCGTCGCCGTGTTGCTGGCCAGCCTGCTCAGCCTGGGTGGCATGGCCCGGCACAACGAGGTCCTGGCCATGAAGATGGGCCAGGTCAGCACCCTGCGGATCGCCCTGCCCTGCATCGGCGTGGGCCTCGCCGCCAGCCTGGCCGCCTGGATCGCGACGGAGAGCGTGGCGCCGCGGACCAACGAGCGGGCGCTGAACATCTGGCAGACGCAGGTCCGGCACCTCCCCGCACACCGGATCACCCGGGATAGCGACATCTGGTATCGCGCCCGCGGGGATCGCTTCATCCACATCTCCCTGATCGAGACGCAATCGAGCCTCATCCGGGGCATGAGCATCTTCGAGCTGTCGCCGGACTTCGATCTGGTGCGCCGGCTGGACGCGCGCGAGGCGACATGGGCCGCGGGCGGGTGGACACTCCATGGGGGGTATCGGCTGGAACTGGACCAGCAGCCCGTCCGGATCGAACCCTTCCGAGAGATTGGTGTCGCGCTGAGCGAGGGACCCGAAGAGTTCGCCCGGGTGGCGCGCTCGCCGCAGGAGATGAGCTACGTCCAGCTTCGCGACTACATCGAGCGATTGGTCAGCAGCGGGGTGAACGCCGCGCGCTACCGCGTGGACCTATACGCCAAGGTGGCCACAGCGCTGGTCAGTCTGGTCATGGCCTTGATCGGCGTGAGTTTCGGCCTGCGGACGGGAAAGGCGGGGGTCATGCTGTGGGTGGGGGCCTGCATTCCCATGGGCTTTCTCTACTGGATGCTGCTCTCGCTGGGCATCGCCCTCGGCCGGGGCGGCGTCCTGCCCCCGCTGGTCGCCGCCTGGCTCCCCAACCTCGTCTTCGGGACGGCCGGCCTCTTCTCCCTCCTCCGCCTGCGCGGGTGACCTCGCCTGCCAAACGCCTTCAGCCTCGGATCGTGGCCCACGCAGGCGCCCAGCGCCTGAGCTACCGCACACCCGCCCTCCCCAGGGCCTCGAGAATCCGGCGGAAAATGTCCTCGGTGGTCATCGGAGCGGCGGCGGGAGGTTGTCGGCCGTGAACGCCAAGCGCAAGAGTGCCCTCTTCAAGTCGCGCTCTGAGTAGTCCGGATGCCGACGCCGCAGTCGCGCCAGCGTGAAAGCGCGCGCGGCCACGCTCATGTCAAGCGCCAGCAGCAGCCGATGGTTCGGCAGTCTTGCGCGCCACGATCATGATCTCGATCTCATCCAGATCGAGGCTCCTTCTCCCCCAGTTCCCCGCGGTTCCGCCCCACATGTTGAGCACAGACATGCCCGCGAGGCGGAAGAGCAGAATGAGCTCCGTCGGTACGAAAGCCCGCTCTCGAACCGCAACGGCAGGCAGCCCTTCTCGCGGCGGGCATTCTGACGACTCGACCATGGTCAGGGGATCAAAGCGTCCTTCCGCTACGTCCTTATTCGCGTGCTTGCGAAGCATGGCCGTTGCGTTGAGGACGATGAGCACGGCCTTTGCCTGTGGCTTCAGGCTTCGAGAAATATTGCACAGGATGGAGAGCGGTTGACCAATCGGATCATCCTTCTGGCCAAGAAGCCCGAAGGCTCCCTCGCACAGGCAAATCGCACCATCGTACTTCCCAGGGAGTGAGAACCGGGTGGCATCCGAATGAATCCACTCTACATTCACACCGACGGCCTTGGCTGCATTCGCGGCCCTGGCAAGCATCTCCGAAGACAAGTCTAGCCCCGAGACAGTATAGCCGCGCTTGGCCAGTTCAATGGAGTGACGCCCTGTCCCGCATCCGACGTCAAGAATCGAGTCGCCCGGTTGCAGCGACAGCTCCTCCAGCAGGAAATCCACCTCCAAGATCGTATTCTTCGTGAACACGTTATCCTCGTAGACCGGTGCATGCGCGTCAAAGAACGTTTCCCATGTGCTCTTCTGTGTCATCAAGCGCTCCCCCCTCCTGCCGAATGCATCGGGGTTAAGCGGCGTGCGCGGCACGTCCGCTCGAAGCCTATGTTGACAGCAGCTGCCCAACCCCGGCGTCCAAATCGCGCCCTCGAGGCGATGTGTTTCGTCGAGCAAAGATGGAAGTTGCTCCAGCTCCGCCCGATGCCGATCCAGCACGAGGGCGGAGACCGCGGCATCAAATGCATCCTCGGAACGAACGACGTCGGCCCGCAACGCCGAGGGCAGCTCGTACCCTTTCTCCGCGAGGTAAACACCGCGAGCGTCCGCCGAACTCTTGTTCACGACACCGGTCAACAGCCGCGGGTAGATCTCGACTACAATCGGCAGAGTCGGCGGATCAAATGGCCAGATCGAGATCCCAGCCGCACGGATGCGGAGCAGCATCGGCATACCGCGTATCGACCCCGTACCGACGGCCCCGGCGCCGCCGATTTGGAAGCAAGACTTTGGTGAGACGCCTTGTGCTTCCCGAACCTCGACCTCGGTCGATCTGTACTGCTCGAGAAGCGGCGGCCTACACTTTCCCGGACGACCCCAGAACGGAAATGGGCAGTCGCGAAGCCAACGCTCGCCCTCGGCTTGCACCCGCGCCCAGAACTCGCACGCAGCTGAGATCTCTCTCTGTTTCAGGAACCAAGCGGGCATCGAGAATGCGAAGTCCAGTCCCACGATCGCGCTCGGCGTCTGCTTGCAGAATCGGACGACCTCCTCAGCGGCGGCTTCGCGCGACTTGAGACTGACGACACGCCGCAGCTGGCCGTCATGTGCCTCAGCGAGCCACAGCTTTCGTCCCAGACGCTTGGCTCCCGACCAATCGATCGCGACTACAGCCATATTGGTGCTCTCCGGCTACGCTTATACCGTGAGCGGATCAAGGGCCGAACGAGGGCGATCAGCGGCCGCGGCTTGTCCGCTGTCCGCTGGATTGCTTGGTTGGCTTCACCTTCCTTGCAGGAAGACGGACCACCTTATGGCCGGACGCCTCTTGAATCGAGCGCAAATCCTTGCAGATCGCCGAGAGGTCACCACGGAACTTCCGTGTGTGTTCCATGCGGTAGTTGCGGATCTGGTCAACAATTGGATCTTTCATTTGCCTGACTCCAACAGCTCATCGGGTGAACAAATTTCCGGGCACTCATATCCCGCGTTTTGGACAACTTGCCGGACCATCATGCGTGTGAAAGGATTGTTGAGGTGGGTGAAATTCCACGTAACAAGAACCTGAATTCCGTTCACTGCGGCAACAGCAACGTGCAAGGCATCTTCAGGATATTCTTCGGGAATGGCCTTCCCGGCGATGATGGTTTCGGCCAACACCCGCGCCTCTTCGTCAATGTCGAGCATGGGGAACCGCGCAATGGCTTGGAGGCGTTTCTCGCCTGACCCGCATCTCCTCGTCCTGCCTCTGCATGAACGAGAGCGGAGATGTACGTCTCGAATTCTGAGGTCAGTCTCGGCCACAGGTCGCGTGTTGCCTCCTGCCGACCGGCGATCACAAGGTCGCGGCTCGGGCGTCCCGTGTAGTAGCTCGCAACACTGGTCTCGACGTAAACCGTCTTCTTCATGGCCCTATCATACCAGAAGCAGGCGCACCGCGCTTGCCATTCTCACTTCAAGGTGCTACGGGGCGGATCAGCCGAAAGGGGGGTGGCGGGGGACCTCGCCGGAGCGACTGCTGAGCACCGCACTACGAGCTTCTGGTGGTGGCCCGTCGGAAACAAGACGGCCCTCGGGGAATCAGCTCCCAGAGGGCCGTGCGTATCCCGCGCATGGTGTTGCGGTTTCGCTAGTCTTTGCCTGCCCTTCGTCCCCGGCCGAGATCACCCGATCGCCCTCCTGCTCGCGTCACGGGGAACCGCCGAAGTCGGCCAACCGTACCGCAGATCTCAGGATTCTGTCAAGCGATGCAAGCGCAGCCCGCCCGCCCCGAGTGCGCTGGTATGCGGCCTTGTCAGGCTGCGAACATCTCCTGCAGCACCGCCAGTGCCCGACTGAGGCTGGCCGGCGAGATCCGTCCGAGGCGACGCACGAGGCGTTCCCGATCAACTGTTCGGATCTGGTCCAGCACGACGTATCCGACCCGTCCGCCGAACCGACACGGGATTCGAAATGGATACGGATGGCCGCCGGTGGTCATGGGGACCACGATGAAGGTGCGAAGGTAGGTGTTCAACTCATCAGGGGAAACGACCACACATGGGCGCGTCTTCTGGATTTCTCCGCCACGGGTGGGATTGAGACCCACCAGAAAGACATCACCGCGCCGGACAGCCTCGGGCCTCACCACTTCCACTCTCTCTCATCAAAGCGCGTGGAAGTGGGAGGGTCGGGCAGCGCGTCCTCACCCCGTTGATGCAGTTGCCGGGCAGCCTCCGCCCACCCGGAGCGGGGCAGCGCGACGCGTGCGATGACGATCGCCCCCCCTCGCACCCGCAGCTCAACCTCCTCACTCAAGCCGGCCTCTGCGATGAGAGGCTTCGGCAACCGAACGCCCCGAGAATTTCCAATGCGCACCAGTCGAGCCTTCATGAGACTGCACCCCCTTCCAGCGTGATTACACAATAATCACAGCCCAACATTATGTCAAGACGCATGTGACTCCCCACTACCCGAGTCTCCCCCTCCTCCGTCCCCCGAAAACACGAAGGCCGGGAAGCATCATCACCTCCCAGCCCTCTCGGTTCTTACCTCTCGGTTCTCGTCTCTCGGCTCTCGGTTCTAGGTGCCCATCTCCCACGACTCCAGATACTTTTTCTGCTCCTCGGTCAGGGTGTCGATGCGGACGCCCATGGACTCGAGCTTGAGCCGGGCGATCTCGGCGTCAATGGCGCGGGGGACCCGGTACACCTTCTTCTCCAGCTTCCCGCGGTTCTTGACGGCGTACTCCGACCCCAGCGCCTGGTTGGCGAAGGACATGTCCATGACGCTGGCGGGATGCCCCTCGGCCGCCGCCAGGTTGATGAGGCGCCCTTCGCCCAATAGGTAGATCCGGCGCCCGTCCTTCAGGCGGTACTCCTCGACGTGGTCACGGATGGGCGAATGGTCTACGGCCAGGCATTCCAGAGCCGGGATGTCGATCTCCACGTTGAAGTGGCCGGAGTTGCAGACCACCGCCCCGTCCCGCATTGCCTCGAAGTGTTCCTTCCGGATGATGTGGATGTTCCCCGTTACCGTGACGAAGAGCTCCCCGACCCGCGCCGCCTCCAGCATGGGCAGGACCGTGTAGCCGTCCATCACGGCCTCCAGGGCCTTCAGGGGATCCGTCTCCACCACGATGACGTTGGCCCCGCCGCCGCGCGCCCGCATGGCCACCCCGCGCCCGCACCAGCCGTAGCCGCACACGACGAAGTGCTTGCCAGCCAGGAGCAGGTTGGTGGCCCGCAGGATCCCGTCCACGGTGCTCTGGCCCGTGCCGTAGCGGTTGTCGAACAGGTGCTTGGTGTCCGCGTCGTTCACGGCGATGATGGGGTATTTCAGGATGCCCGCCTTCTCCATGCTCTTCAGCCGGATGACGCCGGTGGTGGTCTCCTCGGTCCCCGCGATGACGTCCGCAGCGAGGTCCGTCCGGTGGCTGTGGATGACGCCGATGGTGTCCGCGCCGTCGTCCATGGTCAGATTGGGCTTGAGATCCAGCGCCGCGTTGATGTGGCGGTAGTAGGTGTCCGTGTCCTCGCCCTTGATGGCGAAGACCGGGACGCCGAAGTTCTTCACCAGCGAGGCGGCCACGTCGTCCTGGGTGCTCAGCGGATTGCTGGCGCACAGCCGGATCTCGGCCCCGCCGGCCTGGAGCGCCCGCATCAGGTTCGCGGTCTCGGACGTCACGTGCAGGCACGCGGAGACCCGGATCCCCTTGAGGGGCCGCTCCCGGCTGAACCGCTCTTCGATGAGGCGGAGGACCGGCATGGCGCTCCGCGCCCATTCGATCCGCCGCCGCCCCTTCTCCGCCAGGTTCAGGTCCTTGACGTCATAATCCATGGCGAACTCCGTTCGAATTGTAGTCCCGCATTGCCCCGTTTTCAGTTTTCAGTTGTCGGTTTGAAATTCCCGTGTTCACGCAAAGGGCCAGGGGATCGTCACGCCTCCCCTGGCCCCATCCCTGATCCCGCATTGAAAGACTGACCACCGACAATTTGAAACCGAGCAGCCTTGTTCGGTTGTCCGTTGTCAGTTGTCGGTCTTACATTGTCCATCTTTTCCGGCTTCAAGCCCCCAGCCGTCCCGCCTCCTTCTTCAGGGCGTCGGCCTTGTCGGTGCGCTCCCACGTGAAGTCCGGGTCGTTCCGGCCGAAGTGCCCGTACGCCGCCGTCTTCCGGTAGATGGGGCGCCGCAGGTCCAGGCTCTTGATGATCCCCGCCGGGGTCAGCTCGAAGTTGCGGCGCACCAGGTCCTGCAGCGCCTCGTCGGGGATGCGGCCGGTGCCCTTGCTGTCCACCATGACCGAGACCGGCTCCGCCACGCCGATGGCATAGGCCAACTGGACCTCGCACTTGCCGCACAGACCCGCCGCCACCAGGTTCTTGGCGATGTAGCGGGCCATGTACGAGCCCGAGCGATCCACCTTCGTCGGGTCCTTGCCGGAGTAGCAGCCGCCGCCGTGGCTCCCCACGCCGCCGTAGGTGTCCACGATGATCTTTCGGCCGGTGAGGCCCGTGTCGCCGTGGGGGCCGCCGATGACGAAGCGGCCGGTCGGGTTGATGTGGTACGTGATCCGCTCCGGATCCAAGAGCTCCCGCGGCAGCACCGGCAGGATGACCGTCTCGATGATGTCCTCGCGGATCTGCTTCAGGCTGACCTCGGGGCTGTGCTGGGACGAGATCACCACGGTGTCCACCCGGGTCGGCTTCCCGTCCGTGTACTCCACGGTGACCTGCGACTTCCCGTCGGGCCGGAGGTACTCCAGAATCTCCTTGCGCCGGACCTCGGTGAGGCGCATGCACAGCTTGTGGGCCAGCATGATGGGCATGGGCATCAGCTCGGCCGTCTCGGTGGTGGCGTAGCCGAACATGAGGCCCTGATCCCCCGCCCCCTGGATGTCCACCCCCAGGGCGATGTCTGAGGACTGCTCCTGGATGGCGGTGATCACCGCGCAGGTCTCGTAGTCAAAGCCGTACTTGGCCCGGGTGTAGCCCACGTCCCGGATGACCTCGCGGGCCACCTTGGGGATGTCCACGTAGCACCGGGTGGTGATCTCCCCCGCAATGAACGCCAACCCGGTGGTGACCAGGGTCTCGCAGGCCACGCGCCCGTAGGGGTCCTGGGCAAACACCGCATCCAGGACGGCATCCGAGATCTGATCGGCGATCTTGTCGGGGTGGCCCTCGGTGACTGACTCCGATGTGAAGAGATACTGTCTGGATGGCACGATCACGTCCTCCCGCCCAAAGGCCTGTTCACTGATTCCGACAATTCCTCAGGTACAAAAGCGGCGAGACTGTAACATAGGGCGGGCGATTGTCAAGGGAAACCCGGTCGCCCCGCCGGAAGGCAATCGGGCAATTCGGCAACCGGAGTCATTCTTCCGCGCTGCGTAGTAAGGTTACGGAAGCGCGTCGCCGGCGAAGTACTCGGGAAAGCGCGCCCGCATCTCCTGCCGGAGCAGCCCCTCCACCTCCGAGGCCGTGGCGCAGCCGAAGACCCGGTGCGCCACCTCGGCCGCCTGGCCGTAGGTGACGCTCCGGATGATTCGCTTCATCAGGGGGATGGCCGCCGGCGTCATGGACAGCTCGTCGAAACCCAGCCCCACCAGGAACAGGGCGTGCAACGGATCCGCCGCCATCTCCCCGCACATGGAGATCCAGATCCCCTCGTTGTGGGCCGCGCTCACCACGCTCCGGAGCAATCGCAGGACGGCCGGGTGCAGGGGCTCGTACAGGTAGGCCACCTGCTCGTTGATCCGGTCGATGGCCAGCGCGTACTGGATCAGGTCGTTGGTGCCGACGCTGAAGAAATCCACCTCCCGCGCCAAAAGGTCGGCGATCATGGCCGCCGAGGGGATCTCGATCATGGCCCCCACCTGGATCTCGGGGTCGAAGGTGACCCCCTCGCGCCGGAGTTCCGCCTTGACATCCTCCAGGATGGCGTTGGCGGCCCTGATCTCGGCCACCCCCGAGATCATCGGATACATGATCCGGAGCGTGCCGAACGCGCTGGCCCGCAGGATGGCGCGGAGCTGCGCCCGGAACATGTCCGGCCGGTGCAGGCACAGCCGGATGGCGCGCAGGCCGAGCGACGGGTTCTCCTCCGCGGCGAGCTGGATGGCCGAGGCCAGCTTGTCCCCGCCGAAATCCAGGGTCCGGATGACGGTGGGGCGGGGATGCATCTGCGCGGCGACCGCGCGGTAGACGGAAAAGTGTTCTTCCTCGTTGGGCAGGTCGGGACGATTCAGGTAGAGGAACTCCGTGCGGTACAGTCCCACGCCCTCCGCGCCGTGGTCCCGGACCGCCGGCAGCTCCTCGGGAAACTCGATGTTGGCGGTGACCCGCACCCGGTACCCGTCCTGCGTCTCGGCCGGCAGGCCGCCCAGCTTGTGCAGCGCCAGGCCCGCGTACTCGAACTGCTGCTTGCGCGCTTGGTAGCGCGTCAGCGTCTCCACGTCCGGGGAGAGGATGACCACCCCTTCCGTGCCGTCCAGGATCACCGTCTCGTGGTTCTGCACCTCTGCGCAGATCTGTTCCACGCCCACCACGGCAGGGATCTCCAGCGATCGCGCCATGATGGCGCTGTGGGAGGTGCGCCCGCCCGTCTCCGTCGCCAGTCCCAGCACCGCGTCCCGATGAAGCTGGGCGGTGTCCGACGGGCCCAAGTCGCGGGCGAAGACAATGGCCTCTCCCCGCATCCCCTCCACGTGGAGGCTCCCGCGTTGTCCCATGAGATTGCGCACCAGCCGGTCGCCCACGTCGTCCACGTCCGTCCGCCGCTCCCGGAGGTAGCCGTCCTCGACGCGGGACAGCGCATGCCGGACGGGATCCAGCACCTCCTGCACGGCGAACTCCGCGTTCACCCGCTGCTTCTGGATGAGGGTGGTGGCCTGTTCCGCCAGCCAGCGATCCTCCAGGATCAAGAGGTGAGCGTCGAAGATCCGCGCGTACTGCGGTCCGACCTCCTTGGCGATGCGTTCCTGGATCTCCTGAATCTGGCGCCGGGAAAGCTCCAGCGCCTGCCGCAGGCGCGAGATCTCCAGGGGGATCCGGCCCGGATCCAAAGACTCCCGCTTGACTCTCGGGCGGCGGGACTCGACGACCAGGGCTTTCCCCACGGCGATCCCCGGCGAAACACCGATGCCTCGAAAGATACGTGGGCTCATCGCTGGTACCGCTCCAGGACGGCGGGCCAGTGGTTCTGGGACTTCAACAGCAATTCGACGGCTTCGCGGACCGCGCCCCGGCCGCCCGGCCGGCGTGTCACGTAGTGGGCGGCGGCCCGTACCTCGCCCGCCGCGTCCGGCACACTGATCGCCAGCCCGGCCCGCCGGAGCAGGGGCAGGTCCGGCAGGTCATCCCCCATGCACGCCACCTGCGATGCGACGAGGCCGCTTTTCGCCAGGAGGTCCTCAAAGACGGGCAGTTTGTCTACGGCCTTCTGGTGGATCTCCACGATGCCGAGTTCCCGCGCCCGGCGCGCCACCGCCTCGGACTCCCGTCCGGTGATGACCGCCAACGAGAGGCCGGACCGGATGGCCATCTTGATCCCGTGTCCGTCCTGGATGTGAAAGGCCGCGAACGCCTCCCCTCCCGGTCCGTAGAACAGGCGGCCGTCGGTCAAGATCCCGTCCACGTCGAGGACGAGCATCCGGACCGCCTTGGCCCGCCGGATTACGGACGCCGGAACCTTCCGGGCGCCCTTCACATTCCGCATTTCGCGTTCCGCATTTCGCATTCCCTTCACGGCCCTCGGCTCTCAGTTCGCATCCTCATTCCACATTCCGCAATCCGCATTCCGCATTCATCGCGGCTCCCGGCTCGCCGTCCGCTCGAACACCTCCCGATAGAACTTTGCCAACCCCCGGATCTGGTTGTCAACGGAGAACACGCGCTCGGCCTTCTTCCGGGCATTCTCGCTCAGGCGATCCATCGCCGCCGGGTCCAGGTCCAGGAACCACCCGATGGCCTCGGCGACGCCCTCCACGTCCCCACACTCCACCAGCCGGCCGTTCAGCCCGTCGTCCACGTTCTCCACCAGGCCCGCATAGTTGGAGCTGATGAGGGGCTTGCCCATGGCCATCAGCTCCCGCGCCGCGAACGAGATGGCCTCGATGGATTCGCTGAGGATGAAGCCCACGTCGATCAGCGAAAGATAAGCTCGCGGATCCGGCTCGTGCTGGACATACAGGACGTTCCCCAGGCCGAGTTCGCCCGCCAGCCGCCGGCTCTCCCGGATCTCGTGTTCCCTGCCCCGCAGGAGGATCTTGAACGGTCGGGCCCCCCGCCGAAGCTGCAGCGCGGCGGCCCTGAGGAACAGGTCGGTGCGCTTGTGCCCGTCCATCCCGGCATGGCTCCCGAACACGAACTCCGTGGCCGCCAGCCCGAGCTTTTCCAGGTAGGCCGCGTGCTTCGGCGCGGGCATCCAGAACTGCACGTCCACCCCGTTGGGGATCACGCGCGCGTGGGGCGGCTTCAAGCATCGCCCGGCCCAGGAGATGTTGCGGGCGCTGTGCCCGACGTAGATGTGCCCCTGCACCATCTTCCCGTAGGCCCAGCGGTTGTAGAGGTTGTCGGGGATGTTCCGAACCGCATGGTGCGTGCGCACGCAGGGAACGGCCCGGCGGCAGATCGCCTTCCACAGCACGACGATGGCCTGATCTCGAGAGCCGTTCACGTGGAGGAGGTGGGGCCCCCACTCCCGATAAATCCCTTCGAACCGGCGGATCGCCCGGATCATCCGCGGGATCTCCTTCAGGTTGCCGGGGAAGTCGCAGGCGAAGGCGGGCGCGCCGAGGTCGCGCCCGGCCGTCCACACCGGCGACCCCTCCGGCGCCGCGACGCCGAACTCGAACTCCTTCCGCAGCCGGCTCTGCAGGATGGTCCGGACATAGCGCATGTGTCCGCCTCCCCCCTCCTGCTGCGGATGAAAGTTCGTGAGCAGAATTCTTCTCATGGTCCGCCCATACGCTCCCGATCCCCGGGCGTCAGACGACGCCCGCCCGCAGCAGGTCGTGCAGATGAATCACCCCTTCGGGCCGCCCCGCGCCGTCCACGATCAGAAGCGAGGTGATGGCGTGCCGCTCCATGACCTGCACCGCCTTGGCCGCCAGCTCGCCCCTCCCGATGCACTTGGGCTGGCGGGTCATGACGTCGGCCACCCGGCGCTCCAGGAGGTCCGGCCACCGCTGCAACGCCCGGCGGAGGTCTCCGTCCGTGATGATCCCGGTGAGGCGCCCATCGGCGTCCGTCACCGCGGTCATCCCCAGGCGCCTCCCGCTGATGACCGGGATGGCCTCGCGCATCGTCACGTCCTGGCTCACGCGCGGCACGTCCTCCCCCCGGTGCATGAGATCCTCGACCCGCAGCAGGAGCCTCCGCCCCAGCGCCCCGCCGGGATGGATCAGGGCGAAGTCCTCGGCCTGGAATCCCCGCCGCTCCAGCAGGGCCACGGCCAGGGCGTCCCCCATGGCCAACGCCGCGGTCGTGCTCGCGGTCGGGGTGAGGTTCATGGGGCAGGCCTCTTCCGCCACGCCGACGTCCAGGACGACATCGCTCTGCCGGGCCAGGGTGGACTGCGGGTTCCCGACCAGCGAGATGAGGCTCACGCCCAGCCGTTTGAAGGCCGGCAGCAATTGAATGATTTCCTCCGTCTCGCCGCTGTTCGAGACCGCCACCACCACGTCGCCGCGGACCAGCATGCCCAGGTCCCCGTGAATCCCCTCGGCCGGATGCAGGAAGAGGGCGGGGCTCCCCGTGCCGGCGAGGGTGGCCGCGATCTTCCTGGCGATGAAGCCGGACTTTCCCATGCCAGTGAGGACGACCCGCCCCCGGCACGCCTGCAGGATATCCAGCGCTCGAACGAAGGACTGGTCCAGGCGGCCGGCCAGCGCCCGGACCGCCTCGGCTTCGATCGTCAGGACCCGCCGCGCAGTCTCCAGGCTCATCCTTCCCCCTTTGGGACCACCTGCATCGTGTCGGGGAACCTCGCGGCCGATGGAGCCCGCATCCCGCCCGACCCGGACAGCGCGGCCACGGCTGCCCCCACCACCTCCTCGACGGATATGCAGTCCGCCCGGCCTCCTCGCTGGAGGACCACGGATGTCTGGCTGACCGGCCCCCAATGGCGCGGATCCGTCGGGCCAAAGGGCACCACCTGAGGAACATCCAGGGCGGCGGCGATGTGCATCAAGCCCCCGTCCGTGGTAAGGACCAAGTCACTGAGGCTGACGGCCGCGATCAACTCCTCCAGTGTCGGCGTCCGGAGCAGGATCGGTCGCATGCGCATCTCGGCGGCAACCTCCTCGGCCTTTCGGTCGTCCCCGGGGAACAGAGGATTCCTCGGATTCCCGGGGGACCAGGAGAGAAGGATGGAGAGGCCCAGCTGTTCTCGCAAGAGGTCGGCGGCCCGGGTGAAAAACGGGAGCGGCCATTGCCGGTCTTCCCGGCGATTGCTGATGTGGAGGAGGGCCAGCCTGGTCCCGGCCGGAGCCCCGGCTTCGCCGAGCCTCCTCCCCACCGCCGCCCGGACGTCGGGATCGGGGACGAGGGTGAGCTTCCTGCCTGCGGCGGGGATGCCGGCCGAGGCCAGCAACTCCAGGCAACAGTCCACCTCGTGGAGTGCCGTTGGGCGGCCGTCCTTTCCCAGATTCAGGAAGAAGCCGAGCGGATGGGCGGAGGGGGCCAGGTACCCGAGGCGCCACGGTGCCCCGCTGGCATATGCGAGCCACGCACTCGATCGGCTGAAGCAACGGCACATGGAGATGGCCAGATCGAAACGCCGGCGGCGAAGCCCCCGAATGACCCGCATGAGTTCCCAGCGGGCCGCCAGGCGCCCCCATCCGGAACGATGCTTGGCCTTGGTGTAGGTCAGAACCTCGTCCAGGTCCGGATTCCCCGCCACGGCCGCCCGACACTGGGCCGACACGAGGATCGCCAGGTGGGCGTCCGGGAAGGATCGCCGCAGCGCGCGCAGCGCCGGCGTCGTGCACAGGACGTCCCCGATGTTGTCCTTGCGCACCACAAGAATCCGCCGCACCCGGTCCCTGGTGAAGGGAGGCGTGGCCCCGGGCCGACGGCGCTGCAGGCCGATCTCCAGAACCCATTCCAGCCCCCGCGCGATCCCGCTCACGCCCGCGCCCCTTTGAGCACTTCCTCGTAGGTGGCCAGCATCTGCCTGAGGTGCTCCTCGGCGGGGAATCCCTCGGCGCAGGCGCGCGCCGCTGCCGACCGTTCCTCCCGCCGTGCCGGATCCAGCAGGTCCGCCATGCGGTCCGCCAGGGCCGCCACGTCGCGCGGATCGGCGATGACCGCCCCGGTGCGCCATTCTTCCATGATCTCGGCGACCCCGTTCGCCCTCGTGGTAATGACCGGCAGCCCGCAGGCCATGGCCTCCAGGCACGCATTCGAGAACGGATCGTAGATGGTCGGCAGGACGAAGAGATCGGCGGCCGCCATCCATCGTTCCGGGTCCGTCACGACTCCCGGGAAGTGGACGCGATCCGCGATGCCCAGGCGTTCAGCCTGGAGCCGCGCCCGCTCTACGTTTCCTTTCCCCAGCACCCAGAGGCGGAGCCCCGAGACCAGCCGGAGCCGGCTCATCGCCTCCAGCAGGAAACGAAGTCCCTTGCGCTCGAAGCCGCTGCCCGCGAAGAGGACCACCGGACCTTCCATGGCGATCCCCAGCGCGCGCCGCGCCTCCGCCCGTTCCCCGGGCGAGCGGGCCGGGCGGAAGCGCGCAAGGTCCACACCGGTGTAGAGAACCCGGATCCTCGCCCCGGCCGTCCCATAATACCGCTGAATCTCTTCTTGCACCATCCGGGAATTGGCAATGACGCACCGGCACCCGCCCTGGAAGAGGCGCCGCTCCAAAAAAAGCAGGCTCCGGTGCATCGGGTTCACCACATCCAGGAGCCTCAGGGGATTCCCTTCCACGGCGCGCCGCCGGTCCAGCCACGCCCGGTGGCATCCGTCCCCCGCCCGGTAGAGATCCGGGGAGAGCGTCCGGTCGAGGCTGTGGACCAGATCGAAACCGCCGCGCCGGGTCATCCGGCGCGTTGCCCAGGCGAAGCTGAGGATGCGGAGGAATGCCGGAGCGGGAACAACCGGGACCCGGTGGATGGTGACTCCGGGAGGCACGCCGGTCCAGCGGTGCGCGAACAGATGCACCTCGTGGCCGGCCGCCGACAGGCTCTCCAGGAGCCGGGCCACGTACCCTTCCGCGCCGCCCCCGGCCGCGTAGCGCTGGCGGACCACCGCGATCCTCACGCCTGCCCCCTGCGCGCGGTCGCTACCCCGCGCATGGACTCCCACACAAGCGGGCCGCCGTCCCCGCTACGGGCCAGCGGAGCGCAGGAAATAATATCCCATCTCCTTCTCATACGACTCCCGGATGGCGGCCGTCACGGCCCCGCCGGAATCAGACTCCCGGAGGTACCGGACGAGGAATTTCTCCTCGACGGCTTGCGCCCGTCGAGAGACGATCAGCCGCTCCGCCTGGGCGGCGTTCATGAAATTCCCGGCGCGCGCCTCTTCATCCGACACGTCGGGCCGATAGGTATCCACGCCGTATTCCATGCCGTGGGCCAACTCGCGGTGAGCCAGGTAGGGAACGATGGGAGTCAGGCCGAGGATCTCGGCCCCGCGGGGGGAGGTGCGGCGGGCCAGGACATCCGCCTGGGCGTAATAGGCGGGAAGAGTCGAGGGGATCTGAAACGCATCCTTCTTGAAAAATCCATACCGGACGCCCGTGAAGATCGTGAGGGCCGCCAGAAAAAGACTCAGATACGAAAATGCAAGAACGCGATTCTTTCGCCGCGCCTCTTCGGCGAGCTTGCGGAACGCCTGCGCGCCAAGGATCGCGACCAGGCCAAGATAGTTGACGTGGTAGTCCTCGTGCACATGTCCCACATAAAAGTGGACAATGAAAAGCGTGACCGAGACGGCCGCAAGGAAGGCCGCCGGCGAGGGGGCGCTCCATGCCGAGCGAATCCGGTCCCGCCACTGTGGCGCGATCTGGCGGAGACGCAGGAGCAAGATGATAGCCATGGAGGGGATGCGGAAGATGACCAGGCCGCGAAAGACCCGGAGCTGCCACGTGAAGTATCGGTAGAGACCGCGCCGCTCATAGTTGGACACAGCGTACCCGATCGTCCCGTAAAGCATCTGAGAGAACGGAACGAACAGGCCGTACGCAAAAATCAGGGGCAGGGAGCAGGCAAAGGTAGCACGCGTCAGCCGGACCGCCGAGGGATCATCCCGCTCCCGTCGCAGAAGATAGACGCACGCGATGAAAACCACAGGCAAGGTGCTGATCCGGGTGCTGGCCGCCAGCGCGAACGCCAGGAGCGTCCCCACAATCTTGACGCTTTTCCGCCCGCTGTAGGCCAGGAGGAAGAAGGTGCCCAGGGAGAGGAGAAATGCCGTCAAGGCATAATGCTTCACCCGGACCAGATTGGAGATGGCCCAGAAATTCAGGCCGAAGAGGATGGCGTAGGCGGCTGCCCCTCCCTCGCCCGCCACGGCTCGAGCGACAGGCAGGAGGAGCAGGAAGGCGGAGACGCTGAGGACGACGGAAAGCAAACGGCCCAGGTAGAGGCCTCCCCCCAGCGGTTCCAGCACGGAACCGTAGAAGTAAGGCATGAGGGGATACTGGTGAAAGAACGTATCCCGGTAGAGGAGTTTCCCCTCCATGACGAGGCGGCTGGCATACAGGTAGATCCCCTCGTCGCCGTTATAGGGGGCATAGATCCACGAAACGATGTGAGCCGCCACGACGACGCACACCATGAGGGTCACGAGAACCCTTGCGTGTCGTTCGAGAAAGTCCCAAGGGTCTCTCATCTCGCCATCACCCGCCGACGCGCCATGATTCACATTCCGGGAACAGAGACCCGCGGCCCCATCCCTTCAGCCCGATCTGGTTTCTCATGGCAGCCTTCCCTGACGGGCCAGGCCACCTCCGTCGCTCCCCTCCAACTTCTCCAGCATCGTCCCGACCGCGGCCCAGACCTCCGCCACCGTGGTGTCCTCGATACATCGATGGTGCTGGAGCGGGCAGGTATAGGGCGCGGCAAACGCCGAGACGCACGGGACGCAAGGGAGGTCCGGCTGCACCAGGATGTGCTCCGTCCTGAGGTCCCGCTCGCTGAGGTCCGCCGGTCCACCGATGATGACGGCCGGCACCCCCACGGCCTCGGCGATGTGGAGCGGCCCGCTGTCGGCGCTGACCAGGAGCGCCAGCCGGGAGAGGAGGGCCGGCAGATCCTGGAGGGCAAAGGCCCCCGCGGCGTCAATGGCGACGGCGCGCGACGAGGCCGTCATGCGCTCCAGGATTGCGCCCACCAGCCGCCGGTCCGCCTCGGAACCGATGAAGAGTACCCGCGCGGTTCCGTCCGCCACGATGCGCTCGGCCAAAGCGGCCACCCGCTCCGGCAGCCACTGCTTCACCGGGTTGCCAGCGGCGGGCGCGATGCCCACCAGGACCGTTCCCCCCGACACGCCCCGGGCCTCGAGGAATTCCTGTGCCCGGGCCCTGGCTTCTGGGGTCGGAAGCAGCGTGCGACACCGCGTGTCCCCCGCCACGCCGGCCGCGGCGGCCAGGCGCGCATAGGCCTCGGCGAGGGGGTCTCCCCGCCGATGGCTCACCCGCACGGCGAGGCGGGCCAGCGTCCGGAAGGTGGCCCCGGCCACATCGGGCACCAGCAGGACCACGCGGGGCACCAGTCCCCAGAGAAGGCCCACGGCAACCCCCAGGCTGGGCGTAAGGCACAGCGCCACGTCGTACCGGCCGCGACGAATCAGGCGGGTGAGCCGCCATTTTCCCGCCAAACCCCGCAGGGCTGCCGCGTCCAGCGTGTGAATCTCATCCAATTGGCCGTCGGTCGCGAGGAGCGGCGCCGCCGCAGGATGCGCCAACAGGGTCACCCGCGAATCCGGACGCGTCGTCTTGATGGCACGCCACAGGGGCGTGGCATACACAAGATCCCCGATCTTGGCCGTCTGGACGATCAGAAAGCGCGTCCCGCCTCCCGGCCTGCGCGCCGCGCGGCGGCGCGCCAAGGCCCGGAGCACCGGCCAGAACAGATACGTCAGTACCACGTACAACAAGGAAAACCCCCCAACTGCTACGCCGAGGGAGGCGCCAAGACCCGGGTGAGGATCGCGTCCACGGCCGCGATGCACTTGTCGATGGAGAACACGTCCACGACGCGCTGCCGTCCTGCGACGCCCATCTGCTTTCGCAGTCCCTCATCCGTTGCCAGGCGTCGCAAGGCGTCCAGCCAGGCCCCGGATTCTCCCACAGGCAGGAGGAAGCCGGTTACCCCGTCCACCACGAGCTCGGAGGGACCGGTGACAGCCGACGCGACGACCGGCTTTGCCATCAGCATCGCCTCCAGGATCACCCGTGGCAGCCCTTCTCTTTCGGAAGGCAAGGCAAACACGTCAAAGGCATTGATGTACGAAACGCCATCGGGTTGAAACCCCGTAAAGATGACCTTGTCCGCGAGGCCGCAGCGCTCCGCCTGCGCCGCCAGATTCTCCCGCTCCGGTCCTTCGCCCACGATCACACACCGGATGGATGGACCTCCCCCGGCGATGAGGGCCGCCACGACGCCGATGAGATCGGCGATGCGCTTGCGTCGAATCAAAGAGCCCGCTGTCCCGATGACTACCTCGCCCTCCCCGATTCCCCATCCGGCCCGGACCACCGCAGGCGAGAGGAGAGGTGCCGTATCGATGGCGATCCCATTATGGACGACCACGCACTTGGATGGCTCGATCCCCTGCTCCACTAACCCGCGCCTGACCCCCTCGGAGACGGCAATGATTCCCCGCAGGCCCTTATTGGCAGCCCGCACCTCGAAAGGATTCAACGTCGCCTCGATGCGCGCATGCTGCATGGCGGGGATGCCGAGCGCCTGCGCCGCCAGAATGCCTTCCAGGTTGGAGGACGGCTGATTGTTCAAATACACCAGCCGCGGCGAGCGCGCGCGGAGTGTCTCCGCGAGACGCCTCGCATCCGGCCGGATGCGGAGCCAGTAGTCAACGAAAAATATCCCGAGCCGTCTGAGGCTCTCGTTGAAGAACAGGAGCCCGCGGAGGAATTCTTTCAGCAGCTTGCCCGACGGCGACTGCGGCCGGCGCGGCAGCCGCTCGAAGGATACCCCCAGCCGCGCCAGTGTCTCGCTGATCCTCGGGCCGTCTTGCCCTTGCCGGTAGTCGTCGTAGAAGACGCACGTAAACTCGTACTTTGCCCTGTCGAGCCTCCTGAGCAGCTCCAGAAGGCTGTTGGTCCCTCCCCCCCACTCCTTCCCGGTATCCAGGATCACAACGTGCGCCTGATCCATCGATCCGCTCACCCTCGGTCCTGGAGCCCTGTCTGCATGCCCGGGGACCGTGAGCCTGTCGAACGGCTCAAGACTAACCCGGGCTAATCCTGAGCGAAGGCCCGAAGGGCCGCAGTCGAAGCCCGAGGGGCGGACTGTTCATGACTCGTTCATGAATAGTCCGGGTTAGGGGTTGCGGGCAATGAAGAACATCTGCCGCCCGCCCCGCGGCCAGAGGCTGCTGAACAGGCTTGGCCAGGTCCGCAACCTGCCGCTCACCAAACGCACCTTGTCGATGAGGAAGCCGGCCTCACCCAGAAGGCGGGTCAATTCGCGCTCCGTGGGCTCGCCGGTCCGCTCTCCGTTCCCCGGCTTCCCCATGAGCAGCGTGGATCGGTCCCGCGACCAAGCCATCCGGTTGCGCTTCCGCAGGGAAATCCCGCGCCCGAACTCCGCCACGTGCGTCGTGCCCAGGACCAGCCTGCCGCCGGACGTCAAGACTCGCCGGCATTCCGCCAGGGCCTGGGGCAGGCCCGATCGGAGATGTTCTCGCACCCGAGGCAACAGGATCCCCGTGAACGCACCGTCCTTCTTCGGAATGGGGTCCCGGTCTATCCGGCACTCCAGCAACGGGATGTCGAAGGCGGCCAATCGGCGAGTCAACCCCGGCGATGGACTGCTTGAAATCCCGGCGATGGATTCGAATCCGTATTCCCACTTGAGCAGGATCTCGAGGAGGCCGGACTCGCACTCGACGCTGAGGAGGCGGCCATTCTTCGGACAGACAGACTCAAGATACCCGCAGAGGTTGACGTAGTTCGGGACGTGCTGCCGGAGTTCCCGCGCCTCCGTCGGGCATTCGGGCAATGGATACTCCCGGATCAGCCCAGCCAGGACGTCTCGGGCGGATGAGACGGTCATAATTTTCGGCGCGCCGGCCTCGGGATCATCCTGACCTGACACGGGATCCTATCCTCTGATCACCGGCAACCGCAGAGACCTCCAACGCCTCCCGCACGGCGGCCTCCACTTCATCCACCGTGATGTTCTGCATGCAGATGGGAAACGGGCAGGCCTTCCCATAGCAGGGATCGCAGGTGCGCCACTTCTGAATGATCCGGTAGCGGGCGTCCGCGGGGTCGGGGCCCGTGATCTGCGAGTCCGCCATGGCGTAGAGGGCGACCGCGGGCCTCCCCAGGGCAACGGCCATGTGGAGCGTTCCCGTGTCGGCCGCGACCAGCACCGACAGCCGATCCACCAGGGCCGCCACCTGGGGGAGGCTGAGATGTCCCGCGGTCACCAGGACGCGGTGACCTTCCCCGATCGCCTGGGCCACCATCCGGCAGTACTCACGTTCCTCGGGGGAGCCGGTGATGGCGATGCGCAAGTCCGGGTGCCGCCCCAGAAGGCGGCGACCCAGCTCGGCGAACTTCTCCCCGAACCACATGCGGCTCGGCGTGGACGCCCCCACCTGGAAGCCCACGAGAGGATCCTCCGACCGGACTCCCCTCCCCTCCAGGAACGCGGCCACGGCCCCGGCCGCTTCCGGATCGACCCGCAGGATCATCCGCCGATCGTCGCCCCTTGCCCCCAGGAGCCGCGCCACGCGCAGACGCGCCTCCAGGGCGTGCTGACCCGGAATGGGGCCGTTCGCCGGCGTCAAGTCCGGGTTGGACAGCAAGAACCGGAACCGGGTGGACTCGTTCGGGATGCGCACCACGAACCGGGCACCCGACAGGTACGCCAGGGGAATGATATCCGGATCGTTGCCGTGAGCGATGGCCGCCACGTCGAATCGCCCCCGCCGGAGCGCCGCGACGGTCCTCAACAGTCGCCGATACTTCCCGTAGTACGGGATCACGGCATCCAGGTGCGGGTTGCCGCGGAAAAGGTCCGCGTGCCGATAGCGGAGCATGCCCGCGATGTAGGCGTGAGGATAGGCCTCGCGCACCGCCCGGATGGCGGGCGTGGAAAAGAGGGTGTCTCCGATTCCCGTGGAAGAGATCACCAGGATCCGACGCACCTGGGCTGGGACGAGATCGGTCAGGTCCGTCCGCCGCCGGTCGCACGCCTTCGCCACCCTGAGGATCCCCACCAGCACGCCCTCAAGCAAATCCATGATGGCCATCTACCCTCAGCGCTCGTCCACCCAGCCGGTCCTCGCTCAGTGGAGGACCTCCCCAAGGGGTTCCTCGTCACGCCCGCACGACCTGTTGGTACACGTCATAGAGGGCGTCGGCATTCCGGGACGGATCGAAGAGGGCCTCGGCCCGCGCTCGCGCCTTCCCTCCCAAATCTTCCCGGAGCGCCCGGTCTGTAATGAGGCGCCGCAGCAGGCCTGCCAGCGCGTCGAAGTCGCCCGCGGGGAAGAGGAGCCCCGCGTCTCCCACCACCTCTCCGATCGCCCCCGAGTTGCTGGCAACCACCGCCTTGCCCGAGGCCATGGATTCTACCAGGACGAAGCCGAACTGCTCTTGCCACGTCAGGGTCGGATAGCTTGGCAGGACAAAGGCGTCGGCGATACTGTGGACCCGGTGGATGTCATGGTACCCGAGAAAATCCAAGAAGTGAAACCGGTCCGCCAGACCCCAAAGGCCGACCAGCTTCTCCAGCGGGCCCCGCTGGGCGCCGCGCCCGGCGAGCACCACGTGAACCTTCGTCATGCCGTCGTCAGCCAGGATCTTCAGTGCATAGGGCAGGACGTACACGCCCTTGTGGGATGCCAGCTTGCCCACGAACGTGACGACGAAGGCGTCCTCGGGAATGTGGAGCAGGCGAAGCAGCACCTCGTCCTTCGGCCCCGGCCTGAACCGCTTCAGATCCACCCCCGGACGCACCACGTGGATTTTCTTCGTCGGGATACCCTCCATGGCCAGGGCATGGGCCGCCGCCTCCGTGTAGGGAACGAAGGCATCCGCCTGCGGGATCACGCGATCGCGGTAGAAGCCGCCCCGCGGATCCAACACGGTCCAGTACGGGATGTTCTGCCACCAGCTCAGCACCAGGCGGAACCCCAGCTCCTCTTTGAGATCGGCCAGGGTATAGGCGGAGCGCAGGAAATCGGCCGAGTGCACGAGGTCAAACCCCCGCAGGTGCTTGCGCAGGGAGTGGTAGTAGAAATCCGCGCGGCGGAACGGCGCCCGGCGAAGCCGCGCCCAGGCAGCGCGGGGGCTCCGAGACGCCAGAACGAGCTCCTCCCGGTGCGTGAGGAGCTGCTTCGTGATGCGGATCTGGCTGACATCATAGTTGTTTCGCTCACCGACGAAGAGCGTGACGTCCAGCCGGCCGGTCAGGCACTCTTCCCGCTGAAGCGTCCACTGATTGATCTTGTTGTCACGGACGAGGCCGAGTTTCAGCACGCCGCCCCCTTTCCGTCCGTCCCATCACCTCGTGCGGCCATCCCAATCCCCGGCGCCCCCGTTTAAACGGCCCACGCATCTACTGCATCGTATCCGAAATCCGCCGACCCTCGCCCCGAGCCCGCTCCGCGGCGCCTGGGGCCTCGTCGAGAACCGGGCGGCCTTGCTCCGGCGCCGCCACCCCTTCGGGGCGCGTCGCGCCGTGGGCGGGGTTTCCCCCCATATTCGCATGAGCTGAGGCCACGGCGACCGAACCCGGCCGCCCCGCGGGCCCGGCGCCTTGGAGCGGACCGGGGGTCGGTTTATGCTGGCGGATTTCGGGCACACATGATTACCACTGTCGCGGCACGTGCTGCCCTCTTCCCTTGAGCCGCAAGTACACGCTCGCCAGTCGGGGGTGGGTATACAGGAACAGGCGAGTCGCCAGCCATGCCGCCCCACCCCGCCGCACGTCAATCCGCCGCAGCGCCCCCAGGTCCGCCCGGGGACCATTGGCGCCAGGGATGGTGCTGAAACAGGCCTCGCATCCCTCTTCTCGCGCGATGCGGATGGCGGCGTCGTTGAACCACCCCCGGGGCCAACACAAGTAGCGACAGGAGGTGCCCAGGCGCCCCTCGATCGCTTCCCGGGATCGGCGCAGCTCCTCTCGCAACTTCGCCTCGTCAATCTCCTGGCCAACCCGGCAGAGCGGGTGCGTGTGCGTATGAGACTGGATATCGATCAGCCCGCTCCGTCCCATGGCAGCCACCTCATCCCACGTCAGGGCCAGAGGTGAGGCGGGCCCCCGGCGCGCCAGGTCATCCCGGGTCACCTCATGGAGAGACACAGGCGGCAGCGTGGCCTCCGGCGCCCCGGCCCAGACCTCCTCCAGCGTGTGACGCCGCCCCGGTGCATCCGAGATCCAGCCTGTCACCAGGAACAACGTGGCCTTGGCGTTGTACCGCCGGAGGATGGGGAACGCATAGGCCCAGGTGTCCAGGTAGCCGTCGTCGAAGGTGATGAGGACGGCGCGCGCCGACGCCGGGGCTTCTCCCCGCAGGCACCGGACGAACTCGGCCGCCCGGAGCGTGATATAGCCTCGATCCCTGAGATAGCGCACCTGGGCTTCGAAGCCCGCCAGGTCCACCGTCAGCCGATCGCCGCCCCTCGGGGTCACATGGTGATAGATGAGCGCCGGGAGGAGCCGGCCCATCACGCCATTCCCCCCGCCCGGGGCCGCGGGCGCTGCGCCAGCATGGATCTGTACAGATCGTGCATCCTCTGGCACATCCCCTGGACCGTGAATTCGTCTTCGACGATCTTCCGGCCCTCCATGCCCATGCTCCTCGCCCGTTCGGGCTCCCGCAATATTCGAATGGTCGCCTCGGCCAGGTCGGCAGGGTCGTTCGGCTTGACCAGCAAGCCGTTCACGCCGTCCCGGATGACTTCCGCGACGCCGCCCACGCGGGTGCCCACGACAGGCTTCCCCATCGCCATGGCCTCCAGGAAGGAGGTGCCCAGGGCCTCCTCGAGGGTCGGGAGCACAAACACGTCGATGGATTTGAGGACGTTGGGGATATCCCTCCTCAGGCCCAGGAGGCGCACGGCGCCTTCCAAGCCCCGGTCACGGATGGCGTGCGCAATGTTTTCGTGCTGGGGTCCGTCGCCGGCAAACACGAACACCGCGTCCGGAACGGCTCGCAGGATCTGGGGGATGGCCTCGATCAGAACGTGGTGCCCCTTCTTGAATCGTAAAATGGCGACGGTCCCTACGAGAGGAACGTCGGCGGGCAGGCCCAATTCCTGCTTGAGCCGGCCGGCCTCCGCATCGGGGTCGAACCGGCCCCGCGCATCCACGCCCGTCGGAATCGCCACGACCCGCTCCGGGGCAATGCCCCGTTCCACCAGGGCGCTCCTGACGTAGCCGCTTACCGTCACCACCTTGTGAGGCAGAAGGCCATACGTGATCCTGGAAGTGATGGGGAGTGCCAGGTGCCGGGTTCTGACGATGATGGGCCGACGACGGCTCAGCCGCGAGGCGATGCCCGCCAGGAGGCTGTCTCGACCGCTGTGGGTATTCACGATATTGACGTCTTCCTCCCGGATGACGCGCAAGATCGAGCGGACCGCCTGCCAGTCCAGGTTGTTCCGCATCGGGACGCTGCGGACTTCGACGGCCTGCTCCGCCGCCCGCTCTCCCAGCCGGCTGCCGGGCTGGCAGAGAACGATGACGCGCGCCCCCAGGGAGCGCAGACCGATGGACTCGTCCAGCGTCCGGTTCTCCTGGCCCCCCCATCCGGTGGATGATTCGCTGTGAAGAATGACGAGCGGCTCAGCCATGGCGCCGCGCGCGGGTGCGCTCCCATAGCTTGGCGTACTTGCTGAAGGCGTAGGCCGCATACAGACCGGACAGCACCAGGCCGCGCCATCCCTCGCGCCAGCCTGCCTGCAGAAAAAACATCCGGAGGAACGTCCACGCCGGGCGCCCCACCAGGTCCCAGGCGTGCGCCGACCGCCCGGCCCGCTCCAGCTCCTCGGCCGCCAGCGTCGAATACCGATCCATCCGCTGGAGGAACGCGCTGATGGAGTCGTAGGTGAAGTGCTCCAGGGGAGCCGTGAGGCGGCCCGGCGGGCCGTCGAGCACCACCGCCTCGTGGACGGCGCGCTCGGCAAACCGGCCGCGGCCCCGCCGGAACAGGCGGACCGTCTCGTCGGGGTACCAGCCGCATCCCCGGATCCACTGTCCCAGGAAGTAGCTCCGCCGCGGGATCAGGTAGCCGTCCCGCGCCGCGGGATCGAGGAGGACCGCCTCGATCTCCTGATGAAGGGTCGGCGTGACCCGCTCGTCGGTATCCAGGACGAGGACCCACGGGTGGCTGCAGCGTTCCACCGCCAGGTTCTTGTGGGCGGCGAATCCCCGCCAGGCATCCTGGAAGGTCCGGGCGCCGTACTCGCCCGCAATAGCCAGCGTCCGGTCGGTGCTCCCCGAGTCGCAGACCACGATCTCGTCGGCCCACTTCGCGCTCTCGAGACACGCGCGAATGTTCGCCTCTTCGTTCAGCGTGATGATCGCGACGGAGATCGGTGATCGCATCTGTCGTCCTGCCCCCTCACCGGGTACCCCCTGGGTGCCCTCTCCCCGCCTGGCGGAGAGGGGGAGATGCCGAGGCGAGAGCCCGAGTCAAGACCGGCCCCAACGCCTCCCATACCATCTGGGAAGAGATCGCCTCCAGGCAGTCGCTTCGCTTGCTGCCGAGGCACCCGTCCTGTCCGCAGGGGCGGCAGAGGTACGGGCTGGTGACGACCACGTGTCCATCCCCCCACGGCCCCCAGTTGTGTTCCCCCGACGGCCCGAACAACGCGACCACCGGAACCCCCAGCGCCGCCGCCATGTGCATGGGGGCCGAGTCCACGCCGAGAAAGACCGCGGCCCGCTCCAGGACCGCGGCCAGCTCCGCGAGGCTCGTCTGGCCGATGAGATTGATGACCGCCCCTCCGGCCCCTGACGCGTCCGCCCGCGACAGGATCCGATCGGCCGCTTCCACCTCCGCCGGTCCGGGTCCGCTGGTCACGGCGACGGCAACTCCCGCGTGCCGGGCGAGACGGGAGATCACCTCGGCGCAACTCGCCTCCGGCCATGCCTTGAACAGCCAGCGCGAGACGGGATGGACGACGACCAAGGGGGCGCCGGGCGGAAGACCCGCCGACGCGAGCCGCGTCGCCATCCGCTCGCGCATGTCGGATCGGACGGTCAACACCGGCCGGCCGGCCTCGACCGGGATCCCGCAGGCGCGCACGAGATCCAGGTTCGTCTCGACGACGTGCTGCGTCCCGTTCCAGGGCACCGCCTGGGTGAGGAGCGCGCGCCGCCACCCGCCGGACCCCCCAGGGGCGTAGCCCACGCGCCGGCGCGCCCCCGACAGCCAGCCGAGCACCGCCTCCCGATCCCCCTGCCCCATCTCCAAGACGAGTTCCGGCGCGAAACGTCGCAGGGCGCGGATGACTCCCCAGCTTCCCGGCCCCCCCGCCTCCCGCTCGAAGGTGAAGACCGCGGCGAGATCCGGATTGCCGGCCAGGACCTCCTCGGTCCCGCGGGGCACCAGGGCGGCGATGGCGCTCCCGGGCCACGCCCGGCGCAGGGCCCGGATGGCCGGAGTCACGAGCAGCACGTCGCCGATGTGCTTGAGCTTGATGCAGAGGATCCGCTGCGGCGGGCGCCCGTGGAGCATGGGCTCACGCCTCTTGAAGCTGGTTCTGGTAGAGGCGGGAGTAGGTGCCGCGGGCGGCCATCAGCTCGGGGTGGGTGCCCATCTCGACCAGGCGTCCGTCCTCCAGGACGACGATCTTGTCCGCCTGGATCACCGTGGAGAGCCGGTGGGCGATGACGAAGGTCGTCCGGTTCCGCATCAACCGCTCCAAGGCCTCCTGCACCAGGCGCTCCGCCTCGGCGTCCAGCGCCGAGGTCGCCTCATCCAGGATGAGGATAGGCGGGTCTTTGAGGATGGCCCGGGCGATGGCGATCCGCTGCTTCTGACCGCCGGAGATCCGGACGCCCTTTTCGCCGATCCGCGCCGCGTACCCACCGGTCAGGTCCCGGATGAACTCGTCGGCGTTGGCCAGGCGCGCCGCCTCGCGCACGCGCGCGGGGTCGCATTGCGCCGCCTGTCCGGAGGCCCTGGCTGCCCCGCCTGTGGCGGACAGCCCATAGGCGATGTTGTTGGCGACGGTGTCGTCGAAGAGGATGGTGTCCTGCGTCACCATGCCGATCTGTGCCCGGAGAGACGCCAGCGTGACCTCGCGCAGGTCCACGCCGTCCAGCAATATCCGGCCCTCGGTGGGATCGAAGAAGCGCGGCAGCAGGTTCACCAGCGTGCTCTTCCCCGCGCCGCTGGCCCCCACGATGGCGACGATCTCCCCCACCTTCGCCTGGAAGTGGATGTCCCGCAGGATGAAGCGGCCCGCCTCGTAGGCGAAGCCGACGTGCTCGAAGATGACCGTCTCCTTCACCGGCGGCAGGGCCCGGGCCCCGGGCCGGTCCGCCACCTCGGGCCGCTGGTCCATCACCTCGAAGACCCGCTGCGCGCCGCTCATTCCCCGCTGCATGTTGTTGTTCACCGCGCTCAAGCGCTTGATGGGCACGTACAGCGAGGCCAGGGCGCCCAGGAAGCCCAGGAAGGCGCCGGGGGTCAGCTCCCCGCGAACCACGAGGAAACCGCCCAGCCACACCGCCACCACGATCCCCACCGACTCCAGGATCTCCATCACGGGGTTCGATAGGGCGTCCACCCGCATGATGCGCATGATGGCCTGGAACAGCTCCCGGTTCTTGGCGCGGAACCGCTGGCGCTCGTACTCCTCCATGCCGAAGGCCTGGACGATGCGGACGCCGGTGATCCCCTCCTGGAGGATGGTGGACAGCTCCGCCCGCCGCTCCAGCACGCGCGTGCCCCGGCGGCGGATCTTCTGGCCGAACTTGACGATGGGGATGGCCGTCATGGGGAAGATGACCAGCGAGGCCAGCGCCAGTTGCCAGTGGATCAGGAACAGGATCGCGATGAGCCCCACGATGGTGAACGGCTCCCGCAACGCGTTCCGGAAGAGGTCGGTCACCGTGCTGCCCACGGCGTCCACGTCCGCCGTGACCCGGGAGATGATCTCGCCCGTGTTCTTCCGCATGAAGAACCCCAGGGACAGGGTGTGCAGGTGGGCGTACAGCTCGTCCCGCACGTCCGCCATGATCCGCTCGGAGACATAGCGCATCAGGTAGACGCTGACGTAGTTCACCAGGGCCTTCGCGACCAGGATGACGAGGAGGAACCATGCCAGGAAGGTGAGGACCGTCATCTGGTGTGCCCGCATGAACTGCTGGGCCTGAGCCGCCCAGTTCCCCAGGAGCGGCTGGAGGGCCCGCGGCAGGCTGAGCATCTGCCGGTTTCCCTCGCCCCCGAACAGGCCGTCGAAAGCGGGCTGGAGCGAGGCCACCGAGACCGCATTCAGCAGCGAGGCGAGCAGGAGGCACCCGACCGAGATGGCGATCCGGGCGCGATAGGGATTGGCGTATCGAAGGAGGCGCAGATACTGGCTCATGGTAGCTCGGGCGACAGGGCGCGGGCGATCGCCGTCACCTCGGCCAGGAGCGCCGGAACCGCGTCCAACGGCAACATGGTCGGGCCGTCCGACGGCGCCCGGTCCGGATCCGGGTGCACCTCGAGGAACAGGCCATCGCAACCGGCCGCGACCGCGGCGCGAACCAGCGGGGCCACGAATTCCCGCTGGCCCGACGACGCCGCGCCGGATGCGCCGGGCAACTGGACGCTGTGGGTGCCGTCGAAAATCACCGGCACCCCCAGACCACGCATGATGGGCAGGGACCGCATGTCCACTACCAGGTTGTGGTAGCCGAAACTGGAGCCGCGCTCCGTCAGGAGGATCTGCTCGTTTCCCACGGACCGGATCTTCTCCACCGCGTTCCGCATGTCGCCCGGCGCGAGGAACTGCCCCTTCTTCACGTTGACGGGCTTGCCCGCCCGCCCCGCCGTCAGCAAGAGGTCCGTCTGGCGGCACAAGAGCGCCGGGATCTGCAGGGCATCCAGGACCTCGGCCGCCGCCTCGACCTGGGCGCTGTCGTGCACGTCCGAAAGGACCGGTACCCCCAGCTTCCTCTTGACCGCGCCGAGGATGCGAAGCCCTTCCGCCAGGCCGGGCCCGCGGTAGGAGCGGTGCGACGTGCGATTGGCCTTGTCGAAGGACGCCTTCAGGATCAGGGAGACCCCGGCCGTGGCGCAGAACTCCAGCAGCCGCTCGCCCACGCGGAGGAGGTGGGATTCATCCTCGATGACGCAGGGCCCGGCGATGAGGGCCAGCGGGTTCCCGCCCCCGATCCGGACTGAGCCGACCCGCACCTCAGCCGTCTTCAATGCAAATTCTCAAACCGACAACCGGCCAACAGGGAGGCGCGCAACGCGCGCCGAGCCGATGTGCATTGTCGGTTGTCCGTTGTCCGTTTTGAATCGGCATGGTCAATTGTCGGTTGTCGGTTTTCCATTGCCCACCTTCAGTTCCTGGTACGCCAGCGCCGCCGTTATGAACTCGCGAAACAGGGGATGGGGACGCCTCGGCCGCGACTTGAACTCGGGGTGGAACTGGCCGCTCACGAACCACGGATGGTGGGGCAGCTCGACCATCTCCACCAGGCTGCCGTCCGGCGAGAACCCGCTCAACAAAAGGCCGTGGTCCTCCAGGATGTGGCGGTACTCGTTGTTCACCTCGTACCGGTGGCGGTGCCGCTCCGAGATCTCCTGGGCGTCGTAAGCGTCGCTCGCCCTGGAGGGCTTCACCAACCGGCAGGGGTACGCCCCCAGCCGCATCGTCCCCCCCAGGTTGGTTACCCCCCGCTGATCCGGCAAAAGATCGATCACGGGGTGGGGCGTGTGCGGGTCGAACTCGCGGCTGTTGGCGCCGCTCAGGCCGCACACGTGTCGCCCAAACTCGATCACCGCGCACTGCATCCCCAGGCAGATCCCGAAGAACGGGACCAACTCCTCCCGGGCATAATTGATGGCCGCGATCTTCCCCTCGATGCCGCGGGAGCCAAAGCCCCCGGGCACCAGGACGCCCGCCACGTCGTACAGGTGGTCCTTGGGGCCGTCCCGCTCGATCTTCTCCGCGTCCACCGGCTTGACGGTCACCTGGCACTCGTTGGCGATCCCCCCATGGGCGATGGCCTCGTTCAGGCTCTTGTACGCGTCCCGCAGATCCAGGTACTTCCCCACCACCGCGATGGTGACCTGGCGGGACGGGTGCGTGATGGTGTGGACCACCCGCTCCCACGCCGTGAGATCCTGGGGGCCTTCCGGCAGGCCCAGCATCCGGACCACGTTCTCGTCCAGCCCCTCGCGATGGAAGGCCAGGGGCACCTCGTAGATCGTGCTCACGTCCTTGGCGGTGATGACGGCCCGTTCCGACACGTTGCAGAAGAGGGCGATCTTCTTCTTCAGCTCCTTGGGCAGGTCCCGGTCCGCCCGACACAGCAGGATGTCGGGCTGGATTCCGATCTCCAGGAGCTCCTTGACCGAGTGCTGCGTCGGCTTGGACTTCAGCTCCCCCGCGGCGGTGATGAAGGGCACCAGACTCAGGTGCACGTACAGGGTGTTCTCACGCCCCAGGTCCGCCTTGAGCTGGCGGATGGCCTCCAGAAACGGCAGCCCCTCGATGTCCCCCACGGTGCCGCCGATTTCCACGATGACCACATCCACGTCCTTGCCGACCCGCAGGATGCCGCGCTTGATCTCGTCGGTGATGTGGGGGATGACCTGGACGGTGCCTCCCAGGTAGTCCCCCCGCCGCTCCTTGGTGATCACCGAGAAGTAGATCTGCCCGGTGGTGATGTTGTTGTCCTTGGTCAGCCGGGCTTCCGTGAACCGCTCGTAGTGGCCCAGGTCCAGGTCCGTCTCCGCCCCGTCGTCGGTCACGAAGACCTCCCCGTGCTGGAAGGGGCTCATGGTCCCGGGGTCCACGTTGACGTACGGGTCGCACTTGAGCAGCGTGACCCGCAATCCTCGGCTCTCCAGCAGGCATCCGATGGACGCCGAGGCCAAGCCCTTCCCCAGGGACGAAAGCACCCCTCCGGTCACGAAGATGAACTTGGTGTCCATGAACCCTCCGTCTCAAATGCGGAATGGCGAATGCGGAATGTGGAATGAACCAAAACGCGGAACGCTCGGTTTCGGGCAAATATTCCCCATTCCGAATTCCGCATTCCGCATTGGGTCATTGGGTCATCATCCGCCGGACGTACTCCAGATCCTCGGGCGTGTCCACACCGAGACTGGGATGGTCGGTCATCACCACCCGGATGCGGATGCCATGCTCCAGGGCCCGCAACTGCTCCAGCCGCTCCCGCTCCTCCAGCGGCGTGGGGGGCAGGCTGGCCAGCCGCAGCAGCACGTCCCGCCGGTACACGTAGAGGCCGATGTGAAGGAGATACGGGCTCGGGCCGCCCGCGTGCCCGTCCCGGAGATAGGGGATGGGGGATCGGGAGAAGTAGAGGGCGAACCCGTTCGCCCCGACGACCACCTTGACCGCGTTGGGATCCTCCGCCTGCTCCACGGGCAACGGGCAGGCCAGCGTTCCCATCGGGATCGCGGGATCGGCGAGCAGCGGGGCCACGGCCGCGTCGATCTCGGCCGGCACGATCAGCGGTTCGTCCCCTTGGATGTTTACCGCCAGATCGCAGTCGAGATTCCGGGCCACTTCGGCGATGCGGTCCGTGCCCGACGGGTGGCTGGCGGACGTCATCTCGACCTTGCCGCCGAACCTCCGGACCATGTCGGCGATCCGGGCATCGTCGGTGGCCACCACCACCTCGGACAGGCTGCGGGCCTGGGCCGACCGCTCCACCACGTGCTGCAGGAGCGGCTTGCCGCAGAGGTCCGCCAGGGCCTTGCCCGGGAAGCGTTTGGATGCCCAGCGCGCCGGGATGAGACCGACGACCCGCATTATATTCGTCCGTCCCGCAGGGCCCGCTCCAGTTCCGCCCGGGTCACCGTTGCGGTGCCGCGCTTCGCCACGACGACCCCGGCCGCAAAATTGGCGATCACCGCCGCCTCGCCCATGGTCGCCCCCGCCGCCAGGGCGAGGCTGAGCGCCCCCATCACCGTGTCCCCCGCTCCCGTCACGTCGTACACCTCCCGCGCCACGGTCGGGATGTGGACCACCGGCTTTCCCGCCTCGAACAAAGACATCCCCTGTTCGCCCCGCGTGATAAGCACCCCGCGCGCCTTCAGCCGCCGCAACAGCACCCGGCCGACCCGAAGCAGATCCGCCTCGCTCCGGATCGTGCGGTGGGTCGCGGCGGCGGCCTCGTGATGGTTCGGCGCCACCACCGTGACCCCTTTGAACAGCGGCAGATTTTGCACCTTGGGATCCACCGCCACCATACGGTGGTGCCGCGCCGCCAGGGCCAGGACCTCGCGCACCAACCCGGGGCTCACCAGGCCCTTGGCGTAGTCCGAGATCAAGAGCACGTCCGCCTCCGGCAACCGCTGCCGAACCGCCGCGATGACCTGTGCGCAAACCGCCCGCGACACCGGGGCGTCGCTTTCCCGGTCGAATCGGACCACGTGCTGGCTCCCCGCCACGACGCGACTCTTGATGGTGGTGGGACGGGAGCGATCCTCGACCAGGCCGTCGCTTTTCACCCCGTGAAGTTCCAGCTCGTGGCTCAGCCGCTCTGCCGCCGCGTCGTTGCCGACCAGCCCGACGAGGGTGGCCCGGCCTCCCAGGGCGGCCACGTTGGTGGCCACGTTGCCGGCGCCCCCGACCTTCACGCTCTCGGACTGCACGGCCACCACGGGCACGGGCGCCTCGGGCGAGATGCGGGACACCGCCCCCCACATGTATTCGTCCAGCATCACGTCCCCCAGGATCAGGACGCGACATCGCGAGAACCGCGCGACATGATGCAGCAGGGAGGTCCGAGACATCTCTCGCCCCGCTTCAGGGTACTGATGGAGGGAAACTCCGCGTCAGATCGGCGCCTACGCTACCCGATTTCTGCCGCGAATTCAACCCGCTTCTTCCAACGAACCGCGTCCGACGATACCCATCACAAATGACAATGCGCCGGGGGCCCGGGGGGGCCGCCGGCGCCGGAACGATCGGCCGGAGGGGCATCGCGACCGCCACGGCGCGTCTCCTGCCGCCGCGCCGCTCCGAGGTGCGCGTCGACGCCGCATTACTTGGAGAGCCCGGGCCAAGGCGAGGTCATGCGCCTACCCCCTTCTCCCGGAAATAGGCGATCGTCTCCCGCAGGCCGGCCTCCAGATCCACCTTGGGCTCCCACCCCAGGCATTCGCGCGCCTGCGTGATGTCGGGCTGGCGCACCCGGGGGTCATCCTGAGGCAGCGGGTGATAGGTGACCTCCAGCGCGCGGCCCAGGATGGCCTCGATCGCCGCCACGAGGTCGCGGATCGTGCGCTCGGCCGGGTTGCCCAGGTTGACCGGCTCCACCTCCGAGGACATAAGGAGGCGGAACAGCCCGTCCACCATGTCCGAGACGAAGCAGAAGCTCCGCGTCTGCCGCCCGTCCCCGTAGATCGTGAGGGCCCGCCCCGCCAGCGCCTGGATGAGGAAGTTCGACACCACGCGGCCGTCGTTCGGCCGCATGCGGGGCCCGTACGTGTTGAAGATGCGGGCGATGCGCGTCTCCACGCCGTGGTACCGGTGGTAGGCCATGGTCATGGCCTCGGCGAAACGCTTGGCCTCGTCGTACACCCCGCGCGGGCCGACCGGGTTCACGTGGCCCCAGTAGCTCTCCGGCTGGGGGTGGACCTGCGGGTCCCCGTACACCTCCGAGGTCGAGGCCAGAAGCAGCCGGGCCCCCTTGGCCTTGGCCAGGCCCAGCGCTTTGTGGGTGCCCAGCGACCCCACCTTCAGGGTCTGGATGGGCAACCGCTGGTAGTCCACGGGGCTGGCGGGCGAGGCGAAGTGCAGGATGTGGTCCAGCCGGCCCTCCACGTACAGGTATTCGGTCACGTCGTGCTTGATGAACCGGAAGGCCTCGTTCCCGAAGAGGTGGGCCACGTTCCTCACATCGCCGGTGACCAGGTTGTCCACGCAGATTACCTCGTGGCCTTCCCGGATCAGCCGGTCGCACAGGTGCGATCCCAGGAAGCCAGCCCCGCCCGTGACGAGCGTCCGTGGCCTGCCGCTCATCGCCTCACCCGGTCCTCTGGGCTTCCCCTCGCCCATGCTCCCTTTCCCCGTTTCCCCGGCTCTTCGTCTCCCCGCTTCTCCGTTTCACGTTTCACCTTTCACGTTCCACGCGCGGCTCTCGTCTCCCAGCCCCGTTGCCTGCCCACCCCGATGTACTCGAACCCGAGCGCCATGAGCTGCTCCCGGTCCAGCGCGTTCCGGCCGTCCAGGATGAGGGGGCGGATCATCTGCGCCTTCACCCGCGCCCAGTCCAGTTCGCGGAACTCAGCCCACTCGGTGCAGAGAACCACCGCCTCGGCCCGCGCGGCCGCCTCGTAGGGATCCGCGCAGACCGCGAGCGCGGGCAGCGCCTGGGCCGCTTTGTGGCCCGCCTGGGGATCGTAGCCGCGCACCTCGGCCCCTTCCTCCAACAAGCGGCGCGCGATGGCCAGCGCCGGGGCCTGCCGGACGTCGTCCGTCTCCGGCTTGAACGCCAGCCCGAACAGCCCGATCCGCTTCCCCCGCAGGATCCAGAGGGCCCTCTTCAGCTTCTCCAGCACCATCTCGCGGCGCCGGTCGTTGATCCGCTCCACCTCTTTGAGGAGGGCGAAGTCGTAGCCGCTCTTCTCCGCGATCTTGACGAAGGCTTTGAGGTCCTTGGGGAAGCAGGAGCCCCCGAACCCGATCCCCGCGTTCAGAAACGCGCGCCCGATGCGCTTGTCCAGGCCCACCCCCTTCGTCACCTGGAGGATGTCGCCCCCCGCCAGCTCGCACACGTCCGCCAGGGCGTTGGCGAAGGAGACCTTCAGGGCCAGGAAGGAATTGGAGGCGTGCTTGATCAGCTCGGCGCTGCGGATGTCCGTGACCAGGAACGGCACGGCCCGATCCTGGCGGCAGTCGGCGTGGACGGGGCACCGGAACCGTCCCTCCACGATGGGGGCGTACAGCTCCCGCAGGATCTCTTCGGCCCGCGCGCTCCCGACCCCCACGACGATCCGGTCCGGGTGCAGGAAGTCCTCCACCGCCATCCCCTCCCGGGTGAATTCCGGATTGGAGGCCACGTCGAATTCCACGCCGGGCCGCTTGCCGTACACGGCCAGCGTCTTTTCGATCCAGGCCCCGGTCTGGACGGGCACCGTGGACTTCTCGATGATGAGGGGGCTGCGGGTGGCGTGCTCCGCGATCCGTCGCGTGGCCAGTTCGACGTAGGAGAGGTCCGCCTCCCCATCGGGAAGCGGGGGCGTGTTCACACAGATGAAGATCGCCGCGGCGTCCCGGACCGCCTCCGCCACCTCGGCGGTGAAGTGGAGGCGGTCGGCGGCGACCGTCCGCTTCACGATCCCCTCCAGGTGCGGTTCGTAGATCGGCATGCCGCCGTCCCGGAGCACCCGGATCTTGCCGGCGTCATCGTCCATGCAAACCACGTGGTGCCCGACCTCCGCCAGGCACGCGCCGGTCACCAGCCCCACGTAGCCTGTCCCCACCACGCATACCTTCATGGTCCGTTCCGTCCTGAACGATTTAGGATCGGTGATTGCGGATTTGTGATTGAAGGGCAATCCGCAATCAGCAATCTGAAATCCTCAAATCACCAATGAATCCTCAATCACCAATCGTCATGAGCCGGCGTAGCGTGCCAGATCCGCGTCCACCATCATCTCGACGAGCTGGCGGAAGGAGACCCGGGGCTGCCACCCCAGCGCGCGCCTGGCCTTGGCCGCGTCCCCCTGGAGGAGGTCTACCTCGGCCGGGCGCACCAGCTTGGGATCGACCACGACGTGCTTCTCCCAGTCGAGGCCGACCCGGGTGAAGGCGATCTCGCACAGTTCCCGCACCGCATGGGTCTCGCCGGTGGCGATGACGTAGTCGTCGGGGGTCGGCTGCTGGAGCATCCGCCACATGGCCTCCACGTAGTCCCCGGCGTAGCCCCAGTCCCGGCGGGCCTCCAGGTTCCCGAGGGAGACCTGCTGGGCCAGCCCGCGTTTGATCCGGGCGGCGCCATCGGTGACCTTCCGGGTGACGAACTCCTTGCCCCGGCGGGGGGACTCGTGGTTGAAGAGGATCCCCGAGCAGGCGAACAGACCGTAGCTCTCCCGGTAGTTCACGGTGATCCAGTGGCCGTAGACCTTGGCCACGCCGTAGGGGCTCCGGGGATGGAAGGGAGTCCGCTCGGTCTGAGGGACCTCGTGGGCCTTCCCGAACATCTCGCTGCTGCTGGCCTGGTAGAACCGGATCTCCCGGTCCACCAGCCGCACCGCCTCCAGCATCCGGGTGACCCCCAGGGCCGTGAACTCTCCCGTGAGGACCGGCTGCTCGAAGGAGGTGGGGACGAAGGACTGGGAGGCCAGGTTGTAGACCTCCCGGGGGCGGGCCTGGCGCAGCAGGTTGATGAGCGAGAGCTGATCCAGCAGGTCCGCCTGGCAGATCTCGACCTTGCCCCGCAGGTGCTCGATGCGCTCGAAGTTTTCGGTGCTCGACCGGCGCACCATCCCCACCACCCGGTAGCCCTGGGTGAGGAGGAAGTCGGCCAGGTAGGAGCCGTCCTGCCCCGTGATGCCGGTGATCAGCGCCGTTGGCGGACTCATGTCCCTGCCTCCCGCATCATGCGCACCAGGTCTTTCACCTCCTGGGCCCGCTCCTTGGGGCACACCAGGATCCCCTCGGGGGTCTCCACTACCACGAGGTCGCACAGGCCGATGGTGCCGATGGGCCGGCTGGTCCCATAGACCACGCACCCGTGGCTGTCGCGGCCGACGTGGCGCCCTACCACGGCGTTGCCGCGCTCATCCGGCGTGAGGATGCGACCCAGGGCGCTCCACGTGCCGACATCGTCCCACGTGAAGGCGGCGGGGATCATGTAGACGCCGTCCGCTCGCTCCAGGATCCCCACGTCCACGGAGACACGCGGCATGCGGGGGAAGGTCGCCTCCAGGACACGCCCCTCTTCCGGCGTTCCCAGGGCGGCCCGGATCGTTTCCAGACAGCTCCAGTGCTCGGGGAGGTACCGCGCCATGGCCTTGAGGATCGTCGCCGCGCTCCACAGGAAGATGCCGCTGTTCCAGTAGTAGCGGCCGTCCGCCAGGAAGCGCTCGGCCGTCGTCCGGTCCGGCTTTTCGGTGAAGCGCTCACACCGCCGGGCCGCGGCGTGCTCCGGCGCCGCCTCGCCGACCAGGATGTAGCCGTATCCGGTCTCGGGGCGGGTCGGAGGGATCCCCAGGGTCACCAGCCCATCCACCCGATCCAGGAGGGCCAGCCCGTGCCGGATCGTCTCTCCGAAGGCATGGAACGGCGTGATGTAGTGATCCGAAGGGGCAACCAGCATGCGGGCGCCCGGCCTGCGCCGTTCGATGACGAGGGCGGCCAGACCGATGCACGCGGCCGTGTCCCGGCCGACGGGCTCGAGGACGCAGTTCTCCGCGGGGAAGTTGGGCAGCTGCTCCTGCACGACGGGGAGGAGATCGCGCCGCGTCGCCACCAGCACTTGCGCCTCACCCACCAGCCGCGTGGCCCGCTCCACGGTGTGCTGGAAGAAGCTGCGACTCTCGAGAAGTGGGGGGAACTGCTTGGGGTGCGCCGGCGTGGAGAGCGGCCAGAACCGCTCTCCGCTGCCGCCGGCCATCACCACCACAAACAGATCGTTCACCTGCCCCCTCCTCCCGTCCAGGCTGTCCTCGGCGCACGGCCACCCGCGCTGTCACGCGGGCACCCGGCTCTCGGCCACCCCGCCCGAGGGCGGGGTACCCGGCTCGCGGCTCTTTTTTTGGGTTCTGCCCGTCCGTAATCGTCCTGCTTGCGGATGATGTCGTCCTCCCCGAGATACGTCCCGTGCTGCACCTCGATCATCACCACCGGCTGCCGCCCATGGTTCTCGATCCGATGCCAGGCCTGCCGCTGGATCACCGTGCAGGCCCGTCGAGGCAACGTGAGGACCCGCGTCCCGTTGACGACCGTCGCGGTTCCGGAAACCACAACCCAGTGCTCGGCTCGTCGCCGGTGCTTCTGCAGGCTCAATCGTTGCCCCGGAAGGACCACCAGGCGCTTGACTTTGTACCCCGGCCCCTCCTCAAGCGTGTGGAAGCTTCCCCAGGGTTTCTGTTCCTCTTCGATCGGCCGGCTCTTCACGCGGCCGGAGCCCGGCTCCTTCTCGCGCACTTTCGCCTTCGACATGCTGGCCTCATCCCTCCCCGGCGGCGACAGCCTGCCCCCATGCCAAAAGCGCCTGCACCTCGTCCTCTGTGGGCGCCTCGGCGTAGATTCGGAGGAGCGGTTCCGTGCCCGAGGCGCGCAGCATGATCCAGCTGTGGTCCGCGCGGGTGAGCTTGACCCCGTCCATCGTCTCCACGTGGTGGACCGGCACGGCCAGGATCCGGTCGGGCGGGGAGGCGACGACGGACGCGACGACTCGGTCCCGGGCCGAAAGCGATGCCAGGCGGAGGTCGAGGCGGCCGTAGCGGCGGGGGCCGCGCTGCGCTTCCATCTCGCGCACCAGGGTTCCCAGAGGCTTCCCCGTCATCGCCATGCATTCCAGAAGCAGCAGGCTGACGAGGGACCCGTCGCGCTCCGGGATGTGGCCCCGCACGGCGAAGCCCCCGCTCTCCTCGCCGCCCACCACGGCGTCGTGCTGCCGCATGGCCTCGGCGATATGCTTGAATCCCACGGGCGTCACCACCAGGGGCAGGCCCAAGGCCTCGGCCTCCGCGTCCACCATGTGTCCGATGTTCACGGACTTCACCACCGCCCCGCGTTGCCCCCGGTTCAACACGAGGTGCCGCAGGAGCAGCGCCAGGGTCTGGTGCGGCGAGAGGACGTTCCCGTCTTCATCCACCGGCGAGACGCGGTCGCAGTCCCCGTCGAAGGCGAATCCGACGCGCGCTCCCGCCCCCTCCCAGCCCTTCACGAAGTCCATGAGGGCGCCCATGTGGGCGGGGATGGGCTCCGGCTGCAGACCGCCGAAGCCGGGATTGACTTCCGCGTGCAACTCCCGCACGGTGGCACCTGCTCGCCGCAGGCGCTCCGAGAGGAGACCCTGGCCCGCCCCGTACATGACGTCCAGCGCCACGCGGATGCCGCTCCGCCCGATGCGCGAGACATCCGCCAACTCTTCGAGCCGATCCAGCCAGGGCGTGCGCGCGTCAAAAGAGCCAATTTGGAAATTCGAAATTCGAAATTCGAAATTCGAAATGTCTGTTTGAAGCTTCCGGATCTCTTCCTCCACCTCCCGCGTGAACGCGATGGAGGCCGAGCCGCCGAAGCTCGTCTTGAACTTGACCCCGCTGTACTCCGCCGGGTTGTGACTCGCCGTGATGACCACCGCCCCGGCGGCTCCTAATCGGACCACGGCGTAAGAAAACGCGGGCGTCGGCGCGAAGGCGGAGGCCAGACTCACCCGGGCGCCCTCCCCCGCCATGGCCTCGGCCGAGGCCCGGGCGAACTCCCGGGAGAGGAATCGGGTATCGTGCCCCACCAGGATGTGGGGGCTCGACCGATCATTCCCGTCGCGCCGGATGCGCCGGGCGATGGCCCTCCCGGCCAGCCGGACGTTGGCGAAGGTGACATCCTCCGCGATGATCCCCCGCCAGCCGTCCGTCCCGAATCGAATGTCAGTCATGCAGAATCCGCACCCAAAAACGTTCCGGCGTTCGGACGTTCGGAAGTTCGGTTGTTCCCAGCACATCCGAACACCCGAACCGTCGAACAGCCGAACGCCTAGTTTGAAGTTCGCGCGTATTCTGCGTGAACCCTCTGTGGCCGTCAAGAAAAAACCCGCCGCGGACGGCGGGCAGCCGAAATGGCGAATGACGAATGCGGAATGCCGAATCTTCGAACCCGACATTCGAAATTCGAGATGTCCTACCGGTCGCCTGGCAGGGGATAGACACCGTGGGCGAGAAATTCCAGGCGAACGGCCGTGCCGGGGCTGAGGACACCGCTCCCCATGGCGTAATCCGTGATCAGGATGGGGCCCAGATCCGTCCCCACGGTATAGTCGGCCGACGAGCCGAGATACGAGACCTTCTGGATGGTCCCGGCCAGGCCGTCCCCTTCGGTCCTGATGCGGATGGCTTCGGGCCGCGCCAGCACCGTCACCGGCCCCGCCAGCAAGGGTTGGCTCCGCACCCTGAGACGTTGCGGGCCGATCCGGATGCCCGCCCACCCGTCCTCCATCGTCTCCACCTGCGCGGACAGAAAATTCGCCTCGCCGATGAACTCGGCCACGAACCGGTTCCCGGGGGCCTTGTAGAGCTCCAGGGGGCTGCCGATCTGGGACACCCGCCCCCGATCCATGACCACGATCCGGTCCGAGATAGCCAGGGCCTCCGCCTGATCGTGAGTCACATAGATCGCCGTGATGCCCAGCCGCTGCTGGAGCAAGCGGATCTCCTCCCGCATCCGCTTGCGGAGCTTGGCGTCCAGGTTGGAGAGCGGCTCGTCGAACAGCAGCACCTTGGGCTGCATGACCAGGGCCCGCGCCACCGCCACCCGCTGCTGCTGGCCGCCCGAGAGGGCGCTGGGGTTGCGTCCCTCCAGCCCCGGCATGCCGACCATCTCCAGGACGTCCCGCACCGCCTTTTGGACCTCCGCCTCGCTCCGCTTGAGCACGCGGAGGCCGTAGGCCACGTTCTCGAAGACGGTGAGATGGGGGAACAGGGCGTAGGACTGGAACACCATGGTCACGTCCCGCGCGTTGGGCGGTAGATGCGTGACCTCGGCCTCGCCGATAAAGATCCGGCCGCCGCCCACGGTCTCGAGCCCCGCCACCATCCTGAGTGTCGTGGTCTTTCCGCATCCCGAGGGCCCCAGCAGGGTCACCAGCTCGCCGGGCTCGATGCGGAGACTCACGTTGTCCACCGCCACCGTCTGCCCGAACCGCTTGCTGACATTCTCCAGGACGACTCGTGCCGCCTGTGGACTCGCCTGTCTCGTCACGCTAGCCCTCCTCCTTCCAGGCCGCCGACGGCTGCTCGCTTGCCTACCAGCAGGTACATGAGTGCAATCGCCAATGCCATGATCACAATGAGGACCGTACTATACGACGTGGCCAGGCCGTAACGCCCGTTCTCCGCCTGGTCCAGGATGACCTTGGTGGAGAGCTGCCACTTGGCGCTCACCAGAAAAACCACGGCGCTGATGGCGGTCACCGCCCGCACGAAGCTGAACACCAGGGCCGAGATGATCGCCGGACGGATCAGGGGCAGGACGATCCGCCGGAGGGTTGTGGCGAACGAGGCCCGCAGCGTCACCGATGCCTCTTCCAAGGCTCGATCGATCTGGGCCAGTGCCGCGACGCCGCTCCGGATTCCCACCGGCATGTTCCGGAAGATGAACGAGATCACGAGGATGGCCGCGCCGCCGGTCAAGAGAAGGGGCGGCTGGTTGAAGGCCAGAATGTAGCCGATGCCGATGACGGTCCCCGGCACCGCGAAGGACAGCATGGAGGTAAACTCCAGCGCGCCGCGGCCCGGAAATCGGTGCCGCACCACCAGGTAGGCGATCAGGAGGCCCACCACGGCGGTCAGCGGGGCGGAGACGCCCGCCAGAATCAGCGTCGTGTTCAGGGCGTCCATGCCGTCCCGCGCGAGCTGCCGGTAGTGGCGCAACGTGAACGCGTTGTTGATCCCCCAGATCTCCACGAACCCGCCGTAGATGACGAAGACGTAGAGCGCCAGGGTGAAGACGCACCAGGCCGCGCAGAAGCCGAGCAGCCCGATCTCCAGCCTACGGGGAAGCGGCATCGGCTTCCCGGACGGCGGCTTGCCGGTGACCGTGACGTAGGAGCGGTGGCCGAGCCAATACTGCTGGAGGAGGAACGTCCCCAGGCTGGCGGACAAGAGGACGATGCCCAGCGACGCGGCCAGCGTTTTGTCGAAGCGGCCGATGATGGCGAAATAGATCTCCGTGGAGAGGACCTCGAACTCCCCCCCCAGAATGATCGGGTTTCCGAAATCCGCCAACGACTCCACGATGGTGAGGAGAAAGGCGTTCGCCACCCCCGGCCGCAGGAGAGGCAGGGTCACCTTCCAGAACGTCCCCCAGGGTCCCGCCCGTAAGGTCAGGCTGGCCTCTTCCAGCGCCGGATTGACCGACTCGACCACGCTGGCAATCACCAGGAACGCCACCGGGGCGAAGGAGAGTATCTGGGCCAGGGCCACGCCGGGGAACCCGAAGATCCCCCGCGTCCTGAGGCCCAGGAGTGCGCTCGTCACGAGCCCCTGCAGGCCGAAGAGCAGGATGATCGCCAGACCGACCACAAAGGGCGGCGTGATCATGGGCAGGAGGGAGAAGGATCGCAGCAGGACGGTGAGACGCGACCGAGATCGCGTGGCCGCCAGAGCGAACGCCAGCCCGATAAGCGTCGAGGCGACGCCGACAAAGACGGCCAGCCCCAGGCTGTTGCGCAGCACGCGCCAGAAGGACTTGTAACGCTGAAGGGTCTCCAGAAACAAGCTCGGATGGAACGCGCCTTGGCCATCCATGACGCTGTGTTGGAGCACCGCGAGGATGGGGTAGATGATGAAGAGCAGGACGAAGAATCCCAGCAGCAGGATGCTTGCCGCCACGAAGGTGTCCGCCCGGATGTAGCCCCCCCGGGACAGCCCGTAGGCGAGGACCAGCAGGCAAATGGCCAGGGCCAGGATGCTTCCCAAACCGAAGGCATACGGTTTGACCCCGGCCGTCACCGTCAGCGAGATGACCAGCAGGCACCCGACAAATCCGCCCCAGAGCGCCGGACGATCCGGACGGTCCTGCCGAAGCAGCCCCAGGGCGACCCACGCCACCGCCAGCCCGATCAGGAGCCAGAATCCCGGGTACTGGCCCGCCAGAGCCAGCGGCGTGAGCGCGAGATCAGTCCTCCCGATAGAAAGCACCTGCCCCTGGCGGGACAGGAAGGGCACGACGGTGGTCGTCGCCAGGAGAATGAGACCGCCGAGCAAGCATGCCGGATTACGCGCAGCGATCACGAGCATTCCAAAAACAGCTCATGGCTCATAGCTGATGGCAAGAACCATGAGCTATGAGCCATGAGCCATTACCGCGCCTGCGAGAAGATCTGCTCCGACCAGCGCTTGATGATCCGCTCCCGGTTCTTGGACGCCCACAGGAAATCGTATTTGATGGTCTTCACGTGCTCGAAGTCCATCCCGTGTTTGAGGACCACCGGCGGGAGCGGGGTCTTCTTGTTGGACTGCAACTGGAACGACCGGAAGTCCTTGGCGATGGCCTGGGTGTCCGGGGTCAGGGCCCAATCAATGAACTTCTTGGCGTTGGCCATGTGCGGGGCGCCCTTGATGAGGCTGAGGCCGCCGATCTCGTAGCCGGTTCCGTCCGCCGGAGCGATCGGCTTCACCGGGAATCCTTCCTCGGCGAACATCACCGCATCGTGCAGGAAAACGATGCCGATGGCCACTTCACCCTGCCCGGCCAGCTGTCCCGCGGCCGATCCGGACTTGGTGTACTGCGCGACGTTCTTGTGGAGCTTCGCCAGGTACTCCCAGCCCTTGTCCTCGCCCTTCAGGAGCAACAGCGTCACCAGCGCCGTGTATGCCGTGCCGGCGGTCGTGGGATTGGAGATGGCGATCAGGCCCTTGTACTCCGGCTTGGCCAGATCGTCCCAGGTCTGGGGCATGGGCTTGCCCATCTTCTTGAGCACCCCTTCGTTGACCGCCCACCCCAGCGGCCCGGCGTAGAGGCCGAGGGTCCGGCAACCACCGATGGGGTCCCGCATGAACTCCCGCAGCTCCGGCATCTTGGGCGAGCAGTACGGCTCGGTCAGCCCCGCCTCGGCCGCCGCGAAGTGCGGGTCGCCCGTCCCGCCGAACCACACGTCGCCTTGCGGGTTAGCCTTCTCCGCTTCGATCTTGGCGTACATCTCGTTGCTGCTAGCCCGGATCCACGGCGTCTTGATGCCCGTGTCCTTCTCGAACTTGCCGGCCACGGCGGCCACCCAGTCGCGGTCCGGGCTTCCATACAAGACCATAACGTTTTGCTGCGCCGCCGCCCCCGTCGCGAACGCCAGGACCATCACCGCCGCCCCAATGCACGACCATCGCCTCATGGGAGCCTCCTTTGCTTGTGGGTCACAGAGTACATAAATCATGTTAGCAGGAAGCTGTCGGGGGAATCAAGGCGAATCCGCGCCATGTACTGCTCTCGGTTCACGCGCAGCGCTTTACTCTTTCGCAAGCTTGTGCCAGAATAAAAGGAAACTGGGCGGCTCCAGGCCGAACCCTCGAGGGACGCGTCGGGGAGAGGGCTGCCGGGGGGCGGGCAGGTCAACCGCCTCTCGTCCATGCGTCGTACAGGCGAGGAGTCGAGGAAGGGGACGCGACCATGATGAAGCCCGAGGCTGGTGGACCGGCACGGATCCTGATCGTTGACGACGAAGCCCAAAACCTGGAATTGATGGAGGCGATGCTGGCCTCCGCGGGGTACGAGATCCTTCTGGCGCACGAAGGCGAGGAGGCGCTGCGGCTGGCACGCGAGAGGAGACCGGATCTCATCCTCCTCGATCTCATGATGCCAGGCCTCTCCGGATTCGAGGTATGCGCCCGCGTCAAGACCGACCCCCAGACCGGGGGCATCCCGGTCCTGTTCGTGACGGCCCTGAACCAGATCTCGGACAAGGAGCGGGCCATGGCGGCGGGGGGCGACGACTTCCTCACGAAACCCTTTCAGCGGACGGAGCTGCTCACCCGCGTCGAGGCCCTGCTGAGGGTGCGGCACCTGAATCGGGACCTGGACCGCGCCCTGGCCTACCTGCACGAGCTGGAGCTGACCCGTCATGCCCAGCAGCCCAAGAAACCCGCCGCACCCACGCGCCCTGCGGAGGGTGCCGGCACCATCCTGGTGGTGGACGATGAACTGCTCGCCCGGCAACTGTTCGCCGACGTGCTTCGAGAAGCCGGCTACATGACCCACGAGGCCGAGAATGGAGAGCGGGCGCTGGAGATCGCCAAGCAAGAGACCATTGACGTCGTCCTACTGGACATTATGATGCCCGGCATGTCCGGTCTGGAGGTGCTGGCGCAGTTGGGGGAGCTCGCCCCGGACTCCCCGGTGGTCATCGCCACGGCCAACCCGACGTCCGACAACGCCATCGCCGCCCTTCGCCTAGGCGCTTTCGACTTCATCGTGAAGGGATTCAAGAACGAGGTGATGCTGACGACTGTCGCCCGCGCCATGGATCGCCGGCGGCTGGCCATCCGGAACCAGGGCTTGATCCGCCAGCTCGAAGCCAAGATCCAGGAACTGCTGGCGATCCTCGCGGAACATTCCCAGAAGAACGAGCCGCCGTCTCACCTGCCCTCTCGCGCCTGACGCATGGCGCGCGGCGCATAGCCGATGGCTCATGGCCATCGCCAATGCGGAATGAGAATGGCTGATAGTTGATGGCCGATGGCGAAGAGTAGATTGCAGTTGCCATGAGCCAAGAGCTCTTTCGGTTCAGCGTCCTGCCTTGACGAAGCCCACCACCACGTAGGTGCCGCTGGTCGGGTCGGTCCGCAATTCAATGAAGCCGTGCTTCTGGGCGTCTTCCAGGAGATCGCTGAAAGTCCGGTATCCGTGCGCCCGTTCGGAGAAGGCCGGCCGCTTCCGCTTCATGGTGTCCTTCACCATGGAGGACCAGAGGATTTCCTTGTTCTCACGGATGAGGCCCGCAATGGTGTCGAAGAGCAGTTCGAAGACCTCTCGCTTCTCCTTGGGGATGTCCCGAACGCCCGGCGTGGTGGTGCGGTCCGGCTTCCCGAGGGACTCGTAGAAGATGAACTCGTCGCAGTTGTCGCTGAGCAGCATGGACGTCGACTCCTTCATCCCCAACCCGATGACGCGCTTGCCGTTGGCCTTCAGCTTTCCCACCAGGGGGGAGAAGTCGCTATCCCCGGAGACGATCACGAAGGTGTCGATGTGCGCCTTCGAGTAGCACAGGTCCATGGCGTCCACGCACAAGCGGATATCAGCGGAGTTCTTGCCGGTCATGGATCGCTTGGGGATCTCGATCAGCTCGATGGCAGCCTCATGAAGCTGCTGCTTGTACTTCGCATAGCGGGTCCAGTCGGCGTAAGCAACCTTGACGATCACCTTGCCCTTCTCCACGAGGCGCTCCAAGACCCGGTGAATGTCAAAGTCTTCCTTGCCGTGCTTGAACCCCTGCGCCAAGTTCTCGAAATCGATGAAGACCGCCAGCGTGTTCTCCACCTCAATCATGGTTCTCTCCTCGCTCTCGGCCCATAGCTTATGGCGCACGGTACTTTCCTCGAATCATGAGCCATCCGCGATTCCGCATTCAATTCCGTCTCACGTTTCACCTTTCACGTCTCACGTTTCACGCCGCGGTCGCCTTTCACCCCACCTTCGGCACCAGACTGAGCGCCTCGTCAATGGCCGATTGCGGCAGCTCGTAGTCCTCCAGTTTCCCCGCCAGGTACCGCTGGTACGAGCTCAGGTCGAAGTGGCCGTGGCCGCAGAGGACGAAGGCGATGGTCTTGGCCTCACCCCGCTCCCTGCACCGGATGGCCTCGTCGATCACCACGCGGATGGCGTGCGCGGGCTCCGGGGCGGGCACGATCCCCTCGGCGCGGGCGAACTGCACGGCCGCCTCGAAAATAGGGTTCTGGTGCACGGCCACGGCCTCGATGATCTTGGCGTCGTACAGGGCGCAGACCAGCGGGGCCATGCCGTGGTAGCGAAGCCCCCCGGCGTGGATGGGTGCCGGGATGAAGGAATGCCCCAGGGTGTACATCTTGATCAGCGGGGTCGAGCCGGCCGTGTCGCCGAAGTCGTAGAGGTACTTCCCCTTGGTCAAGCTCGGACAGGCCGTGGGCTCGACCGCGACGATGCGCAGCCCCTTCGCCTTTCCCGACAGCCTGTCCTGGACGAAGGGGAACGCGAACCCGGCGAAGGAACTGCCGCCGCCGACACAGCCCACCAGAACGTCCGGGTACTCTCCGAGGAGTTCGAACTGCTTCTTGGTCTCCAGGCCGATGACCGTCTGGTGCATCAGGACGTGATTCAGGACGCTGCCCAGCGAGTACTTGGTGTCGTCCCGGCCGGCGGCGTCCTCCACCGCCTCGCTGATGGCGATCCCCAGGCTGCCCGGCGAATCGGGATCCCTGGCCAGGATCGCCCGGCCGGCCCGCGTCTCGGTGCTGGGACTCGGCACCACCTTGGCTCCCCACGTCTCCATCATGATGCGCCGGTAAGGCTTCTGATCGTAGCTCACCCGCACCATGTACACCTTCGACTCCAGCCCGAAGGCGTTGCAGGCGAAAGCCAGAGCGCTGCCCCACTGGCCGGCGCCGGTCTCGGTCGTGATGCGCTTCACGCCCTCCTGCCGAGAGTAGAAGGCCTGGGCCACGGCCGTGTTCGGCTTGTGGCTGCCGGCGGGGCTCACCCCTTCCCACTTGTAGTAGATCCTCGCGGGAGTCTGGAGCGCCCGTTCCAGCCGGTGGGCCCGATACAGGGGGGATGGCCGCCAGAGTCGGTAGATGTCCCGGACCGGCTCCGGGATCTCCACCCACCGCTCCTTGCTCACCTCCTGCTTGATGAGTTCCATCGGAAACAGCGGGGCCAGGTCGGCCGGGCCGATGGGCTGCTTCGTCCCCGGATGGATCACCGGGGGCAGCGGGAAGGGAAGATCCGCCTGGAGATTGTACCAGTGCGTCGGCAGATGCTTCTCCGTCAGCACCACCTTGGTCTCAGGCATCAAATGGCTCCTTCCCTCCTACACCTGCTTTGCCAGTCCGAGGAATCGCTCATAGGGGATGAGGGTCCAGCTCTCCGCCGTAGCTGCGCCCCCGGCCATACTGATCAGAGAGACCTTGGCAGCCGTCTCGGCGTCCGGTGCCTCGTAGATGTCTAGAAAGTCGTAGGGCCCCAGCATGGCAAAGTGACAGAGGAACTTCACGCCCGGGCAGCGCTTGTGGATGGCCTGGATCCATTTCTTTCCCTTGGCCGCGCGGAGCTTCGGACGCTTTCGCTCGGCCTCCCCCAGCCTGGTTAGCAGCACGAATGTTGGCATGGCTCATCCTCCCCTCGGCTCTCATCCTAGTGACGAGGTGACAGAGTGATAAAGTGAAAGGCCTCTCCGCTTCCCCGGTTCCCCGGTTCCCCGCCTCTCCGATTCTCCGTTTCACCTTTCACGTTTCACGCCCGTCTCACGTTTCACGCCCCACGGTTTATTCTGCAATCCACACTCAAGAGTGACCTTGCACCTCGTACCGCTCGTTCGTTCCGCACTCCGCATTCGCCATTCCGCATTTGAGACATTCCCCATTCGCCAGTCCTGCGTATCTCAGATCGTTCTGCGGGTCAAGACTTTTTCGAATCGGCAAGCCGAAGTACCGTCGGAATGCCAAAGCGGGTGTCCGAGGAACCTGAGCGTCGAATCGGAAATCCGGCCACGCGAGCTCCCGAGGGGGTGGCACCCGGGAGTGAGGGGGGAGGCAAGAAAGGAAAAGGATTCCGGGATTCCGGCACGCGCAGATCCAAGAATACAATTGGAGGGGCAATCTACAGGGCGGGAAGGTCTGAGATGGCTGGCTCTGCCCACGAGCCTATCGCGCGGCGCATAAAGATCCGAGCCAGCTTGGGGTGCCGGAGTAGAAACACGACCAGCTCCCGGTGCCAGTCGAAGCTGACCTTCCCTGTGATCCGGGCCAGGAGGCCGTTCGCATGCAGCGTGCGAAACAGGTCGTCAATATCCCGGTCCGCCATCCGGGCGAACAGGCGGCGGAAGAGCGTCCCGACCCTCAGGTCGAATCCAAGCCGAGCCCGCCACCGCTTCTCATAACTCGACAGGCCCTGGGCAGAGAATGTCCCCCGTCTGAAGGCCTCGCACACCGTCTCGGCGGCTTCCTTGGCGCTGAGCATCCCGTAGTAAATGCCCCCGCCCGACGTCGGCTTCACCTGGCCGGCGGCATCCCCGACTGCCAGAACGCGGTCCCCATACGTGTTGGACAGCGGCAGGACCGGAACAACCCAGGATCGGTACGGCAGCGGGCCATCGCCCGGCAGAAGGTAAGGGAACTTTTCCTCGCAGAGCTTCCGAAGGTATCGCGGCGCATCGTTGTGGCTGTTCACCCCGATGCGCACGTAGGGCATCCCGCCGCGCGTGACGGGAACCGCCCAACCGAAGGCGCCCGGGGCCACGTCCCGCCCGAGATACACCTGGGCGTGCCCCAGGCTATTGCCCGGAAGTTCGGCGTGGGCGCTCCGCCACAACAGGGAAGACGTCCCGAGGCCCAGACGCTCGTGGAACGCGAAGCGGGGCCCACCCGCCAGGATCAATACGCTGGCCGACACCTTTCGCGTTTCGCCCTCGGGGCGTTGGCATGTCACTTCGACGGACCGGTCGCTCCGGGCCACATCCACCGCCTGGGTGCTGAGCAGGAAGGTGGCGCCGGCGTCCCCGGCTCGTGCCGCCAGCGTCTGATCCAGCTCGGCGCGATCCACGATATAGGCCAGCGGGTCGGTCCCACGATAGGTGGCAGGGATCCCCCCGGGCGAGTGGATGGTTATCGCATCCACGGAGCCGACAACGATCTCCCGGGGGAGATCGAACACCTCGAAGGCCTCAGTCCCGACGACGCCGGTGCAGTCCACCGGCTCGCCGATGACCGCGTGCTCCTCGAGCACCGCCACGTCGAACCCGGCGGTTGCCAGTCGCTCTGCGGTCGTGGACCCCGCCGGCCCCGCACCGATCACCAGTACGTCGTAGGTTCTTTTCATGCGCCGGAAGCTCTCAGCCTGGGAGGTCAGGTGGCCCGTCGTTCTGCGAAGCTGACACAACCAGGCAGAATGAGAGGGGGATCAAGGAATGCGTACGTCGCATAAAACGAAAAAGCCGCCGATCCTATATCACGTGACCTGCCACATCGTCAAACACTTCTTCTTCATTCGGCTTTTATTGCTCTCGGCCCTTGGCGCCCACGTTTCACGCTTCACGTTTCACTCGTTCCGCCCGCCCCCGTTCCCGAAACCACTGAAACGTGAAGCCCAGGCCCCTCCGGAGGTTCGTCGTGGCCTGCCAACCGAGAACCCGCTTGGCCAGTGAGGCGTCGAGGACGCTCCGGCGCTGCTCCCCGGCTCGGGGAGGGCCGTGCCGCCAGCGGACGTCCATCCCGGCGATTCCGCGAAACAGCCGGACAAGGTCGTTCACCGACGTCTCGATCCCGGTCCCAATGTTGAGGATCGGGAACTCCTGACCCAGCGCCATCTCCGTGGCCAGCATGTTGGCGCGCACGACATCCCCGACGTACACGTAATCGCGGGTCTGCCCGCCGTCCCCGTTGACCGTCAACTCGCGTCCCTCGAGGATCCCCCGGGAGAAGATAGCCACCACGCCCGCCTCACCCTGCGGGTTCTGGCGCGGCCCGTACACGTTGCTGTAGCGGAGGGCCACCGCCTGCAGGCTATGCATCGCCTGGTACGCGTACAGGTACCGTTCCACAGCGAGCTTCGCGACGCCATACGGGCAGACCGGCTGGGGAGAGACTGTCTCATCCGTCGGGACCGGGACCAGGTCCCCGTAAACCGCGCCCCCGGTCGAGGCGAAGATCACCCGGCGCACCCCGTGCCGCACGGCCGCCTCCAGCAGGTTGAGTGACCCCAAGATGTTGATGTCCGCGTCGTGCCCTGGATCCCGCGCGGAGGCCGAGACGCTCATCTGCGCAGCGTGGTGGCTGATTACGTCGGGCCGGAAGTCGGCCACGACCCGCTCCAGCGCGTTGCTTCGGATGTCCACCTGCCAGAAGCGGACGCGCGGGTCGAGGTTCTCTCTGGATCCGGTGGAGAGATCGTCCACAACGGCCACCTCGTGCCCGGCCAGAAGATACGCATCCGCCACGTGCGACCCGATGAAGCCGGCACCACCCGTCGCGAGAATCTTCATGGCCACCCCACTGCCGAATGCGGCTTGAGGCGAAACGGAGAACCGGTGAAACGGTGAAACGGCGCACCCTTCATCGCCAACTTGTAGACGTCCAGGTCATGATAGGGGGCAATCAATTCCTTCTTCATGCTTCATCACCCCTGTTCCCCGCTTCCCCGTTTCTCAGTGCGGGCGGGCAAAGTGGTCAAGCAGGAACCGGGCGATGCTCAGCTTTGGCGGCAGATCCGGCAAGTCGTGGACGGAGAACCACCGCGCGTCTTCCAGCTCGTCCCGGTTGACCACGAGATCGCCGTGCGCATATGCGGCCGTGAAGCCCACCATGAGCTGGCTGGGAAAGGGCCAGTACTGGCTCCCGGCGTAGCGGAGGTCGCGGATCTCGACTCCGACCTCCTCGCGCACCTCGCGGGCCGCCGCCCCCTCCAGCGACTCGCCCGCGTCCACGAATCCCGCCACCAGCCCGTAGCGCCCCTTGGGCCAGAATGCTTTCCGAGTCAGGAGGACGCGGTCCCCGTCCCGCACGAGCACGATGACCGCCGGATGCAGGTGGGGGTAATGCTCGTACCCGCAGCCCGCGCAGCGTTTGCCCCACTCTCCCCGCATGCGTTCGGTGGCGGCTCCGCATCGGGGGCAGTGCAGGCTCGTCTGCTCCCAGTGGATGGCCTGAAGGGCCAGGCCGCCCAGGGAAAGGGCGTCGTCGGTCAGCCGTGTCTCGCGGGGCTGGAGGCTCTCCCGACGAAAGCCGGCCGGCAAGTCGGTGCCCGCCGGGGCGGCCGCAGCCCAGCAGGGTGCGCCCCGGTAGGTGCCGAGATGGACGATCGGGTCCAGCGTCCGGGCGAAATCTTCCGGGAGCGGTCCCTGGGGCAGCCGCCATCCGCCGCCCACCTCGTACACCAGCAGGGCATCCCCCTGCACGAGCAGCCACGTCCCGTGGCGACCCTCCGGCGGGTCGCCATTCTTGGCCGGAATGAACTGCCCGGCTAGGCTCTCGCGGTTGAACGGAAGATATGCGGCCAGCGGTTCACTTGAAGGCTTCATGGGCACCCGCAGGAAAATCGTGGAGGCTCATCAATATCGTTCGAGGGGAATACGCTGACGGCTTCCTCGGGGATTGCAGTACCCGCAGTATGGCTCGCCCTGACCAGGCCCCGGAGCGCGCGTGGGCAGTAGCCCCGCCGGGGGTTACCGTCCGCTCCTGACGCCACCTAGAGGCCGAAATGCTCGATGAAACGCAAGATCCAGCCTCGAACGCAATGCGACGGCATGTTTATACCACAGGACGATGCATCCGGCAAAGCGGGTCCCCAGCGACCCTATGATTCCTCCTGCGTCCTGTCCCGCCGCTTCACGCCACAAGGCTTTTTCGCGCCCCTACGGGCTGGGCGAGCCGGTCGGAGTCACTCGACCCACCTGCGGGCCCGCCGCAGAGCGGCGAGGAGCCCCTTCACGGCAGGGTCGTCTCGCTTGCGCGCAAGCAGATCGATGATTGCCAGGACCGTATTATTGTCGAAGGTCTCCTGGGCCATCACCAAGTGGCGCTCGCCCGGGGATTCATCCGGAAATCTCGCGCCCGCCACCATCTTCATCTCCAAATCTCTCGTGAGCGCCCCTAGGTCGGGGGGCGTTCCCGGCCCCGACGTCGCCAGAATTGTAAGGGCCCGCTCCGCTTGGGTCGGGTATGCACTGAGATCGTAAAGCCAATGGTTCGGAGGATACCTGTCATTTGCCCTCAGAATCCGAATCATCGCCATCATGACGCTATCGGGCAGGCCAAAACGAACCGGCGCCTGGACCCACTTGTCACGAGAGGCCGCGGTGAGATCCACGGCCCATGGCGGGAGAGCCGACTGCGGAACGGAAGCCTTCGAGACAGTGGCGGGTTGCGCCGCCCGGGACGCAAGGCCAAGCACTTTCCAACCAATTGCCGCGGCCAGCAGTCCTGCGCCCGCCAGTAGGGCCAGCCGGCGGAGAGGTACCGCTCGCCATCCAGCGAGCAGACCGGGGCCAGCCGGCTGGTCAATTTCTGTGACCGATGGAGGTAGAGTCGCCGGGGCGTTCCGGATGGCCCACAGGCCAGACTCTGGTGCTCGCAGGCCGCTCAACTCTGTAGGCGACCTGAAGCGGGCCGACATTTCCACGCGCTCTGGCATGACCACCAGGCTCATTTCCGCAAAATGTCTGCTTAGGAGTTCAACCGCGATCTCGCTGCTTTGCGGGATATTCCAAAAAGGGGTGTCACTCGCAGGATGGGGGTCTGGCGGAGTGAAGGCGAACCCGGCGAGCCAGCCATCCTGGCGATATCTCTTCTCCCTTCCTCCGTTCACCAGATACTCCCGAAGCCACACCGGCCGGACCAATAGGACCTCCAGGCGCCCCTCGTAGCGCAGGGTGAGCGCGCACGCCTGCTCCATCGCCAGGGGATCGCGCAACCACATACACACGCCGCCAGCGCTCGCGTTGACTAGCAGACGTTCGCCGTGGCTCTCCGCCAAGTTCCCAGGCGCGGGCTGGCCTTGTTCAACACGTCGAAACTTCCGCCTTTCTTGCCTGCCCGGTGTCATGACCAGCCCCCCTCTCCTGCTGGGACAAGCCCACCTTCTTCCGTTCCCCGCAGACCTCCCTGACATGGCACGGGTCCATTTCTGAATTCGTCATCGCTCTTTGCAGTGGAAATACACTACGGAGCCTCAATCCGGTAGAAGGGGCCCTCGGGGGAGGGCACCTAATGATCGAGGACCGGAAGGGCCGAAGGGAGAAGGCGGGCGGCGGCGTGGGGCACACGGCCTATCTTCTCATGGGGCCCGACGCTCCCAGTTCCCGCTCCATTCAGGACGGCCGGCCACACCACATCCGGGGTGCCAAGACCGACTTCAGGCCGATCCGATGGATCGCCCCGACGAGCCGAACCTGTACGAGGAGAATGCGACGGCCACGCCGATTTGACTGTCGAACCGGCTCACGCGCACGATCCGCCCCTCGCACTCGAGGCGGACCGGCCGACCGGGAGACACACGTTCCAGGAGCAGCGCCAGACTGATCTCCTCGCCGGGGGCAAACGATTGGTCCGTCTCGAAATAGACCCCTGAGAGGCTGACGTCCCGGGTAGTGCCCGTCCCCCCTTCCAGCTCCACAGGGATCGCAATCCGGAAACGTGCCGCCCGGCGTCGGTCGCTGCGGTCGGCCCCGGTTCCTGGCGTCATCATCATCACGCAGTGTAGCGACTTCTCCCGGGACACACAATTCAGCCAAAGATACATTTTTCTATAACTTTCGATATATATCCAGAGAGGCTGCGAGGCGGGAGGAAATGGTCTATCCGCCTGAAATGGGAGGTGAAATTCGGACAACCGAGACGCGAGATACCTGGGGCGCCGCGCCGGCCGGACGGGGCGGGCCGACGCCGTTCAGATGAGCCCTTTCTCCCCGGCGTACGCGGCTAGTTCCAGGCGGCCGTTCAGGTGGAGTTTTTCGTAGATGTGGTGCAGGTGAATCTTCACCGTGCCCTCGCTGATGGACAGCCTGTCGGCGATCTCTTTGTTGCGGAGGCCGGCGGCCGCCATGCGCACGATCTCGATCTCGCGCGGCGTCAGGACCCCGGCCACCTCGCGCACGCCCGCCTCGCGCCAGAGCAGTTTCTCCAGGGCGCGGCCCACGGAGCGCCGCTCCAGCCACTGCTCGCCGGCGTGCACCTTGCGCACGCACTGCACCAGCATCTGCGGCGCCATCTCCTTGAGGACTACCCCCCGCACGCCCAGGCGCAGCGCCTCCAGCGCTTCCTCCTCGTCCAGCCCCACCGTGAGGAGGACGATCTGAGTGGGCAGGTTTTCCTCCTTCATCTCCCGCAGGACCGCCAGCCCATCCTTCCCGGGCATCCGGATGTCCAGGATCAGGATGTCCGGCCGGTGCAGGCGGACCGCCTGCAGGGCCTCCTCGCCGTTCACGCAGCGGGCCACCACCTGGATGTCCCGCTCCATCCGGAACAGCAATTCCAGCCCGTCCAGAATGATGGGATGGTCGTCGGCCAGGACCACGCGAATCGCCATCTCAATCCCCCGGCGGCGCGAGCGGCAGGGTGATCTCGAGGCCCGCGCCCGACTCGTCCGAGTCGATGGCGAGCGACCCGTGCAGGACCGCGATCCGCTCTTTCAGGGTCACCGGCCCCAGCTTCATATCGGTCAACGCCGCCTGGTCATAGTGCCCGCGGAAGCGGAAGCCGCGGCCGTCATCCGTCACGCGAATCCGCACCTGGTTCTCCTGCACGGCCACCCCCACGCGCGCGGTCGAGGCCTGGGCGTGCCGGGCGGCGTTGACCAGCGCCTCGTGAACGATCAGGTAGATCTCCCGCAGCAGGCCCTCGGAGATCCGCGCCGCGGGGCGCTCCATGCTGAGCTCCACGCGCAGACCCCAGTGACGCTCGATCCGCTCGGCGAGCTCCTTCAGGCGGGCGGCCAAACCGGAATCCGTCCCGGGCAGGCCGAGCGGCGCCGGCTTCAGCTCCTGGATGAAGAACCGGAGGTCGCGCTGCTCCTCGGCCAGCAGGCGCTGGATCAGAACCAGGCGGTCCTGGGCGGCCTGCCGGTCCGTCTCCAGGAGGGGCCCGAGCGTCTGCAGTTGCAGCGCCGCCCCGGTCAGGGATTGGAGCACGCCGTCGTGCAGCTGCCGGGCCAGATGGATGCGCTCCTCCGTGGCCGCCGCCTGCTGCAGCCGCTGCAGGAGATAGAAGTGGTCCATGCGGGTGGCCACCTGGCGGGCCACGATCTCACCCAGCACCAGATCGTCCGCCGTCAGGCCCGGTTTGTCGAGGCAGAACAGGCGCCCCTTCACGATCTCCCCTTGCAGCCGCAGGGACAGGACGGGGCCGATGGCGAACCGCGCCTGCAGGTCGGGGTGCAGGGGCGTCTCCTGCGCGCGTCGCAGTCCCGCAGCGGACGTGTGCAGGCACGCGGGGGCGGCGGCGCGGGCGTCCGGGCAGAGGAAGTCGGCCCCGGCGAGTGACTCCGCAACCAGCGGCTCGTAGGTGCCGGGGGGCTGACGGTTCCAGTGGAACTCGCCGCGGGACCACGAGGCCAGATGGAACCAGGGCTCTTCCGGCTCCTCCCAGCCCATCAGCACGCGCGGAGAGCCGAGGAGCGCGGCCGTGTGCCCCAGCAGCTCACGCACCAGCGCCGGGGCTTCTCGCGGCAGCATCCGGGGCCACGACGCCAGCCGGGAGATCTCCTCGCGCGCGCCTTCTTCGTAGGCGCCCAGACAGACCAGCAGGATCGCCATCAGTGCCAGGTACAGACTGCGGACGATGAGGTGGGCGGGCTCGATGGCGGGGCCCGCCACGACGCGCGCCGCGACCACGCCCAGGCCAGCGTAGGCCGTGAGGACCGCCGCGGCGGTCCACAGCGTCCCGCGCCACAGCCAACGCAGCGTGGCGGACGCCAGGAGGAACGCGGCGGTGGCCACACAGGGGCCGGTGGCGCCTCGGGTCAAGACCACGACCAGGCAAAACGCGGCCAGGTCAAAGGCGTGGATGATGAATGGCAGGCGGCCCAGGGGCGCGGGCGAGCGCCACACCCGGAGGAGGACCAGCAGGCCGCATCCCAGATACCCGCCAACCAAGCCGAAGGCAGCCCGCGGGGAGATCGCCAGGCCGGAAGGCTCCGCCCAGATCGCCACCAGCGCGACCGCCGCCAACCCGACCCGCCCCGCGCCGATGAGGCGTTCGGCGCGTCGTTGTGGGGAGTAGGACGCAGTCATGCTCCTCCAGGAAGTGCACCCCTGCCGTCATTCACGAGACCGGGGCAACATCCAGCGCATCGAGCTCGACGGAGGCGCCCTGGTGGATCAAGCGGACGCCGATGACCAGCCGCGCGCGGGCGCCCTTGCGCAACAGCAGGCCTCGCAGCCCCACCAGGGGACCGCGAATCACCTCCACCTGCATGCCCTCCGTGAGGTATGGGTGCGGATCGTAGGGCAGCGTGCTCTCAACGAGACGGCGGACCGCCTCGATCTCGGCGTCGGGAACGGGGACCGGACCGTCCCGGTTCCCCAGGATCTGGACCACGCCTTGCGTGGTCAGGACAGCCACCCGCTGGGACAGCGGAAATCGGGCGAAGCAATAGCCGGGGAAGAGCGGAAAGGCGACCCGCTTCCGCCGGTCCTTCCATTGCCGCCACCGCTCCATGAGGGGGAGGAACGGCTCGATCCCCCGGGTCTCGAGCTGCTCCCGCACATGCTTCTCGTGACGGGAGCGGGTGCGGAGCGCATACCAGTGGAGGGGCATGGGGGCCGTCTCTGCCCGCCCTCACCCGGCGTGAGGCCGGAGATCCCTCCCGGACTCCTCGTCGCAGGGGCGGGGCCGCTGCTGCCCGTGGCTCACATCTCTTTCGGATTAGAGTTAGCATGCGCGCCGTTGGGCGTCAACACGATTTCCCCGCCGGGGAGGGGGAGCCGTCCCAAATTCGGACTGCGGATTGCGGAATGCGGAATGCCTGGAAACTGAAAAGCGTACGCATGTACGGCAGTACGAGGGTACGACCTCAAATGCGGATTGCGGAATGCGGAATCACCACCACGGACCACAGGACCACGGACTACTGACCACGGACTACGGGACCAGGGACGGCTTTCAATTTCGAATTTCGGATTGCGAATTGCGCGATTTCGAAGACGACGGACGATGGACCACGGACGATGGCCTAAGAACGCGGAACGAGTATTTATGGTCGATGGTCAATCGTCGATAGTCGGGCTTGTGGTCGATGGCCAGGAGGCGACGATGGACGACGGACGACGAAGAGCTGAAACGGAGAAACGGGGAAGCGGGCCGATTTCGAATTGCGAATTGCGGAGTTAGGGGGGCGGAGACCATGCTTCAATACTCTCATATTGACAATGATTAAATTCTCGCATATTAGTATTGCCACCTATCTGGAGGCTGAAGATCCATGCGCACGCGCCGGACGAAGAAGGGGACAGAGGCTGGGAAGGCCGAGCGGCTGCTCCAGGCCAAGCTGCCGGCGCGCCTGGTGAAGGCGCTCCGCATCCAGGCGCTGGAGCAGGACACGACGGTGAAGCGGCTGCTGACCCGGCTGGTCGAGGACTACGTGGCGCAGCAACGCCGCGCCTCAGGGGGGAGGGGATGAGGTCGCCGGGAATGCGGTGGAGGCATGGCCCGGCCGGGATCGGCCTCGCCCTGCTGATCCTCCTGCCGGGCCTGGGCTGCGCGCCGGCAGCCTTCTTGCTGGTGACGGCGGCGGGCGGGGCAGCGGCCGTCAGCGGAGAACCCCAGCGAATGGTCAGCACCGAGGGTCAGGACTTTGACGAGCAGCGCATCCGCCTGATCCAATCCGGCACCCACACCCAGGAAGACGTGGTGAATCTCTTCGGGCATCCCCAGACCAAGGTCTTCACGCAGACCGACGAGGAGTGGGCCTACCGGTATCACGTCCCACCCTCCCTCCTGCGGGCGGGGCTCGACAAGGTCCTGACCATCCGTTTTCGGGACGGCAAGGTGCAGGAGGTCCGCTACTCGGTCAGCGCCTTGTAGCTCATGGCTGATGGCTCATGGCAGCCAGCATGAACTATGAGCTATGACCCATGAGCTATTGGGAGAAGACCTTCTTGATGCCGCGCCCCAACGACTGGATGTCCTCTCCCATCCCCCGCATGGTCGCACACGCGGCCGTCCAGAAGAGCAGGACACCCAGAAGCAGCCACGCCGCTCCCCGGACGTACTGAGATCGCATCCTCTCCAACCTCCTGGGACTCTCCGGCTACCGCGCCCCGGATCCCTGGAATTCCTCCTGCCCCCGGACCATCCCTGGCGTGATCAAGTAGGTCCCGGTGCAGCCGGCCCGCAGCAGGTATTCGGCCGTGTCCTTGTTGCCTCCCGTCACCGCCAGGCTGGCGCCGGATGCCAGCGCCATCCCCGGACAGATCGCCCCCACCTTGAACGGGATGTAGAAGAAGCTCCCGATGGCTCCTGCCAGGGCGGCCATGGCGGTGAGCCCCGGCGAGTCGCTTGCGGGAGGTGGTGTCGCCCCGGGCGGCGGGGCCGATGCGACCGTCTGCTGCGCCCAGGCGCTTCCCGCGGCGGCGACTCCGACCGCGAACGCCAGCACCCCCGCCATCACGACCCAGAACATCCCCCGGTGTCTCATGCGCGTCTCCTTTGGCTGATGGCTCATGGCTGGTGGCTCATGGTTCTTGCC